>LNFM01004053.1_pt1 | contig 27651 bp, 27 predicted proteins | sample 596031 | NCBI WGS metagenome assembly LNFM01 (sample SAMN04254537, study PRJNA301005) | activated carbon metagenome | isolation source: dual media filters at the Ann Arbor, Michigan drinking water treatment plant | place: USA: Ann Arbor
AAACGCTGAATTGGAAAACGCCTGCAGAGGTGTTTGACCACTTGCTCCGATAGGCCAACAACGAATATGTTGCAACGACCACTTGAATCCGCCCCAGAAACGCCAGTCCCTGGGGTCAAGCGCCCATTGCCACGATTGACCCGAAAGACCTCGAGGGAACGGGATCCTGCATTGAGCACATACAAGAACCGACTGTTCTTGTTCAATGCCATATCAATGGGACCAGCCCCGGTGGGCGTTGCCACCGCTTCCTGTAACGTGAACCTCCCCGCACTTCTCACTCGATAACTGGAAATGTTGTTACTGCCGGTATTACTGGCATACGCAAACTTTCCGTTCTTGGTAATCACGATCCAGCACGCGGCCGTTTGTGTGGTGGAGACCGATCCGCTCCGGACGGTCAATTGTCCATCGCGTAGGCTGTACGAAGATACCGCCGAGGCATTCGATGCGCCTCCGAAGGCCTCACTGACAACCAACACCCCTCGTGGAGTAAAGGAAAAGCCGAACGGGGTTTGGCCGTTGGATTTCTGCGAAACCGGCCCAGATGCCACACCGTCCTCATCCACCGCATAGGTGTCAATGATGTTTGTTGCTTTTTCGGTCACGACCAGCGTATCTCCCGTGAGATTGAACGAGATTTGCGCCGGCGCGGTGTTGGCCCCACTGAGCGGCTGATTCGATCCAGCGATAGGCTTCAACTTGTTGTGCTGCGTTAGCTCGAACCCCACAATGTTACCCACCCCCTGCCCTCCTGCGTTCAACACATAGACATAATCCTCATGCGTGGCAATGCTGATGGGGCTGGTTCCACCGGAAGGCACTCGATCTACCAGCTTCAGGTAACGTCCGTTGATTTCGAACACCGAGATATCGTTACTGCCAGGATTCACGACTAAGAGGGCCTCGCCGTCATTGCTGAGGGCAAGGGCGCCTTGATTGCCCAGTCCACCTCCTGACCCCTTCCCCCCTGTTGGAAACGATCCAGCAGGAACCAGCGTGTCTCCATGCTGCCGGAATGCCAAGACCGCATTGCCGTCTGTCTCATTCGACATCGTGTAGCCTGTTGGCCATTGCCATTCCTCGTTGGCAAATACCGAGCTGGTCACCCACCCGGAAAGAGTGATCGCCGTTACCAGCGCACCCATGATCAATTTACGTATCATCCCATCCTCCTTAGTTTATGGACAAATTGCAAGAAATCGACCCTTCCACGATAGCGTCGCCACCTCACGACGGTCTCGCGAAAGCATCACATTTTTGTCACAGAGCAGAGGCTTGGGACGTCGGCCTTCAATTCCCAAGAGGATTCAGTAGCCAGGAAACAGAAGGATGATGAAATGTGTGGGATTCGACAACGGGTGTGTTTGAACGTAGTTTGTTCAACGAGCAGAGGGTTGGAACGAGATCGAGACGTGTTGCGTGGCTCTTCTTAATGCGCTTCCATAAACACAATATCGCCGTAGTAGGCGGTAGCTCGTTCCTTCGTGTTGTCCGTATCACTCATAATGGCGACACCATTGATCATCGGCGGTTCTTCCCCAAAAGCCTTCTTGTAATCTTCATAGATGTTCCGTTTTTCATCGACCCAGAGGCCGATATTGCTCGGACCACTTTCCACGACGACCATTTTGACAAAATCCGTATAGGCATTGTCGATGATGGCCCCGATTGGAGCTCTCGTCTCCCAAACATAGCTGATCGCTCCGATCGGAATGTCTCCAAACAATACTTGGCCCGCCTTATACTTGAGCTTCTTTCCAAAACTCACCTTATCAGGGTCGTATTCAAACGTGATGTAGAGTCGGGCCGGGTAGTCATCCCCGTCTTTTCTGGTAGCATCGCTCTTTTGGAGCAGATTGTCGACTTTCCACCGCCATCGCACGATTGGAAATTCTTTCGGATCGATTCGGACCTCTTTAGTCAAGCCTGATGCCGATGAATCGCTCAGGGCTTTGACGACGACTTGGGCCCCGTCTTTCACCAGTTCGTACGTCGTCAGTTTGGGGATCTTCTTGAAGGTCAGCGGTTTCCACCCGTCCGGCAGACTCGCTCCGGGTTCGCTTATGGAAAATCGTGCGACCTCCACTGTGGTTCGACTTTGCGCCTGCACTGATACAGCCGGCAACGCCGCGCAGATCATGAGGACAAGATTGATGATGGGATTCCTCCTCATTTCTCCTCCCCGCCCCTCATCTCCTCATCCAAGCAAACAGCTTCACCAAGATATTTTTCGTGCCTTGTGAAAAATGTGCTTTCCGCCAGAGATTCACGACCTTCTTATTCACTTCTGCTTGGGTCGGATAGGGATGAATCGTGCTGGCGATCGTTTTCGCTCCGGCTCCCGCCTTCATTGCCACGGAGAATTCACTGATCATCTCACCGGCATGGGCAGCCACGATCGTCGCACCCAGGATCTTGTCCGTCTCCTTTTGAATATGAACTCGCGCAAAGCCCTCTTCTTCTCCATCGAGAATTGCTCGATCAACCTCATCCAATTTATATGTATAGGTTTCCACTTCGAAGCCCTTTTGCTTCGCCTCTTTTTCGTACATCCCGACATGGGCGACTTCCGGTTCGGTAAAGGTGCACCAAGGCATCACCAATGCCTCGACAGTGGCATAGCCCAAACTCAACGGATGTGGGAACAGCGCGTTCTGGATGACAATTTGAGCCATAGCATCAGCGGCATGTGTAAATTTGTAGCGTGAACAGACATCGCCTGCCGCGTAGATGTTAGGATTCGATGTCTGTAATCTGGCATTGACCTTGATTCCGTTGTTGTCATAGTGAACTCCCGCAGCCTCCAATCCGACTTTCTCCACATTCGGTGTCCGTCCGACTCCGACAAGAATTTCGTCGACCGGTATATCGTACTGCTGGTCGTGCGAATCGACCATCACTCGCTTGTCGTCATTTGTCTTGAGTACCTTCAGGTCTTTTCCACAGCAGAGGAGCTTCACGCCATCGCGGACCATCTGTTGCTCCACGATGCCTGCCGCATCGCGATCTTCGTTTGGCATGATGCCGTGCGTCGCTTCGATCAGATACACCTGGCTCCCAAATCTGGCAAAGGACTGTGCCAGTTCGCATCCAATTGGACCGGCCCCGATCACTCCGATACGCTGAGGCAGTTCTGTGAGCGAAAAGATGGTTTCATTTGTAAGATATCCTGCTTCCTGGAGCCCTGGAGTTGGCGGTGCTGTTGCACGCGCGCCGGTGCAAACCGCGGCTTTCGCAAATGTCAGAATCCGGTCGCCTGCAGGCCCTTCTACTTGGACCGTATTGGACCCGACAAAACGTCCGCTGCCGATGTACACGTCGACGCCGAGTTTCGTATAGCGCTGGGCAGAGTCGTTGTGACTAATGCGGGCCCGCAGCTTCCGCATCCGAGCCATGACCGCACCGAAGTCATACTTCACTCCGGCGGGAATATGGAGGCCATACTCCGTGGCTCTCCGTAGATCGGCCCACGCCCTCGCGGCTCGGATCATGCCTTTGGAAGGGACGCATCCAACATTGAGACAGTCCCCACCCATCAAATGTTTCTCGATCAATGCGACCTTGGCTCCAAGGCTGGCGGCAATGACGGCCGTGATTAATCCGGCAGTCCCCGCTCCGATCACGACGAGGTTGTAGCGGCCGGTCGGCTCTGGATTGACCCAGTCAGATGGATGCACATTGGCGACAAGCTGCTGATTGAACTCGTCGTTAGGAATGACGAGAGGCTGATCGTACTCACTCATTCCAGCGATCCTTGATAGAGGTTCCGTCATCATAGCGTGACACCCTTCGTTGCGTATCGTCAATCGGTGCGGTCATGCTGATTTTGGTGCGTACTTTTTGTACACGACCGGCACCAAAGCCAGCAGCCCCAAGAGCACGAAGGCGCCGATGACGTTCGGAGATGCGATCTCTTTCAGCGAATTGATCGTACCCAGTTGGCGTCCTGCATAGGCATAGACGAATGAGCCGGGAATGATGCCGAGCGCCGTCGCGGCCACATAGGTTCCTACATGGACCCGCGTGAGTCCCGACACGAGATTCACCACAAAGAATGGAAATAGCGGGATGAGCCGCAACGTCAACAGATAGCTGAATGCGTTCTTGGCAAACCCTTCTTGGAATGGTCCAAGCCACTTCCCGAACTTCTGCTCAACCGTATCCCTCAGCAAATACCGTGCGGTTAGAAACGCAAGGGTCGCTCCGGTCGTCGCTCCGATATTCACGAAGAACGTTGCTCCAACAGCACCGAACAAGAACCCTCCGGCCAACGTGAGGATCACGGCACCCGGAAGAGACAATCCAGTCACAATGGCATAGGCGAGAATAAAGATCCCCACCGCTGCGGCAAAGTTCCCCTCTGTAAACGCCAACAAACCGTCTCGATTTTCTTTCAGTGCCGTTAATGAAAGGAACCGTCCAAGGTCGAAATAGAAGAAGGCGCCGAGGGCCAAGGCGATACCGACTGCGATGGAGATCTTGCCCAGGTTTGAACTGCTGGACTCCCTTTGATTCGCGACAGGGGTTAACATGGCGGCTTCGTGGGGTATCATGGGGGCTCCTCTTTGTTCTGTCAATGAGATAAGCTGATTGCCTGTATGTCCGACTAGGCCGGGAAACCTTACATGGCTGATTGGCAAGGAAAAGTTTCTAAAATGTTTAGTCTAAGGATGCCCGTTCGAGACCAAGCGCCGGTCAGTGGGTTGCCTGATTGGCTTCAATTCCCGTAGTCTGTTTACGAGGAGGCCGCAATGGATGAACAAAGCAGACTGACAAGGACCAAAGAACAATGGGCCAAGGCTCGTCGAGGTGGAGAAGAGCGCGAAGTATTCTATGAGGGAGACGAGCGCCTCCCCCCCGGCCAACACCTCGTCGACAACTTTCCCGTGCTGGATCTCGGCTTCAAGCCTGAGATTCCTTTAGGCGAATGGAAGCTCAGTATCGGCGGATTTGTCGCTGCCCCTCTTGCTTGGACATGGGAGCAATTCTTGGCACAACCCCAATTCAAAGACCGGTCGGATTTCCATTGCGTCACTTCATGGAGCCGCTATGACAATGACTGGGAAGGCGTGAGCTTCAAGCACATCATGTCCATGGTGAAACCGCTGTCGCTTGCCCGATTTGTCCTGTTCAAGTCCTACGACGATTACACCACGAACCTCCCGCTCGATGCCTGTGAAGATGACGATGTGCTGCTAGCCCATAGCTGGAATGGCAAACCCCTATCCCGAGACCATGGTGGGCCGGTCCGTGTGATCGTTCCCAAACGGTATGCCTGGAAGGGGGCGAAGTGGGTGAAGGAAATTACGTTTTCAGATAAAGATGAGAAGGGGTTCTGGGAAGTCCGAGGGTATTCGAATACCGCGTTTCCCTGGAAGAACGATCGCTACGGATAGGCGGTTATTTCTTCATCCACCCACCAGGACCCTCAACAAAGTTTCCCGGTTTGGTGTTCTGAATGGCCTTTTCTCCGGCGAGCGTTTCAACGGACTGGACGCTTGTACCGTTTCGCTTTGCGATATCTTCATAGGCCTGCCGACGCTTCTGATTCACGTCCTCGATCAACGCTTGGGCTTCAGCATTGGTGGGGGCTACCACTCCCAAATAGCCGTTGGCCTTCTCCCCGACCACCCCCTTTGCTTTCGCTTCATCCAATGAGAGTGCGAACGCAGACGAAGTGACTACTACCCATATGATCGTCACACACACCGCACTGGTTAGCCGTGCTATGAACATCGTTCCCTCCCCCCACCTAGAAAAGTCCGCTGTCATTTGACAGAACCTGATCCAAGTCCTTGTCAACTTTCAGCCGGATCTCATGATCGATCTTCACATTGAGATTGATCGTAATCGGTTTGTCTGGCGCAGCAACCTCGACTCGCGGTGTACAGGCATCCAAGATCAGGAGCAGAGGTGCCCACGCCAGCACGCCAACGCCTATCCGTATGGTTCCGCTCTGCATGGTCTGCCTCATAGTGGTCCTACTCGTTTATACTTCCGTTCGATGGTCCCCTGGATATCTTCGACCAAGCGAAGACTTTTGAGAAGCGTGGGGATGTGCTCCTGCACGGTCAGGTTGAAGTGAATCGGAGGGATACTTCGGAGATCCGGATTCCTGCCTTCCACCCGAGCGTTCAGGTCCAACATTCCGGTTTCTCCGTACTTCACGCCGACGCGCAAGTGCGAGTACTGAAAGTTGTTGAGCGCTTGTGCAACCAGCTGGACTTGCCGATCTGATTCGGTAAAGACCTTCGACGAATCGGACGTCGAGACGTACCGTATGACCCCTCCCGGAGGCTGTGCTTCAATCACTCCATCTTTCACGATGATTCCACCCGACGTGATGGTCACGGGAAGTGTCCCATGAAGTGTTCCGGTTCCCTGAAGCCCCTTCTGTTGTTCCACGCTGAGAATTTTCGCAAGATCAAGATTTTGCAGAGAAAACGTCGTGGTCACCGGCGGCCTGGCTACGTTTACAACAGGACCTGGATTGCTGACCGTTCCTCCAAATACGTCGCACCGAAAGTCTCTCACATCTATCACTGGCAGATCATCCGTCAATCTCCATTTTATTTGGTAGGAGGCCATAAGGTTGGCGACGTCAACACCGCTCTGGACTGCCGCAATGACGAGTGAGGCTGGGTGGTTCATGTCAATTGATTCAAACCCTTGGGTGTGGAACGCCATCGTGGTGCTCAAACCCTTGACGACATAATCGGTGTAGTAGCCGGACAGTTTCTCAGCCACAACCTTCGCGGTTGCTGAGACGGCATTCATCATATTGATCCGGTGGTGGAAGCCGCTTGGCCAGGAGGCATCGACGGTGGCCGTGAACATTCCATCGATCAGATCGGATGAAGGAGGAAGCCCCATGATCATCTTGCTGAGCCGCCGATCAGTGCCGTTAAACACCAGCGGACCGATGACACCATGCATCACTCCTTGCGCCGCCTGGAGTGGCTGCTCGATCGTGGCGGTCACGAACCCTTCGTGCGTCGGGGTGTCGACTCGCAGGCCGGCCTTGATACCGCCCTCATTTGCCGAGAATTTGACTATCCAATCACTCGTTGCAGGCCACCAAGAGCCCGACTCCGGACTCACCCCCGCGACCGACAACGTCCCTTCTGCGGCCCATGCGGTCCTGGTCGTTTCTGCCCTCTGCAGCCTCAAGCTACCTCGCGTGATTCGAATGTTCCGACCGCTTAGTTTCATGGTCGGAGCTCGAATCGTTGAGATCATCACTCCCCCGCTGCAGTGGATCGCTGTCAGGTCGCATTCAACTGTCAGCGGCTCTGACAAATTTAGCGTGACGCTGGAAATAAGCGTGGGGCCTTGTCCGATCTGTTTCGCCGTCACTGAAGATGGAGGTAACAGTATGCCACGCAGGTGTGTCCGAGCCAACGTCACTGTCCCTTGAACTCTTCCCGTCGCCTCCTTCGCTGAAAGCCTTTCAGTAATGGCCTTCGGAAGAATACCTTCCAGGTGATAGGCCCCTTCGGCCAATACCAACTCATAGCCAAGGCCCTCGGCACGGGTGGTTTCGAACTGTGCCACCACCGGCCCTGTTGTCCGACCGTAGGTCACATGCAATGGTCCTTGCGCCACCGTACGTATGGGCGTTTCTTTCCAATAGAGAGTCCCCTGCACAGGCTGGCTATTCTCAATCCGCACCGGCTGATCCCCATGAGGAAGGATCAGTCGGACCGCTTCGGGAATAATGCGAGGTTGGGCATTGATCGTCGCGGTCAGCAAGACACCGGGGCTCATGGCCCACTCCGCCTGAGTGGCATTCCCTCCGAATCTCCCCTCGTAGGCGACCGCGATATCTTTTGCCACGCCTTTGAGAGCCGGCAGCGTGACATTGACTCGCATCGTGCCGTCCAGATGTGTGCGCTCGTCTTCCCACAACGAGGTGAGTGCGGCCTCTGCGGCAGCATTCCCCGCCCAATCTATTGCCACCGCTCCCGTGACTTTTTCCAGTTCGGGACCAATCGGGACAAGGAGTGCGATGAATGGAGCCAGTTCTTGCACATTGATCTGGAGGCGCCCATTGACCTGAATTTGTGAATCGTTCGGCTGCGATTGCGACTGCCAGGAAACGATCGGCGCCGCTTGCGGTCGCTGCGAGGCCAAGATCACCGACCAGTTACTGGCAGAATGCCCAATTACGGCTAGGCCATAGGATGCGGTATCGCGTCCGCGAAAAACAAGATGACCACCGACCTCTCGGCCGCCATAGGTCAGATTCCCGTCAATTGTCACTCTGCGCAGTGGCCCCGTTGCCTGTTCACGAAAGATGGTGAGATGATCTAGTTGCAACTCGTCGAACGGGAGGATCGGAAGACTGCGTAAGAGATCTCCTGCCGTCAGCAATCGCCATGGTGATTGCTCATCATCAGCCTGATCCGTATCTCGTCCATCCTGCACGGTGGGCTCCGTGTGCTGCACGTTCACCACATGGATGGCTGCGTCTCGCAATAAGATGCGACTGACACGCCCTTGAAGCAGTTCGGCCGGATCATATCGTACTTCCACATCTGTCAGCGAGACCATCAGTCGTTCTTCGCCCAAATCCTGTTGAAACGAAACCACGGGAATGCGCATATGCGTCCAGCCTGGATAGCTGAGCTGGAGGATGACGTTGCTGTACCCATAGTCACGAAGCCTATTCGCTAAGAGATAGGAAGCACTTAGCGGCAAGAGTAAATAGCAGCTAAAGAGAGCTACCAAACCAAGGAGAAGGACTATCTGGTACCGTTGAGTCAACATTGTTTGCCTGATCCACCTCGATATCGAGGTAACCGTTGTCAAACAATCATGCAAGCGCTGTCAAGAGGTCCGAATGGCTCTGACCTAGGAGATGGTCCAATCGACTATTTATCGCGTTCTCGATGAGAAACTGGAGGGCCAGCCGATGTTGTACAATACCACCCGCTGGAACTAGATTGACGCAAGGTGATTGCCAATAGGCATCATTTCAAGCAGAAGTTCATATCCAGCAAGCCGTCTTGTGCGACCGTCGCCTCGCCGCCGTCTTTGCAATGGAGCTTGGTCTGATTCGTGCCGACTCCTTGATCTGAGGAATGAGGTGTATCCTTCGATCCAGTTGAGCGTCCGCCAAGCCCAACAACTGTGATCGGATCAACCGTTCGTAGAACTGCTCCCTCTTTCGAAGCTATGAGGACGAGGGCCTGCTGTGGCGTAGTACTGGCAAGCGGGACTGCTACGGCTTGAAAGGAGGTTCCTCCGTTTTGAAGCTGCACCAGTACCTTGTAGTACTTGAGCGTAGGGGTCAGTGAAAAACCGATCGCAGTGATATCACCTGAATACTTTCCATGATTGGCATGATAGATTGTTTCAAGGCGATTGATCTCGGCCAATGCCACTTCAGCTTCCACCGATCGCGCTTTCTCTGCAAAATGGCGGTGCGACATCATTGCCACCACAGCAAGAATGCTGAGAATAGCCAGGACCATCATTAACTCGATCAACGTGAATCCAGAATCCTTGCTGAGTTGCTGAGTCATCAAATCTTTGCGCGCGTTTCACTCAGGGATCTGAAGTCAAATCGCTGCAATACGGTGGCCATATTTTCCATAGCATCCCACGCCTCTTTAACACCCGAAGAACCGTCTTGCTCAATCTTCAACAGGGCTGCCTGAAGTGTGTGAGTCTGATACTGAATCTGGGCAAAGGACCGTTCAATATTTTCCAGCGCCTGATTTGCGGTGGCAGTCAACTCATCCAATCGGTCACTCGGACGGAATCGCATTCTCCAACGGAGATTGCCTTTACCCCACTGCTGAATACTCTCGTCGAGCCGATATAATGGGCCTGCGACCCGTCGTGTGATGATGAGGCTGAAGATCGCCGCGCCAAATAACAGGACTGGAACAGCGACCCAGATGGTTTCGCTCAGCATGAGCATTTCTGCAGAGGCGACCTGACGTTCCTCCAATGAATCACTGCTGTATAGTGCCAGCATGGGCTTGAGATGAGCGCCATAGAAGGCCAGGGTGAAAAACAAGGCCGAGTAGAGAAAGAGTAGTAATCCGATCCAGACGGCATAGCCCTTCTGGATTCGATGGATGAAAAACCCATCTCGATAATCGAGGTTGGATTGTGCAGGTTTTTCCAGGGTGGCCATGCTCATCTCTCCTCCGTTCCGTTCTCCAACGATACCCCAATACCGCTGTGGTTCACGGTATCATTGAGGCCTTTACTGGCCAAGTAATTGGAGGGTTTCGCGAGAAAGCGGAACGGATGAGACAGGATTTATCCGGAAATCGGAGGCGGATCGGCCGCTGGTTCCTCGCACTTCTTGCAGTCCAGATGGGTGCCCAGATGTTGCTCACGCCCTGCGACGGTGAGTACCCAGGGGCGATTGATGAAGGGGGGCTGATGCCGTACGTGCTGCCCATGACCACAGGTCAGATCGGCTACCCAATCGCCGTGTTCGTCTTGGTGATATCCAATGATCGGCTTCTGCATGGTACAACGATGCTTGTCTTACAGATGGAGGGCGGATGAAGATCAGAGCAGCGAGCAAGTCACGGCATTTTCTCCGCAATGGTCCATTTGGCACAGCGTCCGGTTACCGTTTCTCGAATGGTAGTTCCGGCCGCTGGGCAGCGGGGAAATACCGCCAGTGCTTAGCCTCATCCTGATCGAAGCTTCCGACAAATATGACGTCTCGATCGAGATATCGAAATTCCGAGAGACTCGTGTGGCAGTTCTGTGAATCGATGACTCGTGCATCGTACTGCCCGACCACATACACCCTTCCCTTTGCTGCCTGATAAATGTTCCGTCGACCGGCATACCCTGTATCGGGAAACAATTCGGTAGAGGAAGAACAACCGCTCATACTCTTAACGTGCATTGTGAGATTAAATCGCTGAAGAAATAGGTCTGTCGCCATTCTCGTGATGGTCAGCCGAAGTCCTGCTGACGAGATCTCAACTGAAACCGGCTCGGGAGTGTTACTGTTGCATCCGATGCAGAGGAGCACCACGCTTCCAAAGACGGCAGACCATAAACGCGTGCTCACTTGGGTGCAAGAACCTTTGGGGCCGCACCGATGGCATCAAGCCCTTCCTGAGCGCAAGCATCATCCAGATGGGCACCCGGTGCTCCACCGACACCGATTCCCCCGATCACTTCTGCGCTGATTTCGATGGGCAATCCTCCGCCCAGGATAAGAATCTCGCCGTTAATGTCTCGAAGAGCTTGCAGCGTCGGGACCTTCGTAATGAGATCGGCTAACTCACTGGTGGGGCGTCGCAGACTAGCCGCCGTGTAGGCTTTCTTCCTGCTGCTATCAACCGTATGCGGCCCAGCACCATCGGCACGTCCCATTGCACGCAGGATGCCAGCTCGATCAACTACGGACACGCTCACTCGATAACCGTCTTTCTTGCAGGCGTCCAATGCCGCCTGAATTGCCTTATTCGCTGTCCCAAGCGGTAAGACAGATTCTTTTGAAAGCTCGTCTGCAGATGTTGACTGTGGCGTGGGTAGCCCTGCGAGAGACAGGACTATGGTTGCAGCAATGACTAGGCGACTGATTGGTTCCTGTACGAACGGAGGTATCATGGTCTCACCTACCCTTTCCTCTACTGCGTATTGAGACTACGGATGCGCAAAGACGCTGTCAAGGGATCCAGCAACTGTCGGGGGAATGCAGTTAGAGTTCGGCTGCCCGTTTCTGGCCGGTTGATCGAGCCTTGGTTGTCGTAATCCGCGCCCCCAGCTCTTCGACCATGGCCCGTAGCGGTTCCGCGATCGACCAGGCTTGCGCCGGACAGCCTCGTGGCTGGTGTGGTGGGTCCCCGTCGAAAATCTCCGACACGTGTCCGATACAGGCCTCTTGTAAGTGGGCCTCTATTCCGTTGAGGAAGGCTCGCGCCTCAGTTCTTGTTTCGGCCGTATCTCCAAACGTTTTCACCCAGGCCGTCACAAAAGGACCTAAGAGGAACGGCCAGACAGTCCCCTGATGATAGGCGTTATCTCTTTCCATAGGCCCACCCTCGTGCCGTGGGCGATACCGACTGTCTTGTGGTGACAACGTTCTCAGCCCAACTGGCGTGAGGAGATGGTCTTTGATCGTATGAAGCACCTGCTTGGCCTGCTCCTTCGTCAACAGATCATCACAGAGGGAGATGGCATACACTTGATTGGGACGGATTGATGGGTCGTCTCCCTCAGGCCCATCAATCGTATCGTACAAGTACATTCCGTCTTGATGCCAGAATTTCTCCCGGAATGACTCCACCGCTCGTATCCGATTGTTTAAACAGTCAAGGGCATACTCTGATTCGCCAAATTCCACAGCCAGACGTGCACCGACATCCAGCGCCCTAATCCACAGGGCCTGAATTTCTACCGGCTTTCCGGACCGAGGCGTGACGACCCAGTCACCGATTTTGGCATCCATCCACGTGAGTTGAGTATCGAGCGTTCCACCAGCGATGAGCCCATCCCCTTCATCCATATGAATATTGTATCGAGTGCCGCGACGGTAGCCATCCAGAATCTGTTTAACCGCAGGCCATGCGATGGATCGGATGCTCATCGTCTGACGACTGTACGCAAGATACCGGTCGACGGCATAAATGAACCACAGTGATGCATCAATCGTGTTGTATTCCGGTTCCTCACCACTATCGGGAAAACGGTTGGGTACCATCCCGTTGGAAACATGAGAGGCGAATGATTCGATGATGTGTCGAGCAACGTCATGCCGCCCCGTGACAAGGCACAACCCTGGAAGGGAGATGAAGGTGTCTCTCCCCCAATCAGTAAACCAGGGGTACCCAGCAATGACCGTCTGCCTCGTGTCACGCACCACGAGAAACGCTTCTGCCGCCTCCCGGAATGTCTCGGCTAACGGATCGGCGGCTGGCGCAGACTTTTGCAACCGTCCACGTCGCAAACGCTCGCTGGAGATGAGACGAGTGACGCCGACGCTAGGGCCCTTGTCGCTGGCAAGTGTGAGTGTATGCGCTTTCTTAGGCTTCAGCTCGAACATGAACTCGCCTGGTGACCACCAGTCTTCATCACAATCAAGTCCCCGCTGTTGCTCCAGAGGAAACTGCACATGCCGATACCAATCTGGTTCATGGTGATATGTACCTGAATGGAAAGCGCGGACAGCCGGCAGACTGTCGTAGGGAGACCAGGTCACGCACTGTTGGCCAATCACGGCCAACTTCGAAAGGCTTCCGTTCTCGTGATGCAGGCCATGATACTCACGTCCCGTGAGCATCGGGCGCACTCTCAGTACGACAGGCACACTTTTTGTGCCCATCAACTTCCATTGAATGATTACGATGTCACGTCCTCGGACACAGAAGATTTCACGCTGAATTTGTTGGTCCCTGCAAGCAAATGTCCATGTCGGCCAGGGGGTTGATGAGAATGAGGTGCAATGTGTGTATCCATTCGGATGGATTGCTCCTGGATACAGGTTGGTGGAGAGAGGAAACTCCTCGTTACCGATATGAACCCATTCTTCGACGTGATTGACCAGCACATACCGATCGGTTGGTGGTCGGCGCGCCGTCAATAACAGCGCATGATACCGACGCGTATTGGGACCGGCAATGGTCCCTGAGGCAAACCCACCGCGACCGTTTGTCTCCAACCATTCAACGTTCAGTGCGCGATCGAGATTTTGACAAGTTGCTTTCTCAACTCTCATCCTCTCCACCACCCCGGACAGCGAGGATTGCCTGGTTTCCTAGTGCACGCATGGTGCAAGGAAGGTACCGACAGATCTTCGCCGTCTATTCCCCCGACTGCTGGATTAACTTTGCCACCAGTCCCGTCCATCCCGTCTGATGGCTGGCTCCGACACCGGCGCCGTTGTCGCCGTGGAAATATTCATAGAAGAGAATTGTATCCCGCCAGAATGGATCGTCTTGGAATTTCCGGGCGCTTCCATAGACTGGACGTCGGCCGGTGGTGTCACGAAGGAAAATGTGCGTCAATCGCCGCGAAATCTCAGAGGCAACCCCATTCAAGGAGACCAATTGACCGGATCGGACCGGGCACTCGACTTTGTACTCGTCACCCAGAAAATAATGAAACTTCTGGAGCGATTCGATCAGCAGATAGTTGACCGGGAACCAGATGGGACCCCGCCAGTTCGAATTGCCCCCGAAAAGTCCCGTGCTCGATTCAGCGGGTTCATAGTCCACCCGATAGTCTCTGCCCATGATGGACAACACATAGGGATGATCCTTGTGATAGCGTGAGAGCGCCCGGATGCCATACGGGGAGAGAAATTCTTCTTCGTCGAGCATGTACCGCAACACCGACTTGAGCCGCGAGGGATTGACTAAGGACAAAAACCTCCGCACCTCTCCGTCTTGTGAATGGGTCTCGACATGCGCGCTGAAATCTGGCCTGTTTTCAATGAACCATTGCATGCGGTGCTTAAAGCGAGGGAGTTTGTCGATCAATTCTGAGTCCAACGTCTCCACCGCAAAGAGCGGGATCAGCCCGACGAGCGATCGGACCTTGAGCGGACAGGTATGACCGTCCGGAAGGTGCAGCACGTCGTAGAAAAATCCATCTTCTCTATTCCATAGCTCGATTTTTTCGCCGCCGATGTTGTTCATGGCTCGGCAGATATACACGAAATGCTCGAAGAATTTGCTGGCCACGTCTTCGTACGCTCGATTGTCACGCGCGAGTTCCAGGGCAATCGAGAGCATATTGAGGCAATACATCCCCATCCAACTGGTCGCATCCGATTGCTCGATATGACCGCCGGTTGGCAAGGGCGCGCTACGATCGAAGACACCAATGTTATCGAGTCCGAGAAATCCCCCTTGGAAAATGTTTTTCCCTTCGGCATCTTTTCGATTGACCCACCAGGTGAAGTTCAATAACAACTTATGGAACACTCGTTCGAGGAAGACACGATCTCCGAATCCTTTTCGTTTTTTCTCGATCTTGTAGACACGCCAGGCAGCCCAGGCGTGGACCGGAGGGTTGACATCTCCGAACGCCCATTCATAGGCCGGAATCTGGCCGTTCGGGTGCATGTACCATTCTCTGAGCATCAGAATCAGCTGTTCCTTTGCGAAAGTCGAATCGACCAGGGCCAGGGGGATGCAATGGAATGCCAAATCCCAAGCCGCATACCACGGATACTCCCATTTGTCAGGCATTGAGATCACGTCAGCATTGTAGAGATGGGTCCAGTCGGAGTTCCGCCCATGGAGCCGCTCCTGAGGAGGATCCGGCATTCCCGGATCACCGACCAGCCAACGTCTTAGGTCATAGTGGTAGAATTGTTTACTCCACAGTAATCCGGCAAATGCTTGCCGCTGCACCCGCCGCGCATCTTCTGAAAGATCAGGTGGCGCCAGTTCGTCATAAAACTCGTTGGCTTCCCGGATCCGCTTCGTAAAGAGGCCGTCACACGTCGATGCTTCGAAACCTCCGGCGTTGTCCTGATCGGTCAGCCGAAGACGAATGATCTCCGATGCTCCGGGTGGCAAGGTCAGTACATAGTGCGCAGCAGCTTTTGACCCGATCTGTTCAGGGTTTATCGCATCCTTGTGACCATGGATCACGTAGTCATGAAAACTGTCTTTCACATAGGTAGAGCCCTCTTGATCGCCGTACAATCGACGAGTATTCGTTTCATTCTCAGTGAAGAGTAATGGAGGCTTGCCTTCACACCACAGGCGACGTTGACCGTAATACTCATGATCGAACTCAATGACACTCATGCCTTGGACAGGCTTCCCTGTACGCATTCTCGGTCGACGAGCATCGATCCCCCATGCCCACGTATTCCGGAACCAGAGAGTGGGTAACAGTGTCAACTCAGCAGAAGCTGGCCCGCGGTTCGTCACGTGAATACGAACGAACAGATCTTCCGGCGTCGTCTTTGCGTACTCCACGACGACATCAAAGTAGCGATTCTCATCGAAGATGCCCGTGTCGATCAGTTCATATTCCACATCTCCACGTTGGCGCCGGTGATTTTCCTCAATCAGTCTGGCATAAGGAAATTCAGCCTGTGGATACTTGTACAGATACTTCATGTATGAATGTGTAGGTGTTGAATCTAAATAGAAATAGTATTCTTTTACATCTTCCCCATGATTCCCTTCGTTACCCGTCACACCGAAGACTCGCTCCTTCAGAATGGGATCACGCCCATTCCAAAGCGCGATGGCAAAACAGATGTATTGGTGACGATCTGAAATCCCACCAAGCCCGTCTTCATTCCATCGGTAGGCGCGCGAGCGGGCATGATCATGAGGAAAGGCTTCCCAAGCCGTTCCGTAAGGGCTGTAGTCCTCACGCACAGTTCCCCAGGCACGTTCACTCAGGTAGGGCCCCCATCGCTTCCAATGCTGCCTCCGGGCAGAATCTTCCTCGAGACGCTGCTGCTCGGCGAGTCGGGAAACCTCAGTGCGGGAAGCTGTCCGAACCGTTTTTGCCACAACACCTCTTTTCTACGTAGGAATCATGATGTGGAGGATGGCGCTACGATGCGCCTCCACTAGTTCTAAATCAAGCTACACCCGTCGATCATCACTTCCAATTCCCTTCTCCTCTTCGGTTTCTGGAGGCCTCTCCTAAAGAAAGAGACAGTGATTATGTCGAGAGAGGGGGGGGGCAGCCTTACAAAAAGCAGTTCGTAAAGGCGGTGGAGATGTTAAAAATTGTGGGAAGGTAACTGGAAGAACGGGATGGGCCAAGTAGACCGGGAGGTTAACTCCAGACCACTCGCTCCTGATTCAAGAGGTACTCAATAACCTCGATACTATTCCGCATCTGGATTTGAGCCTGTTCAGACATGGGGAGCACGGCCCCAACCAGCTTGCCGGATTCCATATCCATGAGCGAGGGAATGTCTTCACCCGATAACTTTTCAAGATTGCTGCGAAAGCTAGCCAAGGGAGACCTCCTGGTTGAATCCTTCTCGGCGCGCTTGCAGTGATACTTTAATTTAGGAGGAATCTGGAGGTGCATGCGCTAGACAGAAAGCATACCATACACATTCCTCGAACCATGAGTAGCTTCTCTATCTCATTGTTTCCGCGATGTTTATTGGCTATTGTGTGCAGGGGGTAGAAGCGGAGGAAGTGCGCCAAGGTAACGAAAGGTCCCACGATTGAGCAGGGTCGTGTCGGGTTTTAAGCGAAAATCATCATGTTCGGCATCGACAAAACGTGGATCGGTAGTCATATCCGACTCAGCCTGAAGCTCCGGTGCCGGAACATTTGGGGAGCCGGCTCTCATATAGTTGCCATCACTATTGATGAACAACGCGTTATACGAGGTCTTGGTTTGACTTGACGCGGCAATGAGAAAGCCAACTTTATTGAGACTCACAATATTTCCAGAGGCTTCGATCGTCGATGAGCCTAGGAATGCCGCACCGCCACCATTCTTAACCAGGGTGTTATTGATCAGGACCACCTTTGCCTGATCACTGATCACGACGGCCTCAAATAAATTTCTGGTAATGATATTGCGCTCAAGCCGAATGTCTGATTTTCCCGTGACGTTCACTCCATGGTCATTGTCATGGATAACGTTCCCAATCAACTGCACTTGAGAGTCCGTGACATGCACGCCGGTCGTCTCACTTCCCCCGATCACACAGTCTTCGATGCGAACATCGTGCACCTGTTGGCTGAACACCATTCCTTTCACATGAAGATGATGGAGCGTAATGAGGGTTCCATTAAAGATTCCGAGAGCATGTCCCCCGTGCTCGTTGATGGTGAGCTCGCTGATGTCAATGTCCGTTGCCCCATACGGCCACTTCCCCACATGCAGCACACCAACCATCGTACCTCGTCCCAGCAGGATAGTTTTGTCAACTCCCGCGCCGACAATCTTGATCTGTTCTTTACTATGAATGGTCAAGTCCTGAGCATAGGCTCCGGCCTTGATGAATACCGTATCGCCCTTCCCGGCACTATCGACCGCCTCCTGAATCGATGTGAAGTCTCCTGAGTCGTCGAGCGCGACAGTAATGGTTCTTGGCGCGGAGGTAGGATTCTCAGCCGGAGTCAGCGCAAACCCAGCGCTGGTTATCCCCAATAGTATTGCCGTGAGAAAGACAAGCCGCATGAAGAATTTCATACAAGCGGAGAGCTGGTGATGTCAATCGCGGTTTCCTGACAGATACAGCACATGATAAGCTCCGCTGCCATGATGCTGATTGGACTCACCGGAGGCGTCGCCACCGGGAAAAGCACGGTCGCGAAAATGTTTGGGCAATGCGGCGCCGTCGTGATCGATGCCGATCAGTTGGCGCGAGATGTGGTCCAGCCAGGCAAACCGGCGTGGCGAGACATTGTCCATACCTTTGGTACAGGAATCCTCAATCCTGATCGTACGATCAACCGCCCAGCGCTCGGCTCGCTTATATTCAGTCATCCCAGGAAACGAGGTCAGCTCGAGCGTATCATTCATCCTCGTGTGGCTCGTGAACAGCAACGACTGACGAGACAGGCAGCCAGAATCGATCCGGACGCCGTCGTGATCTATGACGTTCCCCTCCTATTTGAGGCAGGAGTCGACAAACGCGTCGACAAGATCGTTGTTGTGACCGCCGATCGAGAAACCCAAATTGCCCGCCTCAGCAAACGAAACGGCCTCTCACGATCCGAAGCCCTTCGATGGATCAGGAGCCAGATGCCGATGAATCGAAAATGCCGGCTCGCAGACTTTGTCCTCGACGGAACAAAAGACACACGACGCCTCAAACAAGACGTTGCCAAGCTTTGTGAGGACCTTCGGTTACTGTAAGGGACGAGTTCCTTGACTGACTCGATATAGCGTAACAACCTCCTACCTTCTGATTCTCGTGCTGTGATAGAGTCCTCAACATGCGCAATCTCGTCATCATCGGCTCCGGTCCGGCTGGACTCACTGCCGCCATCTATGCCGCGCGGGCCAATCTCTCACCGCTTCTCATTGAGGGATGGCAATCCGGTGGCCAGCTCACGACCACGACGGAAGTCGAGAACTATCCCGGGTTTGCAAAGGGTATCATGGGCCCGGAACTCATGAAGGAAATGCGGGCACAGGCGGAGCGATTCGGGACAGAGTTCCTTACCGGTGACGTCTCCGCTGTGAGCTTCAAGAATCACCCATTGACACTTACGATTGATGACGAGCGTACCGTCCAGGCGAAAACCGTCATCATTGCCACCGGAGCATCGGCAATTCCGATTGGACTGCCGAATGAAAAACGGCTGACCGGCCATGGGGTTTCCACGTGCGCCACCTGCGATGGGTTTTTCTTCAGAGGGAAAGAACTCATTGTGGTTGGTGGCGGTGACAGTGCGATGGAGGAAGCAACCTTCCTTACCAAGTTTGCGACGAAAGTCTCGATTGTCCATCGACGCGACAAGCTTCGTGCATCGAAGATTATGCAAGATCGAGCGATGAAGAACGAAAAGATTGCCTTTTCCTGGAACAGCGTTGTGGAAGATGTGCTCGGACAGGATGTTGTGACCGGAGTTCGTCTAAGAAATGTGGTAACCGGAAAAATCTCAGAGCTGGCCTGCGCCGGTGTCTTTGTCGCTATCGGCCACAGACCTAACACGGCCTTGTTTGCCGGTCAGATCGATATGGACGAGAAGGGCTACATCAGGACTCACGCGGGAACAGCCACCAGTATTCCAGGCGTCTTTGCCGCCGGTGATGTGCAGGATTCACTCTATCGTCAGGCCGTGACTGCAGCCGGGTCTGGCTGCATGGCTGCGATCGATGCCGAGCGATTCCTAGAGTCCAGTGAAGGGTGAGACGTTAGGGCTGACATGCGCTGTGCCATCGCCCACTACCACGAGCTCGCCCTCAAAGGTCGAAATCGCGACTACTTCGAGCAATGCCTCATTCAGAACATCCGGACAGCCCTCAAGGACTTAGGCGTTCGACAGGTTCAGAATCTCCACAGCCGGATCCGTATTGATCTCCCCCTGGAAGCGAACGCGGATATTGTTCGAGCTCGGCTCGTTCGTGTGTGTGGCATCGCAAACTTCTTGCTGGGTCGCGTGATTCCGCTACAGATTGCGAACCCTGACCTGGCGGCGCTCGCTGAGGTCGCTGTCGAAGAGATCAAGGCAACCTCATGCACGACCTTTCGAGTCACAGCCAAACGAGCCGATAAGCGATTGGCGCTGACGTCGATGGATATCGAAAAGGCCGTCGGTGCAGCTGTCTGCGAACAAACCGGCAAGACCGTTAACCTGAAAAGCCCGGACGTCACTATTTATATCGAGCTGCTTTCGAGGGAAGCCTATTGCGCGGCGGAAAAAATCGAGGGACCTGGTGGGATGCCGGTCGGAGTCAGCGGAAGGATCGCCTGTCTTATCTCGGGAGGCATCGATTCACCGGTTGCCGCCTACCGCATGATCAAACGAGGCTGCCATGCCTCTTTTGTTCATTTTTCCGGCCGTCCTTTGGTTAGTCGTGCTTCTGAGGACAAGGTGCGGGAGCTGGTCCAAACCCTCACGGCGTATCAATATGCGTCGCGTCTCTACGTCATTCCTTTCGGAGAAATCCAGCGTGAGATCGTGCTGAGTACACCCCCACCGTTCCGTGTTGTCCTCTATCGGCGGATGATGCTTCGCATCGCTCAAGAACTCGCGCGGAAAGAACGATGTTGGGGGTTGGTCACGGGAGATAGCCTTGGGCAGGTCGCGTCGCAGACTCCGGAGAATCTGACTGTCGTGGAGGAAGCAGCCGAGCTTCCGATTCTCCGACCGCTCATCGGAATGGATAAGCGCGAGATCATCGACGAAGCCAAGCAGATCCGAACCTATGAGACGTCCATCGAACCCGACCAAGATTGCTGCAAGCTGTTCACTCCACCCCACCCCAGTACGAAGACCCGGATCGACGACCTTCGAAAGGTTGAACGGAGCTTGGATATCACGCAACTCGTCAAGCAAGGGTTGGAGAGGGCTGAAGTGTCAGAATTCACTTTTCCTACCTGATTGAAGATCCGATTCCTGCGGTATTGTCACTCAGAGCATCGGTACCCATCGCTAACTCTACAAGAACGCACATCCTTCCTCGAAGCCATTGCAAAACTACATCGACCACGGTAAGCTCGGTACTCCCGTCGAGCATGTTTCCCTCACCTGCTCGATCTTCGAACCAGCCGACGATCTACCATAATGGAGAGGTGCGAGAGCGGCCGAATCGGGCAGTCTCGAAAACTGCTGTCGGGGTAACTCGACCGTGGGTTCGAATCCCACCCTCTCCGCCATATCAATAGCCGTATTTGTTCAATTTACTCAACTGGTCATTTAATCCGTCGTCCTAAGAACACCCACGAGAGGGTGGGATTCGAACAAGAGGGTCCGCGGGGGAAAATTTCCCCCGCGTGGGGAGCATACGAGGGGGCTGGCCCCCTCAGTAGGAGCGTGAGCGCCCAGGCGAACGCGACTTCGAATACCCACCCTTTCCGCCATAATAGTCCAAGCCAAAATTCATTTGACTTGGACTATTATGGCGAGATCTCGTCACCTTGCATGACAAGGTGACGGATCTGCCAACTCATCCATTAAAGAAACATGGATTACCTCTACATTCTCCTGAGTGAGACTAAAAGCAGGACATATACCGGTGTTACCGAGAGTCTTGAAAAGAGGCTGAAGGAACATAACAGTGGAAGGGTAAAGTCCTCTCGCCCATATAGAATACTCTGTACAGAAGCGTTTCCAACTTCGATTGACGCGCGTCAAGCCGAACGCTTTTACAAATCAACTGCTGGTCGGCGTAGGTTGAAGCAAATGATTGCTACTCTCGAGAATGACACACGTTAGAGTTTAACTGAGGCTAACGATGTAGCCAAATCTACACCGTTATCATATTTCATCAAGTCCCGCCCTCTCAGCTTTCTCTCCCAACACCCTCCGCAGCTCGACCATCGCCAATGTATCTCTCTCACAATAGCGTAGTAGCGCCTCCCGTATGGAATCCCGTTCTACCCAATCGTTTTCGAGAAAGACCATCCGATAGTATTCAGCCGCTGCGTGACCTCCCGCTTGAATCGAAAGATCGTCATATCCAAGCGATGGCACCACCGCCGGCAACACCGACTTAATCGAGTACGATCCGTTGAAGGCGGGATGATAGTAGTGACTCTTGATAACGGAGAGCAGATCCCACAATCGCGTCACAATTGCTTTGAACGCTGATTTGAATTCAGGAAAGGTTTCTGCCAACTGCCGAATGAGCGATTCCTCGTATGCTGAATAGACCACAATGCTCCCGGTCTCACCGAGCGATTCGATGAGAGCCTGGACCCAACGTTTGCGAGGGTCCGACGCCTCACCATGAAGAAACTCCTGGTGCACCACTTCACCCGATTCGAGTTCAATGTGATTGGACCACTGCACCGGAAGAGACTGATAGGGCTTCGTAGAGGGAAACCGCGGCAATGCTAACATGACGGTTTCGGCATCGAGATGATGTATGGGATAGTTCAAGGAACGAAGAATCCGACCCAATTCGGATGAAACCCACTCGACGTTGTCCTTGACCTTTCGTTGTACATCCGACAGCCTTGCGTCATCTGGAATGTCGTCGATCGTCACGATGCCCTTCCGCACAAGCTGACCGACTATCTCTTTCTTGCCCGGCAGATGATAGATCCAGCGGTGGGGTTTCTCTTTCGTGCAATGAGCCCAGAAGGGACATTCGTAGGGGGTGTGACAATGCTGATCGGGCTCGATCGTCGGGGCCTGCGACTCCAATAAGAGGACCTTCATCGCCGCTAATCGTTCCGGCACCCGTCCTCGACGATCTGCCACAGCTTCTGAGACGTCTTCAATTGAGAAGAGCGCCTGCAGATCAACCTCCCCACCACGGTAGAGATACCCCGTATCGATATGCATCAGACAGGTCGCATCGAGTCTCAACCCGGCTCCTAGTACGACATGGCTTTGTATGGAGAGGTCATCAAGGTGGACATCTTTCACCCTGGTTGATGACTTCACCTCGATCAATCGCCAGGACGACGATCCCCCGTCACCATTCTGCACACGCTCCAAAATATCAACGCGCACAAGCACTCCGTCATATTCAAACGCCCCTTCGAAGATGGCGGAGATCTTGGAATCTTGAAGCAAGGCGGCGGTCTCTGCGATCGCCGCTTCTCGCTGACGGAATCCCGACCTCACCAGTACACCGCCTCGAAAGCGCTGTTGTGCCAGGATTCCGATCTCGGTTCCCATGTCCAAGATCGCCTGCGTCGACGGGTCCGGTGGGGTGGCCAACGCAGGCTGATGAATCTCCAGATAGAGCCGCTTGTGACATTGCAAGCCCGAGAGGTATTTCGATTTTGATAAGCGACGTGGTGCGAATGTCGTGGGGGATCCGTTATCAGCGTCGGCCATGGTCATATAGTCCACCAAACGAACAAGGATTTCTCACATGGCGTCAGAAGGAACTCTGTTAGGATAGCGCCCCATGGGCAACGGTGTCACCCAGATCAGACGGTCCGTGATGACTTTGGCACTTCCCGTCACGCTGACCACGCTGCTCCAACGAGCCGAAGGCATTGTCGCCGTCTTCTTGGTCGGGGGGCTGGGTGCCACATCAATCGCCGCGGTCGGTCTGGGTCAACTGCTGGCTTTCGTGGCCACGACCCTGGTCTCTGGAATCTCGGTTGGGACCAACGTGATCGTCGCCCAGTTATGGGGAGCGCGGCGTCGACAAGACGCCGGAGAAGCGGCTCGTCACTTCTTATGGCTTTCGATTGGCGTCTCGATTCTGTTGGCCGGTCTTGGGATTGCCAGCAATCTGCTCGTCATGCAGCAACTCGGTGCGGAATCCGCCGTAATTGAGCTCGCCCTCCCCTATTCGACGCTCATCTTCCTCGTGATTCCCTGTACGATCCTCATCCAGGTCTTGTCGTCCATCCTCCAAGGCACAGGCGACACGAAGACACCGATGTACGGCCTGATCGGAGTCAACCTCCTCCATGTATTTCTGGCCTATCCCCTCATCTACGGACAGTGGGGAGCTCCTGCATTGGGGCTCAAAGGCGCGGCGATTGCTGTCGGCCTCGCGGAAGCGATAGGCATGCTCTATCTCTTGTTGCGTTGCCGTCCTATCTTGAAAAAGTCGTCGATGCTGCGTCTGGACCTGATCCGATCAATCTGGGAAGTCGGAGCATCGGTGTCCGGTGAGCGCATCGTTCAACAGGCCGGCATTTTTATCTACACCAAACTCGTCCTCCTCTACGGCACCGTGGCCTATGCCGCGCATCAAGTCGGGTTGTCGATTGAATCCTTTTCGTTCCTACCCGGCTATGGACTTGCCATTGCTGCCGCCACCATGGTCGGCCAAAGCATCGGAGCCGGCAAGTATACCAGAGCGAAACTCGAAAACTGGGAAGCCAATCGGCTGGCCATTGTGATCATGGCCGGAATGGGTGTCATTTTTTTCTTCTTCCCCTACACGTTGCTTCGTACATTTACAACCGATGAAGCGGTGATCGAGCTTGGAACGACGTTTTTAAAGATTGTTGCCTTACTGCAAGTGCCGCTGGCCCTCACCATGGTGTTAGCCGGATCGCTACGGGGTGCAGGCGACACCCGTTTCATCATGGGTGCCACGATGATCGGCATGTGGGGTGTCCGCGTGCCCTTGGCACTGTTCGCGGCTCTCTGGCTTCGCCAGTCCGTCTCATTTATCTGGGCAGCGATGATCGCGGACTGGACTGTGCGAATGGGGCTCTTACTCTGGCGATATCAGTCGGAACGATGGCGACAGATACAGGTCATCAGATAGTGGGCACGCAGAAACGAGTTGTTTTTGCCAGACCACCTTGCATAGTCCATCCTCTCTCAATTACTCCTATTCCCTCCCCCTCCCAGCACTCCGTTGATCGTCAAACTCCTGCGTGACGATCGAGGAGGCCACGCCGGCATGCGCGAGGAACCTGCAAAGAGGGAAAACCATACGAACAGCTGGAAAATCCGTGTCAGGGAGTGAACAAATGGCCGTTCATCATCCAGTGAACGCCGATACTGGCCGCATATCCCAATGCGATCGCCCATGTCCATTTCAGATGGGCAAAGAAGGTATAGACACCTCGTGCTTGTCCCATGAGTGCCACGCCAGCAGCCGACCCGATCGAGAGAAGCGATCCTCCAACCCCTGCTGTCAACGTAACCAGAAGCCACTGGCCAAGATTCATATCCGGATTCATGCTCAAGACGGCAAACATGATAGGGATATTGTCTATCACTGCTGATAAGATTCCAACGAGGATATTGGCGGCCGTTGCGCCTAGGCCTTGGTACAGAAGGCTGGACAGGACAGCTAGATACCCCAGCGCCCCAAGGCCACCGACACAGAGCATGATGCCGTAAAAAAACATCAGGGTGTCCCATTCCACGCGTTTCATGCTGATGAAAATATTGAACGGTTTGACCGCTGGTTTCCATAACGCATGCCTCTGTCCCGTGTCCTCGTCATCAAACATGGGAATGTCCGTCCATTCGACCAATTCCTTCCGCCGTATCCAATGCCCATAGGATTTGAGAATCCCCAGTCCGGTCATCATGCCGAGAAACGGAGGCATCTCCAGAAAATGATGCATCACCACGGTACCCGCTATGGTAATGAAAAACAAAAGTACAATGATGTAGCCGCCATGTTTCACTTCCACCGGTTCCAGGGTGGCCGTCGGCTTGTCGCGTCCGATTGTCATTGCCATGATTATTGCCGGCACCAGCCAATTAACGAGCGAGGGAACAAACAGCGCCACAAACTCCCCGAATTTGATCATGCCTTTTTGCCAGACCATCAGCGTCGTGATATCCCCGAACGGGCTAAACGCACCACCGGCATTGGCGGCCACGACCACATTGATGCAGCCCAAGACGATGAAGCGCCCGTTACCTGCACCGATCGCCGTAACCACGGCACCCATGACCAACGCCGTCGTGAGGTTATCGGCAACCGGCGAGATGAAAAACGCCAGGATACCTGTGAGCCAAAATATGCTGCGCAGGGATAGGCCCAATGAAATAAGCCAAGTCCGCAACGCCTCAAAGAGGTTGCGCTCACTCATCGTATTGATGAAGGTCATTGCGGACAGGAGGAAGAGCATCAGCTCGGCATATTCAAGCAGGGTATGCCGCAGAATTTCTGCAGCGGCATGAGATTTATTTTGCGTGCCGTATGCCAGCGCCGTAAAGATCCAGATTCCCCCCGCTGCCACCAGGACCGGTTTTGATTTACGTAGATGAATGGACTCTTCGACGATAACCAAAAGATACGCGGCGATAAACAGGGCGAGCGCTGCATAACCTATCCAATGGGTAACAAAACTCGTCATCTGATCCCTCTCATTGTATTGAAGCTTGCAGCGTGGCCCCCGTTCAGGCTCGTCCCGCCATTTCATACCTTCCTCGGATCTAACGAAGGCATCGAACGTAGTTGATATGAATTTCGTAGGCCGGCCACCGAGCGAGCACCACCTCCTTACCATGCTCCTTAACGATCCGAACCATCCAGAGCCGCTCAATGGCTGTCAGCTTGGGAATGATCTTCGATAAGGTCAGAGGTGGCTCGACCGTGAGCGGTTGAGAATCATCGGGCTCACTGATTGTCTCATGTTCAAGATCTCCATCATCAAAATCCTGCAGCATGTCCTGTGCACGCTCGTTGCCGCGCATCTTCGAAATTTCCTCAGCGACCTGCTTCTGGAAGTCTTCAGCCTCACGGGTCGTGCTGGATGGAGGCACACCAAGAAGCGGATGGGTATGTACGCTAACGCGTGATAACTCAGTAGACTGATTCATCTTAGTCATGTAATCCTTCTACCATTCGCGATGCCGGATTTGGCTCACGAAGCAAGTATTACCGTCCATGATCGGCCGAGCCTCAGAGCTTGCAAGCAATTGGTCCTCAATAAAGATCCCTGTGACACACAACGCGTGTCACCACAAGCAACGGCCGAGACAAATCACCCGGTCAATTGCCTGCACAAGCTTGCTGGTCTAAAGACGAAGGCTATCTTTGGGGAGGGTGGAAAATGGCGGTTGAAAAGATGGGGAGATAAATATGTCGCTGCAACTCCACATGAAAAGCGATACGGATGGGAGTACGAATTTTCAATAGAATCGGAAGAATTGAGAAGTCTTCAGAAAGAGATTCTGCCGGTGAATCTGACGTGAGCAAGGCAAGCAACGTGACTGGTACCCCAAGTATTTGAAAGACCACGCAGAGACAGAGGAATGAAATCAGACAGACTACACCCAATCCTCGCGATGAAAAGAGAACTCTCTCCATCCTAATTCTCTTCATGCCTGCAAGCTACTGGCTAGTATGACCAGGAGTCAAGTGACTATGTTCAGAAGTCGTTTCCAAATGATGTGGAACCCTTGAGAACTGCCATGGTTCTGGCCGGGTCGCTGTGGGGTGCCGGCAACACGCGCTCTATTGCGAACGCCATGATACTTGGCATGTGGGGTGTCCGCGTGCCCTTGGCACTGGTCGCGGCTCTCTGGCTACGCCAGTCCGTCTCATTTATCTGGGCAGCGATGATTGCGGACTGGACCGTGCGAATGGGGCTCCTGCTCTGGCGCTATCAATCGGAACGCTGGCGGCAGATTCAGGTGATTCGATGAGGGG
>LNFM01004950.1_pt1 | contig 27628 bp, 19 predicted proteins | sample 596031 | NCBI WGS metagenome assembly LNFM01 (sample SAMN04254537, study PRJNA301005) | activated carbon metagenome | isolation source: dual media filters at the Ann Arbor, Michigan drinking water treatment plant | place: USA: Ann Arbor
CCTCTCCCCTCGGGAGAGGGGCTGGGGGTGAGGGAGTCCTTGGACACCCGAAGGGTTGGCGCAGCCAACCCTCTCCCCTCGGGAGAGGGGCTGGGGGTGAGGGAGTCCTTGGACACCCGAAGGGTTGGCGCAGCCAACCCTCTCCCCTCGGGAGAGGGGCCGGGGGTGAGGGAGGGTTGGGCGCTAGCGTGCCGTAAGACCGAACGTCATTCGTGCGTGCAGCCGATTGTTCTCGGCGGTGATGTCGGTGACGGACAACCGGTCGACCACCACGTCGTAGGTCGACTGGCGATCGGCGAGGATGCGCTGCAACCCATCGCGCACGTCGATCTCGACGGCGCGAGGAATCGCGCTGGCGAGAAACTGCTGCAGCAGCACCCGGTAGCCCTCGTTCGAGATCTCGTCCACCCGGATGTCGGCGAGCACCAGTTTTTCGCCCGAGAACGTGGGCTTGGCCGACACGGCCACCTGCACCACGTCGCTGCGGGTGCCCACGCATTGATCGCCGACTTCCATGGAGATCTTGCCGCTCACCCGCGCCTTGATGCGCACCCGACCCTGCGACAAGGTGACGACCGGGGAATCCACATACGCGTACTGGCAGGCGGTCGTGGGCAACAGGTGGTAGCGGCCCTCGTCGATGAACAGTTCGTTCATCAGCATCTTCTGGATGGCCGTGTGGTGGATCGTCAGTTCGCTGAGCGGGCCGGCGGCTGCGGCAGCGCCGGGCGCAACGGCGCCGATGATCGCGAGCAGACCGAGTACGAGACCGCGGAGACTCTTCATCGGGGGGCTCCATGAAGTACACACGCCCCAAGGATACCGGTCGCGCGGTGCGCCCGCGTCCGCAGTTCAGTGCAGAAACGTCGTCAGTACCTGTCCGGGGCCGGACGCGAGCGGCACGTAGTCCTTGCCGTCGTGAACCTGGATGCCGTTGACCCACACACCGTGCACACCTTCGGCCCGCCGGATCATCCGGGCACCGCCGGCCGGCAGATCGCGTGAGCGCTCCAGCGGCGACGGGCCTACGGTTGCGGGGTCGAACAGCACCAGATCGGCCCACGCGCCGGGCGTGATCGTGCCGCGCTCGGGAATCCGGTACTTCGCCGCCGGGTCGGACGTCAGCCGGCGCACGGCCTCCTGCAGCGTAAAGGTTTCGGTCTCGCGCACCCAGTGCTTGAGGAAATGCAGGCCGAACCCCGCATCGCACAGGAAGATGAGATGCGCCCCTGCGTCGGAGAGTGCGAGCACGCCGGACTCGTGCTTCAGCAACGGCGCCACGCCGGTATCGTTGTTCTGGAACAGCTTGGCGATGAGTGGTGTATCGACCGGCAGATCGAAGAACCAGTCGAGCGGATCGCGCCCTGCGCCGCGCGCCAGTTCGCTGACCGGTCGTTCCTCGACTTCCACCTTCGACCAGTCACCGTAGAAGAGGATGCCCGGCTGCGGATTGGCGAGGTCGTGCCGGAACTGGCTGCGAAACGCCGGGTCGGCATAGATGCCGGGCAGTTCCTCCGGCTTTGCGGTCTTCACCCGTGCGAAGGCAGGGTGCGAGAACATGAGGTAGGGGTCGCGCAGCGTGAAGTCGAACGACAGCGGGTGGCAGTTGGCGTGGATGTACACCTCGTGGCCGCGCGCGCGGGCGGCGGCGCAGCGCTCGAAGTAGCCCATCGCCACGTCCGGCGCGGCGTCGTTGTACATGGTGAGCACGGTCACCATGAAGGCCGGGCGGCCGGTGTCGGCGGCCAGCGATTCCATGAACTCCGTCGTGGCGCGCGGGCCGGTCGCCATCACGAAGACGCCGCGCCGGCGTTCGGCCAGGGGGCGGGCGAGGGCGAGCAACTCCGCGTCGGAGGCGATGGTGGAAGGCATCGGACGACCACCGAACCCTGCATGGTTGGGCGAAAACGACGAGGCGAGACCGATCGCGCCGGCGTCGAGCGCTTCGCGCACCAGCGTCTGCATGCGCGTGAGTTCTTCGGGTGTCGGTTGGGCGCGGGTCGAAGCGTCGTCGCCCATCACCGCGGTGCGGATGGTGGAGTGCCCTGCCAGCGCTGCAACGTTGGCGTAGGGCGCGACGCGCCGCAGTTGCGCGAGGTAGTCAGCGAACGATTCGAACTCCCAGCGGGTGCCGGTGAGCAGCGCATCGAGGTCCATGCCCTCGACCACCGACAGGTTCTTCAGCATGGCTTCACGCTGGGAAGCCGGGCAGGGGGCGATGCCGAAACCGCAATTGCCCATCACGGCGGTCGTGACGCCGAGCGCGGGCGACGGCGAGAGCGTGCGATCCCACGTGATCTGCGCGTCGTAGTGGGTGTGGACATCGACGATGCCGGGCATCAACGCGAGGCCGTGGGCGTCCACAACTCGGTGGGCGCCCTCCGTGGATCGGCCCACTTCGACGATGCGTCCGGCGCGAACGGCCACGTCGGCGGTGACGGGAGCGGCGCCGCTGCCATCGACGAGCGTGGCAGCGCGGATCAGCAGGTCGAACATGCGTGGCAGGAGAAGATGGGCAGCGAAGGACCGCCGGCATGATAGAACCGATCGCTCGGCGGCGTCTGCGGCGGCTGCGCACGCCGAGCGGCCGGGCAAAATGCAAAGGGCGCGACTCGCGTCACGCCCTTTGCGTTGCTTCCGCGCTCCGATCGAGATAACCCCCAAACATCGGGGTTAGGGTGGTCGCAACCGGCTCGTATCAGGCGCACCTCACCAATGGGGCGCGCGCAACAACGAAGGTCTCGGCAGCAACCGGATCGTCATGCTTTGTGCTTGAGGATCTACCCCAATCCGGTGCGCTGAAGCAGCTTTAGTTGGCGCTTTTCGCAGGTCGAAGTCAAGGGGTTTGTAGAGGGGCGGCGGCGCATCCGGACGCGCCATCGGACGTCGCTCCGGCACCTTCCAGAACCGTAACTTGCGCGTCCTTGCGCCCGGACGGGGGAGGCGTTACGGTGTGCCGGCCAAAGGCCCTGGTGCGAGGGATCGCCATGGGAAGTCCGAGCACCGCCGCACCACCGACATTCAAGGTCTTTCTGTCCTACAGCAGCCTGGATGCCGCACTTGCGCGGCGCCTTGCGCTGGATCTGCGCGCTGCCAAGGTCGATGTCTGGCTCGACCAATGGGAGCTCAGGATCGGCGAGACCTTCGAGCAGAGCATCGAGCACGGCGTGGACGATGCGGCGTTCGTGATCGTGCTCCTCACGCAGGCGAGCGTGGCCTCCGACTGGGTGCGGCGCGAATGGAGCCGCAAGGTGCTCGACGAAGCACGCCAGCAGAAGGTCGGCGTGATTCCGGTGCGTGCGGAGCGCTGCGAGATTCCGGATTTCCTGGCGCAGCGCAGCCATGCCGACATCTCCGGCGGCAGCTACCCCATGGGGCTGCGGCGCCTGCTCGAGATCCTGCGGCATCACGCCGGCGACACCGGCATCGCCATTCCCGAACCGGTGCTGGCGGAAGCGGAACTGGACATGCAGACGCTGCCGATCGTCGTGCCGATCGCCCTGGAAGTGAGTCACGATCTCATCCCCATCTTCGAACACCGCGATGCCGGCATCAACCGGTTTCTCGATGAGCTGCTGCCGAAGATGCAGGAGCAGCTCACCAAGGAGATCGGGTTCCGCTTCCCCGGCGTGCGAGTCCGGGGGAACGAGACCGACCTGCCGGACGGCACCGCGCTGATCATGATCGACGAAGTGACCGAGTCACTATTGAGCGTCGATCGGAACGATGTCGAACGCGGTGCATCGGAACAGATGATCGCTGCGCTGTACGACACGATCCGGAGGCAAGCCGCGGACTTCCTCGATGTGGATATCGCCCGGCACCTGGTGAATGAAGTCGCGCAGGAGACCCCCGCGCTGATCGGCCAGGTGGTGCCGCGGGTGGTGAGCTGGTTCGGGCTGGTCGACGTGCTGCGGCGCCTGGTCGCGGAGAACGTAGGCATCGGGGACATGGGCAGCATCCTCGCAGCGCTCGCGCGAGTGGGTCACTTCAGCAGCGATACGGTCGATCTTGCGGAACAGGCGCGCCACGCTCTGGCGGCGCAGATCACCGCGCGCTTCACGCAAGGACGCGGCGCACTTTCGGTCCTTAGGCTGTCCCCCGATATCGAAGCCCAGGTGCGGGGCGCCCTCAAGGCAACCAGATCCAGCGCATACCTTGCATTGGAACCGCAGCTCACACAGGACATCCTGTCTGCTGTCAGGCGCGCTGTTGCAGCGCACGACGGTGCGGCGGCCGACTTGGCGATCCTGACCACCACCGGGATTCGACCCTACCTGAGGAAGCTCGTGGAGCTCGAGTTTCCATGGCTGCACGTTCTTTCGGATCACGATCTGTTGCCCGCAACGCAGATCCGGATCATCGACGAGATCAATCTCGACGCAGCGCGGTGCGAGCCGTGAGCGTAGACCGCACGCGACTCATGCTGTCGTTCAGCAGCGCCTTCAAGGGCCTGGCGAAGCGCCTCGGAGACGACCTCGGTCGTGCCAACATCGACGTGGTCTTCGACCAATGGGAAGGCGGTGGCGGCGTTCCTGCTTTCCAGGCGGTCCCCAGCGATCTCGCAGACGTCGCCGGACTGATGGTTCTCCTCACACCGTCCGACGGTGCTCCGACCTGGATCAGCGAAGAGTGGCACGCGGCGGTGTACAGCGAATGCTGTGCACGTGGTGTGCCCATCTTGCCCGTCCGAGGCGAGTTCTGTGCGATCCCGGATTTCCTGGCCGACCGCAGCTTTGCCGACCTGTGCAATCGGGGCTACGGCATGGAGCTGAACCGGCTGGTGGCGACGGTGCGCGAGGTGACCGGCGACGATCGGATCGTGCCGCTCGACGAGGAGGTCGCTGCGCGCGATCGTTCACCGGAAGCGATGGGCATCGAGCCGATCGCGCTGGAACTCGGTGCTGAGCTCGCCAGGGTTTTCGAGGCAGCGTGTCGCGACCATTTCGTGACCGAGATGGTCCCGATGATGCGCGACGGGCTGTTCTACGAGCTGGGTGTGCCCATGCCGGATCTCGCCATCAGGACTGCGCCAGACCTCCCTGCCGCAGCGGCGCGCGTGTTGATCAACGGCGTGCCGGAGACGCTGGTCGAGCTGCACCTCGGGTGGGTCATGGTGAACGACGACGCGGTAGCGATGCGCGCGCGCGGGTTCGATGCGAAACCGGTCGCGAACCCGGCCAACAATGCTCCGTGCGCGTGGATTCCCGCCGCCGATCGCGACACCGCCGAGCGGGGCGGATTGACGATCTGGGATGAGGAGGCTTTCCTGGCCCTCACGATTTCCGCATTGCTGCGACGCAAGGCCGCGGACTTCGTCGACGTGCATGCAACGCGGGTGATGCTGAGGAAGCTCGCGCTGGCCTTCCCGAACCTGGTGGCCGAGGCCGTGCCCGCAGTCGTGTCCGAGTTCCTGCTGTCCGACGTGCTGCGGCGCCTGGTGGCCGAGCAGGCGTCGGTCCGCAACCTGCGGCGCATCGTCATGGCCCTGGCCGAGCGGGCACCGATCGAGAGCGACCCACTCTATCTGACCGAGTATGTACGCGCGGCCCTGAAGCGCGAGATCACCTACCGACTGACGCACGGCACCGGCACGCTGATCGTGTTCCTGCTCGACCCCGACATCGAGGCAACGCTCCGCGCGGCGACGGTACACACGCCGACCGGGTCCTACGTCGATCTGCCGCCGGAGCGCCTGCGACCGATTCTCGAGGCCATTCGCGCAGCGGTGATGGCGCTGGGTGAAGGTGTGCAGCTCCCCGCCATTCTCACCGCCATGGAGATCCGGGCGGCGGTCCGCCGCCTCGTCGCGCCCTGGCTGCCGCTGCTTCAGGTCGCTTCCTACCACGACCTGCGCCCCGAGGTGAACATCCAGCCCATCGACCGCATCAGTCTCGATGGGCCGCGGCACCGACGGCCGTTCACCGTCGAATCGCCGTGGACGGCAGATCGGAACGCCGAACCGCGGCGCGCCCGTCCCGAGGCTCGAGAACACCCCGACGTTCGTCCTGCGCTCGAGGCGATCGAGGCCCTTCTCACGCCCCAGCCGGCGGGAGGCTACGAACTCTTGCCGGTGCACGAGGAGCAGGTGGCTCAGATCCTGCAAACGTTCCTGGAGCGTCCCGAGTTGGCGGCACTGGTGCAGGGGCTGATCGATCTCGCCGACCGCCTGGGTGCGCAGGGGCAGTCGGAGGACGCCGCACAAGCCATTCTCCGATTGGTCGAACGTCCGGTGGTGCTCGAACCCTTGGAGGCGCTGGTCGAAGCAGCGCGGCACTACGCGAGTCACAACACCACCATCAGTCCCGAAGTCGACGCGCAGCTGCGCGCGGATGCCTATCGGGCGCAGATCAACTTCGGAACGCCGGGTGAATATCGATCGAGTGAGGCGGCATTCCGGTCCGAGTCTGACCCGGATCGCGGTTCACGCGGTTAGCAGCAACCGCCCGCGACGTCGTCGGGCGACCAGACCCAGCAACCCCAGCCCACCCACCAGCAGTGCCCAGGTTTCCGGCTCCGGCACGGCGGCCACACCCAGCAGCACGTCCTGGTCGCGATAGGTCACGTCGAACACGACGCCGCTGCCGAAGCCCACGAAGTTCACCCGGTCGAACGTCGTGCCGTTGCGATCGTTGAAGGTCATCACGATGAAGCTGTCGCCTACCGTGGGCGCATAGCCGCCGAAGCGGACGATGTCGAGGTCGCCGGCCAGGGCCGCATCGCCGGTGACGGTGAGCAGATCGAAATCCGCGACGCCGCCCAGTTCGATGCTCACCACACCGTCGGATGCCATGATCAGGTCGCCGTCGATGGTGAGATGGCCGGGTGAACTGCCCGGCGCTATGGTGCCGGCGTTGGTCAGGCCGGCAGCGGGCCCGATGACGGTGCCGCCACCCCGGATCAGGCCGGTGTTCACGAAGCTCGACCCGGCCTGGAACGTGGTGCCGGGCGCGACGTGCACGGTGCCGCCGTTCGAGAAGGTCGGGATGTTGAGGGCACCTTGCACCACTTCCACCGTGCCGGTGTTGAAGAAATGAACGTGCACGCTGTAGGTGCCGGGGCCACTCTTGCGGAAGGTGCCGGCGTTGTTGACGCGCGCGTCGGCGCCGGTGTCCAGCGCATTGGTGTTGACCCAGTTCGTGGCGAAGATCGACTGGTTGAAGGTCTGCACGTTGATCAGTGCGCCCGAGGCGTTGTCGATGCGACCCGAGCCCGTGTTGCTCAACCGGTTGAGGTCGAGCACGCCGTTGATCGTCATGCTGCCTTGATTGCGCAGCACATGCCCGGAATCGAGGCCGAACGTGTTATTGGGGCCGCCACCCACCGTGCCGCTGCCTTGCAGCGTGGTGGTGGTGGGGCCGGCCAGCACACCCAGCGACGAGGAGATGTTGAGGGCATAGGGCCCGTTCAGCAGCAGGTTCGCGCCACCGATCGTGCCGCCGGTCATGTCGAACGTCGAGTCGATGGTTGTCGGCGCCAGCAAGTTGAGAACGGACCCTGCACCAGCGAGAGTCAAGGTGCCAGGGCCGGTGAACGTCGCGCCGGTACCGACGGCATGCGTGCCGCCGCTGAAGGTCAGGCCGGTGTTGGTCGCCAGGGTGGCCGCACCGTTGTAAGTGCCGCCGTTGGTGAAACTGAAACTGCCCTGCTGCACGTCGATGATGCCCGTGGCGAGGTTGAGGAAGGGCACGGCCACGGTGTACCCGCCCGCGCCGCTCTTGCGGAAGATGCCGGCATTGCTGACCAGTGCATCGGCACCGGTGTCGCCCGTGAAACTCGACGCGCCGATGGACTGGTTGAACGTGGCCACGTTGATCAGCGCGCCCACGGCGTTCTCGATGCGGCCGGCACCGGGCGCATTCAGCGGGTTCAGGTTGAGCACCCCGGTGATGGTCATGGTGCCTTCGTTGCGCAGCACGCGGCCGGCGTCGAGGCCGAAGGGGTTGTTGCCGCCGCCGCCGACCGAACTGGTACCCGTCAGCGTGGTGATCGCGTTGCCGGACATCACGCCGAACGACGACATCGCGATCGTGGTCGGACCGGTGAGGGTGAGGTTGGCCCCCCGTATCGTGCCGGTGCTCATGGTGAAGGCGCTGTCCACCGTGGTCGGCGCGACCAGGTCCAACACGGTGCCGGAACCGGCAAGGGCGAAGGTTCCCGGTCCCTGAAAACTGGCGCCGGCACCGATGGAGTGGGTGCCCGCGTTGAAGGTGAGCGTTGCTCCGCTAGCCAGAGTCACGGCGCCGTTGTAGGTGCCGCCCGCGGAAAAACTGAAACTGCCCAGTTGCACATCGATCGTCCCGCCGGCCAGATTGATGAAGGGCACGTTCACGTTGTAGTTGTTCCCGGTGCTCTTGCGGAACGTGCCGGCGTTGGTGATCGAGGCGCCGGCGTTCGAGTCGACGCCGGCGAAATTGCTCGCGGTGATGGAGAGATTGAACGTGCGTACGTCGATCGTCGCGCCGGCGGCGTTCTCGATGCGTCCGGTGCCGGCAGCGTCGGTGATGTTGAGATTCATGCCGCCATTGACCGTCGCCACGCCTTCGTTGCGCAGCACGCGCCCCGCGTCGAGGTTGAAGCTGGTCCATGTGGAGGGCCCCGTCACCGTGGTGGTGCCGGGCCCGGTATGGGTTCCGCTGCTGAGTGCGGTGGCTGCCCCGCTCAAGGTGAGATCGCTGCCCTGCACAGTGCCGCCACCCTGGTTGGTAAAGCGGCTTTGTACCGTGGTGGGCGCGTTCAGTTGAACCGCAGCGCCATTGACCTGCAGCGTGCCGTCTCCGGTGAACGTTGCGCCGGCGTTTACGGTGTGCGTGCCGCCACTCCAGATGAGCGTAGTGCCGGTGGCCGCGGTGACGGCGCCGCTGTAGGTGCCGCCGCCGGAAAAACTGAAACTGCCCGCGACCAGGTCGATGGTACCGGTCGCCAGGTTGTTGAACGACACGCCCACGCTGTAGTTGCCGGTGGACCCTTTGCGGAAGGTCCCGGCGTTATTGATGACGGCCGCGGCACCGGGATCACCCGCGGGGTTGCTCGCTACGAGAGAAAGATTGAAGGTGCGTACGTCGAACAGCGCGCCGGCGGCATTCTCGATGGTGCCGGTGCCCGCCGTATCGGTCGGGTTGAGGTTCATGGCGCCCGTCAGCGTTGCGGTGCCTTCGTTGCGCAACGTGCGACCGGCGTCGAGGTTGAGGCCGCTCAGCGCCGTCGTGCCCTTGAGGATGGTGATGCCGGTGCCGGTGTGAGTGCTGTTGGTCAGGCTGGAGACGCCGAGCACATTGACCAGCCCGGTCCCGCCCAGGGTACCGCTGCTCTGGGTGAGCTTGGCCAGGGTCGAAGCGCCGGTCGCGTTGTCGGCGGACGGCAGGCCGAGGATCGTGAGCGATCCGCCGCCGATGGTGAGGGCGTCGTCGCCGTTGACGATGAGGCTGTTGATGACGAACGGGCTGCCGGTGGCATTCAGCGTGACCACCCGGGCGCCGGCGACGTCGATGGTGACGTCGTCGTCGGCGTCCGGCAGACCCGGGCTCCAGTTGGCCGCGACGCTCCAGTTGCCGTTGGCTGCAGGGACCCAGATGACCGGTTCTGCCTGCGTCGGGGTCGCGAACACGGCACCGATGGCGGCCGCGATGACGGATAGCTTCACGTGGAGCGTGCTGGTCATGCCGTGTCTCCTTTTCGGGGAAGGATCCGACCGCGGTGCCGATGCTGTCAGAGCTGCTGGGTGGTAATCCTGCTCGTCGCCGACGCAGATGCTGCGGACTGTCCAAGGACTCGCAGCGGGCATGCCTGTAAGCTAATCCGACATCATGCGCACGTCGATGCGCACACGTGAATCGATTGGAGTGTAGCGCGTTCTCTCGTCGGCAAACGTGCAATCGAATTGATCGCATCGCCGCCTCGATGCCGGGCCGGTCTGCGCGGTTTCGGCGTATCGGATAACCTTCGGTGCTCCACGGCAATGAAGGGTGAAACGGCATGACGGATGCCGCGCGGCGCGTCGCCGAGTTCGACGCACTGATCATCGGCGCCGGCTTCTCCGGCCTGTACCAGCTCTACAGTTTGCGCGATCGCCTCGGGCTGTCGGTGCAGGTGCTGGAGGCGGGTGAGGGTGTCGGCGGCACCTGGTACTGGAACCGCTACCCCGGGGCACGCTGCGACTCGGAAAGCCATTCCTACTGCTACACGTTTTCCCGCGAGTTGCTGGAGGAGTGGCAGTGGACGGAGCGGTATCCGGGCGACGCGGAGATCCGCCGCTACCTCGATCACGTTGCGGACCGTTTCGATCTGCGGCGCGACATCCGCTTCGGCACGCGGGTCAGCAGCGCGCACTACGACGCAGCGACCAATCGCTGGCGCGTGACCACCGACAAAGGCGATCAGTTCACCGCACAGTTCCTCGTGACCGCCGTCGGCTGCCTCTCGACCGCCAACGTGCCGAACATTCCCGGGCTCGAGCACTTCGCGGGCCGCTGGTTCCACACCGGCCAATGGCCGCACGAGGGCGTGGACTTCACGGGCAAGCGCGTGGGGCAGATAGGGACCGGATCCACCGGCATCCAGGCCGCACCGGTGATCGCCGAGACTGCTGCGCATCTCACGGTGTTCCAGCGCACCGCGAACTACAGCGTGCCGGCGCGCAACGCGCCCCTGACCGACGAGTTCCAGCGCTGGGCGAAGGAGCACTTCGACGAGGTCCGCCAGGTGATGCACAGCACCACCAACGGCCATCCGTTCGCCATCGACCGGCGCTGCGTGTTCGATGTAACGCCGGAGGAACGTGCGCAGATCTACGAAGCGGCGTGGCAGAAGGGCGGCCTGCAGTTTCGCGCCACGTTCCACGATCTGCTGCTCAGCAAGGCATCCAACGACACGGCGGCCGACTTCATCCGCCACAAGATCCGGAGCATCGTGAAGGACCCGGTCACGGCCGAGAAGCTGGCCGACATCGACCACCCCTACGCAGCGAAGCGCCCGCCGATCGACACGGACTACTTCGAAACTTTCAACCGCGCCAACGTGAGCCTGGTGGACGTGCGGGCCGATCCGATCGAGGCCATCACGCCCCTGGGCATCCGTACGCGCGCCGCCGAGTATCCGCTCGATCTCATCGTGTTCGCCACCGGCTTCGATGCGATGACCGGTCCGTTGCTGCGCATGGACATCCGCGGGCGCGACGGGTTGACTCTCGCCGAACTGTGGAAGGCCGGCCCGCGCAACTATCTCGGCCTGCAGGTCGCCGGCTTTCCCAACCTGTTCACGATCACCGGTCCGGGCAGTCCTTCGGTGCTGTGCAACATGCCCGTGGCTATCGAGCAGCACGTGGAGTGGATCACGGACTGCATCGCCCACATGCGCTCGCACGGGTTGACCAGGGTCGAAGCCGAGACCGAAGCCATGGACGGTTGGGTCGCAGAGGTCAACGCGGCGGCGAATGCGACACTGCTGCCGCAGGCGCATCATTCCTGGTACCTGGGGGCGAACGTGCCGGGCAAGCCACGAGTGTTCATGCCGTACGCGGGCGGGATGGCGCGCTACCGAAAGATCTGCACCGAGGTCGCAGCCAAGGGCTACCAAGGGTTCGCGTTCGGTTCCTGAGCAAACGCGGGGCGGCGTTGCGTGATACTGGCGGAGGTACTTCGCACGTCTCGACGGAAGCGCTGGCGCAGCGGCTTGCCAGGCCGTGAAGATGCCGGCGCCTCGTGAGTCGGCTGCCAGGTCGGCAGGACCGGTCCGATCGAGGCCATTCATCGACAATACGGGGGCAACACCATGACTCATCATCGTGCTGACTGGATCAGATTGCTGAAAGCTGCATTGCTTGGGGCCGTCGTCGTGCTCGCGGCAGGTTGCGCCGGCATGCGCGGCCAGCATGCGACCACCAGCGTGGTCGACTACCTCTACCCGAACGCGAAGAAGGAGCCGGTCGCGGAGCAGGGTATCCCGGTGTTGAACCTCCCGATGCGCGTAGGCATCGCCTTCGTGCCGGAGCGCGGCGCCTCCCACCTGACCGAGGCGAAGAAGACCGAATTGCTCGAGAAGGTGGCGGCGAACTTCAAGTCGCTCGACTTCATCAAGTCGATCGAGATCATCCCCTCGGCCTACCTGACCCCGCAGGGCGGATTCAACAATCTGGAGCAGATTCGCGCCATGCACGGTATCGAGACCATGGCCCTGGTCTCCTACGACCAGAAGCAGTTCACCGACGAGGGCATCGCCTCGATCGTCTACTGGACCATCGTCGGCGCCTACGTGGTGCCGGGCGAGAAGAACTCGACCTACACCATGGTCGACACCGTGATCATGCACATTCCGAGCCGCAAGCTGCTGTTCCGGGCGCCGGGGACCAGCCAGGTCAAGGGCTATTCGACCCCGATCAACCTGAGCGAAGAACTGCGGGCGGACAGCGAGAAGGGCTTCAACGAGGCGGTGGACAAGATGATCCCGAACCTCAACCAGCAGCTTGCTTCGTTCCGCGAAAAGGTGAAGGCTGCACCGGAGGAGTACCAGGTGGTGCGCGCCGATGGCTCATCCCGTGGCGGCGGGTCGATGGAGTTCTGGGTGGCGTTGCTGTTCGGAGCGGTGATGGCGGGCGGGTTCTGGTGGTCGCGCCGCGCAGCGTGATGCCCGTGCCGCGGTGGACCCTGGGCCTGGTGGCGGCCCTGGTGCTCGTGCAATGGGTGCCCGGTGCCGCGGACCTGCTGGCCTACGATCGTGGTGCCGTGCTGGGTGGCGAGTCGTGGCGCATCGTGACCGGGCACTTCATCCACTACTCCTGGGCGCATCTTGCGAACAACCTGGCGGCTCTGGTGCCGGCCGCGTGGCTCGTCGAGACGCGCTACCGCAACGACGGACTGCCGCTGGTTCTCGGCGCGTCGGTCGCGATCGGCATCGCGCTGCTGGTGGGAGAGCCGGGCGTCGTCGAGTTCCGCGGTGCCTCCGGTGTTGCCTTGGCCCTGCTCGGATACGTCGGTTTGCGCGGGCTGCACGAGCACCGCCGGTGGCGCATGGTCTGCGGGCTCCTGCTGGTGCTACTGACGGCGAAACTGGTGGCCGAAGCTGCCGGGTGGCGCCAGCAGGACTGGCAGCACGATGGCTTCGTAGCGGTGTGGCTCAGCCACCTCGCCGGTGCCATGGTCGGCGTTGCCGTCTACCTGCGGCACGTGGGCCGCAACTCGAACGGATTGCCGCTCGCTTCGAGCCGCTGAAGCAGCGCGCGAACTATCCCGTCTCGTCGCCCGTTCGGGCGCGAGCGCGCTGCAGACTGCCGGTCGCCATGGTCGCGAGCACTTCGGCGATCTTCTTCCGCCGCGCTTGCGACAGTGCGGTCGCCAACAGCTCGCGGTGTTCCGCTTCGGCGCTGCGCCCATGTTGTACAGCGAGCGTGCGCAGGGCGGCAACCAGGCTCTCTTCGACGTTGCGCAGTATCAGGTCGGGCATGACGCGCTCCATCCGGATGACACTCCCCCGCGGGAATCCTAGCAGTGCAGGCAGCTTTGTCCAATGGGCAGGCACGGTGTGGCGGCGCAGCAAAACGACCCGACGAGACTCGCGCAAGTTGGGCTGGCACCGAGAGACGGGTGCCCCTGATGCGCTGCAAGAATGCATCCGCTATGCTGCCCGGACTGGTGCGTTGTTCCCGCCTGGAAACCCGAGAAAGTCATCCCGATGCCGACCTCCATACCCGCGACGCTGATCCCCGGTGACGGCATCGGCCCCGAAATCGTCGATGCAACACTCGCGGTGCTGGAGGCCCTGAAAGCGCCTTTCGCATGGGAGCGCCATGTGGCCGGCCTCGAAGGGGTGAAGGTCGCCGGCGATCCGCTGCCCGAGGCCACGCTCGCGAGCATTCGTCGCACGCGCCTCGCGTTGAAGGGGCCGCTCGAGACACCGTCGGGTGGCGGCTATCGCTCGTCGAACGTGCGGCTGCGCGAGGAATTCCAGCTCTACGCGAATCTGCGTCCGGCGCGCACCATCGTGCCGGGCGGGCGCTTCGACAAGATCGATCTGACCGTGGTGCGCGAGAACCTCGAAGGGTTGTACATCGGCCACGAGCACTACGTGCCGATCGACGGCGATCCGCATGCGGTCGCCATGGCCACCGGCGTCAATACGCGGCAGGGCAGCCGGCGCCTGCTCGAATACGCATACGAGTACGCCATCGCGAACGGCCGCAAGAAGGTGACGCTCGTGCACAAGGCCAACATCATGAAGGCGCTGACCGGCATCTTCCTCGAGACCGGGCTGGAGTTGTACGAGCGCAAGTACAAGGGGCGCTTCGAACTCGATTCCGTGATCGTGGATGCGTGCGCGATGAAGCTCGTGCTCAACCCGTGGCAGTTCGACGTGCTGGTGTCGACCAATCTCTTCGGCGACATTCTTTCGGATCTGGTGGCCGGCCTGGTGGGCGGTCTCGGCATGGCGCCCGGGGCCAACATCGGGGCCGACGCCGCCATCTTCGAGGCGGTGCATGGATCGGCTCCCGACATAGCGGGCAAGGGCGTGGCGAATCCCACGGCGCTGCTGCTCGCGGCGGCCATGATGCTGGATCACTGCAAGCTGCAGGAGCTTGCCGCCCGGCTGCGCAAGGCCATCGACGAGACGCTGAACGTGGACCTGGTGCGCACCGGCGATCTGGGCGGGCGTGCGAGCACTGCCGCGTTCACGCAGGCGCTGGTGGCGCGCATCGCCAACGGCTGAGTCGGTCGAGTCGACCGCGCTCGCAGCCGCGGTCTATAGTGTGGGCATCACACAACCAGAGTTTCGGGGAGGATGCCGCACATGAAACCGCCTGCACGCCGATCGCAAATCCTGGGGGCCCTCACGGCGCTGCTGCTGGCGGTGCCGGCCGTGGCGGCCGATGTCATCAAGATCGCCCACGTCGATCCGATGAGCGGGCCCTTCGCCCTGGTCGGCGAGAGCGACGCGCGCATGCTGCGCGCCGCGATCGATGCGGTGAACGAGAACGGCGGGGTGCTGGGCGGCACCAAGCTCGACCTGCAGTCGTTCGACAGCAAGAGCAGCCCACAGGAGGCGGTGCTGATCTTCAAGCAGATCGTCGACTCGGGCATCCGCTTCATCTCGCTCGGCTCCGGGTCCCACATCGCGCACGCGCTGCTGGAATCGATCAACAAGCACAACAGCCGCAATCCGGGCGAGGCCGTGCTGCTGCTCAACATCGCGGCGCAGGATCCGCCCCTCACCAACGACAAGTGCAGCTTCTGGCATTTCCGCTGGGAGGCCCACACCGACATGCGCGTCAACGCGCTGAGCGACTTCATCGCGAAACAGAAGGGCACGCCCAAGGTGTACCTGATCAACCAGGACTACGCCTTCGGCCAGGCCATCAGCAAGGGGGCCAAGGAGATGCTCGCGGCCAAGCGCCCCGACATCAAGATCGTGGGGGACGACCTGCATCCGCTCGGCAAGGTGAAGGATTTCGCGCCGTACGTGTCGAAGATCCGGGCCTCCGGCGCCGATTCGGTGCTGACGGGCAACTGGGGGCCGGACCTGGCGCTGCTCATCAAGGCGAGCAAGGAGGCCGGTCTCGACGTCGTCTACTACACCCTGAATGCGCACAACGTCGGGGTGCCGGGCTCCATCGGCAAAGCCGGTGACGGTCACATCCGCCAGATCTTCTCGTGGCACGCCAACGTCGCCGACAACAAGCTCGACAAGTTCGCCGGCGACTACAAGAAGCGCTTCAACGAGGATCTCTGGCTGGCCTTGCCCAAGCTGCAGATCGACATGCTGGCGAAGGCGATCAATACGGCCGGCTCGGCCGATCCGGTCAAGGTGGCGAAGGCGTTGCACGGCATGCGCTTCCAGGGCGAGACCGGGGAGGTATGGATGCGGCCCGACGACCACCAGGCCATCATGCCGGAGTACATCGCCACGTTCTCGAAGGCCGGCGGCCCGGTGAAGTACGACGCGGAAGGAACCGGTTACGGGTGGAAGACCGACGTGCGGCTGGAGAGCAAGGACATGGCGTTGCCCACCACGTGCAAGTTCGAGGTGCCGCAGTAGATGGGGGATCCGGGGAGCACGGCGGCGGTCGACTACGGCCCGGAAGAGGCCGCGATGCGCGCGTATTGCGAGGCCGGCGCACAGCGCGCGGCGGACCTCGGCAACCGCGGTCCGATCCGGTTCGATGCCGATGGCCGGATTCATCACGACATCCTCGACGCGTATTGGCGCTGCGGCTTCTACGTGTTCGAGGGGGTGCTGAAGGCTGACGAGCTCGCCGACATCGAAGTGGATGTGCAGGACATCCTCGAGCGCTTGCCCGCCTATCGCGGCGCGCCCGTGGATCGCCGGGGACGGCCGGCGCTCGGCGCTGACCTGGAAGCCAGCACGCTGTTCTGGGCGCGGCCGCTGGGTGATCCGTTCGGCGGCACCGAGCTGGCCGGTGGTCGCCATCCGGTGAAGATGTTCGAACCGAAAGCGGCGCAGGACGCGCCCGACGAAGTGGTCTACCTGATTCTCGGTTCGTTGCAGTTTTCCGACGCAGCGGTGCGTGTCTACGGTCACCCGCAGCTGCTCGCGGTTGCCGCTGCAGTGAACGGCGACGACTTCGCGCCGTTCAACGAGGGCATTTTCATCAAGGAACCCGGCCGCGGTGCTTCGGTGGCGTGGCACCAGGACGGGTTGACGCACTGGAACAGTCCCGACTGGGACGAAGGCTCGCACGGCTTCAACTTCATGGCGCAGCTCTACGGCTGCACGGCGGCGAACGGTGTCTGGGTCGTGCCCGGTTCGCACAAGTCCGGTCGGGCGGACATTCGCGCGCTGGTGGCTGCCGCGGGTACCGAGCGGCTCCCCGATGCCGTGCCCATCCTCTGCGCGCCGGGCGACGTGGCCATCACCAACCGTCAGGTGGTGCACGGTTCCTTCGCGAACACCAGCCGCGATTGGCGGGTCACGCTCAACTTCGGTTTCCATCGGCGCAGGTCGGTGCTCGGCGTGCAGGGTGGCGGCTTGCACAATGCGCCGGCGGTCTACGACGAGGCGCGCATTCGCAACCGCGCCCGCGCGATCGGTTACGCCATCGACGCGCGGCGGCAGCGCTTTCCGGACGAGGCGCCCTTCGTCTACCAGCCGCAGCTCGGCGAGGTGTATCGCTGGGATGCTGCCGCCAGGGCAGCCCTCAAGGACTACAACCTGCTCGATCTTTCCATCTGAGCGCCCGGCCGGTCGTGTCGCCCGAGCCCCGGCAATGTGCCTCATGACACCAGCGCTTTCCCGATGAACGACGAAGAACTCTGCTTCACGCCCGCCACGGAGTTGCTGCGGATGATCCGGAGCAAGGCGGTGTCACCGGTCGAGATCGTGCGCGCGAGCATTGCCCGCGCGGAAGCGCTCGATCCGCACCTCAACGCGATCTGCACGCCCACTTTCGACACCGCCCTGGAGCAGGCGCGGGCGGCCGAGGCCGCGGTGATGCGCTCGGAGCGCCTCGGGCTCCTGCACGGCATTCCGACGACCCTCAAGGATGTGTCGCTCACCCGCGGGGTCCGAACCATGGGCGGGTCGAACCTGTATCGCGACCGCATACCCACCTTCGATCACGTGCATGTGGAGCGCTTGCGCGACGCGGGCGCCATCGTGATCGGCAAGACGACCGTGCCCGAGCTGGGCTGGAAGGGCAATGGCGACAGCCCCGTGACCGGCATCACGCACAACCCCTGGCGGCACGGCATGAATGCCGGCGGATCGAGCGCCGGTGCCGCCGTGTGTGCAGCGGCGGGCATCGCGCCGCTGCACCAGGGTTCGGACGGCGCGGGGTCGGTGCGCATGCCGGCGGCGTTCTGCGGCGTGTTCGGTTTGAAACCCTCGTACGGCCGCATACCCTACTGGCCCATGCCGAACAACGGCGCGATCTCGCACGTGGGTCCGCTCACGCGGACCGTGGCGGATGGTGCGCTCATGCTGCAGGCCATGGCGGGTCCGGACGATCGCGACATGGCGAGCCTGGAAAGTCCGCCGGACGATTTCATCGGCGGGATCGACCAGGGGATCGCGGGCTTGAAAGTGGCCTACAGTCCGGACCTCGGTTATCTGCGCGTCGATGCGGAAGTCGCGACCCGCGTCGAAGCGGCCGCCCGTGCCTTCGAGGAGCTGGGCTGCAAGGTCGATCTGGTGAATCCCGGGTGGGGTGACCCGATCGAGATGGAGCACGTCCTGTTCACGGGCGGCTACGCCGGCATGCTCGGCCATCTGCTGGACGAGTGGGCGGACCGGCTGGACCCCGGGCTCGTCGCATTGACCCGGCATGGGATGAAATACACCGCGGCCGACTATTGCCGCGCGCAGGGCGAGCGGCTGCAGTACTACGACAAGGTGCACGCGTTCTTCCAGCGCTACGACCTGCTGCTGACGCCGTCGCTGTCGGTCGCGGCGTTCGACGCTGCGCGCCTGATTCCCGACCATTGGGAGCAGCACCCGTGGGATTGGCTGCGCTGGGCCGGGTTCAGCTATCCGTTCAACTTGACCTGGCTGCCGGCGGCCACCTGTCCGTGCGGATTCACCGCGGCGGGTTTGCCGGTGGGCATCCAGATCGTCGCCGGTCGCTTCCAGGACCTGCGGGTGCTGCAGGCCGCGCGAGCGTTCGAATCCGTGCGGCCGTGGGCGCAGGTGCGACCGGTGTTTCCGTAGGCGCTGTCGGCGTCCATCGTCCGATGGCGCGCCATGTTCTTGGGGGGAAATCAGTCATGGGACGAGTCCTGGCAGCCCTTGTGTTCTCGGGCCTGACCTTCAGCGCATCCATCGAGGCCGCCGACACGCTGAAGATCGGTGTGGTCAACGAGATCACCGGTCCACAGGCGGAAGGCGGGTTGTTCACCGTCAACGGTCTCAGGCTCGCGGTGGACGAGATCAACAAGGGCGGCGGCGTGCTGGGCAGGCAGCTCGAACTGCGCATCGAGGACAACGCGAGCACGAATCCCGGTACGGTGCTCGCATTCTCCCGGCTCGTGAGCGAAGGCGGGCTCGCCGGCATCATCGGCCCGATCCGCAGCACGCAGATCCAGGCCATCGCCCCGACCATCGCGAAGGCGGGGATTCCCACGATGATCGGCGGCAGCGAGCCGGGCCTCACGCACATGAACAATCGCTGGGTGTTCCGGGCCCGTCCGAACGACACCTATTCGTCGCGCGTGATCGCCGATTTCGGCGTGAATACTCTCAAGCTGCGCAAGTGGGCCATCGTGCATTCCACGGACGCCTTCGGCACCGGCGGCAAGACCGCACTGGTGGCGGCGCTCAAGACACTGGGCGTGGAACCGGTGCTGATCCAGGGCTACACCAACAACTCCCAGGACTTCACGCCCATCGTGCTGGCCGTGAAGAAATCCGGCGCGGACGTGATGGGCACGTACATGACCAACTCGCCCGATCAGGGCATCTTCGCGAAGCAGATGCGGCAGCTCGGCGTGAACATCGCGTGGGTCGGTTCGCCCACCACCATCTCGGTGACGGCGCTCAACCTCGCTGGGGAAGCGCTGCACGGCTCGTACGCCATCACGGATTTCACGACGGAGGCGAGCGATGTGACGCGTGCATTCACCAGGAAGTATCGCGACCGCTACGACCTCACGCCCGATACCTACGCGAGTTGGGCCTACGACGCGCTCAACGTCCTGGTCATGGGAATCAAGGCCGCCGGCAGCACGGAACCCGAAGCGGTACGCAAGGCGATCCTCGCCATCAAGGGCTATCAGGGTGTCCAGGGCCGCTACCAGTTCGACGAGTTCGGCGACGGGCTGCACGGGTATCACGTGGTGAAGAACGACAACGGCAGGATCGTCTACATCAAGCACGTGGAGTTTCCGGTGAAGTAGGCTGGCGGCGCGCGCGCAGACGCGCTGAGCCGATTCGCGGTGCTATCCTTGCCCGATGGGGCACTCTCTCACTTTGGCCGGCACTGCCACCCAGACCACGTCATGCTCCAAGGGCGCGTTCGCACGCCGCAACGTCGCGGCTGTCGATCTTCGGCTGGGCTGCGACGGGCGCTATTGCCGATAGGCTCGATGGCAGCGGAATGCGCGAGGGCCACGCAGATTCGTGGCCGATGAGAACCAGTCTGCGTTGGGCGATCGGAGGGATTGCCGGCATCCTCGTTCTCGTCGCGGCGCTGGTGCTGGCATTGCCATGGTTGATCGACCTGCCTTCGATTCGGGCGCAGGTGGAGCGTCAGGTGTCCGAGGCCGTGGCCGGAACCGTCACCTGGAGCGCACTCGACGTGCGATTCTTTCCGGTGCCGCGCGCGGTGCTGCAAGGGGCGCGCATCCAGATTCCCGATCTGCTCGAAGGCACGGTCGACGCGGTCGAACTCGAGTTGAGGCTGTGGCCGCTCGCGACCGGGCGCGCCGAGATCAGCTCGGTGATCATCCAGCGGCCGGCGTTGCGATTGACGATCGCCGCCTCCACGTCGGATGCGCCTGCGCCGGCGAAGAGTCCGATCGAGATCTATCGCGGCGTCGCCGGACCGCTCGTGCAGGTGCTGCGCAAGATTGCGCCGGAGACGGTTCTCTCATTGCGCGACGGCAGCCTGGAAGTCCTGCTGCCGGGCTGGCCGCCGATCGGCGCCACGGCAATGAATGTGCAGGTCCGCACCGATAGCACAGGAATCGCGGTCGATGGCGTGCTGGCCGGCACCTTCTGGGAGCGCGTGCAGATGAATGGGCGGCTCGACTATGCGGATCTGCAGGCCCGGGCCAGCGTCGAGGCGACCGGCGTGAAGCCGCAGAACGTCCTGGATCGCCTGCTCGCTGACGTACAACCTGCCATCGAGATCCCGCGTGCCGGCTTGCACGTGAAGGCCGGCACCGACGGCCGCAGCGCATTCGATCTCGCGGTGAACCTCGATGCGCCGCAGACCCGGTTGCGGCGCGGCGAGCGTTTTCTCGAAATGACCGAGGCCAGGATCAATGCCGTAGCCGCCATGCGCGGTGCCGATATCGAGGTGGCCCTGACCGACGTGCATCTGGGCAGCATCGTGCCGGCGGGACGCGGCACGTTGCGGCTGGCGGGTGCGAGCCGGCAGCCGCAGCTCAACGTGGAAGTCGACGGCATTGATCTTGCGCACTTGCGCGATGCCGCTCTCGAAGTGCTCGGCGATCAACCGGACCTGCGCGAGTACGTGGCGCGTATTCGCGGTGGAACGGTCACCGATATCCGGCTGGCCGCAGCCGCCGAGACATTCGCCACCCTGTTCGACGTACGCAACGTGACAGGCAGCTTGAAAGTCGATGGCGGGGCGATGCAGCTGCCGGTGATCGAACAGGAAGTGAAGGACGTCGGCGCACGGGTGGAATACGTCGGCGGGGCGCTCAAGGTGAGTGCGGTGCAGGCTGAGCTCGGGCCCTCGCGGCTCTCTGACGGCAAAGTCGACTTCACCCTTGAAGATGGGCACGTGAACGCCCAGGTCGGCTTTGCACTCGACCTGCCGCAAATGCTGGCGATCGCCCGCCCGCTCCTCACCAAACAGCAGCGCACATCCCTCGAGGCGATCCGCTCCGTTCATGGCGGCCTGCACGGACTCGCGTCATTCGCGGCCCGCGGCAAACAATGGAGCGCCAAAGTCGACCTGGCACGATCGGATGCCGTGGTCCGGGTCGCGCAACTGCCATGGCCGATCGCGCTGAAGCAAGCCCGGGTCGAAGCTTCGCCCGAACGCGTGGCGCTCGACGGACTGAGCGGCAGCGTCGGCGCCACCGTGCTGTCGCAAGGTCGCGGCGAGATTTCCCTGGTCGGCGCGCCGACGTTGAAAGGCGCGGGTGCCCGGGTGAGCGTTGCCGTGGATGAGCTGTATGCGTGGCTGCATGGCCAGGAAGCTTTGGCCAAGGCCCTGCAACCGATACCGAAGATAGCCGGCCGGGCGACCGTCACGTTGAACGATGTGCGGGGGCGTCTCGATCGGCCCGCCGCGCTCGCATTCGACGTGAGCATCGAGCCCCACGATGTGCGGGTCGAGGCGACCGACTGGCCCGCCCCGACGATCAACGGCGGGACCATCCGCATCACGCCGGAAGCCCTGGTGCTGGAGCGTGTCGGTGCCCGCGTGCTGGACGCCAAGGCGATCCTGTCGGGCCGGGTCGATGCGTATCGCAGCGGCAAGCCGGGCGTGGACGCACAGGTGAGTGGCGGTACCGTGGATCGCGCGTTGATCGACTGGATCTGGAAACGCTTCGGATTGCCACGGGCATTCGTTCCGGCCACGCCGATCGGCTTTGCTGCCCGGCGCGTGCAATGGCGCGACAACGGATTGACCGTCGCTGCGGCCGTCCAGGTCGCGAACGGTCCGGCGGTCGGTGTCGACCTCAACCTCGCGCGCGGGGCGCTCGATCTGCGCAGCCTCACCATCAAGGACGCAGTGACCGATGCGACCTTCAGCGCGGCCACGCGCGGCCGCCTGATCGACGCGACTTTCAAGGGTATCGTGGCGAGCCGCAGCGTGGCCGCGCTGCTGCGCAACGCGGCCCGCGACTACGGCGGCAAACTGCAGGGCGATCTGCGCCTGACTATCGATCGCGATCTGGAGGGTCGTACGGAAGCGCATGGTCGCGTGATCGGAGAGAACATCAACTTCGGCCGGTTGCTGCCCGTGCCGCTCAAGCTCGAGCGCGCCGACATCGAAGGTGCGGGCACCAAACTGCGCGTGCGGGAATTGACCGCGGACTGGTCCGGCCAGAAGGCCACCTTGCGCGGCGAGATCGAGCGCCGTGCCGCCGGAGCCTTCATGAAGGCCGAACTGGAATCCCCTGGCATCGTCATCGATGAGCTGCTGCCGGCACCCAAGGCGGCGGGCGAAGATCGGGACAAGGCGCCCGATGCCGCCACCGACGCCGCCGAGCCGTTCCAGCCCTGGCCGTTGAAACTGACGGGTACGCTTGCCGTGCGTGCTGGATTCCTGCAGTGGCGCAGCTTTCGCGTGGAGCCGGTGCGCGCGGACGTGGTACTGGAGCCCGAGCGGGTCGAGCTGAAGGTCGCCGAGGCAGCGGTGTGCGGCGTGGCTTTCCCGTTCGCGCTGGTTGCCGTCCCCGACGAAGTGGACGCGGCCGTGACTTTGTCGGCCCAGGGGCAGGAGCTGGGCGACGTGTCCCGCTGCTTCGGCGAGGCGAACGTGCTGCTGACCGGTACCTTCGACCTCTCGGCCAAGCTCCGGGCCAAGGGCAAGGCGAAGGAACTGATCCAGGTGCTGGAAGGTCCGGTGCGCTTGCAGGCCCGCGATGGCGAGGTCAAGAAATTCGCGCTGCTCGGCAACATCCTTTCATTGAAGAGCGTGACGAGCGTCGCCAAGAAGGGCGTGAAGGTGAGTGGCGAGGGGTTCGAGTACAAGAAGCTCAATCTGCGTGGCGCATTCGGCAAGGGCGCGTTCGCGGTGGAGGAGGCGGCACTCGACAGTCCGGCTCTCGGACTCGCCGCCAACGGTTCGGTGGATCTGGTCGGCGACAAGTCACGCCTCACCGTGCTGGTGGCACCCTTCGGCCGCCTCGACCGGCTCGTGCGCTGGGTACCGATCTTCGGTTACGTGATCGGGGGCGCGCTCACCAGCATTCCGGTGGGTGTCAGCGGCGACATCCGCGATCCGCTGGTCGTGCCGCTCGGACCTTCCGCCATCACGTCCGAACTGACCGGCATTTTCGCGCGAACACTCAAGCTGCCGACGAAGCTGCTGCCGGCGACCGGGAGCGGGACGGAAGCACAGTAACGCCGCAAACTGACGGGGAGATGTTGAACGGATCATGGGGTGCGGCCCCCATCCCAACCTTCCCCCAGCGAAGTCCTTCCCCCGGCTCTGCCGGGGGAAGGTGGGGATGGGGGCAGCGAAGTGGTCGATTTTGCTGGGGGAAGGTTGGGATGGGGGCGTCGATGCAGGTGCGCTCCGCAGTACAGTACCGGTGTCCCGCGGCATCGCAAGTGCGCACCCGAGGAGAACCCATGGCGCTCAGCACGACCACCACCACCGCGCTGTCGGCGCGGCCGCAGGCCAGCGCCGTACTCGCGCCGACCATCGAACTGAAGATCGAGGGGCAGGCGGCGAACGCGCTGCAGGCAGGATTGATCGACTGTGTCATCGAGCACCGCCGCAGCATGCCGTCGACCTGCGTGGCCACGTTTTCGAACTGGGGTGCGACGGCGGGCGGCGTGGGCTTTCTCCATTTCGGGCGGCAGCTGCTCGATTTCGGCAAGGCTTTCACCGTCGGCACGGATGGCGGTGTCCTGTTTCACGGCCGGATCGCGGCGCTCGCCGGCGACTTCCCCGAGAACGCGCCGCCGTGCATCCGTGTGACCAGTGAAGATGCGCTCGCGGCCCTGTGGGAGCGCAACGCCTTTCGCAGTTTCGCCGATGTGACCGATGCCGACGTGATACGGCGCATCGCCGCCGACCACGGGCTGCGTGCCCAGATCGACCTGAGCGGTCCGATCCGTGCGGTCGTCTCGCAGGCGGGTGAGTCCGATCTGGTTTTCCTGCAGGCATGTCTCGATGCGGCAGGTGGCTATGGCTGGATCGACTCAGCCGGACGACTGTGTGCCGCCCGCAAACCCGGAGGCCGCGAGGCCGCCATCGTGCTCGATGCCGGCGGCAACCTGCGGGATCTGCGCATGCAGGCCGATGTGCGCGGCCAATCGACGCGAGTGCGAGCGCGCGGCTGGAACGTCGCCGACAAGGTGGCGACGTCGGCCACGGCGGACGCGAAGTCGGTGGCTGGTGAAGCCGGCTCAGGGGGGACGCTCGGCACGGCGATGCGTGCCACGGCTTTCGGCGCTGCGGAACGGTTCGAAGGCACATCCGCCCTGGTCTCGGCCGCGGAAACCCAGACGGTCGCGGCCGTTGCCTTCGCGGAGCGCGCGCGCACGTTCGTGCGTGGCATCGCCTCGCTGGGTGAGGTCCGTGTAGCCCTGCCGGGCCGTCGCGTCGAATTGCGCGGTGTCGGCGGGCTCTTCAGCGGCATCTACCGGATCGAGACCGTGACCCATCGATTCGACACCACCGGCGGCTGGCGCTCGAGCTTCACCGTCGAACGACCGTGGCTCGGCGCCCCCGACTGAGGTAGCAACCCCCCGACAGCCCTTCGGACTCGCCCTCCAAGAGGGCTGAGCGCCCGATCTGCACAACCCAGAGGAGCCCACATGGACGCGAGCAGCATCGCCTCATCCCGGACCCGCCTGTTCGGCGTCTACACCGGCATCGTCACCAACGTGCAGGACCCCCACGGCCTGGGCCGCGTGAGGATCACGCTGCCCTGGAGCGAAGACGCAAGCGCCGCGTACGAGATCTGGGCGCGGCTGGCCGTGCCGATGGCGGGCCATCAACGCGGATTGTGGCTCGTCCCGGATGTGGGCGACGAAGTGGTGGTGGCGTTCCAGGGCGGCGATCCTTCGAGCCCGGTGGTCATCGGTTCTCTGTGGAACGGGAAAGACGCCCCGCCCGAGTCCATGGATGGAGCGGGTCGCAACGACCGCAAGGTGCTGTGCTCGCGCAACGGGGTGAGGATCACGCTGGACGACCAGGAAGGCAGGGAACGCTTCCAGGTCGAGACGCCGGGCGGTCAGACACTCGTGCTGGAGGATGGTCCCGGCGAGGTCACCATCGCAGACCAGAACGGCAACTCGATCAAGCTCACCACCGGTGGTGTCAAGGTCGTGGCGAGTGCGCGGGTGGAGGTGGCGGCGAGCATCGTCAGGATTTCGGCCGGGATGGTGGAAATGGACACGGGCATGGCCCGCATCAGCGGCACGGTGAAGTGCTCGACCCTCATCGCGGACTCGGTCGTGGCCTCCAGCTATACGCCGGGCGCCGGCAATATCTGGTGAGGGGGACAGATACCCCCCCGATGGGCCTGCGGCCCTTCCCCCCGAGGGGGCCAGCCCGCTTGGGGCGGCCCGGCGCGGGCTGAGGTGACGTTCCCCCCGATGGGCCTGCGGCCCTTCCCCGGGGGGGCGGAGCGCCGCGCTGCTAGTCCAGTGCCGTCACGCCGTGCTGGACGGCGAACTTGACCAGCGCGGGCAGGTCGGCGACGCCGAGCTTCTTCATCAGCCGGCTGCGGTAGGTCTCGACCGTCTTGGGCGAGAGGTGGATCTGCAGCGCGATCTGGGCACTCGAGCGGCCCTCCACCACCAGTTGCAGGACCTGCCGTTCGCGGGCCGACAGGCTGGCGAGCGGTGAACTGCTCGGTGTCCTGGGCACCGCCGCGGCATTCTCCAGTTCCCGGCTGAGGTAGCGCCCGCCGCTTGCCACCGTGCGCACGGCGGCGACGATCTCGTCGCTCGCAGCGTCCTTAAGCACGTAACCGTTGGCGCCGGCGGCAAAGGCACGCGCCACGTGCTCGCTGGAGGAGTGCATCGACAGCACGACGATGGCGACGCGCTCATCGCGTTCGCGGATGGCTCGCGTGGCCTCGATGCCGTTCAGATCGGGCATCGAGATGTCCGTGACGAGAACGTCCGGCGCCAGCGTCCGCGCCGCGCGGACGGCTTCAAGTCCCGTGCTTGCGGTGCCGACCACTTCGATGCCCGGGCTGTGCCCGAGCAGGGTGGCGAGCCCTTCGCGCACGATCGTATGGTCGTCGGCCAGCACCACGCGCAGGCGCAACGCGGCCGTACCCACGCCGGAAGCTAAACCGGCGCGCCCGGTTGCCATGGCAATCGATGCGCCGCTCGAGATGCGGCCGGGTACGCTGATCGCATTTGCAACCCTCCGTCGTGCAGGTGAGCGAGGGGGAACCTCGCGACCGATTATGCAGCAAACGTCCGGGCGAACCGGCAGCGTCTGCACGAGGTCCGCTGTGCCGCAGGCCCCATGTCCCGTGCTTGAAACCGCTCAGGGCGGCGGCGGCCCTTGACGCGGGGCGGCCAGGGGTTCGAGCAGCGGCGGCAGGCGTTCCCACAGGTCGGCCTTGGGCACGAAGGCGTGGGCGCCGGCCTCGACCGCCAGGCGGAAGTAGCGCCAGTCGTCGGCGAGCGATACGACGATCACCGTGGTGTCCGGGGCAAGCGCGAGAATGCGCCGGGTCGCCTCCAGGCCGTCGAGGCCGGGCAGGTGTACGTCCATCAGGACCAGCTCCGGCCGGTGCTGCTGCACCAATGCAATGGCCTGCTCGGCGTTCTCCGCCTGCTCCACGCGGAACTGGGGCAGGTACTGGCGCAGCAGATCGCGCTCCACGCGCCGCATGCGGCGGTGATCATCCACGACGACCGCGACGCGGGCCGATGGAGCCGACGTGGCGCTGGTATCCGTGGTGTTCGCGGATGGGAGCTCCGGGTTCATGGCAACAATAACGGCACGCCGCCCGGATCCTGCTGTCGGGAAGTTCTGACAAAACATGACGAGGCCACCGGCGATCGCAGAAAAAATGCATCGGGTGTCGGGAACGCGCGGCGCTCGCGGTCGCTTTTTTCTGTACGATGCTTCCCGGAGATCTACCCACAACTACCGAAGTCAAGAACAGGCTGCGCATGCCGTGAGCATCGAACGCTCGCGACTGTTGGCACTGATCGACTACGTGCAGCAGTCGGCCCGCTCGCGGGCGAAAGTGGTATCGAACGTGGCCGACCACGGCCGCTTTCTGCTCTTCGACCATCACGTCGCGGGCGTGGAGGGCGTGGTGCTGGACGCCACGGGGTCGGA
>LNFM01008254.1_pt1 | contig 27627 bp, 26 predicted proteins | sample 596031 | NCBI WGS metagenome assembly LNFM01 (sample SAMN04254537, study PRJNA301005) | activated carbon metagenome | isolation source: dual media filters at the Ann Arbor, Michigan drinking water treatment plant | place: USA: Ann Arbor
ATTGCACCTGATTGGAGGTTGTCGCGGCATTGGCAAAGCCGCTTTCGTTGTTGGTGTTGAGCAGGTTGAAAACGTCAGCGCTCGCCTCGATCCGTCCGCCGAAGACTGGCAGGGCATAGCGCACCCCCATGTCGATAGCGGCCGACCACGGCAGGCGAGCAGAATTGCGGCTGGTCCCCGGATAGCGATCGGAATTGCCGACGAAGTTCTCACCGAAACTCGCGCCGTCACCGTTCAGATCCTGCGTGCCGAAGATGCGCGCATCGGGCACCAGATTGACCGGCTGACCCGATTGGAACAGCCCGGCCAGCGTCACTGTCAACCCGTCTGCCGGGTAGAGGTATCCCACGGCCGAGATCACATGCCGCCGATCATTGGCGGATGGGCCGAATTCGGTGCTGAAGTCGTTGGCATTTGCTGCGCGGAAGTTGATGTCGTCGGTGTCGTTGGTCAGGCGTGACAGGGTGTAGCTGACGCGGAAGGCGTAGCTGTCATCCCCGCGCGCCTTGATCGCTTGCAGGATCAGGGCGAGATACTCGGCCTCGCCCGCGGTTTCCGACACAGTGATCTGCCGCGCCCCGCCGGGCACCAGCGCGACCGGGCGGGATGCATCGGCGGCGGCTTGCGAGCGCACCAGACCAAGGCTTTGGGCCAGGGCGAACCGAGTGGCATTGTCGGGTGCGCTGCGCAGAGCCGCGATGTTCGCTTCGTTCAGTTTGGCGAGGTTGGGGGTGAACGGCGCAGGCGCATTCAAATCGCGCAACCGCACCAGATTGTGCGAGCGGCTGTAGAGCGCATCGATCGACAAAGTCAGGGTGTCGGTCGCCTGATACTGATAGCCCCCACTGACCTGCAAACTCCACGGATTATCATAGCCGGTAGGGCTGAGTATCCGTGCCTCGTTCAGCGTTGCAGTATCGCGCAGGGCCTGCACGGCTTGCGGCGAAGGGCAGGCGGAAACCGTGGTGCAGGGCGGGGAGACGGTGAGGTTGCCATCAAACGTGATCGCATCAAGATCGGCGCCCGCCGCGATCAGCCCCGCTGCCTGCAATTGCGCCAGCTGGCCCAAGAAACCGGACGCGGTGGTATTGCGCTGGAGCCCGTCGGAGACGACGGCATAGGATAGCTTGCCGGTGAAGATGCCCGCCCCGAACCGCACCGATGACCGCGCATCGGGTTGCCAATTGAGCGCAAGGCGCGGGGCGATATTGTCGGTATCGCCGTCCCCGCCGCCCTGTTCGGTCAGGGTGTCGTAATCCCACCGCAACCCCAGCGTGGCGGTGAGATCGGGGGCGATTTGCCAGGCGTCCTCAAGGTAAAAGGCGATCAGCGTCTGGCTGGTGCCAAAGCTTTGCGGGCGCAGTTCGACCGCGTAATTGGCCACCACCGGGTTCAACGCCAGCACATCCTGCGCTGACAGGGCCAGTCCGCGGTTTGACAGGCTGGCCAGCTGCGCCGGCGTCAGATCGACGGTGAAATTGCCATCGGGATTGCCGCCGCCCAGCAGCGCAAAATCCGACCGGATGATGTCCGCGCCAAACCGCAGGCTGTGCGCGCCGGATTCGCGGCCAAGGCGGTGGGTGGTCTGCCAGCTCTCCTCCAGACTGTCGAACACGAAGCCGGGGTTGCCGACCACGCCTGCCACCAGCCCAGACGGATCGCGGATCACCACCTGCGGCCCCGGAGCACCAATCGCCTCGCCGTAATCCCAGCGGAAGCGGCTGAACTGCACCGCGCCGTCATAGCTCCATTCCGCCCCCGCATAGCTGGCGGTCGCCGCCACCAGCGTCGAGGCGCGATCCTGCTGCGATCCGGCGGAGGGGAAGGTGTTGTTCCCCCCGCCCAGCCCGCCGCCGGGCCGGTCAACCGTCACCCGGCCAACATTGACCCGCGCGCCAATCGTCCAGTCATCGGTCAGCCGGTGATCCAGCCTCAGCGAGCCAAGATGGAATGCATTGTTGCCGGTGACGCTGTCCACGATCCCCAGCAATGGCGCGTCGACCACCTGCGTGTTGCGGTCACGGGTGTATTCGTAGTTCGCGTAGACAAAGGTGCGGTCCCGCGTGATCGGCCCGCCCACGGCGAAGCCCGCCTGATAGCGTTCAAAACTCTCCCCCACCGCATTGCCGGTGAGATCGCGGCGCGGGAAGGGCGAGCGCGCGTCGAGCGGGCGACCGGGGCGCACCAGCGCATAGACTTCGCCGGTCACGTCATTGCTGCCCGAAGGCGTGGTGTAATTGACGATACCATTGGCGGTGCGCCCGTAGGCCGCCGAATAGCTGTTCGCCAGCACGGTGACTTCGCGGGTGAAGCCCAATGGCACCGGGAATTTGATTCCACCCAGAAAGTTCTCGTTATTGTCGAGGCCGTCGATCAGGTAATTGGTGTCGAGCCCGTTCGAACCGTTGATCGAGATCGAAGGTGCCTCCGGGAAGAACCCGGTCGATGGCACCACATTGGGCAGCCGCACCAGTGCGCCGATAACGTCGCGCCCTTCGATCGGCAGGGCGGCCAGTTGCTCGCGCCCCAGCGAGGCTGAAATCTCGGCATTGGCGGTGTTCAGCTCGGTAATTTCCCGCGCGGCAGTCACGATGATGCCGGGGTTGTCGGTTGCGGCCAGTTGCAGGATCACGCTGCGGGCAAAATTGGCGCGCAGTTCGATCGGTTGCGCGGTCAGACCGGCATATTGATCACTCGCCGGAACCGAAACGACATATTGGCCGGCCGTCGTCATGCCATCGAGCCGGGCTGTCCCCCGGGCATCAGTGCGCACCGTGCGAACAAGGCCGATCGCGGCATTTTCGATAATCACTTCGGCATCGCCAACCGGCGCGCCGCTGCTGTCGACCAGCGTGATTTCGATGCCGGCCTGCTGGGCCAGTGCTGGCGCTGCGCAGGTAAATGTGGCTGTGGCCAAAAGATGGCCAGCAAAGGCCGGACGGTTAAGAAACAAGAAATTGGTCCTTCTTAGGGCCGTCTGTATCAGCTCGATCGCCGAAAACTGTCGATGGCGCAGTGGCTAATTTGCCGCATGATGGCAGGGGTGGCGCGATGCCAAAAATTTCAGCGTTCATATCGGTTCTTGGCTCGGGAGATCCAAGCCACCTGGGATTCTAGAGGATGGCCGGGAGGCACGCTGACATACGCAGCAAGGCGCCTTGAAATACCTCAAGGGTGAATTTGTCCTCATGATTGTTTTGAGTTCGTGGAATGGGGCGCCCAGGTTACACCGTAAGCGCCCTACTCTGATCTCCAAGTGCCGATTTGGAAAACAAGCATGAGCGAGTAACGAGCTATCAGCATGCCAGCAGGTGTGCCAAATTTCTGTTTGAGCTTACGCGATCGGTTCCAGATCAGTCGCTGACACCCGGCCGTCCTGACCAGCTTTCAGTGCGAACGCCCAGCGTTGGCCCTTCACAATCTCGTCGAACCCTGCCGCCTGCACCTCGGAGATGTGCAAGAAGACCTTGGGCTGCTTGTCGTCGCGTGAGATGAACCCCCACCCGCCATCAGGGCCAACATATTTGACGGTGCCTGTGGTCATTGCAGGATCAATCTTCATTTGCGCAGATGATGCAAGTTGTGACAGATGGACTGTTCTCAAGGCGAGCCGGAGCAATGTCATCGCCGCATTTGAGGCAGTAGCCGTATTCACCATCCTCGATGCGCTGGAGGGCGGTATCGATTGCGCCGCGTTCGGATTTTCGGCGGCGGGCCTGTGCCAAAGCCATTTCCTGAAGCTGCATGGCATCGATGCGGGACAGCCTGCCCACGCTGTCCTGATCCAGCGTCACCGGCGCTCGGCCCTCGGACGATATGCGATCTTCCGCCAGCAGCTCCTCGCGCCGGGCGAGCAGCTTTGCGCGCATAGCCTCAAGATCGATCGCCATGCTATCGCACCAGCAGCACCGGCGCATGGACGGTGCGGATCATTTCACTGGTGGTGCTGCCGACGATCAGATTGCGGATCGGCGAATGTCCATAGGCCCCCATCAACAGCAGCGGATTGTCAGCTGATGCAACGACGCGGGGAATGACCTTCTCGGCCTTGCCCGGATCGAAGACGGTGGTGACCGGATGATCGGGGGCAAACACCGCTTCGGCATCCTTCAGCGCCGCCACCTTGGCCTCCCCCGACGCTTCAGCCATGACGATGGTCACGGGAAGGCCCGTAAATAGCGGCGAATTGGCGAGCCGTTCCAGCGCGCGCTTGGCTGCCGGGCTGGCGTCATAGGCGAAGACCACATGATCGGGCTCGGCAAAGGTGCGCGAGACGATCATCACCGGCTTGATGCTGGCACGGACCACCCGCTCGATCATCGAACCAATGTGGTCGGTGGCATATTCATGATCCGTGCCGCGCCGGCCGATCACCACGAGCCGCGCATTTTCCTCGCGTTCGAGGATGGTCTCGATCACGCCGCCGTGGCGGTGCAGAGTGGTTACGTCAGTGACGCCGGCCTCGCGCACTATCTGCTCGCCCGCTGCCAGAACAACGCGGCCCTTCTCGATTTCAGCGCGGCTGCTCTGTTCCGACAGCCGCACAAGCTCTTCCATCAGGTCGCTTTTAACCCCGAGCCCAATCGCGCCCGACAGATCGCGCCGCGCCGCGACGGCATCTTGCTTCTGCACGACGTGGAGCAACTCGACCGGCATCTCCAACCGCTTGGCAGCCCAAGCGGCATACTGGCACGCGCCCGGTGCATGAGCCGAAGCGTCGATTGCCGCGAGGATGAATTCCATATGCGTCTCTCCCATCAGTGCGCTCCCAGCGATGCTTCGGCGCCGGGCTTGTCATGTGTGGCGTAGCGTTCAATCAGCGCGGCGCTGGTTTCGTTGAGACCGACGATCTCCACAGCCGTGCCCTCGCGCCGGAACTTCAGGATCGCTTTGTCCAGCGTCCCGACCGCCGAGATATCCCAGAACTGTGCGTTCGAGACATCGATCACCACGCGGTCGAGCACCTCCTTGAAGTCGAAGGCTTCGACGAAGCTGTCCGAGGAAGCGAAGAACACCTGACCACCAATCCGGTATGTGCGGGTCGCGCGGTCGGCAGAAAGTTCGGTCTCAACGGTGAACAGCCGCTTGACCTTGCTGGCGAAGAACAGACCCGACAGGATCACGCCCGCCAGCACGCCTTGCGCCAGGTCATGGGTCCATACGGTGATGACCACGGTGGCGACCATGACCACCGACGATTGCCACGGGTTGAAGCGAAGATCCTTGATCGATTTCCACGAGAACGTGCCGATCGAGACCATGATCATCACCGCAACCAGCGCGGCCATCGGTATGATCGCCACCAGCTCGCCCAGCACAAGCAGCAGGAACAGCAGGAAGGTGCCCGACACAAAGGTCGACAGGCGTGTCAGCCCGCCGGATTTCACGTTGATGACCGATTGCCCGATCATCGCGCAGCCGCCCATGCCGCCGAGGAAGCCGGTGAAGAAGTTGACGATGCCCTGACCCTTCATCTCGCGCTGCTTGTCCGAAGGCGTGTCGGTGAGGTCGTCCACGATCTGCGCGGTCATCATCGATTCAAGCAGGCCGACTGCAGCCATCGTTACCGAATAGGGCAGGATGATCTGGAGCGTTTCCAACGTGAACGGCACGTCGGGAATCAGCCACATCGGCAGCGATGATGGCAACTCGCCCATGTCACCGACGCTGCGGACATCGAAGCCGGTGTAATAGACCAGCACTGTCAGCACGATGATTGCAACCAGCGGCGACGGCACGGCTCTGGTCAGGTAGGGGAACAGGTAGATGATCGCGAGCCCGCCCGCGACCAGCGCATAAGTCAGCATCGGCACGCCGGTAAGCTCGGGCAGCTGCGCCATGAAAATCAGGATCGCGAGCGCGTTGACAAACCCGGTGATCACCGAGCGCGAAACATATTGCATCAGTAGGTTGAGACGCAGGAATCCGGCGATCAGTTGGATCACGCCCATCAGGATCGTGGCGGCAAACAGGTATTCAACGCCGTGGTCGCGCACCAGCGGCAGGATCAGCACGGCGATGGCAGCAGTAGCGGCCGAGATCATCCCCGGCCTGCCGCCTACCAGCGAGATGATCACCGCGATCGAGAACGAAGCATAAAGGCCGACCCGCGGATCGACCCCGGCGATAATGGAGAAGCCAATTGCTTCCGGAATGAGCGCAAGTGCGACGACAATCCCGGCCAGGATGTCGCCGCGCGGGTTGGATAACCACTCTCGCTTGATGGTTTCGATGTTTGTCATGTGAGACCTTGGTTCTCGTCCAACGCACCGCACGTTCCATCACGCAGGCTTTTGAGAGCCACGTTGGAGACAGTGCATCGGAGGAAAGGAAAAAGGTTATCCCGGGGATAGGCGCCGGGCCGAGCCACCCTGCATGAGCGGGGTCCGGCGAAGATGGTGGACACATAGGCCAAGTGGCCCATTGCTGCAAGTGCGAAGGTGGTCGCAGCTTACGCGACGTTTACTCTTGGCCCCTAACCTTGGCGTATGTCTGCATTCGTCCATGAGGGCGGGCTCAAGCTCCACCAGAAAGTCCGCGCCGTTGTCATCAACGAGCATGGCGAATTTCTGCTGGTTCGTCCGCACGGATACCGCGAGGGGGAATGGACCCTTGCGGGCGGCGGCGTCGAGGACCGCGAAACGGTGCATCAGGCGATGCGCAGGGAGATCGCCGAAGAACTTGGGGTGACGCTTGAAGACGAACTGGAACGGCTGCCGGTTAGCAACCGCTTCATTTACAGCGCCGAACACAGGGCTAAAAAGGCGCTCGACCATGATGGTCAGGAAGCTGCGATGTTCCTTGTCCGCCTGCGGCACGACGCCCCGCTCGCGCTCCAGGCTGAAGAAATAGCCGACGCACGCTGGTTCACCGCAACCGATGCCTTGGCGGCATTTCCTGTGGCGAAGCAGCGGGACGTGTTTGAGGCGTGTCTGAAGGCGATTGCGGCCTGATCGGAAGTTCGCACCAGTTCAGCCGAAAAAGTTGATCGAGCCAGCGACCGCTCCGAGGTCGCTTTCAGAATTTCGGCTTTCGGCGAGAAACCCGCTGAAGCTGACCGGCAGGATTGTGGCGGCGCAACACCAGTGAGATGGCAACCGCCCTGCCCTCGCCTCTGGAAATCATCGAATAGCGACGACCTTGGTTTTGACGGCATCGGCGACCGCCTTCCAGCTCTGATCACTCGTCCAAGCCGGAAGACCATCGCGTTGCGCCAGCGCAAGGCAGAAGCGGTCGCCGAGCGACAGCCCGTGGCCGGCAGTGACAGCCCGCAATCGCCCGGCCATTTGCGCCAGGGCCTTATCGGTCGGCACAACCGTCATCGGCAGTGGATCGAGCATAGCGTCAACCTCACGCTCGGGCATGCCAAGATGGATGAAGTGCATGACCACCTCGGCGTAATTGATCGTGCAAATCCGGGCGCCTGCTATCGCGGCGGCGACTTTGTCGGCACCCTTCTCTCCCTTCAGCATGGCGATGAGGGCGGAGGCGTCCAGTACGATCTCGCTCACTCCCCGCTATCCTCGCGGCGCTTGGCCAGGAAAGCCGCGACTGAGGCTTCCGGGTTTCCTTCAGTGTACTGCTTCGCCAAAGCCTGAGCGCGGGCCACAGCCTGTGCGGCTGTTCGCAGAACCAGACCATCCGGCGTCTCGTCCAAATAGACTGCGCCGCCGCCGACGAGCCCGAGCCGCTTGCGGATGTCAGCCGGGAGGCTCATCCGGCCATTAGGCGTGATGTTGACTTGGACTGTCATGCGGGCTCCGACTCCTAATGCGTTGGCTGTGGGGCATACTCTAGCCAGAGTGCTCCTGAAATTCAACACAATGCAAATTGAGACACATATGATCAAATGGGCCACATAAAGGCCTGTATGTCGCAATCGTCAAAAAGCGTCTCAACGATACGTTGCTGCCAGTGCGCCCGCCCCTCGCAACAGCGATGGCACCTTGCCGCTGCTTGTCCGAAAGGGATCGTTCACCGGACACTTTCCAGGCGGCAGAGGTCAGACCCCCCTGCCCTCCGCAAATCCCACTTGCGCGCTCTCTCATTAAGGTGGTACGCTTTATTTTCTCACATAGGGGCCTCATCCGTTACAAATGACCAACACCCTCATCGGATATTGTCGTTCTTCATAAATGAGTGCAGTGTTTGTCACGACCGCTTCAGCGAACATCGCTACTTGCTGAACATGCTCAACCGGAGCCGATACGCTACCCCGAAAGCGGCATGGCGGCTTTGCCTTCCTTCTGGAAAATTTCTGCCGTTCAGCAATCGACCCCATATCGGTCATACAGGCAGCAACGGCATGAAGCCGTGCTCTCATTCACCAGCAAAAGAGGTCGATGTCACATCCCGAAGGCTTTCATCCCAGCATCGAGCAATCCTTCAAGCCCGCGTCTGACCTCTCCATTGCGCGCAGTGAACGGAGCCTCTTCGACAATCAGAACGCCATCGCCCGCGATGACTCGATCTTTGAGGAGCTGTTGGCGACCGAGGAAATAAGGCCAGAACGTCTCGGTGCGGGTAACTGAATAGGCGAGATCCGCTGAAAACCCGACCAGTTGATCCTGTCCGAATACCCGTCCCTTGTCGGCGGGTTCCACGCGCACTCCGCGACCGCCTTTGAGAACAAGGCGCGCAGGGCCGTGGAAGACAAGATAGCGGAATTGGAACGTCAGCCAGGCATTGAGCGAGGTCCAGCGCCAATGCGGCGTGATCTGCAAGGATCGCCCAATGGGTTGGGCCACTGCGGCCAGTGCGCGCGGATGAAGGACACAGGAAGAACCTTCGGGCAAGGACAAAATCGTGACCTCGGCAAGCCCATCTCGTGTGGCGGAGATCGTGGTCGTTTCACCATCACCGCGAATACGGGTCAGAAAGACAAGGCCGGTCGCGAGACTGGTGATCGGCTTCTTCCAGTCGAGGAACCACTGATCGCCCTTTGCGCCGCTGACGCTGCTGGTCTGAAGATAATCCTGTCTGACAAGAAGCTCTTCGCCAGGCTGCAGGTGCACTGCGACTGATGTGGCAGACGGCGCCGCGGGAGCAATGGCAGCGCCTCTGCCGCCCGGCATTTGCAAACGGATCGAAGGGCGGCGCATCGCTAGAGGGGCGAGGATGAACCACGATAGCAGTCGGATTAAGTAGGGGGTTGCCGTGATGAGGATGAGCGCTGCGAGCGCACATCGCAGCAGCCTGCTGCCATCGTAGTGCTGCCAAGCCCATTTGGCTTTTGCGGAAATCGTGTTCTTCGCAAACTCTTGTTCCTGCCCGAGCCGCTTCTTTGACTTTTCGAGGACATCGGGCAACTCGTCTTCGAACTGAGCTTTGGCCCGCCTTATCTCTTCCGATGCTGCGGTCCTCACATTCGCCAGTTTTTTTGCATCGTCATATGCGCGCTTGGCATCGTCCGCCTCATCGCAACGTGTTTTTTTGTTATCGTAGAATGCCTTCCGGTTATTTACGAGAGGCAGATAATCCCAATAACGCTCTTGGCTATTGTCGAAGTCCTTCAGTTCGTCCTTGGCTTCTTTGCATCTTGTTTTTGCGTTTTGCCATTTCTCCCACGCAGCTTCGCGATCTTGTTCAGATCTTTCGACTTTAGCGATTTGGGCTCGGATTTTTCGATTGGCGGTCGCCCTAGCCGCATCATAATCTTTGGCAGCCTCCAGGGCATTCTCGAGACCTCGCTGCTTCTGCTCCAGGAAAGCGATCCGGAGCAATCGTTCCTGCTCTTCACGCACCGCGTTGATGTCGAGCGTCACGGTGTCGAAAAGGCGATCGATACGTCCAGGCTGCGCCTTTTTCAGCTGATCCAGTTCAGCTTTCACATCGATAATTTGCCTGTTCAATTCGGCAACGCTTGCTTTTTGCGCGGCTCTTCCTGCCTCCGCGAGCTGCCGCTCGTAGTCCTCCTTCTGCTTTTGCGCCGCCATGATCGCGATTTGGAGACCATCCGCTTGCAGCTGATTTTCCGTCTGAGACTTTTCCCACCAACGCTGAACGTCGCCCTTCTGCCACACGGCGTAGGCGACGATTGCCAGAACGAGAAGAACGTAAAGAAGGGCCTTCCGGCCAATCCATCCAATTGCCTTGCTAATTAGCTTCACTCACCCACCCCCGGAAGACATTCAAGATAATGCTAATTTCTGGGGTTGTAGCAAGCGGTCACACTCAACCGATAGGGTTGCGGACTACATAAAAACTGCCTCGTGCACTAAATGCAAAGCTTGCGACCCGTTAGGAGAGCTGGACCGCATGGCAGCTTCCCACCCATTCGCAGTCATCTGCGGCAACCCCATGCGATCCTGAGAGCTGCCGGGCAGCTTCAACGGGCTTCTCGCCAGCAGCCGACATTCTGTAACCGACCCCGAGGCGGTCGTTCCGAAGGGTCAAGCCATATCCTTGCCGAACCCTGGCCTAGGTCAACTGAAACACGCGAAAACGAAATTGCGAAATCGTCGAGTCTCGATTATTGGCGAGAGCTGCAAGGACAACGGTTCCGAGGTCGAAATGAACAAGGCTGAATTGGTCGCATAGCGACGCTTTCTTCCCGCACGAGCCTGCACGACATTTGGTGCAGTCGCCCCTCATTCGACCAATCGAGTTTCTCATGCTTTACGAACTTGCTCGCGTCCACCGTGGACGCCTCGTCATCGCTTACCTGCTCACCTCCAGCGGCATGGTTGCTGGTCTCCTCTATCCATTGGCGACCGGGCTGGCGATCAATGGAGTGATATCTGGCGATTATCTGGCCGTGCTATGGCTGGTGGGCTGTCACGCGGCGCAGTTGGTGTTGACGGTTGCCTCGAAACGATATGATACGCGGGTCTTCACCCGTATCTATGCAATTCTGGCTTCGACGGTTGTCAGGCAGTCTCGTGCTGACGGGCTAGACCCGGCACGCGTTGCTGCTCGCGCATCTCTTTCCCGTGAATACACGGACTTTCTGGAGGAGGATGTGTCGCGAATACTTTATGCGGCAATCGCGCTAACGATATCGTTGTCTGCACTGGCGTTTCTCCAACCCGCGCTGGCATTCGCCTGCTTGGCACTGGGTGGGCCGTTGTTGCTGATTGGCCGGTGGCTTGGCCGAAAGTCTGGACAATTAAACAAAGGTCTCAACAACCGCTTGGAAAGCGAAGTCAGCTTGTTGTCTGATGGAAATGACCGGCGTGTTCGTCGCCATTTTGAAGCCTTGGCAGGATGGCGAATCAAGCTCTCCGATGCAGAGGCCACCGCTTTTGGCCTAATGGAAATGCTTGTCATCGTGCTATTTGTTGCTGCACTTTGGCAGGTAGGAGCGGCGGAGACGAAGCCGCAGGCCGGCGACGTCTTCGCGATTTTCTCGTATCTGTGGCGCTATGTGGAAAGCCTCGACCAAGTTCCCGTCCTGATACAGAAATCCGCAAAGCTCAGGGACCTGGATCGAAGGCTGGCCTCAGTCGCCGACTAAACCGCGTTCTATGTGTACTTGCCGCGATGTGGCGCAAGCGAACATTCATGAGTCCACTCGATCCCGGTCATGAGCGAGGGCTCGGCGCGATCCCGAAAGCGGCAGGACGGCTTTGCCGCAGTTCTGAAAAATTCCAGCCATTCGGCTTCCGACCCCAAAGTGGTCATTACCGCTGAACGTTTTACGCCTTCAACATGGCCTCGCTTGTCATTGCCAACAATGCCGCGCTGAAACAGCAAGCTGTTTCGAATTGACGCTTTTTTGACGGTGGCGCGCTTGACCGAGGTTCGGCTCCAGCCCATCCATGGCTCCGATCTACGGCGACACATTTTGCCTCCTGTTGCTCAAATCTTCGAGGGGAAATCCATGGGGCTCCGCACGTCGTTCGTCCGCGCACAAGGCGCTTCTTGATGGACGACGATAAATCTCCGCCGCGGGTCGTGGGCCCTTTTGGCGCGACGCTGATGAGCATCAACGGCATGATCGGAGCGGGGATCTTTGCCTTGCCCGCGCTGCTCTATGCCGAAGTCGGCAATTTCGCGCCGTGGATGTTCCTGATCTTCGGCATGTTTTACTCCTGCGGCACGCTGATCGTCGCCCGGCTGTGCAACATGTTCCGCTCATCGGGCGGGCCGCAGCTTTGGATACAAGCCGCATTCGGTCCGTTTGTAGGCTTTCTGATCGGTTTCTGGGCAGTGCTCGGCATAAGTGCTGGCCGCGCTGCGACCCTGTATGTGCTCGTTGCCTACATGGCGGTTATCTTTCCGGTGCTGGCCGAACCCGGTGCCCGGGCGCTGGCGCTGGCATTCCTGCTCGCGGCGCTGACCGCGATCGTCCTGTCGGGGATGCGCAACAGCATAGGTTCGCTGGCGGTAGGAACCGTGCTCAAGCTTGCGCCGATTCTGTTGCTTTGCGGGTTGGCCTATGCCTCGGGGGGGATTGCGACCGAGTTCGTGCTGCCGCGTTTCGGCCAGTTCGAAAGCATTGCGCTGCTGGTCTATTTCGCATTTTCAGGGGCGGAGCTTGGGGCGTTGTCGGCCGGTGAACTGAAGCGGCCACGGCGCGATCTGCCGCTGACGATGTTGGGTTCGCTGGCGCTGATCACCGCTTTCTACATGGCGGTGCAATGGGCTTTCATCGCGGCCGGAGCCCCGCAGAGCGATGGGGATGCAACCCCGCTGGCTGCTGCCGCTGGAGCCGTGATGGGGGACACAGGCGTGTTGATCATCAGCGTGGCAGCGGTCTTCTCGATCGCAACCAGTGCACTGAATTTTTTCATCGGCGGGCCGCGGATCGTCTTCGGCATGGCCGACCGCGGGCTCTTGCCTGCAACATTCGCCCACGTGTCGCCCCGGTTCCAGACGCCCGACCGTGCCGTGCTACTGTTCGCCGCCACCACAGCTGTAATGCTGTCGAGCGGTGCCTTCGTCTTTCTGGCGCAGGTCACAGCGCTGGCATCGACGGTGACAAGCCTGCTGGTGATCGCCAGTTTCGTGGTTCTGATGCGCCGCACGGACGAGCGGCACAATGGCCACCTTGCGCTCTATTGGTGGCCAGTGATGGCGGTGTCAGGCGGGTTCAAGTTGTTCACCATGATCCAGGCCCCGGCAAGCGCGTTCGGGCTCATGATCGTGTTGCTGGCTGTGGGAAGCGGGCTCTATTTCGCGGCACGACGCGGAACAGTCAGAGTGCCAGAGCCAGAGTTTGATTGAACAAGCATATCTTGGCTTGGCGGGGTAATCCTGAAATGGCCAATCCGCTTTGCGGTTTCGACTTGAGAGGACTTTAGCGGCAGAAAACCACCCACAAGCAGCCACGCCGGGCACCTCAGCGCGATCCCGAAAGCCGTAATTCTGCAAACGACCCCAAAGGGGCCATCCAGCCCAGCCTTGCACTTCGCAAAGGTGCGACGATAAGGTCTACCATGATCAAGTCGCGACGCGAGCTTCTGCTAACGCTCCCTCCCTCACACTATTGCGAGCGCGCGCGTTGGGCGCTCGACCATTGCGGAATCGAATATGATGAAGAGCGGTTAGCACCTGGCGCTCACATCCTGCGCGTTAGACGCTTACCCGTGGCCACAACAGCTCTTCCCGTGCTCGTACTTCGCGATGGGTCGATTTGTCAGGGTAGTGACTTAATTCTAGATTGGACCGGAATGTCTAGCGGCGTTCCTGAAATTGAGCAGAGACTCGCGGAAAAAACCGCGCCACTCATCCGCCAGTGCCTTTATGCCGGCCTATTGTCCGATCCAAAATCGGGCATCCGCGAGGTCCTTTTCCGAGTGACGAGCCGCCCGCAATCTTTATTCGGTCGCCTTACTTGGCCCATACTCAGGCCAATGATGGTCTCTGGTATGAATGCACGGTTGAAGGTCCTTCCGGACCTTATCGCTCAAGTGGGCGTCGAACTTGACTGGTTCGATCAGGTCATATCCGAGCGTGGGGTCCACCTTTCCGGAAGTGAATTTGGGCGAGCTGATCTCACGGCGGCCAGTCTGCTGGCACCAATCGCAAGCCTCCAAACCGAGCCGGTTCGCAGCATATCTGAGGGCATTCAATGGCCCGTATCGCTCGCCTCGGCCTTGAAGCACTGGTCCCAGCGTTCATCGGTGAAATGGGTCCAACAGGTTTATGCCACCAAGCGCGGGTCCGTCCGGAATCTATAGAAGCAAGGACCAAAGGGTCGGCCGACGATTAACATGTCGCAGCCTGAGCCACTCCAAAGCTGCCAGTCGCGAAACCACCCATCTGCGGTCATGCGCCGGGTATGCGCGCGAGCCCGAAAGCGGCACGGCGGCTTGACCCGGCTGCTGGAAGATTCTCGCCATTCCGAAAGCGCCACCCTTGCAGACATCCTTCGTTGCGAATATCTCGAGAATGATCAACTGTATAAGGAGCAAAAACGATGAGCTTGTCGCTCCATGAAAAAATTTGGTCCTTCGGTGTAATTGCTTTCATCGCATATCTGGTCGGCGACATCTTCGGCTATTGGGCCATTGAGGCTCTCGCAGTGTTGGGATCGTCGGTTATGCGCCTTTTTACCGGTTGGAAGGTTGGAAAGCGGGTTTAGAAACGCCCTAAAACTGGTTTTCGCGCCAAGAGCGCTGAGGCTTACGAGCATTCATTAGGTCTTCTTGCCACCCACAATCGGTCATAAGGCAGGCCGAGGACACATGCCGAAAGCTGCCGGTTGCCTACCACGGCATCGGCCGGACGCTTACGAATTTTCATTCATCTTCGCCTCCGTCTTCTGCTTTTCCAGAGCCCGATAGATGGTCATGCGCGACACGCCGAGATCACGGGCAATCTGTGCTTTAGGCAAGCCGTCCGATGCCAGCCTGCGAATAGCGTCATCGTCCACACGCTTCTGCCGGCCTTTGTAAACGCCCTTGTCTCTAGCCGCATCGATACCGGCCCGCTGCCGGTCGCGGATGAACTTCAGTTCCATGTCAGCCACCATGCCGAGAATGGTGATGACCATGCGGCCCATGTCGCCCGCGGTCGTCACCTCCGGCTCAAGGACTCGCAGTGAAGCTCCCTTGGCGTCCAGCTCAGTATCCATCCGGCGGGGGCCGCCTTGTCTGGGTAGGTATTGAGCGCTCTTTAGCGTGCTCTTGTGAGCGCGCTTAGGAGTGGTCGATGGGTCAGGTGACGGTGTTTTCGGGGCCAGAGCGGCGCCGACGGTGGAGCGAGGAAGAGCGGCTGCGGATCCTGTCCGAGGCTTTCGCGCCGAGCGCCTGCGTTGCCGAGGTGTGCCGACGGCACGATATTTCATCGGCGCTGATCTACACGTGGCGGCGCAAGCTGCGCGAGGCAGATGCGGCGCAGGAGGCCAGCGCGGCCGAGGCGTTGCCAGCGCCGGTGTTTGCCGAAGCTGTGCTGGACGAGGATGCGGTGGCAGTCAGCGCTGCCGAGCACCCCGCGATGATCATCGACCTGCCACGCGGGAAGCGGCTGAGCATTTATCCCGCGGCGTCGCCAGCGCTGGTTGCGGCTGCCCTGAAGGCGCTGCGGTGATCCCTCCCGGCGCCCGTGTGTGGATCGCGCTCGGCCACACGGATATGAGGAAGGGCATGCAGGGCCTGGCGCTGCTGGTCCAGCAAGGGCTCAAGCGTAATCCGCATTGCGGCGATCTGTTCGTATTCCGCGGCCGCGCAGGCTCGCTGGTCAAGATCATCTGGCACGACGGGATCGGCATGTCGCTTTACGCCAAGCGGCTCGAGAAGGGGCGGTTCATATGGCCTGCAGCGAGTGAGGGAACGGTGTCGCTGACCCCCTCGCAGCTGGCCTGCCTGCTGGAGGGGATCGACTGGCGCAACCCGCAGTATACGTGGCGGCCGCAGAGCGGGGTGGATGATGATTCACTCTCCTCCATGGAAGCCGTCATTTCGCCCCTTCCGGACGATGTCGAAGCGCTCAAGGCGCTGCTGGTTTCCGCGCTCCAGAAGGCTGACGAAGCAGAGGCCAAGCTCGCCAACGCCCATGCCCGCGAGAGCGCCATCGAGGCGCTGATCGCGCACCTCAAGCTGCAGATCGCCAAGTTGAAGCGCGAGCAGTATGGCCCCAGCGCCGAGCGTAGCCGCCGCCTGCTCGACCAGATGGAGCTGCAACTCGAAGAGCTCGAGGCTGACGCGGCCGAAGACGACCTGATCGCCGAGGCGGCGGCGGCTAAGACCACCACGGTCACCGCCTTCGAGCGCAAGCGGCCCGCAAGGAAGCCGTTCCCCGAGCACCTGCCGCGCGAGCGTGTCGTGGTGCCTGCGCCCTGTTCCTGCCCGGCCTGCGGCGGCGGTCGGCTCTCCAAGCTTGGCGAGGACGTCACCGAGACGCTCGAGGTGATCCCGCGCTCGTGGAAGGTGATCCAGACGGTGCGCGAGAAGTTTGCGTGCCGGGACTGCGAGAAGATCGCGCAGGCGCCGGCACCGTTCCACGTGGTTCCGCGCGGGTGGGCGGGCCCCAGCTTCCTCGCCATGCTCCTGTTCGAGAAGTATGGGCAGCATCAGCCCCTCAACCGTCAGGCCGAGCGGTTCGCCCGCGAAGGCGTGCCGCTCAGCCTCTCGACCCTTGCCGATCAGGTTGGCGCTGCGGCGCACGCGCTGATGCCGATCTACAAGCTCATCGAGGCGCACGTTCTCGCCGCAACCCGTATCCACGGCGACGATACGACGGTGCCGGTCATGGCCAGAGGCAAGACCGATACGGCCCGATTATGGGTCTACGTCCGCGATGATCGCCCCTTTGCTGGGGCCGATCCACCCGCCGCTCTGTTCCACTACTCGCGCGACCGGCGCGGCGAGCACCCGCAAGCTCATCTCGCGCCATGGTCCGGCATCCTGCAGGCCGATGCCTATAGCGGCTACAACGAGCTCTACCGCGAAGGACGCAACCCCGGTCCCGTGCTCGAGGCGGGCTGCTTTGCCCATGCCAGGCGCAAGTTCTTCGAGCTCGCCGATGTCGTCAGCTCGGCCCGCAAGAAGAGCCGCGGCCAGCGCAGCAGCATGGTCTATCCGATCGCGCTGGAAGCCGTGCAACGTCTCGATGCCCTGTTCGACATCGAGCGCGGCATCAACGGCAAGAGCCCCGCCGAGCGGCTTGCCACCCGCCAGGAACTCAGCGCGCAGCTGATGGCCGACCTGCACGCTTGGCTCACCGAGCAGGTCGCCAAGCTGTCGCGCGGCCATGATCTGACCAAGGCCTGCCTCTACATGCTGAAGCGCTGGGATGCGTTCACCCGGTTCCTCGACAATGGGCGCATCTGCTTGACGAACAACGCTGCCGAACGCGCCCTTCGCTGCATCCCGCTCGGTCGCAAGGCATGGCTGTTCTGCGGATCTGATCGCGGCGGCCAGCGTGCCGCCATCATCTACACCCTGATCCAGACCGCGAAGCTCAACGATGTCGATCCGCAGGCTTGGCTCGCCGATGTCTTCGCCCGCATTGCGGACCACCCCGCCACCCGGCTCGATCAGTTGCTGCCTTGGAACTGGGCGCCGCTCCCCGACGCAATCGCCGCCTAAACCCGGCTACGCGCCGGCCAGCATCATGCGGCCTTCACCGGATGGATACCCAGCTCATGAACTAAATTTAGGACATCGCGTGTCGATCGGCCGAGCCGGTCAAGCCTATGGACGACCAGTTCGTCACCTTCGCGCAGAAACTCCAAAACCGTGGCAAGCTCCGTGCGGCCGTCGCGGGATGCCCCCGAGCTGGTCTCGGCACGGATAATCTCGCAGCCCGCCGCTTTCAGCTTGGCCTGCTGAATTTCGAGGTCTTGGCTCGTGGTGCTGACGCGGGCGTATCCGATGCGAGGCATAGCAAAATGTCACATTAAGGTGGTTGGCACCCTGATACTGTCACAAAAGCCGATTTGCCACTCATTTGTTACAATTTATCCTGTCACACCTAATGATCACTTATGAGTGTGCCCAAATGTTATAGGCCCGATCCGAACCTTTCTTCAAATCTTTGTCTGTTTGCAGGAATGGCGATCCATTCGTTGAACTCGGCAGTCGCTTGCGCGAACTTTCGCCACCGGCTCTCCGGGAGCATCCGCAATTCTTCTACCTCCATCCCGACGCCGGCTGACAGGCGGGACAGAACATCCTCTGTTGGGTTGGAGAATAGGCGCGCCTCTTCGTCCTCGAGCGCAATATTGAGCGCATTGAAACAGAAGGTCTCGAATGACACACCATACGCGCGCGCAAGTCGTTCAACATAGTCGCTGAGGTTATCGTTGTCTTCGGGCGGCGGATGCAGCGGCCAAGCTGGTTCCGGCATCACGCCCGAAGCTCTCGCTCCATCATCTGTCGCCTGTAAGTTGGAGCCTGAAAGGAGCATTCCAGCAAGTCGCATTCCTCGATGCGTTCCCGGCCCTCCGTCAACGCATGATCGGCCGCGCGCAAAAGCAATTCGTGCATTTCACCAATCAGACCCTCTGAACGCTCCACGATCACCTTGCGCAAAGCAGGCAGACCGAGACCTGAGCATTCTTGAAGTGGGATAACCGTCTCGAAGCTCGCCAAAAGGCGGCCCGTTTCGGCATCGTTGGCCCATCTCGGCAACAGGAAGGGCTGGAAACGATTCTCAAGTTGGTCGTCTAGCCGCAGCGCAAGCCAGGCGTCCTTCGTGCCTATCCCGACCATGGGAATGCGCAGTTCGTTACCCAGATATCGGATAAGCCCGACGATCTCGCGCTGCCGCGATGATGAACTGCACAGAAGGTTGTGCAGTTCGTCAATAACGAGCAGTCCGACCTCGCATGCTCGCATCAGGTTCAAGGTGACGGCGCTGAGCGTGTCGCCTCTTTGAAAATGGCCGAGAGGCGCACCCAAAGCATCGAGCAACTGTGCGTAAAAGCGCGGCACCGTCACGTTAGGCAACATCTGGATCGACAGCACCGGAAAGATGTGCCGGTCCCGTTCCTCCGAGCAGCGACGAGGATGCTGACGCTGAAGCTTTTCCGCGATAGTCGATTTGCCGTTGTTGCTCGGCCCGACGATCAACATATTCTGAGGCCGAACACGGCCAGCTTGCGTCGAGAGAAGCATGTTCATGCGTTTCAGGGCATCCTGCGCCCGCGAATATCCGATCCAACGATCGGCCGCGAGATGGCCTAGCCGATCAACTTTCGGCAATTCCGCAATTCGTCTGGCTTCCGGTCGAAGATGCTCCATGGGCCTTACCACTCTTCTATGTCGGTAAATGGCTGTGGCGCCCCACCGACCTCGCGCTGGGACGGTTCGGTTGCCTGCGGTGGCTGCCATCCCGCCGTCGATACATCTTGTTGATCCAACTGCGGCCGCGATCGGCGACGACGGACACTTCTGGACAGCTTGGCCGCGTTGCGCTCAATCTGCTGCATCTCCTCGAAAGCAGCGAAAATGGCGTCCTCGTCTATCGCGGAATTACAGCGTTCCTGAACGCGACGGCGCGCCGCACGATGCTCCCAGAGAGTGATCGAGGGCCGCGACAGATTGCGATAGGGCAACTCGAGCCATGATCCGTCGAAAGGGTCGAGCACGTAAATGCGCGAAAGATCGCGCGGATCGCGGCGGAGGATTAGCGGTCCATCGGTCCGGGAGTCGCGCGAGACGATCCACGGCTTCAGGGCGTTCGAGAAATAGCGGATATGGTCGACCGTAAAACCGTCACGTTGCAGGGTCCGACGCAGAACTGGTAGGAAGTCAATGAGATAGCTTCGCCTATCATTAGGAATGGCGATGCCGCCGCCAGATTGGTTCAGTGCCGCAAGCCCCTCATGCAACCGCGCGAGTGGCGCAGCCCCATCCAGCCCGCGATGCCCCGATCGGTGATAGTCCTTGCAGATCGCCACAGTGAGCCAGCGTTCCAGTTCTTCCAATGTCAGGCACGCCCGCCCTTCGCTGTCGTATTTTCCGCGCTGCGCTGTGTTGGAAAAGGTCGTTCCCGGCAGCGTGTGAATGCGCTGCATGAGAGTTCCGATCAAACGCTCTACAATCCCTCCGAATTGCGGCTCACCTGGCGGCCGCCAATCAATCTCGATGCCGTGTTGCGCACAGCCGCGTTCGAACGCTTGGGAGTGGAACTCGCTACCATTGTCCACGTCAATCTTCTTTGGTTTGCCCATGATCGGCCAATCGGCACCGGTTATGCCACGCGCGGCCATCCAAAGGGTCTTATCTTCAGCTATGTGTGTGAGGCAAAGCCCCACGCTCGTCGCCGACGGTGGGTCGAGACTCAGGTAAAATCCAGCAATCACCCGGCTCATCACGTCGATCGCAACCGTCAGATACGGACGACCGATCGGCAACCGCTCGATCGGATCGACCAAGATCACATCGACCGGCGTGTGGTCTATCTGTACGACGTCAAGAGGATGGTTCGGGATCGGTGTCGCGCCAAGGATCGGCTTTGTATCGGGATCATCCTCCCGCAACCGTGAGGATGCACCTTTGTCGATCCGGCGTATCCGCCGTCGGATTGTGGCTTCGCTCGGAGGCCGCATACCGCCTTTTCTACACTCGGCGAGAACCGCCCTGACAATCTCCGACGGGCGTTGTTTCTGGCGTTTGAGGTACCGGCCTTCAATCACTCTGCAGATGACCGCTTCCCGGTCCACCGATATCCTGCTCTTGCGCGGTGCGCCCTGGCCGGTGCGCGGAAGAAGTGCCGTGACCGCGCCGCCATCTTCACGCAATCGGCGGATCAGCCTGTAAGCCCAGCGTTCGGAAATTTGCAGATCGTTCGCGGCCTCCCGGACAAGGTAAGCTGGAGCTTCATGCCGGGCCGCAAGCGGTCGGAGCACGACCGCCCGCCTTTCAGCTTCCTGCCAAACGCTTTTTGGAACAGATTCAAGCTCCATTGCGAACCGCGCCTCCTGCACCACGCTGGCCTATTTTCGAACGGCACTGCGGCATACTGAAGTTCTTTGTGACCAACAGTAATGCATTTGAGGGTAGTCTTGCATCAATAAAATCAGCAGGCGGCGCTGAACTAGATTGTGAAAAACGACAGATATGCCCGCTGCTCAACCGATAAGCAGGACCTCACCGCCCAACGCCGGGCGCTTATTGAGCTCGGCGTCCCCGAGGACCGCATTTACACCGACCACGGCCTGACCGGCCGCAACCGCGACCGCCCCGGCCTCGCCCAGGCGTTGGCCGCGGTCCGCGCCGGCGAGACATTGGTCGTACCCAAGCTCGATCGCCTTGCCCGATCAGTGCCGGATGCCCGGGCGATCGCAGATGAACTGGAGAAGCGAGGCGTGAGCCTCGCGCTTGGCAAGCAGGTTTACGACCCCAATGATCCCATGGGCCGGATGTTCTTCAACATCCTCGCCACCTTCGCCGAGTTCGAGAGCGACCTCATCCGCTTGCGCACCCGCGAGGGCATGAAGATCGCTCGCGACAAGGGCAAGCTCCGCGGCAAGCCGCCCAAGCTCTCCGACCTCCAGCAGCGCGAACTGCTCAAGATGCACGCCACCGGCGAATACTCGATCAGCGACCTCGGCAAGCTATTCAAGGTGTCGCGGCCGACGGTGTATCGGACCATCCGGCGGGGGGGATGATTCACCAACCGCAGGCGCATTACCTTAAATTATACTCCTGCTAGCGGCGAAACTACTGGTCCAATGCCAATCGAAGCTGCCGATCTTCTGAGGATGGCTGAAAGAGGCTCTGTTTCGTCGATGCTGTTCTGAAGAGTCGATAGAGAGAGATACCAGGACGCTCCTTCACAAATTTTGCCATTCTAGACTCGGCGTCTTGCACCAAATCCTTCACCGCATGAAAATCGAAGATATCGATATTTGAATACTCAGCCAGTTTTTTAACTGCAAACGCGAGATGGTAGATGCCTTCGACGATCCAAAATGATTCAACAACCTCCTCTGAAGCTGACCGCCCAATTCGGCGAGCCTCCTGAAGTTTGATCCGTCTTTGCGCTTCAAGCTCGATGTAGAGATTCCAAACACTTATCACGCGCAAAGCGTCCATCTCGGTTGGATCGAAAATCAGCGGGAAATACTCGCCGAAGATTCTGTCTGATGCCGTTTTAGCCTTATCGGGTTCCCCGCGGACATAAGCCAACCAGATTTGGCCAAGCTTCAAGGCATCGATGCGTTTGCTCTCCGGAATTTCAGAGTGCTGATCTCGTTTGCGATCAAGGTACCAGCCATGTGCAAGCAGGGCTGCTTCTAACCGAGCGAGAATGGGGTCATTTGATCGCAAGTCGCGGCTTCGGATTGGGGTCTGGCTATTGGTCGCTTCGGCGACCTTTGCGTATAGGCTTTTGTCCTGTGTCTCAATTATCCGAACAAGTAGTCGGATTCGCTGCAAGGAATCGAAGCTGACCTTGGATGCTTGGAAGAGGGCATGAGATGTCTGCCCCCCGTTCACAACCTGAGGGTTGAGCAACTTCAGGGGTGCATTCTTGAAACCTGGCTGATAGCTGAAGCGCTCACAAACAATTGTGATGCCATTGTTGAAATACCAAAACAGACCAGCCTCATCTGAGACTGCAGTATCAAATATCCTTCGGTTAATGTCATTTTGCTCGCCCAGATATACGCGTACGTTCTCCTCGAATAGATCAGGGTCGAGTTGACTGCTTTTGACTGGGTCGGTCAGCGCCTCGATAAATTCGTCAGCACGGACGCTGCCAATAACGGCACGAACATTGCCATCAGTACGCTCGAAGACCTGTTCCTCAATTATCCGCAGCTGGATTTCTCGCTCAGTCGAGGAGCGTCGCGAAAGAGAATCTGACAGCGCATCTAGATCCGTCTCGCGGAGCTGAATGAATTTGAATTTTGCCAGAGACGCTTCGAACCTGGCCTTCTGCTCTGATATGAGGCGCTCGCCGTTGGAGCAAAGATGCACCTCCACCTGACAGGATCCGTTCTGCACAAAGTCCCAAATATCGATGACCTTCTGCTGCAATAGCGGATTGCAGGTGCTCAGAAACCCGTCGACCTGAGCGAAGCAGTCACTGATAAAGGAATGGATTTTATCGATTTCCGTTGAGGGGAAGTTCCGGCCACTTCGAGAAAAATTTCCATGGCATTTGATCTGTACGAGGTGGATGACGCGCCTTCCGAACCGTTCATCAAGGTATACGGCATCGACACCCCTATCCTCTGCGCCATCGGTAATGCAGCCGCGAGCCTCATCGAAATCGATCCGGAGCAATGACGACAGTGCGAGAAGCGTGAAAGCTTCCCGACGATCTGTCAGGCCAAGAGCCTGCTCAATCTGAGCCGCTGCGGCATCGACGTTACCCCAATCCAGAAGTGTTGCCATAGTTTGCTAGTTCCTAAATCAGGGTCGATTGATCAAGGGCGTCCGATAACTTACCGACCGCAGAGAAGGAAGCTAGCGGCCACGATCATGCTGGAATAACTGACATTTGCGATTGCAGTTGGTGCGCATCTCGCCTACCGCTGTAGGCCTAGTAACTAGACTCACCCAGTTTCGGGACGGTCACTGCGGCGGGGGCCTTGTGGAAGCAGATAACGCTGGACTTAGGTGGGGTGTCGAGCGGCGGCTCGAATTCATCGAGTTCCGCCTGTTTTGGGAGGGTCACGTCAATCGCAGCGACCTGATAGACGCATTCGGCGTATCGGTGAACCAGGCTTCCACAGATCTGAACCGTTACATCGCCATGGCTCCCGACAACATGGCCTACGACAAAAGCAGCCGGACCTATATCCGCAGCAGCGGGTTTGCGGCGCGATTTCTGGAGCCTGACGCCAGCTTTTATCTATCGAAACTGCGCTCGGTCGCAGACGGTATCTTCGACCGTTCTGACACTTGGATCGGCAAATTCCCGAGCTATGATTGCGCCCCTACGCCCGTGCGCGGTGTCGACGCGAAGACACTACGGTCGGTCGTTGCCGCAATCCGTCGGTCAGAGGCGATCGAGATCAAGTATCAGTCGATGTCGCGGCCGGACCCTGCTTGGCGCTGGATCGCGCCCCATGCAATCGGCTTCGACGGCTACCGCTGGCACGCGAGGGCCTTTTGCCTGTCCGACAACAGTTTCAAGGACTTCCTGTTCTCCCGCATACTCGAGACCCGCAACACCAAGGCGAGCCCGACGCGTGGCGAGCAGGACGTCGCCTGGAATGAAGAGCTGACGTTGGAGATTGGGCCGCATCCAGATCTCTCAGATGCTCAGAAAAAGGTCATCGCGCTCGATTATGGAATGCGCGGCGGACGGGCAGAAATCCGAGTGCGCAAAGCCCTTCTCTACTATGCGCTCAAGCGCCTCGGGTTGGATACAGACCCATCCGCAAGGCGTCCGCAAGATCAGCAGATCGTCCTTCTGAACAGCGATGCAGTCCTCCCCGTTGCCGGGAGCCGCGCTCAGTGATCTCTGCCGCACCAGCCTACAAGATGTCATTCGTGACTGGCGGCCTGTTTCTCAATGAGAGCATCGAGGTCGCCCGCATGCATGCTCACGGAGAGACATGGGAAGAGACGATACGCCGTGCCCTTGAGCAGGGCGTCTCATCCTTGCCGAAGGCTGCGTCGCGCCGGCGAACTCTGCGTGAGATCGTAAATCGGATCTCGACGTTGGATAACAATGAACTGACCTACCTCGTCGAAGAAGCCGACCGGCAGGACCAGCAAGCCCTTTTGTGGCTGGCAACCTGCCGGGCTTACCGATTTGTGCGCGAGTTTGCGACAGAGGTCATCCACGAGCGATTTCTCTCGTTCAAGCTGGATCTTCCCTTGGAGAGCTTTGACGTCCTGTTCGAAGCGAAAGCTGAGTGGGACGAGGGGCTTAACGGAATCAGCGCAACCACGCGTGCAAAGCTGCGCCAGGTGCTGTTCCGAATGATGCGAGAGGCAAATGTGATTACCTCAGAAAACCGGATTCTGGCGGCCTACGTCTCCCCTCAGCTCAAGGCGATGCTCGCAAGGAATTGCCCGGGCGATCTCGGCCTGTTCCCCGGATTGAACCTCAACGGAGATGCTTTGTGATCAAGGCATCAACCCGCAAGGAGCGCGCTGAACACCTGTTCAAGGTGGTTACCAGCGAGCGCTTCTTGACGAAGCAGGGACTTGGCAACGAGGTTCCATTCTTCATCTGCCCCTACCCGGCGGAAGAAGGGCTCTCGATGGTCGAAGACCGGATCGACCTGATCACCCGCATCACGCATGCCGGCGTCGCCGTGCTCGATATTAGCCTATTCGATCTCTCGCTGAGCATCCTCGAAGAGCGCGGCATCCTTGAGCAGGTTCTGGAGGTTGAGCCGGACACGGACAAGGGCGAGCTCCGGGAGCTTTTGCAGTCAGTGCTCGATCCGCAAGCCAGTCTCATCCCGAAGATTGGCGAAGCAATCGAGCAAACGCCGCATGACGTGATCTTCCTGTCAGGCGTGGGAGAGGTGTACCCCTACATCCGCTCGCACAACGTCCTGAACAATCTCCAGAGCACCGCGAAGGATAAGCCGACGGTTATGTTCTTCCCCGGCAGCTACACTCACGCGTTGGCCACCGGGGCGTCGCTCGATCTGTTCGGATGCTTGCATGACGACAAGTACTACCGGGCCTTCAATATCCTGAATTACGAGGTTTGATCCCATGACCCTTTCGATGCGCGAAATTTTCGAGAAGCCGGTGGATCGCGCGATCGATGGCGTGATCAAGGCCGACGATGAGGCGAGCCTGCGGACTGAACTCGATGAATATGTGATCACAGGCGAGATCGGGCAGCGCCTCGAGCAGTTCCTGGAAGCCTACAACAACTACCAGACCGCAAACGGGGTCTGGATTTCCGGATTCTTTGGATCGGGCAAATCTCACCTGCTGAAGATGCTCGCGCTGTTGCTGGAGAACCGCGAAGTCGATGGCGTCAAAGCGTTCGATATCTTCGCAGAGAAGCTCAAGGATCAGCCCATGCTCGCAGGTGCTCTGCGCAAGGCTGTCTCGATTCCATCGCGGTCAATCCTGTTCAACATCGACCAGAAGGCCGATGTGATCTCGAAGAATGACATCGATGCCCTGCTGTCGGTCTTCCAGAAGGTCTTCGACGAGATGTGTGGTTACTATGGCAAGCAGCCACACATTGCCCAGTTCGAGCGTCAGCTGGATGAACGTGGCCAGTTCGAGGTTTTTAAGGCCGCCTTTCTCGAGCTCTCAGGCAAGCCTTGGGAAACGCGCGGACGGGAGGAAGCCCTGTTGGAAGCGCCAAAAATCGCGGCAGCCTTTGCTCGAGCGACGGGTACCGATGCGGCTGACGCCAAGGATATTCTCTCACAATATCGGAAGGACACGCGGGTCTCGATCGAAGACTTTGCGAACACCGTAAAGGCGTGGATCGACCGGCAGGTGCTGGGCTTTCGGCTCAACTTCTTCGTCGATGAAGTCGGCCAGTACATCGCTGACAACGTCAAGCTTATGACCAACCTTCAGACCATCGCCGAGAGCCTCAACACCAAGTGCAAGGGACAGGCGTGGATCATCGTGACGGCGCAGCAGGCGATCACCGATGTGGTGGGGGACCTGACATCGCGTCAAGAAAATGACTTCTCCAAGATCCAGGCTCGCTTTGCCAATCGCATGCCATTGAACTCGGCCGACGTAGCAGAGGTCATTCAGCGGCGTCTGCTCTCGAAGACCGATGCGGCACAGATCAGGTTGGGCAATCTGCACGACAAGGAAGAGAACAATCTCAAGACGTTGTTCGACTTTGCCGACGGCTCCATCCGCCTAAAAAACTATCGCGACCGGGAACACTTCATCGCGAGTTACCCCTTCCCGCCATACCAGTACACCTTGTTCCAGATGGCGATCACGTCGCTCTCCCAGCACAACGCCTTCGAGGGAAAGCATAGCTCAGTGGGCGAGCGCTCGATGCTGGGCGTATTTCAGGAAGTGGCGAAAGCTCTGGCCGAGCGCCCTGTCGGGGGGCTTGCGACGTTTGATCTCATGTTCGAGGGCATTCGCTCTGCTTTGAAGTCCTCCGTCCAGCAGTCGATCCAGATCGCTGAACGCAACCTCGACGATGCCTTCGCAGTGCGCGTGCTTAAAGTGCTGTTCCTTGTAAAATACGTCAAGGAATTCAAGCCGACTGTCCGTAACATTAGCATCCTTCTCTTCTCGGAATTCGAGCTCGATCAGGCCGGTCAGCGCCGCAAGATCGAGGACGCCTTGGCTCGCCTCGAGCGCGAAACCTATATTCAGCGCAATGGTGAGGTCTATGAATTCCTCACCAATGAAGAGAAGGATGTCGAGGCTGAGATCAAGGCGCTCGACGTCGATCCGACCGAGATCACCAAGGCGCTCGAGATTCTCGCCTTCGACGAGATCCTGCGCCACCGGAAGATCAAGCACCTGGCTACTGGCTACGAATATTCCTTCAGCCGCAGGCTCGACGACCATCTGCTCGGCCGCGAGTACGAGCTTTCAATCAATATCGTCAGCCCTTTCAACGATGCGTCAGCCAATCCCGACGCGGTCCGCATGCAAAACATGGGGCGCGAGGAGCTGGCGATCGTGCTACAACCCGATGTACGGTTCGTTCGCGATCTCACGCTGTTCAAGCAGACCGACAAGTTCGTCCGTCAGGCGCGCAGCGGTGCCCCCCAGCCAGGGCGCGACCGGATCGTCCTTGAGAAGGGCGAACAGAACGCTCGCCGCGGGAAGGATCTGGAGCTTCGCCTGCGCAACCTGATCGCGGCGTCGC
>LNFM01004055.1_pt1 | contig 27615 bp, 23 predicted proteins | sample 596031 | NCBI WGS metagenome assembly LNFM01 (sample SAMN04254537, study PRJNA301005) | activated carbon metagenome | isolation source: dual media filters at the Ann Arbor, Michigan drinking water treatment plant | place: USA: Ann Arbor
CACCCTCATGCGCGACGATGTCGCGCGGGTTGCCCTCCATCAGCACCTGGCCGTCGTGCAGGATGTAGGCGCGGTCGATGATCTCCAGCGTCTCACGCACATTGTGGTCGGTGATCAGCACGCCGAGGCCGCGATCCTTGAGATGTTTGACAAGATCACGGATCTCGCCGACGGCGATCGGGTCGATGCCGGCCAGTGGCTCGTCGAGCAGGATGTAGCTGGGCTGCGTCGCCAGGGCGCGGGCGATCTCGCAGCGCCGGCGCTCGCCGCCCGACAGCGCCAAGGCGGGGGCGCGGCGCAGATGGGCGATGCCGAATTCCGCCAGCAGGCTGTCCAGCATCTGTTCGCGCCGGTCGCGCACCGGCTCCACCACCTCCAGCGCCGCGCGGATGTTGTCCTCCACCGACAGGCCGCGGAAAATCGAGGCCTCCTGCGGCAGGTAGCCGAGGCCGAGGCGGGCGCGGCGGTACATGGGCAGGAAGGTCACGTCGTGGCCATCCATGGTGACGGTGCCCTCATCGGGCTGCACCAGGCCGGTGATCATGTAGAAGGTGGTGGTCTTGCCGGCCCCGTTCGGCCCGAGCAGGCCGACAGCCTCCCCCCGCCGCAGGGTCAGCGAGACATTCCGCACCACCGGCCGCTTCTTGTAGCGCTTGCCGAGGCCGGTCGCGACCAGCCCGCTACTCTGGGCAGCGAGTCGGATCGGCGGCTTGCGCGGGTCGCCTGTCCGCTCGTTCATGGGCTTGCGCTCGGGCGGCGGGCCGGGGGCGGCGCCGGCGTGCGCGGCGCCGGGCGCTGGGCCGGGGGAACCGTGGCCTGGCCCGGCTGCTGCTGCCCGGGCACCACCAGCCCCTGCACGCGCGTGCCGGGGGCGGAGATCAGCCGGGATACGCCGGTTCGCAGATTCACGATCGCTTCCTGGCCGTTCAACTGGTTCTCCCCACGGGTGATCCGAACCCCGCCGACCAGCCGGGCAAGGCCGGTCTGCGGGCTGTACATGCCGCGCTCACCGCGCACGACTTCCTCGGCCGAGCGAATTTCGACGCCGCCATAGGCCTCGACACGCTCGATGCGGCTGTTCTCGCCGGCGGCCGGCAGCCCGGCCACGGGCGGCGCGGCCGGTCGTGCCGGTGCCGGCGCGGGCGTCGCGGTGGGCGTGCCCTCGGCGGGCGCATCGAGGAAATAGGCCACCAGCGTATCGGCGGCGATCCGCCTGCCATCGGAACTGACCACCACGGCGGCGCCACGTGCCACCGCCATGCGGCGCTGCGGCCAATATTCCAGGCTGTCGCGCGCCGTGATGGTCTGGTCCGGCGTGGTCAGCGAAAGGCCGCGGCCCGACAGCACCATGACCGCCTGGTCCATGTCATAGACCGCGCGCTCACCTTCCGCGCGCTCTGTGGTGGAAGTGACCCGAACCTGGCCTTCCGCCTCCAGCCGCCAGATCTCGCCGCCCGAGAGCGGACTGTCGCCCGGCTGCGGCGCGGCCGCCGCGCCACCACGCGGCCGGTAGCGGGCGATCAGCCGGTCCGCATCCACCGTGACGCCATCGCGCACCGCGCGCGCCTGGCCGCGGGCAATGACCACCTGTTCCTGCTGGCGCCATTCGATGCCGTCATTGGCGGTGATTTCCACCGGCCCGCCCTGGTTCAGGTCCAGGTTCTGCGCCTGCACGGACCCAGTGGAAAGAACGGGCATGGCGAGCAGAAGCGCGAGAACAAGCTGGCTGGCCCTGATCATCGTCCACCTTCCAGAACCGCACGGGCGCGGCCGGTGAAGACCACCACCTGGCCGCGGTCGAACAGCCGGAAGCCTTCCGCCGTCAGATTACCGAAGGGGCCCTGCGCGGCCACCGGGTCATCCCCCATGGCGGCGCCGGCGCCGAGGTCGATCGCCGCGCGCTCCGTCACGAATTGCGTACCGTCATCATGGTGCACCGTGACCTGGCCCGCGAGGTCCAGGCGGTTGGTCGGGCGATTGAAGCGCCCCTGCTGCGATTCCAGGTAAACCCAGGCGCTGTCGCCGAGCAGCAGGTCGGCGCGCGGTTCGCTGAGCACCACCACATCCTCGTTGCCGCCCTGGGTCGCCAGGTTCGCCGTGACCGTATAGGGCCGGTTCTGTTCATCCACGCCCTGGTAGCGCGGATCGACGATCCGTAGCGCATCCGGCGCCGCCTGCACCACCCGGCGGAAGGCGACGCGGCCGCGATCCGCCGCGCTGTCCAGCTCCGGCCACAGCGCCACGGTGGCGAGCAGCGCAACGGCGGCCAGCGGCAGGATCCGCTTGGCAATGCTGACGAGGATGCGCCGCCGCGCCAATTGCCCGGCATTCGGCGCCCGCCGCTCCCGCGAAGGCGCCAGCATGCGGCGGTTCGGTGCGCGGGCACCCGCGCCTTGTGGGGCGTTGGGCCTGGCGGACATGGGCGGCGGCAATCTCACCTGGTTTTTATGGGCCTCGCCGGGCAGGGGGTCAACGCGAAGACGCAGCACGCCGCACCCGGCGGACAAGAAACGTGCCACGACGGGCTGGTCTGCCCCCTGAAGGTTTACGCGCGGATCAATTCTGGCGTAGCGCCAGCGCAGACCGGATCAATGCGCGAAAATATCCGGATCCTCATAACCCAGCAGGTCCAGACGGCCGCGCATGGGCAGGAAATGGTAGCAGGCCTCGGCAATGTCCAGCCGCCCCTCCCGCTCCAGCAGTGCCTTCAGTCTTGCCCATAGCGCATGCAGGTGCAGTACGTCGGACGCCGCATAGGTCAGCTGCTCCGGCGTCAGCTCCGCCTGGCCCCAATCGCTGGATTGCTGCTGCTTGGACAGGTCGACACCCAGCAGGTCGCGGCACAGATCCTTCAGGCCGTGGCGGTCCGTATAGGTGCGGACCAGCTTGGAGGCGATCTTGGTGCAGACCACCGGCGCCACCACCACGCCGAGTGCATTGTACAGCGCGGCGACGTCGAAGCGGGCAAAGTGGAAGATCTTCAACACCGCCGGATCGGCCAGCAGGCGCTTCAGGTTCGGGCAATCCGCGCCGCGGCCACCCAGCCGCTCGGGCAGGATCTGCACACAATGGGCGGTGCCGTCGCCGGCGGAAAGCTGCACCAGGCAAAGCCGGTCGCGCCGCGGGTCGAGGCCCATGGTTTCGGTATCGATGGCGACGGAGGACCCGAAGTTCAGGCCGTCCGGCAGGTCATGCGGATGCAGTCGGATCACGGCGGCCTTCGTGAAAAGGGTGGAACCCACCGCCGTTGTGACCCCTGTAGGATGGTGCCCAGGAAAGGACTCGAACCTTCACGACCTTGCGGTCACTGGCACCTGAAGCCAGCGCGTCTACCAATTCCGCCACCTGGGCAAGGGGCGTCTTCCGACGTGGGGCGGGGTTTACGGTCGGCCCCGTTTTCCGTCAAGCGGGTGACAGGCGGAATTCTTGCCGTGGCGTGACATCGCCTTGGCGCGGTAGATGCGCCCCCATATGGTCCGGCAGCGGATGGTCAGGTGGAGTGCGGATGATGCAGCAGGAACGCAGGGTCGCGACGGTTTTCGGCGGCGCCGGCTTCATCGGCCGCTACGTGGTGCAGCGCCTGGCCGCGCAGGGCTACGTGGTGCGGGTGGCCACCCGCAATCCGGCCGGGATGCGCTTCCTGACCACGCAGGGCCGGGTGGGCCAGATCGTGCCGCTGCAGGTCTCGGTGACGGATGCCGATGCGCTGGCCCGCGCGGTGTCCGGCGCTGATGTGGTCATCAACCTGGTCGGCATCCTGTATGAGCGCCGCGCCGGGGATTTCGAGCGGGTGCAGGGCGAGGCGCCCGGCCTGATCGCGGATGCGGCGGCGAAGGCCGGCGCACGGGCGATGGTGCAGGTCTCCGCCATCGGCGCCGACGCCAGCAGCGAGAGCCTGTATGCCCGCAGCAAGGCAAAGGGGGAGGCGGCGGTGCTGGCGGCCTTCCCGACCGCCACCATCCTGCGGCCTTCGGTGGTGTTCGGGCCGGAGGACCAGTTCTTCAACCGCTTCGCCGGCATGGCACAGATGCTGCCCTTCATGCCGGTGGTCTCCGGCGATTCGCGTTTCCAGCCGGTCTATGTGGCGGATGTGGCGGATGCGGTGATGGCGTCGCTGGAACAGGACCAGGCGCGGGGCACCACCTATGAACTCGGTGGCCCGCGGGTGATGACGATGCGGGACGTGCTGCGCTTCATCCTGGATACCACGCGCCGCCGCCGCCGGATGGTGGACATGCCGATGGGGCTGATGCGCTTCCAGGCCCGCATCCTGGAAAAGCTGCCCAGCCCGGCGCTGACCAGCGACCAGCTTCTGCTGCTGGCCAAGGATAATGTGGCTTCGGCGGACATGCCCGGCCTTGCCGCGCTCGGCATTGCGCCGAAATCCGTGGAATCGGTGGTGCCGGCCTATCTGCGGCGCTTCCGGCAGGGCGGTGGGCGGCGGGACCTCGCAACGGCATGAGGCCACTTCGGCCCTTTTAAGCGGGGTCCAGCCTCGACCGGTTAAGGGTTCGGAGCGCCGGCAAAGAAAATAGGACAGCCCGGCTGTCGTATAGACCGAAAACGGACTCGCATCCGTTTCGGCGCTGGTGTAGAGGCGAGGCCCGCGCCGCCGCCGGATGGTATGCGCGTAGTCAGGAGCTCGCGCCGCCATGGCCGATCGGATGCTGCAATTCGTGCGCCTCGACCAGCACCAGCCGGACAAGCGCCCGGCCACGGCGCGCCGGGAGGATTTTGGCGAGATCTATCAGGAATTCGCCCCTGACGCGGCGAAGGCGCAGTCCAGCCGCTGCAGCCAGTGCGGCGTGCCCTTCTGCCAGGTGCATTGCCCGCTCAACAACAACATCCCGGATTGGCTGAAGCTGACCGCGGAAGGCCGGCTGGAGGAGGCCTACGAGGTCGCCTCCGCCACCAACACCTTTCCGGAGATTTGCGGCCGCATCTGCCCACAGGATCGCCTGTGCGAGGGCAACTGCGTCATCGAGAAGGATTTTGGCAGCGTCACCATCGGATCGGTGGAGAAATACATTACCGATACCGCCTGGGAGAATGGCTGGGTCAAGGCGCCGAAGCCGCGGCGGGAACTGGCGCAGTCGGTCGGCATCATCGGCGCCGGCCCCGGCGGGCTGGCGGCGGCGGAGCGGCTGCGGATGCGCGGCTACCAGGTGCATGTCTATGACCGCTACGACCGCGTCGGCGGGCTGATGATCTACGGCATCCCCAACTTCAAGCTGGAGAAGGAGGTGGTGCTGCGCCGCTGGAAGCAGTTCGAGGAAGGCGGCATCCACTTCCACCTGAACGTCGCGGTCGGAAAGGACATCACGCTGGAGGAGTTGCGCGTGAAGCACGACGCCGTGCTGATCGCGACCGGCGTGTACAAGGCGCGCGACATGGCCGCCCCCGGCATCGGCCTGCCCGGCATCGTCCCGGCGCTGGAATACCTCACCGCCTCGAACCGCGCCGGCCTCGGTGAAAACGTGCCCGGCATGGCCAGCGGCACGATGAACGCCGCGGGCAAGCGCGTGGTCGTGATCGGTGGCGGCGACACGGCAATGGATTGCGTGCGCACCGCGGTGCGCCAGGGCGCCACCTCCGTCACCTGCCTCTATCGTCGCGACAAGGCGAACATGCCCGGCTCGATGCGGGAGGTGTACAATGCCGAGGAGGAAGGCGTGACCTTCGAATGGCTCGGCGCGCCGGAGGCCTTCCTGGGCGATGCCTCCGTCACCGCCGTGCGCGCGCACCGCATGCATCTCGGCCTGCCCGATGCGACGGGGCGCCAGCAGGTGCAGCCGATCCCGGGCAGCAGCTTCGACCTGCCGGCGGACATCGTCATCATGGCGCTCGGCTTCGACCCGGAGGATCTGCCCAAGGCCTTCGACGCGCCGGCGCTGCCGGTGACGAAATGGGGCACGCTGAAGGTGGACCATCGCACGATGATGACGGCGCTGCCGGGCGTGTTTGCCGCAGGCGATATCGTGCGTGGTGCATCCCTGGTGGTCTGGGCGATCCGCGACGGGCGTGACGCCGCCGAGACCATGCACAGCTATATCGAGCAGAAGACCGCGGCGCTCGCCGTGGCGGCGGAGTGACGACGATGGACAACTACGTCGAAGACTACCGGGCCCAGCACGCGCTGCTGTCTTCCACGGCGCATGTGGACCTGACGGAACATGATGCCTGCGGCGTCGGCCTGGTGGCCTCACTCGATGGACAGGCGCATCGCAAGGTGGTGCAGGCGGGCATCGATGCGCTGAAGGCGGTGTGGCATCGCGGTGCGGTGGATGCGGATGGCAAGACCGGCGACGGCGCCGGCATCCATATCGAGATCCCGCAGGATTTCTTCGCCGAGGTGGTGGAGCGCGGCGGCGACCGGCTGCGGCCGGGCCGCATCGCGGTCGGCATGGTGTTCCTGCCGAAGACCGATCTCGGCGCGCAGGAACGCTGCCGGCAGATCGTGGAATCGGAAATCCTCGCCGCAGGCTATTCCATCTATTCCTGGCGCCAGGTGCCGATCGACGTCTCCTGCATCGGTGAGAAGGCCAATGCGACGCGGCCGGAGATCGAGCAGATCCTGCTGTGGAATCCGCGCGGCGTGGATGAGGACATGTACGAGCGGGACATGTTCGTGATCCGCCGCAAGATCGAGAAGCAGGCGATCGCGGCGCAGATTCCGGAACTGTACCTCTGTTCGCTCTCCTGCCGGTCCATCGTCTACAAGGGCATGTTCCTGGCGGAGAGCCTGACGGAATTCTACCCGGACCTGCTGGATGCGCGCTTCGTCTCGCGCTTCGCCATTTACCACCAGCGCTATTCCACCAACACCTTCCCGACCTGGCGGCTGGCCCAGCCCTTCCGCATGCTGGCGCATAACGGCGAGATCAACACCGTCCACGGCAACATCAACTGGATGAAGTCGCATGAGACGCGGCTCGCGCATCCGTTGCTCGACGCGCATATGGACGACATCAAGCCGATCGTGCAGGCGGGCGGTTCCGACACCGCGACGCTGGACAATGTGTTCGAGCTGCTGGTCCGCGGCGGCCGCGACGCGCCGATGGCGAAGTCCATGCTGATTCCGGAAAGCCTCGGCAGCAACGCCACCATGCCGGAGGCGCATCGTGAGATGTTCCTGTACTGCAACGCGGTGATGGAGCCCTGGGACGGTCCGGCGGCCATTGCCGCGACCGACGGCAAGTGGGTGATCGGCGGGCTGGACCGCAACGGTTTGCGGCCGATGCGCTACAGCATCACGACCGACAACATCCTCATCATCGGCTCCGAGACGGGCATGGTGAAGGTGGATGAGAACCGCGTGCTGGCGAAGGGCCGCGTCGGCCCCGGGCAATGCGTCGGCGTCGATCTCGCCACCGGCCGCTTCTACGGCGATACGGAGCTGAAGGATGCGCTGTCCTCGCGCAAGCCGTTCGGCGAATGGACCAGCCGCACCACGCGCATCGACGGCATCGTCAAATCCGGCGCCGATGAGCAGGCGGAACTGACCGGGGAGGCGCTGCGCCGCCGCCAGCTCGCCATGGGCTATACGCTGGAGGAGCTGGAGACGATCCTGCACCCGATGGTGGAGGAGGCGGCGGAAGCCATCGGCAGCATGGGCGACGACACGCCGATCGCCGTGCTGTCCAGCCAGTATCGCGGCCTGCACCATTATTTCCGGCAGTCCTTCAGCCAGGTCACCAACCCGCCGATCGACAGCCTGCGTGAGACGCGGGTGATGTCGCTGAAGACGCGCCTCGGCAATCTGGGCAACATCCTCGATGAGGACCCGACCCAGTGCGACATGCTGATGCTGGACAGCCCGGTCCTGTCCAACGCCGAATTCGCCGCCATGCGCGCCTATATGGGCGACACCGCCTGCGTGGTGGATTGCACCTTCGCGGTGGCGGAGGGCGAGCAGGGCCTGCGCCACGCCATCGAGCGTATCCGGCGGGAGGCTGAGGAAGGTGTGCGCAGCGGCTGCGCGCATGTGATCCTGACCGATGAGGGGCAGGGGCCCGATCGCGCCGCGATCCCGATGATCCTGGCCGTCGGCGGTGTGCACACGCATCTGGTCAAGAACTCGCTGCGGACCTTCACCAGCCTGAACCTGCGCTGCGCCGAATCCATCGATGTGCACTATATCGCCGTGCTGATCGGCGCCGGTGCGACCACGGTGAACGCCTACCTGGCGCAGGAGAGCATCGCGGACCGGCATCGCCGCGGATTGTTCGATGGTCTGTCGCTGAAGGACTGCGTCGCGCGCTACAAGAAGGCGGTGGGCAAGGGGCTGCTGAAGGTGATGTCCAAGATGGGCATTTCCGTCATCAGCAGCTACCGCGGCGGCATGAATTTCGAGGCGATCGGGCTGTCCCGCGCGCTGGTTGCAGAGTTCTTCCCGGGCATTGCCTCGCGCATTTCCGGCATCGGCCTGTCCGGCATCGCGCGGCGCGTCCTCGCGCTGCATGCGAAGGCCTGGGATGCGGATGCGGTGACGCTGCCGGTGGGCGGCCTGTACAAGCTCCGCAAGCGCGGCGAGAACCACGCCTTCGACGGGTCGCTGATCCACACGCTGCAGAAGGCGGTGGAGACGGACAGCTACCAGACCTTCAAGCGGTATTCGGAAGGCGTCCGCAAGCTGCCGCCGGTGGCGCTGCGCGACCTGCTGGATTTCCGCGGCGAGGGGCGCGTGCCGGTCTCGCTGGAGGAAGTCGAGAGCATCACGGAAATCCGCAAGCGCCTGGTGGCGCCCGGCATTTCGCTCGGCGCACTGAGCCCGGAGGCGCATGAGACGCTGTCCATCGCCATGAACCGCATCGGCGCGCGCAGCGACAGCGGCGAGGGCGGCGAGGATCCGGCGCGTGCGCGGCCGCGCCGCAATGGCGACAACGCGAATTCCGCCATCAAGCAGATCGCCTCGGGCCGCTTCGGCGTCACCGCCGAATACCTGAACAACTGCAAGGAAATCGAGATCAAGGTCGCGCAGGGCGCCAAGCCCGGCGAGGGCGGGCAGCTGCCCGGCTTCAAGGTGACGGAGCTGATCGCCAAGCTGCGGCATTCCACGCCCGGCGTGATGCTCATCAGCCCCCCGCCGCACCACGACATCTATTCGATCGAGGATCTGGCACAGCTCATCTACGACCTGAAGCAGATCAACCCGGAAGCCACCGTCTGCGTGAAGCTGGTGGCACGCAGCGGCATCGGCACCATCGCGGCCGGCGTGGCCAAGGCGAAGGCGGATGCGATCCTGGTTTCCGGCCATTCCGGCGGCACGGGTGCCTCCCCGGTGTCGTCGATCAAGCATGCCGGCCTGCCCTGGGAGATGGGGCTGACCGAGACGCATCAGGTGCTGATGCTCAACCGCCTGCGGCATCGCGTGAAGCTGCGGACGGATGGCGGGCTGAAGACCGGGCGGGACGTGGTGATCGCCGCCATGCTCGGCGCCGAGGAATTCGGCATCGGCACGGCGAGCCTCGTCGCCATGGGCTGCATCATGGTCCGTCAGTGCCATTCCAACACCTGCCCCGTCGGCGTCTGCACGCAGGATGACGCGCTGCGCCAGAAGTTCGCGGGCACGCCGGAAAAAGTCATAAATCTGTTCAGCTTCGTGGCGGAGGAGGTGCGGGAAATTCTCGCCGGCCTCGGCTTCCGCCGGCTGACCGAGGTGATCGGCCGCACCGACCTGCTGCGCCAGGTCAGCCGTGGTGCGGAGGATCTGGACGACCTCGACCTGAACCCGCTGCTGGTGAAGGCCGATTCCGGCGCGCATGCCGCCTATTGCACGCTGGAAGGCCGCAACGAGGTGCCGGAGACGCTGGATGCGGACATGATCCGCGATGCGGCGGCGCTGTTCGAACGCGGCGAGAAGATGCAGCTCGCCTACAACATCCGCAACACGCACCGCGCCATCGGCACCAAGATCAGCAGCAAGATCGTCCGCCGCTTCGGCATGGAGGGGCTGCAGCGCGGCCATCTCTCCGTCCGCCTGCGCGGCTCCGCCGGCCAGTCACTCGGCGCCTTCGCGGTGCGGGGCCTCAAGCTGGAAGTCTTTGGCGATGCCAATGACTATGTCGGCAAGGGCCTGTCCGGCGGCACCATCGTGGTGCGTCCGGCGCCGTCCTCCACCCTGGTGTGGAAGGACAACACCATCATCGGCAATACCTGCCTGTATGGCGCGACCAGCGGCGCGCTGTTCGCGGCGGGGCAGGCGGGGGAACGCTTCGCGGTGCGCAATTCCGGTGCGCTGGCGGTGGTGGAAGGCGTCGGTGCCAATGGCTGCGAATACATGACGGGCGGCACCGTCGTGATCCTCGGCCCGGTCGGCGACAATTTCGGCGCGGGCTTCACCGGCGGCATGGCCTTCGTCTACGACGCCGAGGCCAGCTTCGAACACCGCGTGAATCCCGAATCGCTGCGCTGGTGCCGCGTTGGCGCCTCCGCCCATTGGGATGCGGCGCTGCGCGAGCACATCGCCCGCCATGTCGAGGAAACCAACAGCCCCTTCGCCGCCCGCCTGCTGAATGACTGGGCGACGGAACGGCTGAACTTCTGGCATGTCGTGCCGAAGGATTATGCCCGGTACCTGCCACAGCCGATGGAAGACGCGCTGGCCGTCGCCGCGGAGTGATCCTGCCGGCAACGCGCCGCGCGTTGCTCGCCCTGGCCATCCCGGGTTGCGCTTCGGCGCAGCCGGGGCTGGTGACGCCGCCGGCGGCACCCGGCGGCGGGCTGCATGCCCGTGCCGCAGCCAAGGGCCTGGCCTTCGGCGCCGCGGCCAGCACCCGGCACCTCATGGCACCGGATCTCGCCGCCGCCTTTCGCGCCGATTGCGGGCTGCTGGTCGCTGAATATGAGATGAAGTGGTCGCAGCTGGAGCCGCAGGCCGGCAACCGCCGCACCGGCCGCGCCGACCAGCTTGTCGATTTCGCGCGGCGCAACGGCATGGCCGTGCGCGGCCACACCCTGCTGTGGCATGAGAGCGAGCCGCGCTGGCTGGCGGACCTCTCGGCCCGCGGCACCGCGGCCGCCATGGCGCAGCATGTCGATGCCACCGTGCTCCGCTGGCAGGGCCGCGTCACCACCTGGGATGTGGTGAATGAGGCGGTGGCGCCGGAGGACGGGCGCCCGGATTTCCTGCGCCGCACCTGGCTGCTGAACCGGCTCGGGCCGGACTACCTGCCGCAGGCCTTCCACCTCGCCCGCGCCGCGGACCCGAACGCGCGCCTCGCCTACAATGATTTCGGCTGCGAGCATGCCACCCTTTGGTCCCGCCGCCGCCGTCTTGGCGTGCTCGGCCTGCTGCGAGGGCTGCGGCAGGCCGGCGCACCGGTGCAGGTGCTGGGCGTGCAGGCGCATCTGCAGGCCGGCCAGCCCTTCGCGGCTGGCGAATGGCGCGCTTTCCTCGCCGAAGTCGCCGCCCTCGGCCTGACCATCGAGGTGACGGAGCTGGATGTGAACTGCGCCGCCCTGCCTGCGGCCACGGCGGTGCGCGATGCCGCGGCCGCCGACCTGGTGCGGCGCTTCCTGGATGCGACGCTGGCGGAACCCGCGGTGCGCGCCGTCATCACCTGGGGGCTGACGGACCGCCATTCCTGGATTCGCGAGGGCCGCCTGCCGGAACATCGCCGGCGTGACACGGCCTCGGCGCGGCCCTTGCCCTATGACGATGCGATGCGCCGCAAGCCGATCTGGGCGGCCATCGCGGCGGCGCTGGATGCGGCGCCGCCTCGGGCGTAGCGGGTCATCAACCTGCGGCTGCGGGTTGGCCTTGGGGGCGCCACGTGCAATATTCCCGCCGTCTCAAATATCGGCACGCATGCGGACCCTTTTTCACCTTCCTCTTTCTCCCTTCGCCCGCAAGGTCCGCCTCGCTTTGGCCGAGAAGCGCCTGCCCTTCGATCTGAAGATCGAGCGGGTGTGGGAGCGGCGTGAGGAATTCCTGGCGGTGAATCCGGCCGGGACGGTGCCGTTGCTGCAGGAATCGAACGGTCTCTGGATCGCGGACTCCTATGCGATCTGTGAGTATCTGGACGAGGCCTACCCCGACTTCCCCCTGCTTGGCCGCACCCTGGGGGAGAGGGTGGAGATGCGGCGCCTGGTCGCCTGGTTCGACCATAAGTTCTATGCCGAGGTCACCCGCAACCTGGTGTTCGAGAAGCAGATGAAGCGGCTGCTCGGCCGCGGCAATCCGGATGCCACGGCGATCCGCGCGGGCTATGCGAACCTCAAGCCGCATCTCGAATATATCGGCTGGCTGGCGGAAACCCGCGCCTGGCTGGGCGGGCCGCAGATCGGGCTGGCGGATCTGGCGGCGGCGGCGCAGCTTTCAACGCTGGACTATATCGGCGACGTGGATTGGTCGCTCTGCGATGCGGCGAAGGATTGGTATGCGAGGGTGAAGTCCCGCCCGAGCTTCCGCCCACTGCTGGGCGACCGCGTCACCGGCGTGGTGCCGCCGCCGCATTACGACGACCTGGATTTCTGAGTCAGCCGGCCCACAGCGCCCATAGCAGCGGCACCAGAAGCGCGGAGGCGATGGCGTTCAGCCCCATCGCCAGTCCGCTGAAGGCGCCCGCCGTCGCATTCACGCTCAGCGCCCGCGCCGTGCCGATGCCATGCGCCGCGGTGCCGATCGCCAGGCCACGCGCCCGCCAGTCCCGCACCCGCACCAGGTCCAGCACCAGCGGCCCGAGCGCCGCGCCGGTGATGCCGGACAGGATGACCACCACCGCGGTCAGCGAGGGCAGGCCGCCGATCCGCTCCGCGATGCCCATGGCGACGGGGGTGGTGACGGAGCGTGGCGCCAGGCTCGCCGCCACCTCCGGCGCAGCGCCCAGGGCCAGCGCAAGCGCCACCCCCGCCGCCGCCGCGAAGCCGCCGCCCAGCACCACGGAGGACACGACCGCCAGTGCCGATTGCCGGACGCTGGCAAAGTGCCGGTACAGCGGGATGGCCAGGGCGACGGTCGCCGGGCCGAGCAGGAAATGCACGAACTGCGCGCCGGCGAAATAGTCCCGGTAGTCGATGCCCGCCGCCAGCAGCCCGGCCGCCAGCAGCGCCACCGCGATCAGCACCGGGTTGGCCAGCGGGTGCCGCCCGCACCAGGCCTGCACCCGCAGCGCGGCCAGCCAGGCGAGCAGCGTCGCGGTCAGTGCCGCCAGCGGCTCCCGCGCCAGATAGACCCAGATCTCGGCGAGGTCGCTCATCCGAAGCGCCGCAGCAGGGCCTGGGCCAGCAGCCCGGTGGCGGCGATGGCGGCCAGCGTTCCGGCCAGGATCGCGAGCGACAGCGGCGCCCAGTCCCGCGCCAGCAGCGGCAGGTGCAGCACCACGCCGACACCGGCCGGCACGAAAAGCAGCCCGAGATGGCCGAGCAGCCCATCCGCGGTGCCGCCCAGCCCCTCCGCCACCGGGCGCCCGCGCAGCAGCAGCAGGGTGAACAGCAGCACCATGCCGATGACCGGCCCAGGAATGGCGAGGCCCAGGCTGCGGGCCAAAATCTCCCCGGCCAACTGGCAGCACAGCAGCGCGGTGATGGCGCCGGTCAAGCCATTCAGCGCCGGGGCGGCCCGGCCTCGTTCAGCGCCAGATTCTGCGCCGCGAGGTCGGCCGTGGGCGAATTGGGCGACAGGGTGATGGCGCGTTGCCAGTCCTCCCGCGCGCCCGCGGCATCGCCGCGCAACTGCCGGATGATGCCGCGTTCCAGCAGCGCCTCGGCGCTGGCGGGGTCGGAGGCCAAGGCGCGTTCAATATCGCGGGCGGATAACTCCACCCGGTCCAGGTGCCGCCAGGCGGCGGCGCGGAAGACCAGTGCCTCCGCCCGGTCCGGGTCCAGCGCCAGGGCCTGATCCAGATCCGCGATCGCCTCCTGGTAGCGGGACAGGCTGCCGAGCGTCACGGCGCGGTCCACCAGCAGGTCCACATCGTCCGGCGAAAGGGTCAGCGCCAGGGTGGCGGCGCCATAGGCGCGGTTGGCTTCGCCGGCCATCAGCCAGGCCTGGGTTGCCTGGGCATAGACCGCGGCGCGCGCCGGGCCCGTCGCGACCGATTGCGTGGCGAGCGTTTCCAGCCGCTGCGCGGCCATGGCCGGCTCGCCCATGGCCAGCAGCGCCAGCGCCTGGCAGTGCCGCGCACCTTCCCCGCCGCCCTCGCGGCCCCAGCCCTCGGCGAAGGCGCGGGCGGCTTCCGGGTCACTGCGGAGCAACCCGAGGCAGCGCTCGAACTGCGGGCCTTCGGCCAGGCGCGGCGGCCGTGGCGGGCTTGGCATGCGGTCCTCGGCGGTCTGTGCCGGGGTGGGGGTGAGGGCCACCCAGCCGACCGCGCCCAGCGCCGTCAGCGCGGCGGCGGCGAAGGCTCCCAGGAGAACGGTGCGGGTCTGGCGTTGCATGGCGTGCGATCCTACCCATGGGTGCGACGAGGCGCCAGTTGTGCGACAGGGGGATGAGTTGACATTACGGATGGTGGTGGCGGGGCTGGGCTATTCCGGGGCGGCGATCGCGGCGGAGGCCGTCGCCGCCGGCTTCGCGGTGACCGGCACGGCCCGCGATGCCTCCCGCGCGGCGGTGGTGCCGCTGGTGGGTTTTGCCGAGGCCGGGGCGGCGATACGGGCCGCAACGCATCTGGTGGTGACCGCGGGGCCGGAGGAGTCGGGCTGCCCGGTGCTGCTGGCGCATGCGGACTCCATTGCCTCAGCCGCCGGCCTGCGCTGGATCGGCTATCTCTCCACCACCGGGGTCTATGGCGACCGCGGCGGTGCCGAGGTGGATGAGGCGACGCCACCTGCGCCGGGCCAGCCCCGCTCCGCCCACCGCCTGCAGGTCGAGGAAGCCTGGCGCGCGGCGGCGGCGGCGCGGGGCGCGGCGCTGGATCTGTTCCGGGTGGGCGGCATCTACGGCCCCGGCCCGGGCCGCAGCGCGCTGGAGGATGTGCGGCGTGGCACGGCGCGGCGGGTGGTGAAGCCCGGCCATTCCTTCAGCCGCATCCACCGGGATGACATCGCCCGCGCGGTGGTGGCGGCGGCGCGGCAAGACCGGGTGGGCGCTCGGGTGCTGCACCTGGTGGATGACGAGCCGGCGGCGAATGCGGATGTTGTGGCGGAGGCGGCGCGGCTGCTGGGCGTGGCGCCGCCGCCCGCGGTGCCCTTCGAGGAGGCCAGCGCCGCCATGTCCCCGATGGGCCGGTCCTTCTGGGCCGAGAACCGCCGTGTCGCCAATGCCACGACGAAGGCGGCGCTGGGCATCACCTGGCGCTACCCGACCTACCGGGAGGGGCTGGCGCAAATCCTCAAGGGTTGAGGAAAAGGCTTTCCAACGTTTCCGCCAAAAGGCGCAGGTCTTCGGGGCGGGACAGGCGGTGGTCGCCATCCTTGATCAGGTGCAGGCGGACATCGCCGCCCGTCAGCGCCTCCACCAGCCGCAGCGCGTGCTGCCAGGGCACGTCCGGGTCGGCCATGCCTTGCAGGATGCGGACCGGGCAGGGCAGGTCGAGCGGGCCGCCAAGCACGCATTGCTCGCGGCCATCCTCGATCAGCGCGCGGGTCACCGGTGTCGGCTCGCCGTATTGGCTCGGCAGGTGAATGACGCCGTCCCGCACGACGGCCTGGCGCTGTGCCTCGGTGAAGCCCGGCCACATCAGGGCTTCGGTGAAATCCGGCGCCGGCGCCAGGCCGATGAAGCCGGCGAGGCGCGCCGGGCGCTGGCGGGCCAGCAGCAGCCCGATCCAGCCGCCCATGGAGGAGCCGACCAGAATCTGTGGCCCCTCCGTCAGCGCATCGAACAGCGCCAGCGCATCGGCCGCCCATTGGCCGATGGTGCCATCCTCGAAGCGCCCGGCCGAGGCGCCATGCCCCGAATAGTCCAGCCGCAGGAAGGCCCGGCCCGTCGCGGCGCAATGGTCGCGCAGCGCCAGCGCCTTCGATCCCTCCATGTCGCTGCGATAGCCCGGCAGGAACACCACGCCGGGTCCGCGCCCGGCCAGCCGCGCCCAGGCGAGGCGGCCATCCAGCCGGCCGGTTTCCTCCGTCATGCCGGCACGCCGCGCTTCGCCAGGTTCGCCATCAGCGCGCCGATACCGAAACCCCAGGGTGGGCAGGAATCGGTGCGGTCCACCTCATTCTCCAGCGCGCCGAGGCGCGGCGTGCTGATGCGGACCACGTCGCCCAGATGGTGGGTGAAGCCCATCCCCGCCGCGCCGCGATCCTTGGAGGGCGAGAAGGGCGTGCCGAGGAACAGCACCGCGCCATCCGGGTATTGGTGATGCGCGCCGATCATCTGGCCCACCACCTCCGTCGGATCGCGCGAGATGGCGCCGATGCGGCCGGAATCACGCAGCTCGAAGCCGTCCCGGCCCGTGATGGTCAGCGTCAGTTCCGCCTGGCGCACGTCCTCCAGCGTGAAGCCCTCATCAAACAGGCGCACCAGCGGGCCGAGCGCGCAGGCGGCGTTGTTGTCCTTGGCGCGGCCGAGCAGCAGGGCGCTGCGGCCCTCCACGTCGCGCAGGTTCACGTCATTGCCCAGCGTCGCGCCGACGATCCGGCCGCGGGCATTCACCACCATCACCGCCTCCGGCTCCGGGTTCGACCATTGGCTGACCGGGTGCACGCCGACCTTGGCGCCGGGGCCGACGGCGGACAGCACCGGGCCCTTGGTGAAAATCTCCGCATCCGGACCGATGCCGACTTCGAGGTACTGGCTCCACCACCCCTTGGCGACCAGGGCTGCCTTCACGCGGGTGGCCTCCGGGCTGCCGGGGATCAGGTTCGCCAGGTCGTCGCCGATCATCTCCCGCACCTCGGCGCGGATCACCTCCGCCTGGCTGGCATCGCCGCGGCAGCGTTCCTCGATCACGCGCTCCAGCATGGACCGCACATAGGTGACGCCGGCGGCCTTGATGACCTGCAGGTCGATCGGCGCCAGCAGCCAGGGTTTTTCCGGATTGCGCGCCGCGTGATGGGCGTTGGCGAGCGCGGCCGGCAGGTCCAGGGTGGTGGGCACGCCGCGCGCGGCGATGGCGGCGATCGGGTCTTCGCCGTTCAGCCAGGCGCTGGCGGTACCGAAGGCCCGCGTCATGTCGAAGGCCTCGCCGTGGCGGAGCGCGAAGACACTCGGCCCTTCCGGCGTCATCAGGCGCAGGGCGAAATGGCCGGAGTCGAGGTCCTGCGGCAGCGCGTGTGTCTCGGTCATGGTGGGTTTTGCGTCCCTTTCCTGGCGTGCGCCGAGCCTACAGCTTCCACGCGCCCGGCCAAGCCGGGGCGGCCTTTTCGCGCCGCGCCGGCGGTGCCGCCTGCCCGGGTGCCGGCCGCCTTCCTCCTCGACCCCAATGGGCAGGCGGTAGCCGTGCTACCCGGCTGCGGCGGGCCGGCCAAACCGGCACGACCCGCGCGCATCGCCGCGAGGCGTAACCGAGCGCGCCAGATGGACGCCCCGCAGCGCCGGGAGTAGGAACCTCGCGCCATGACGATGCCCCCCGCCGTGCTCCAGGTGCTGCCCGCTCTGGCCTCCGGCGGGGTGGAGCGCGGCACCATCGAAATCGCCGAGGCGCTGCGCGATGCCGGGCTGCGGCCGCTGGTGGCCTCGGCCGGTGGCGCGCTGGTGGCGGATCTCGAACGGCTCGGCGTGCGGCATGTGGCGCTGCCGCTGGCGACCAAATCGCCGCTGGCCCTGTGGCGCAACGCCGCGGCGCTGACGGCGCTGGCGCGGGCGGAGGGGGTGCGGATCATCCACGCCAGGTCCCGCGCCCCGGCCTGGTCCGCGCTGCTGGCGGCGCGGCGCAGTGGCGCGGCCTTCGTCACCACCTATCACGGCGCCTATAATGAGGGCCTGCCAGGCAAGCGGCTGTACAATTCCGTCATGGCGCGCGGCGACCGGGTGATCGCCATCAGCGGCTTCATCGCCGAGCTGATACGTGCGCGCCACGGCGTGCCGGCCGATCGCATCCGGCTGATCCCACGCGGCGTCGATCCGCGCCGCTTCGATCCGGCGCTGGTCGGCGCGGAGGCCATCGCGCAGCAGCGTGCCGCATGGGGCGCGGCGCCGGGCGACGTGGTGCTGCTGCTGCCGGCGCGGCTGACGCGCTGGAAGGGCCAGGCGGTGCTGCTGCGGGCGCTGGCGCTGCTGCCCGGAAACACGCGCGTGGTGCTCGCCGGCGGCGGGCGGGATGGCTACGTCCGCGAATTGCAGGCGCTGGCCGGGACGCTCGGCGTCGCCGGGCGGCTTCGCCTGCTGGGCCATGTGCCGGAGCTGGCCCTGGCACTCGCCGCCGCCGATGTCGTGGTGCATGCCAGCACCGATGCCGAAGCCTTCGGTCGCACCGTGATCGAGGCGCAGGCCATGGCGCGGCCCGTCATCGCGGCCGATCTCGGCGGACCGCGGGAGACGGTGGAGCATGGCGTGACCGGCTGGCGCGTGACCCCTGGCGACCCGGCGGCGCTGGCGGCGATGCTGGCGCAGGTGCTGGCCATGCCGGCTCCCGCACGCCAGGCGGTGGGGGATGCGGCGCGGCAGGCGGTGCTGGCGCGCTACAGCACCGCCGCGATGCAGGCGGCGACGCTGGCGGTGTATCGGGAGCTGTTGCCATGACCTCGCCCGCAATCCTGGTGATCCGGCTCGGCGCGCTGGGGGATTTCGTGCAGTCCTTCGGCCCATTCGCCGCAATCCGCGCGCATCATCCCGGCGCACGCATCGTGCTGCTGACCACGCCGCCCTTCGCCGACCTCGCCCGCCGCAGCCCCTGGTTCGACGAGGTCTGGTCCGAGGGCCGCCCCGCCTGGCACGACCCGCGCGCCGTGCTCGGCCTGCGGCGCCGGCTGCGGGGCGCGCGGTTCGGGCGGGTGTATGACCTGCAGACCTCCGGCCGATCCTCCCGCTACCGCTGGCTGGTCGGGCTGGGGGTGGAGTGGTCCGGCGTGGCGCGCGGCGCCTCCCACCCGCATGACAATCCGGACCGCGACGCGCTGCACACCATCGAACGGCAGCGCGAGCAGCTGGAAGCCGCTGGCATCACGCATTTCCCGGCCCCGGCGCTGGATTGGCTCGCGGCCGATCCGGGCGGCTTCTGCCTGCCGCCGGACTTCGCCCTGCTGGTGCCCGGGGCCTCGCCGCAGCGGCCGGGCAAGCGCTGGCCGGAAGCCCGCTTTGCCGCCTTCGCCGCGGCCAGCCCGATTCCCTGCGTGGTGCTGGGTGGCAAGGCGGAGGTGGCGATGGCGGCGCAGATCGCCGATGCCGCACCAGGCACCATCAACCTCGCCGGGCGCACCAGCTTCGCGGAGATCGCCGCGCTCGCCCGCCGCGCCCGCTTCGCGCTGGGCAACGATACCGGCCCGACTCATCTGGTCGCCGCCGCCGGCTGCCCGACGCTGGCGCTGTTCGGTGGCGACAGCGACCCGGCGCTGTGCGCCCCGCGCGGCCCCAGCGTGGCGGTGCTGCGGCATGTGCCACTGTCCGGGCTGGGGCTGGATGCGGTGAATGCGGCGCTGGCCGGCATCCTGCCGCCCGATTGAGGATCAGCCCAGGCCGGATTGCGTCCAGGCGCGCAGCGCCTCCGTCTCCGTCTCGCTCAGCTTTTCGCCAGCTGCGCGGGCGGTGTTGAGCAGCGTGGCGAACAGCACGCGGGCCAGGCGCGCGGCGCCTTCCGGCGTCGCCGGCTCGTGCAGCTTGACGTAGCCGCGCATCAGCCAGCGCAGCAACGCCGTGACTTCCCGTGCCGAGACGCAAAGCCCCTCCGCATTCGCGGCCCTGGCGATCTCGGGGGCGGCGATGGCGGGGTCCAGCGGCAGGGCGGCGGCGACGGCGTGCAGCAGGAAGCCCAGCTCCGCCGGGGCGAAGGCCGGCAGGTCATGCGGCAGGCCCTTCGGGTCGCGCGAGCCCCAGAGCAGGTCGCGCAGCAATTGCGGCGCCTCCATCAGCGCGGTTTCGCTGACGGCGGCGGGGTCGGTGTCCGGTGCCTCGGTTGCGGGCGGCGCGGCCTCGGGCGCCTCGACCGGGGCGCTGTCCGGCGCGTCAGCGGCCTCGACCGGCTTGTCGTCCGCCGACTTGTCCTCGGTGGGCGCATCCTCGGGCGCCGCGCCACGTTCGGCATCGAACACCCAGCGCCGCGCCGGCGGGCCGGAGAGCGACAGGCGGGGGTCCTGTGCCTCCTCGATAAGCGCGCCGAGCGAGCCGGCGCCGGCGTAATCCGTCTGCCGCAGGGCCGGGAAGGCGCGGGGCAGGGCCTGGCCGATATCGGTCAGCCGCAGCGCGCCGCCGGGGCTGCGCGCCACCGCCTCCCGCACCCATTCCAGCGCCTGGGCGCGCAGCGAAGGCAGGTCGGGCCGCGCCGGATCGGGTCGCACCGGCTCGGGGCGGGGCGCTTCGGGGCGGGGCGCATCGACGCGCGCCGGGGCGGCGGCGGAGAATTGGGCGACGGGCAGATTGCCCATGCCCTGATGCGCGAATTCATCGAGGCCCACCACCATGTCGGCCGCCGCCAGATAGGCGGCCTTCGCGGTATCCTGCGCCAGGATGGTGATGCGCCGGTCATGCGCGCGCAGCCGGGCGAGGGCCGGCAGGAAATCACTGTCGCCGGACAGCAGGACGAATTCCTCGAAGCGGGTGCGGTGGTCCAGCGCCTCCCGGATATCGAGGGCCATCTTCATGTCGGCGCTGTTCTTCAGCCAGGCGACGGGCGGGCAATCCACCACGTCGAAGCCCGCCTGCACGAAGGCGGCGCGGAATTCGGAGAAATAGGTGCGATTCCGCAGGTCCTTCGTCGCCCGGTAGCGCGCCACCGGCCGGCCTGCCTGGAAGTCCCAGTATCCGCCGGGGTTCAGGTAGCAGCGGCGCACCAGGGTGCGGCGGATGCCCGGCTTGCCGCCTTCCTCCCGCCCTTCGAGCCAGGCCAGCCAGGCATCGGGGCGCTCGCCGAAGGCGTAGGCGGCGCGTTCGTCCCAGCGCAGGAGGGCCATGAAGACATTGTCGAAATCGACGTAGAGGGCGGCACGCGGCAATGGGTCTCGATCGGTCATTCAGGCTTCCAGGCAAAGATAAAACTGCGTCATACGAGTGATAAGGCCCAGGCATGCCATGCGGCGCCTTGACGGCGGGGCGGTGGGCTGGCCATGGTCCGCGCCCTTTATGGCACAGCCCAGGAGCCTTGTATTCCAATGCCCGCGATCACCCTGCCTGACGGTTCCGTCCGCGACTTCGCCGGGCCCGTGACGGGCACGACGGTCGCGGCCAGCATCGGCCCGGGCCTGGCCAAGGCCGCGCTCGCCATGCAGGTGGATGGCGTGCTGCGCGATCTTTCGGACGAGATTTCGGCCGATGCCAGCCTGCGCTTCATCACCCGCCGCGACCCCGAGGCGCTGGAGATGATCCGCCACGACACCGCCCATGTGCTGGCGGAAGCGGTGCAGGATTTGTTCCCCGGCACCCAGGTGACCATCGGCCCGACCATCGAGAACGGCTTCTACTACGACTTTTTTCGGAATCAGCCCTTCAGCGTCGAGGATTTCGCCGCGATCGAGGCGCGGATGCGGGAGATCGTGGCGCGCAACGCCCCGTTCCGGCGCAGCGTCGTCTCCCGCGCCGAAGCCACCTCGCTGTTCGAGAAGAAGGGCGAGGCGTTCAAGGTCGAGCTCATCCGGGACCTGCCGGATGGGGTGGATATCAGCCTCTACAGCCAGGGCGACTGGATCGATTTGTGCCGCGGGCCGCATATGCGCGGGACCGGCGATGTCGGCACCGCCTTCAAGCTGACCAAGGTCGCCGGCGCCTATTGGCGCGGCAAATCCGAGAACCCGGTGCTGTCGCGCATCTACGGCACCGCCTGGCGCGACCAGAAGGAGCTCGATGCCTATCTTCTCCAGATCGAGGAGGCGGAGAAGCGCGACCACCGCCGCATCGGCAAGGAAATGGGCCTGTTCCACCTGCAGGAGGAAGCGACCGGCAGCGTCTTCTGGCACCCGAAGGGCTGGAAGCTGTACCGGACGGTGGAAGACTACATGCGCCGCCGCCTGGACCAGGCCGACTACCAGGAGGTGAAGACCCCCCAGCTGGTGGATCGCCGCCTCTGGGAGGAATCGGGGCATTGGGAGAAGTTCCGGCACGCCATGTTCCTTGCCAAGGTCGAGGACAAGGACGAGGCGGATCGCATCTACGCGCTGAAGCCGATGAACTGCCCCTGCCACGTGCAGATTTTCAACCAGGGCGTTCGCAGCTACCGCGAACTGCCGCTGCGCATGGCCGAATTCGGCGCCTGCCACCGCTTCGAGCCCTCCGGCGCGCTGCACGGCATCATGCGCGTGCGCGCCTTCACCCAGGACGATGCGCACATCTTCTGCGAGGAGCACCAGATTGCGGATGAGACGGTGCATTTCGTGGCGCTGCTGTCAGGCATCTATCGCGACCTCGGCTTCACCGATTTCCGCGTGAAGTTCTCCGACCGGCCGGCGGTGCGCGCCGGCGACGATGCCACCTGGGACCGGGCGGAGGGTGCGCTGAAGGAAGCTTGCGCCGTGGCCGGGGTGGAGTTCGAACTGAACCCGGGGGAGGGCGCCTTCTACGGCCCGAAGCTGGAATTCGTGCTGCGGGACGCCATCGGCCGGGACTGGCAATGCGGCACGCTGCAGGTGGATTTCGTGCTGCCGGAACGGCTGGACGCGACCTATGCGGCGGAGGACGGCACGCGCAAGCGGCCGGTCATGCTGCACCGGGCGATCCTCGGCAGCTTCGAACGCTTCCTCGGCATCCTGATCGAGCAGCATGCGGGCCGCTTCCCGCTGTGGCTGGCGCCGGTGCAGGTGGTGGTGGCGACCATCGTCTCCGACGCCGATGGCTATGCCCGCGAAGCCGCCGCGGCGCTGGCGAAGGCCGGGCTGCGGGTGGAGCTCGACCTGCGGAACGAGAAGATCAACCGCAAGGTGCCCGACCACATCGCCCAGCGCGTGCCCATCCTGGCTGTGGTGGGACGGCGGGAGGCGGAGGAGGGCATGCTGGTGCTGCGCCGCCTTCCTGGGCGGGAGCAGGAAAGCCTGCCACTTTCGGAGGCAGTCGCCAGGCTCGTGACGGAAGCGACGGCGCCGGACCTTCTGCAGCCGGTGCTTGAACCGGCGCAATGATGCCACAATTTGCGGCGGTGCGCGGGCCGCGATGCCCGCCACCGCTTGCTTCGGCGACACCGGATCGCCATAACAATCCGACATACGTCTTGAACAACGACAGGAGAGCGCTATAGCCCGAGGTCCGATGCCCGCCCAGTTGCCGACGCGCGACGGCCCGCGGGTCAACGAAGACATCCGTGTCCCCCAGGTCCGCCTGATCGATCAGGACGGTGAAATGATCGGGGTGCTGTCTGCACGCGACGCGCTGCTGCGGGCCTACGAGGTCGGGCTCGACCTGCTCGAGATCAGCCCAAATGCCGTTCCGCCGGTCTGCAAGATCACGGATTACGGCAAGTACAAATACGAGCAGCAGAAGAAGGCCAACGAGGCGCGCAAGCGCCAGAAGGTCGTCGAGCTGAAGGAAATCAAGGTCCGTCCGAATATCGACGACCACGACTACGACGTTAAGATGCGGCAGATGAAGGAATTCATCGGCGACGGCGACAAGGTGAAGGTCACGCTGCGCTTCCGTGGCCGCGAGATGGCGCACCAGGATCTGGGCCTGAAGGTGCTGGACCGGATCCGAACGGAATTGGCGGAGGCCACCAAGGTGGAGTCCATGCCGCGCCTGGAAAACCGCCAGATGATCATGGTGCTGGCGCCGAAATAGGCGCCACTCCGGCAGGGGTTGGCACCATGTTCGGCGCGATCCGGAGCCGGCTGGCCGCTTTATTGGCCCCGGTGGCTACTTCGGTGGCCGCGCCAATTCCCGCGACCATTCCGCCGGCCTCTCCCTTCGCCGTGCCGGTGCCTGCCCCGCTGGCGACTGATGCGGCGCTACGGGCGCGATCGGAAGCCTTCGCGGCCGCCTGCCGGTCCCATGTTCCGGCACTCGACCTGGCGCTGGGAGGGCTGGTGGCGGCGGGCAGCCTGCGCCCGGACCAGCAGGATTACGCGCGCGACCACCGGCTGCGCTTCGCCGAGGCGCTCCATGCGATCGAGACCCTGCTTGCGCCGGAGCCGGGGTGGCCGCGCTGCCGGGTGATGGAGATCGGCTCCTCCATCACGCCGATGCTGTTCCACACCGCCTTTCCGGAACTGCGCCTGACGGCGGCCTGCCTGTTCCGCCACAAGCAGCTGGACGGCATCGTGGAGCGGGCGGTGCAGGTGGACCTCGAAAAGCTGGACCTCCGCGCCGCAACCGGGCTGCCTTTGGCCGACCCGCCGCTGCGCGACCTCGACATGGTCATGCTGTGCGAGGTGCTGGAACACCTGCTGGTCAACCCGGCCAATCTGTTCCGGACCTTGGCGGGCACGTTGCGCCCGGGTGGGCTGCTGTATGTGACCACGCCCAACTTCCTGCGCCAGGGCTGCCGCGGCCTGATCCTCGCCGGGCGCAACCCGCAGCCGCTGTTCCGGCCCGACTACCGGCCGGAAGATCGCTTCCACCACCATGTCCGCGAATACACCATGGCGGAGCTGCTGGAGGCGATGCTGGCGGCGGGGCTGGAACTGGAGGTGGCGCAGTATTCCGCCTGCTGGGACAGTGCGGAGGCGGCGGCCAGCCTGCCGGCCGATGCGCTGCGGAACCTGGTGGTGGTCGGGCGAAAGCCGCGCGATCCAGCGGGTGCTGCTTGACCGACGCCCCCTCCAGGCGGTAGGGAACGCTCCATCAGGCACCCCCTGATGTCTTGGTCGCCCCGGCTCAGCTGGGTCGGCTCCGTCGCTCCGCGAAGACTCGCGCAGCGGCGCGATTTCGTTTGGGGGTGTCGCAACGGCTGCAAGGGGTAGTTCCGCCACGATGTTCGAGGCGCTGGGCAACAGGCTGACAGGGGTGTTCGACAAGCTGCGCCGCCGTGGTGCGCTGTCGGATGCCGATGTGCAGGAGGCGCTGCGGGAAGTCCGCGTGGCGCTGCTGGAAGCCGATGTCGCCCTGCCGGTGGTGAAGGACCTGGTGAACCGCGTGCGCGACCGCGCCGTGGGCCAGGAAGTCATCCGCAGCGTCTCCCCGGCGCAGCAGGTCATCAAGATCGTCAACGACGCCCTGGTGGAAGCGCTGGGCGGCGGCGAGGGCGACGACGGCAAGCGCGGCATCGACCTGAACGCGCCCTCGCCGCTGCCGATCCTGATGGTGGGTTTGCAGGGCTCCGGTAAGACCACGACATCTGGCAAGATCGCGCTGCGGCTGCGGACCCGGGACCGGAAGAAGGTCCTGTTGGCCTCGCTCGACGTGCACCGTCCCGCGGCGCAGCTGCAGTTGCAGCAGCTCGCGGACCGCGCCGAGGTCACCTGCCTGCCGATCGTCATGGGCCAGCGGCCGCTGGAGATCGCGGCGCGGGCCATGGACGTGGCGCGGCGCGAGCTGTTCGACGTGGTCATCCTCGACACCGCGGGTCGCTTGTCCATCGACGCGGAGTTGATGGCCGAAGTTGCCGCGGTGAAGGCCTTCGCCAAGCCGCATGAGACGCTGCTGGTGGTCGATGCGATGACCGGCCAGGACGCGGTGCAGACGGCGCGCGCCTTCAATGAACAGGTGGGCGTCACCGGCATCGTCATGACCCGCGTCGATGGCGATGCGCGCGGTGGCGCGGCGCTGTCCATGCGGGCCGTGACCGGCGCGCCGATCAAGCTGCTCGGCGCCGGCGAGAAGCTGGATGCGCTGGAGGATTTCCATCCGGATCGCATCGCCAACCGCATCCTCGGCATGGGCGACATCGTCTCCCTGGTCGAGCGCGCGGCCGAGACCATCGACCAGGCGGAAGCCGAGAAGCTCGCCAAGAAGATGCAGAAGGGGTCGTTCGACCTTGAGGATTACGCCCAGCAGATCAAGCAGATCGGCAAGATGGGCTCGCTGTCCGGCATCCTCGGCATGCTGCCCGGCATCGGGAAGATGAAGGCGCAGATCGAGAACGCGAATCTCGATCAGTCCATGCTGAAGCGCCAGGCCGCCATCATCTCCTCGATGACGATGAAGGAACGGCGGAAGCCCGAGCTCATCAAGGCATCGCGCAAGAAGCGCATCGCCGCGGGATCAGGCGCGACGGTGCAGGAAGTGAATCGCCTGCTGAAGCAGTTCGACGACATGTCGGACATGATGAAGCGGATGAACAAGATGGGCCAGAAGGGGATGATGCGCGGCGGTCTCGCCTCGTTGATGCCCGGTCTTGGCAACAAACGACCTTTCTAGGAGCAGAATACAGATGGGCCTCAAGATCCGCCTCGCGCGCGCCGGCGCCAAGAAGCGTCCCTACTACCACATCGTGGTGGCCGATAGCCGCAGCCCGCGTGACGGCCGCTTCATCGAGAAGCTGGGCAGCTACAACCCGATGCTGCCGTCGGACCACGCCGACCGCGTGCGGCTGTTCGCCGAGCGCATCACCTATTGGAAGTCGGTCGGCGCGCTGCCGACGGAGCGTGTGGCCAAGTTCCTCGGCCATGCCGGCCTGGCGCCGATGCCTGTCTATCCGGAGCAGCCCAAGCAGTCCCTGCCGAAGAAGAAGGCGCAGGAACGCGCCGCCGCGAACGCCGGCTGAGCGTAAGGGCTGATCGGTGGACCGGGTAAAGCGCGTGATCGTTGGCGAGATCGGCAGGCCGCATGGCGTGCGCGGACTCGTGCGCCTGCGCGCCTTCACCGCGGATCCGCGTGCGATCGGCCATTACGGCCCGCTGACGGATGAGGCTGGCACGCGGCGTTTTGCCGTAACCGCCATGCCGGACGGCATCGCCCGCATCGAGGGAGTGACGGACCGCGACCAGGCCGCGAAGCTGACGGGCGTGAAGCTCTACGCCGAGCGCGACCGCCTGCCGCCGCCCGAGGACCCGGACGAGTTCTTCCTCTGCGACCTGGAGGGTCTGCCGGCCTTCACGGAAGACGGGGCGAAGCTCGGCGCGGTGCGCGCGGTGCAGGACCATGGGGCCGGCGCCTTCCTGGTGGTCGATGCTGCCTCCGGCGAGTTGCTGCTGCCCTTCACCAAGGCCGTCGTGCCGGTGGTGGATATCGCCGGCGGCCGCGTGGTGGTGGTGCCGCCCGCCGAGGTCATCGTTCCCCCCCAGCCGGGTGAGGAAGCGGCGTGACCTGGCAGGCCACCATCCTGACCCTGTTCCCCGAGATGTTCCCGGGACCGCTCGGCCTGTCGCTTGCCGGCAAGGCGTTGCGGGAGGAGCGCTGGGCCATTGAGGCGATGGATATCCGCGGCTTCGCCACGGACCGGCACCGCACGGTGGACGACACGCCCTTCGGCGGCGGCGCGGGCATGGTGATGCGGCCGGACGTGCTGGACGCGGCCTGCGAGGCAGCCACCGCCGCCAACCCGGGCGCGCCGCTGGTCTATCTGACTCCGCGCGGGCGTCTGCTGGACCAGGCCCTCGTCCGTGACCTGTCGGCTGGCCCCGGCGTGGTGGTCCTTTGCGGCCGCTACGAGGGTGTCGACCAGCGGGTGATCGAAGCCCGGAACATGGTCGAGGTCTCGGCCGGGGATTTCGTGCTGTCGGGCGGTGAGCCCGCGGCGCTGCTGCTGCTCGATGCCTGCATCCGGCTGCTGCCGGGCG
>LNFM01004979.1_pt1 | contig 27604 bp, 33 predicted proteins | sample 596031 | NCBI WGS metagenome assembly LNFM01 (sample SAMN04254537, study PRJNA301005) | activated carbon metagenome | isolation source: dual media filters at the Ann Arbor, Michigan drinking water treatment plant | place: USA: Ann Arbor
CGCCCCTCCATCGGGTTGCGCTCGGTCTGGATGACGCCGTCGGCCACCAGCAGGGCCACATGCACGCCGCGCGGGCGCAGCTCCTGGGCGAGCGCGTGGGTCAGCGCCCGCGCACCGAACTGCGCGGCCGCCCACGGGCCGCGGCCGGGCATCGCCCTCCGCGCCGAACCGCCGGAGATCTGGATCAGGGTCCCCGAGCCGCGGCGCCCGAGGGCCGCTCCGCCGCCGCGCAGGATCGCCCAGGCGGCGGGAAGGAAGCCCGCCATCCACGACTCCAGGCGCTCGGGCGGGGCGTCGATGACCGGACCGCCGCCGAAGCTGTGGTCGCGTGGCACAGAGGTGGTGGCGTTGACCACCAGGTCGAGCCCGCCGAGGTCGCGCTCGGCGCGGGCGAGCGCCTCGGCCACCACGTCGTGGTCGCCGGCGTCGCCGCGCAGCACCTCGACTCCCGGATGCGCCGCGCGCAGCGCGTCGAGCGTCTCGTCGGAGCGCGCCACCGCCAGGGCCCGCCAGCCGGTCGCGAGCCGGTCGGCCACGACAGCGCGTCCGACGTTGCGCGCGCCGAACACGACGAGGACAGGTGGGGTGCTCACGCGGGACAGTTTCGCATCGGCCGGCCGACGGGGGCGGAGTAGACTCCCGCGGGTGATTGAGGGCACGGAGACCGCGACGGGGGCCCGGTTCCCGCAGGTGCGCATGCGACGTCTGCGCGCGGGTTCGACGATGCGCCGGATGGTGCGCGAGACGCGCCTGTCGCCCGATCAGCTGATCCTCCCGGCGTTCGCCATCGCGGGCCGAGACGCCCGCGTGCCGATCCCCTCGCTGCCGGGCCACTCGCGGATGTCGCCCGACCTGATCGCCGAGACCGCGCGGCGTGCATTCGCCGCCGGCGTGCCGGCGATGCTGCTGTTCGGGGTCACCGACCACAAGGACGCCGCCGCGAGCGCGGCCTACGAGGCCGGCGGCGTGGTGCAGTCGGCCGTCGCCGCCATCAAGGACGCCGTGCCGGAGATGGTGGTCATCACCGACGTGTGCCTGTGCGCCTACACCGACCACGGCCACTGCGGCGTGCTGGTCGGCGACCGCGTCGACAACGACCAGAGCCTCGACCTGCTGGCCCGCACCGCCGTGAGCCACGCCGAGGCCGGCGCCGACATCGTCGCGCCGAGCGACATGATGGACGGCCGGGTCGGGGCCATCCGCGCGGCCCTCGACGCCGAGGGTCACGAGGAGACGACGATCATGGCCTACTCGGCCAAGTACGCCTCCGCGTTCTACGGGCCCTTCCGCGACGCCGCGGGCTCCGCCCCCGGGTTCGGCGACCGGCGCGGGTACCAGATGGACCCGGCCAACGGCCAGGAGGCCGTGCGCGAGACGCTGCTCGACGTGGCCGAGGGCGCCGACATGGTGATGGTGAAGCCGGCCGCCGCGTACCTCGACGTCATCTCGGCCGTCCGCTCCGCAACCGATCTGCCGCTCGCCGCGTACCACGTGAGCGGGGAGTACTCGATGATCAAGGCCGCCGCCGAGCGCGGCTGGCTCGACGAGAGGCTCGCCGCGATGGAGGTCCTGACCGGGATCGCCCGCGCGGGCGCGGACATGATCATCACGTACTACGCCGAGGACGCCGCCCGCTGGATCGCCGAGGGAGAGGTTCGTTGACCACCGCCGCCGCACCCCGTGTCCACCACAAGCCCGACGAGGCCGACCGCGAGCTGCTCAACCAGCTCCAGGCGGGCCTGGCCTTCGTCCGCGCGCCCTTCGCCGAGATCGGCTCGCGCATCGGGATGGACGAGGAGGAAGTGCTGCGCCGGCTGACGCGCCTCAAGGAGGCGGAGATCGTGCGCCAGCTGTCGGCGATCTTCGACACCCGCGCGCTCGGCTACACCAGCACGCTGGTGGCGGCGCGCTACCCCGAGGACAAGCTGTTCGAGGCCGCCGACATCGTGGGCGGGCACCCGGGCGTGAGCCACAACTACCGGCGCACCCACGCGTTCAACCTCTGGTACACGCTGGCCGTCGAGCCCGAGTCGCAGTTCGGGCTCGAGGAGACCATGAACCGGTTGCACGAGGCCTCGGGCGCCGAGTCGACCCGGATGCTGCCGACGCTGAAGCTCTTCAAGATCAACGTGCAGCTCGACATGACCGGCGAGCGCAAGATCGAGGCCAAGGAGGCGGCGCCCAAGCCCCCGCCTGATCGTGGTGCTGCAGCGCGACCTGCCGATCGAGCCGGCGCCGTTCGACCGCTGGGCGGCCGACGCGGGCATCACTCCGGAGGAGCTGCTGGCCGCCTGCCAGACCTTCGTCGACCGCAACTACATGCGGCGCTTCGCCGCGGTGCTCAACCACCGCAAGGCCGGCTTCGGCGCCAACGGCATGGCGGTGTGGCAGGTGCCCGAGGAGGACCTGGAGGAGGTCGGCCCCAAGATGGCCGCCTTCCAGGCCGTCTCGCACTGCTACAAGCGCCCGACCTACCCCGACTGGCCGTACAACATCTTCACGATGGTGCACGCCCGCTCGATGGAGGCCTGCGAGGAGGCGATCGAGGCGATCGCGCAGGACATCGGGGTCACCGACCCCTCGCGCCGGGCGATCCTCTACTCGACCTACGAGTTCAAGAAGATCCGGCTCGTCTACTACACGCCCGACTACAAGGAGTGGGAAGCCAAGGCCCTGGCCGGCGAGCCCCTCCCGCGCTGGAAGAAGAGCTGAGCCCGAGCGTGGCGGGGCCGGAGGGGACGCGCAGCGCGGAGCTGTTCGCGCGGGCGCAGAAGGTGCTGGTGGGCGGCGTCAACTCGCCCGTGCGCGCCATGCGCTCCATCGGACGCGACCCGCTGTTCATCGGCCGCGCGGAGGGCCCGTACGTCTGGGACGCCGACGGCAACCGGTACATCGACTTCCTCTCCACCTGGGGCCCGGCGATCCTCGGCCACAGCCCGGAGGCCGTACTGCGGGCCGTGGAGCGCGCCCTGCCCCTCGGCACCTCCTACGGGGCGCCGACCGAGCGCGAGGTGGTGTTCGCCGAGACGATCTGCGACGCGGTGCCGTCGGTGGAGCAGCTGCGCATGACCTCCTCGGGCAGCGAGGCCGTGATGGGCGCGCTGCGCCTGGCGCGCGCCGCCACCGGGCGCGAGACGATCGTGAAGGTCGCCGGTGGCTACCACGGCGCCATCGACGGACTGCTGGCGCAGGCCGGGAGCGGCCTCACCACGCTCGGCGTGCCGGCGAGCGCCGGCGTCACCGCCGCCGCGACGGCGGCCACCCACATCGTGCCCTTCAACGACGCCCCCGCGGCCGCGGCCGCCCTCGAGGGGGCCGCGGCGATGATCGTCGAGCCGGTGGCGGGCAACATGGGCGTGGTGCCGCCGCGCGACGGCTACCTGCAGGCGCTGCGCGAGGCCTGCGACCGCACCGGGGCGCTGCTGATCATCGACGAGGTGATCACCGGCTTCCGGGTCGCCCGCGGCGGCGCCCAGGAGCGCTACGGCGTGCGGGCCGACATCACGTGCTTCGGCAAGATCATCGGCGGAGGCCTGCCCGTCGGCGCCTTCGGCGGCCGCCGCGAGGTGATGCGCGAGCTCGCCCCCGAGGGCCCGTGCTACCAGGGCGGGACCCTTTCGGGGAACCCGCTCGCGACCGCCGCCGGGCTCGCCGTGATGGGCGAGCTGGCGAAGGAGGGCGTCTACGAGCGACTCGAGGCGAGCGGCGCCGCCCTCGAGGAGGCGGTGCGCGCCAGCGGGGCCCCGGTGCACATCAACCGGGTCGGCTCGATGCTGACCCCCTTCTTCACCCACGGGCCGGTGGAGGACTACGCCGACGCCACCCGCAGCGACACCGACGCCTACGGCCGCTTCGCCCGCGCCCTGCTCGCCGAGGGCGTCTACCCTCCCCCCTCGCAGTTCGAGGCCTGGTTCACCGGCCTCACCCACGGCGACGCCGAGATCGCCGCCGCGCGCGACGCCCTCGCCCGGGCGGCCGGCGCGTGAGGGACGTGCTGGCGACCGAGCCCGCGCTCGCCGCCGAGCTGATCGAGCCCGCGGCCGCGCCCCTGCTGTCGCCGCTCGTCACCCCTCCGAGGGGTTCCTCCTGCACCACGGGCAGGCGAGACATCTGACACCCTCCGCGCCCGGCCGGGAAGTGCTTGCCGGCGACTACTGCTACGCCCACGGCCTCGTGCGCATCACGGGCGCGGGCGACCTGTTCGTCGTCGCGGCGCTCGCCGACCTGATCGCCCTGGGCGCCGGACTGGTGGCGGCGGGCGACCGCGCGGCGCTGCTGCCGCTGTGGCGCGGCACGACGGCCGCGATCGCCGCCCGGCGCGGGCCCGACGAGGCGCAGACGGGCGCCGCCTTCCTGAACGCCCAGCGGGCGCTGCGCGTGCAGGGCGACGCCTCGGGACTGGCCGCCCTCGCCGATGCCCTTCCACCCACCCCCGGACTGGAGCAGGCTCTCACCCGATGAAGGATCTCCGCGACTGGGTCAAGGCCCTCGAGAAGGCCGGCGAGCTGCGGCGCGTCACCGCGCAGGTCGACCCGGCGCTCGAGATCACGGAGATCGCCGACCGCGTCTCCAAGGCCGGCGGGCCCGCCCTGCTGTTCACCGACGTGGCCGGCAGCCGCCTGCCGGTGCTGATCAACCAGTTCGGCACGGACCGGCGCATGTGCATGGCCCTCGGCACCGAGAGCCTCGACGCCCTCGGGACGCGCATCGAGACCCTGATGGACCTCCAGCCCCCGCAGGGCGTCGTCGCCAAGATGAAGGCGCTCGGCAAGCTGCGCGAGCTGGCGTCCTTCTCGTCGAAGATGGTCAAGGACGCGCCCTGCCAGGAGGTGTGGCTCGACGAGCCCGACCTCGACCTGCTGCCGATCCTCACCTGCTGGCCCGACGACGGCGGCCCCTTCATCACCCTGCCGCTCGTCTTCAGCAAGGACCCGGCGACCGGCGTGCGCAACTGCGGCATGTACCGGATCCAGAAGGTCGACAAGCGCACGGCGATGATGCACTGGCAGATCCACAAGGACGGCGCCGCGCACCTGCGCGACTCCGAGGGCCGCGTCCCGGTCGCCGTGGTGATCGGCGCGCACCCGGCCACCACCTACTCGGCCACCGCGCCGCTGCCGCCCGGCATCGACGAGATGATCTTCGCGGGCTTCCTGCGCGGCAAGAGCGTCGAGATGGTGAAGTGCCGCACGGTCGACATCGAGGTGCCCGCCGAGGCCGAGATCGTGCTCGAGGGCTACGTGGACGCCAACGACCTGCGCCCCGAGGGGCCCTTCGGCGACCACACCGGCTTCTACACGCCGGTCGACGACTACCCGGCGTTCCACCTCACCGGCATGTCGATGCGCCGCGACGCCATCTACTCGACGACGATCGTGGGGCCGCCGCCGATGGAGGACTTCTTCCTCGGCAAGGCCACCGAGCGCCTCTTCCTGCCGATCATCCGGATGACGCTGCCCGACCTGGTGGACATGAACCTCCCCCTGGAGGGGGTCTTCCACAACTGCGCCATCGTCTCGGTCAAGAAGCGCTACCCCGGCCACGCCAAGAAGCTGATGAGCGCCATCTGGGGCCTGGGCCTGCTGTCGCTGAGCCGCTGCGTGGTGGTAGTCGACCACGACGTCGACGTGCAGGACGTGTCGGCGGTGGCCTTCCAGGCGTTCTCGAACGTGGACGTGGGCCGCGACATGCTGGTGGTGGAGGGGCCGGTCGACGCGCTCGACCACGCGGCGCCGTGGTTCGCCTACGGCTCGAAGGTCGGATTCGACGCGACCCGCAAGTGGGAGGGCGAGGGCCAGGTTCGTCCGTGGCCCGACGCGATCGTGATGGACGAGGCCGTCCAGGCTCTCGTCGACCGGCGCTGGAGCGAGTACGGCCTCGGCTGAGAGCGGCCTTCCGTTCCCGTGATAAAGGGACGTCCGGCCCGTCGGGTATGCGTTGATATCGCCCTTCCGGTCGGGTTGAATCCCCCGAGCGTGCCGGGGTCCGGCCGCAGGACGACATCGCAGGAGGTCGGGGTTGGCTGAGAGCCAGGGGGACGAGACCGCCGGAGGCACTCGCGGGGGTCAGTACAGCGGGCCGACGGCTCACGTGCCGGAGCCCGTGCACGACCACCACGACGATCCCGCGTTCATCACGCGGACGCGCTTCCTCACCGGGGTCGCGCTCGTCACGGGCGGCGTCATGACCGCGGCCATCCTCGTGCCCGTCGTGGGCTTCGCCGCCGCCGACGCGCTCAAGGACGAGGAGTGGCGGTGGGTCGACGTCGGCCCGCTCTCCGACTTCCCCGACGGGGAGACCTCGTCGATCGCCGTCTCCGGCCCGGCGCCCGAGTCGGACCGCCGCGCCTTCCTGCGCCACCGCGACGGCGCGATGATCGCGATCTGGAACCGCTGCGCCCACCTCGGGTGCCCGGTGTCGTACTCGCCCGGCGGCGACGTCTACGCCTGCCCGTGTCACGGTGGCGCCTACGACTCGCTCGGCCGCGTCACCTCGGGACCGCCTCCGAGGCCGATGGACCGGTTCGACGTCAAGATCGTGACGCCCGACGGCCAGGACGTGGCCCGACAGACCTCGCCGGCGGAGGGCGTGTCCACCGCAGGCGCGAGCCCGGAGGACCGCGTGCTGCTGGGTCGGCCCTTCTCGATCGACGAGGAGCAGAACCCCTTCAAGCTGCATGGTCCCGGCGAGCTGGTGACCGGACCTCTCTCAAACCTCTACCCCTTCTAGAGAGGCGTCAGTGGCTACGACAGACATCGGCCCCAAGAACCCGGCCGTCAAGGCGGGCGAGGCGGCCTTCGACTACGTCGACAAGCGCACCGGCGTCAAGACGGGCGCCAAGTGGTTCATGTTCCGCAACATCCCGGCGGAGACGAGCTGGTTCCAGACGCTCGGCTTCACCGCGATGGCCCTCTTCGGCATGCAGGCCATCACCGGGATCATCCTGGCGATGTACTACAAGCCGGACCCCAACAGCGCCTACCAGAGCATCGAGGTCATCACCAACGAGGTGACCTGGGGCTGGCTCGTGCGCGGCATGCACAAGTGGGGCGCCAGCGCGATGATCGTGGTGGTCTTCCTCCATCTCGGGCGCGTCTTCTTCTTCGGGTCGTACAAGTACCCGCGTGAGCTGACCTGGGTGACCGGCGCGATCCTCCTGATCATGACCATGTTCATGGGCCTCACCGGCTATCTGCTCGTGTGGGACCAGAAGGCCTACTGGGCCACCGTCGTGGCCGTGAACATCACGGCCAGCGCGCCGATCGTCGGCCCCTACGTCGCCGACATCCTCCGCGCCGGCCCCGAGTTCGGGCCAGAGACGCTCTCGCGCTTCTATTCCATCCATATGCTCGTGATACCGGGCGGGATGGCGACCTTCATAGGTCTCCATCTCTTCCTCATCAGCAAGCTCGGCATCGCGGAGCCGCCGTACAGCAAGCGCCGCATGGCCGTCGAGCGCGCCGAGGAGGAGGCCCGCCGGGCCGCCGAGAACGAGCGTCTCCCCTACGGGCGCCGCGAGGTCCCGGCCGTCGCGCCGGCCACGCCGGAGCCCCAGAAGGTCGAGGGTGCCTCGTGAACCGCGGTCAGCAGGAGTACTACAAGCGCGACTACGCGCAGGCCAAGCTCGAGGGCAAGCCCTTCTTCCCCTACGCGGTCTACAAGGACCTGCTGATCGCGACGCTCGCGATCGCGGCGGTCATCGGGATGTCCATCTGGCACCGCGTCGAGATCGGCGAGCCGGTGAACCCGGCGAGCACCGACTTCGTGCCGCGGCCCGAGTGGTACTTCTTCTTCCTGTTCGAGCTCCTCAAGATCTTCGAGGGCCAGAACGCCCTGATGCCGGTCATCATGGCCACCTTCATCGTCCCGAACATCCTGATGGTGCTGCTCATCGCGACCCCGTTCATCGACCGGGGCCCCGAGCGCAGGATCGAGAAGCGGCCGTTCGCGCTCTTCACCGGCATCGCCGTCATCGCCTTCCTCGGCTACATGACGCACCTCGGCGCCGGCTCGCACGGGGGCGTCGGCACGGACGGCCTGCCGCTGACCGGTCTCGACGAGAAGGGACAGGCGGGGGCGGAGCTCTTCGTGGCGAACCAATGCACCGCGTGCCACAACGTGGCCGGGGTGGGGGCGCCGGGACCGGGCCCCGACCTCACGAACCTGGGCTCCCAGGGACAGACCCCCGAGCACTGGGCCGAGTTCATCAAGGCCCCGCCGGGCGGCGTGATGCCGGCCTTCACCACGTTCACCCCGCAGCAGTACGACGAGATCGGCACCTTCCTCGCCGGACTCGGGACCCAGTACAAGTAGGGCATGAGATCCAACCGACCGGGGGCGGGCGCCCCCGGTCGGTTCGGTCCTCACCGCGCAGGCGTGCCGCTACGATCGTGACGTGATGCGCGTATTCCTCGGGGTCACCGGAGCGAGCGGGGCGGTCTACGCCGGCCACGCGCTCCGCGCCCTCACCGACGCCGGCTGCGACGTCGGCCTGTGCGTCAGCGGGAGCGGCGCCCACGTCATCAGCCACGAGATCCTCGAGGCGGGCACCCGCCCCCCGGAGGATCCGGGCATGGTGGTCGCCACCTTCGTCGAGCGCTACGCCACCGGTCCGGGCTCGGTGACGGTGCTCGGCCTCAACGACCTCACGGCGCCGTTCGCCTCGGGGTCGTCGCTGGCCCCCGCCGCCCTGATCGCCCCGTGCTCGGGCGCGAGCATGGCGTGCATCGCGCACGGCACCGCGCGCAACCTGATCCACCGCTGCGCCGACGTCATGCTCAAGGAACGGCGGCGCCTGGTGGTGATGCCGCGCGAGACCCCCCTCAGCCTCATCCACCTGGAGAACATGGCCACCCTCACGCGCGCGGGCGCCATCGTGATGCCGGCGATGCCCGGCTTCTACAACCACCCCCGCAGCGTCGACCAGCTCGTCGACTTCATGGTGGCCAAGGCGCTCGACCATCTGGGCGTGCCCCACGACCTGATCGCGCGCTGGGGCGAGGATCCCGCCGCGGCGCACGGGCGGCCTGCGTGAGCGCCGGGGCGCCGGGCCGGCTGCCGGCCGCCGAGGTGCGGGAGATGTTCGACCGCATCGCTCCCCGCTACGACCGCCTCAACCGCGCGATGACCGCCGGCCTCGACGGCCGCTGGCGGCGCGCGGCCGCCGCCGCGGCCGATCTCGCGGCCGGCGACCGGGCGCTCGACTGCTGCACGGGTACCGGCGACCTGGCCTTCGAGCTGGCCGACCGCGTGACCGCCTCGGGGTCGGTCGTCGGCCTCGACTTCGCCGAGGAGATGCTCGCCCGGGCGCGCGTGAAGGCCGGCGAGCGGGGCGCCGCCGTCGAGTTCCTGCAGGGCGACGCGCTCGAGCTGCCCTTCGGGGACGACTCCTTCGACGCCGCCACGGTCGCCTTCGGCATCCGCAACGTCAGCGACCTCGACCGCGGCATCGCCGAGATGGCGCGGGTCGTCCGCCCCGGGGGCCGGGTGGTGATCCTGGAGATCACGACTCCCGCGCGCCTGCGGCCTTTCTACGACGTGTGGTTCGGCCGCGTGGTGCCGCAGCTGGGACGGCTGCTCGGCCGCGACTCGGCCGCGTACTCGTACCTGCCGGCGTCGGTGCGCCGCTTCCCCGAGCCCCCCGAGCTCGCGGCGCGGATGGCCGCCGCCGGGCTCGTGGACGTGCGCTGGCGGGGCCTGGCGGGCGGCATCATCGCCCTGCACCACGGGCGCTCCGCGTGACGTCCGCCGCGCCCCTGCCCCCCCTCGTCCGTCCCATGACCCCACTGCTGACGTTGTGCGAGCAGCGTCTTCGCGACGCCGTCGCCGGCCACGCCGACGAGGTCGCCCGCCCCGCCGAGGACACGCTCGCGGCGGGCGGCAAGCGGGTGCGGCCGCTGCTGGTGTTCTGCGCGGCGCCGCAGAGCTCGCTGGCGGAGGGGGCCGCGCGCGACCACCTGCTCTCGGCCGGCGCCGCGGTGGAGCTGGTGCACATGGCGACGCTGGTGCACGACGATCTGCTCGACGGCGCCACGATGCGGCGCGGACGGCCCACGGTGGCCCAGTCGCTCGGCGCCGACCGCGCCGTGAGCACCGGCGACTTCCTGTTCGCGCGCGCCTTCGGCGAGCTGACCCGCACCGGATCGGCGCGGGCGGTCAGCGCGCTGGCGGCCGCGGCGCTCGACCTGTCGCAGGGCGAGATGGACCAGCAGCGGGCGGCCTTCGACGTCGACCTCACGGAGGAGGCGTACCTCTCGCGCTGCCGGCGCAAGACCGCCGCGCTCTTCTCGGTGGCGTGCCGCCTCGGCGCGATGGTGGGCGGCGCCGGCCGCGACGCCGAGGACCGGCTCGCCGCCTTCGGTGAGAACGTCGGCATGGCCTTCCAGATCTTCGACGACATCCTCGACCTCGCGGGCGCGCCGGCCGCGACGGGCAAGCGCCGCGGCACCGACCTCTGCGACGGCACGGTCACCCTGCCGGTGATCCTCGCGATGCAGATCGAGCCGGCCCTGCGCCAGGAGGTCGCCGCCGCCTGCCAGGGCCCGGGACTCGACGCCCTCTGCGACCGGCTCGCCGGGCACGAGGGGCTCCGGCTCGCCCGCGAGCGCGCCCTGGCGTTCGTCGCCCGGGCGCGAACGGCCATCGAGGACGCCCCCGCCGACGGGGCCGACGTGCCGGCCCTGCTGGAGATCGCCGACGGCGTCGTGGACCGGTACTCGTGACCGCGCCCGGCACCCCGGGCCTCGTCTCCCGCGAGGAGATCGAGGTGATCCTCCGCGCCGGCGACCCGCTCACGGCTGCGCGCGCGGCCGGGGTCGTCCCGGGGGGCGGCATCCTGGTGGCGCGGGAGGGCGAGATCGACGACCGCCTGGCCGACGGAGACCACGAGGGCACGATCGACGCGCACCGCGCCGCACACTCGGAGGGCCGCCCGAGCGAGGCCGCCGTGGCGTACGGCGCCGGGCACGACGCGGCGGCGGTGGCCGATCGCATCGCCGCCCTGGCCGCGCTCGCGCGCGAGACCGGGATGCTCCGCGCCGTCTGCCCGGTGCCGGCCGAGGGCGGGCCGGAGCGGCCCGGATCGTGGGGTGTGGAGGATCTGACCGTGATCGCGGCGTGCCGTCTGGCGATGCCCGACGGGGTCGAGGTGCGCCCGCACTGGGTGCGCCTGGGCGCGGCCGCCTGCCAGATCGCCGTCGCCTTCGGCGCCTCCGAGTGGCTCATCCCCGCCGGCGACCAGAGCGACCCCGGGCATCTCGCCGCAGGGGTCGGCGCCGTGGTGAGGCAGGCGTGAGGCTGCTGCGGGTCGGGCGCATCTCGGCGCTCAACATGTATCCGATCTACCACGGCCTCGAGCGGGCGGCCGATCCCACGCTCGCCTTCACCGACGGGGTGCCCTCCGAGCTCAACCGCGCCCTGCTCGACGGGCGCCTCGACGTCTCGGCCATGTCGAGCATCGCCTACGCCCGCAACGCCGACCGGCTGCGTCTGGTGCCGGTGGCCTCGATCACCGCCGGCGGCGCCGTCGACTCGATCCAGCTCTTCTCGCGGGTCCCCTTCGACGAGGTGCGCACGGTCGCGGTGACCCCGCACAGCGAGACGTCGGTGGCCCTGCTGCGGGTGCTGCTCGGACCTGCGGCGGCGCCGTTCAGCACCCTCGCGACCCCTCCCGCCGATGCACTCGAGACGGTCGACGGGGTGCTGCTGATCGGCGACGAGGCCCTCTGCGGCCTGCGCGCGCCCTTCGCCCCGTTCCGCACCGATCTCGGCGGGCTGTGGAGCGAGCGCACCGGCCAGCCGATGGTGTTCGCGGTCTGGGCCGCCGGGGCCGAGGTGGCGCGCGAGCGCGCCGACGCCCTGGCCGCGTTCGCAGGGCTCCTGTCGGACGCGCGCGCCGCCTACCTCGCCGATCCGGAGGCGGTCGTCGCGGCGGCGGCGGCGCGCTTCCCGTTCCCGGCCGGGTTCATCCGCCCCTACCTGCGCCGGCTGCGCTACGAGTTCGGACCCGCCGAGCGCCGGGGCCTGGAGGCGTTCCTGACCCGGGCGCGCGAGTGCGGCGAGCTCGACGTCGTCCCCCGCCTCGCGGCCCACGCCGCGTAGAATCACCTGATGGCCACACTCGCACCGGCACGCACGCAGGAGATCATCGAGCGCATCGACGCCGGCGGCAGGCTCTCCGACGAGGACGCCCTCGCCCTCCTCGCCTCGCGCGACCTGGTGTCGGTGGGACAGGCCGCCGGGCGCCGGCGCGATGCGACGACGGACCCCGGCGTGGTGACGTTCGTGATCGACCGCAACGTCAACTACACGAACTTCTGCATCACCGACTGCGACTTCTGCGCCTTCTACCGGCGCCCGATGGATCCCGAGGGCTACGTCCTGCCGAAGTCGGTCATCTTCCGCAAGATCGAGGAGACCCTCGACCTCGGAGGCACCGCGCTGCTGCTGCAGGGGGGCCACCACCCCAACCTGCGGATCGAGTGGTACGAGGACCTCTTCAGCGACATCAAGGCGCGCTACCCGATCCACCTGCACGCGCTGTCGCCGTCGGAGATCCTCCACATCAGCCACGTCTCCCGGATCTCGCTCGACGAGACGCTGACGCGCCTGCGCGCGGTGGGCCACGACTCGCTGCCGGGCGGGGGCGCCGAGATCCTCGTCGACCGCGTGCGCCAGGTGATCGCACCGCGCAAGACCACCAGCGACGAGTGGCTCGACGTGATGAAGGCCGCGCACCGCGCCGGCATGTCGACCACCGCGACGATGATGTACGGCACGGTCGACACGCCGGAGGACCGCATCGAGCACCTGCGGCGCCTGCGCGAGGTGCAGGACGAGACCGGTGGCTTCCGGGCCTTCGTCTGCTGGAGCTACCAGTCCGGCGGCGGCAGCGCGCGCGGCGACGACCACGCCCACACCACGCCCGCCGACTACCTGATGATGCTCGCCGTCAGCCGGCTCTACCTCGACAACTTCCCGCACTTCCAGTCGTCGTGGGTCACGCAGGGCCTGCGCATCGGCCAGCTCGCCCTCGAGTTCGGCTGCGACGACATGGGCTCGATCATGATCGAGGAGAACGTGGTGCGCGCCGCCGGCACGGCCTTCCGCCTCGACACCGACCGGATGGTCAGCGCCATCGAGGCCACCGGCCGGCGCGCGGTGCAGCGCGACACCCTCTACCGCGCCGTCCGCACCTTCGCGTGATCGAGTACAGCGTCACCGAGGCGCACCGCCTGTGGACCGAGGGCACCATCGCGATCGTCGACGTCCGTGAGCAGTCCGAGCACGACGCGACGCGGGTCGAGGGCGTCCCGCTGATCCCGATGAGCGAGCTCCTCGCGAACATCGACGAGCTGCCCACCGACCGTCCGCTGGCGATCCTCTGCCGCAGCGGCAACCGCAGCGGACAGGTGGCCGACTACCTCACCGCCACCGGCGAGTACGGCGAGGTCGCGAACATCGAGGGCGGCATCATCGCCTGGGCCGTCGAGGGCCTCCCCTACGAGGGTGAGCCTCCCCGCTAGGGCGGTCCGGTCGCGAGGCGCGTTCTACGACCGGGTGGACCTGATCCCCGGGCTCGGCGAGCTGATCGACAAGCACTCGAACCGGGCGCGCCTCGAGGGCACGCTCAAGCAGTACGTGCTCGACATGGCCACGACGCGCCTCGATCCCTCGCACATCGCCGCCCGCGAGGTGATCGCCGGCGTCCACGACCGGATCGACCTGCCGGTCGACGCCTACACGGCGCAGGTGCAGGCCCTCCGCGAGGTGTGGACCGACATCGTCCTCGAGTCGACCGTCGCACCCGAGCCGGCGGTGCCGGTCGGCGCCCCCGAGGGCACCGAGCCGGTGGCCGTCCCGCCGCTGATCGCCCCCGAGAAGGCGGCCTCCTACATCCACGCGCTCGACAAGCTGCTCGCCTTCGACGAGGGCGTCGTGTGCGTGACCTTCATGAACTCGCGCCAGGACCGGGCCGACAACGCCCTCTCCGAGGCGCGGGAGGCCCAGGAGGCGCAGCGCGTCGCCCAGGCCGAGCTCAACGACCTGGCGGGCCAGCTCGCCGCAGCCGCCGAGCAGGCCTCGGCCTCGGTGGAGGAGACGACGGCCACGGCCGTCCAGGTGGCCGAGGAGGTCAGCGGGGCCGCACAGCTCTCGGCGACCACCAGCAGCACCGCCGGCGAGGGCCTCGCCGCTGTCAGCGAGGCCGAGTCGGCCGTGCGCAAGGTCGGCGGCGCCACCGATCAGCTGACCGAGGCGGCGACCTCGCTGGAGACCAGCTCCGGCGAGATCGACAGCATCACGGACGTCCTCAAGAAGACGGCCGACCAGATCAACCTGCTCGCGCTCAACGCCGCCATCGAGGCCGCCCGTGCCGGCGACGCCGGCCGCGGCTTCGCCGTGGTGGCCGACGAGGTGCGCCGCCTGGCCGAGAGCACGCAGGCCAGCCTCGGGCAGGCCAACGCCACGGTGACCGTGATGCAGCGCTCGATCGCCGACGTCCGCGCAGCGGGCGTGGGCGCCGAGGAGCAGGTCTCCGCCCTCGGCGACTCGACCTCGACGGTGCAGCAGCGATTCTCGGCCGTCAACGAGGCCGTCAACAGCACCAACGTGGCGCTCGAGACGATCGCCGCGGCATCGCAGGAGGTCGCCGCCGCGGCCGGCGAGACCGGTCGCGCCTCCACCGAGGTCGCGCGCCTGGCCGAGGAGGTCAAGCGGGTGGCCGACGGTATGTCGATCGACCCGATCGCCTAGGGACGCCCGACGGCACGGGCGGGGGTCGCGTCGATGGATCCCCGCCCCGCCCCCCGCCGCCCGAGCCCCGCGCTCGTGATGGCCGGCGTGTGCCACCGCACCGCCCCCCTCGACGCACGCCAGGAGCGGGCGCTCAGCGCCGATCGGGCCCGTGCGGCGCTCGGGGCGGTGCGATCGGACGGAGTCGCACGCGAGGCCCTCGTCCTGAGCACCTGCAACCGCGTGGAGCTCTACGCGGCCGGAGACGATCCCGCCGCCCTGGAGCGGCGCCTGCGCGCCGTCCTCGGAGCCGGCGACCTGACGACGGTCCGCCGCGGCGCCGACGCCGCCCGCCACATCTTCCGCGTCGCCGCCGGCCTCGAGTCGCGGATACCCGGCGATGACGGGATCCGGGGACAACTGCGTGACGCCGCCGCCGATCGCGCGGTGGCCGACGCGGCCTGCGAGTGGATGGCGTGGTGGTCGGCCGCCGGCTCCGGGCCGGCGATCGCGGCGATGCGCGCCGAGGAGGAGGGGCGCCTGCGCCGGGCGGTGGAGGCGCTTCCCCCGGGCGAGCGCGAGGGTGCCTGGCGGGAGGGACGGCGCGTCCTCGGCGCCGTGCTGCACCGGCGCACCCCGGAGATGCGCGGCCGGCTCAGCCCGGCCTGATCGCCTCGTCGGCCACGGGCCGTCGGCCGTCGGGCTTGGAGGCGTAGAGGGCGCGGTCGGCGATGGCGAACAGCTCGGAAGCGGTCTGCGCGCCCGTCGGCAGGGTCGCCGCGCCCACGCTGACCGTGACCGGTGCCCCGATGCGGGCGGTGCGGGCGGCCACGCGGTCTGCGGCGGCGGCCCCGACCGACACGGCGTCCTCCAGCGAGCAGGCGGGCAGGAGCGCAGCGAACTCGTCACCTCCGATGCGGGCGACGACGTCCGCCTCGCGGCCGGATGCGCGGAGGGCGACGGCGACGGCGCGCAGGACCTGATCGCCGACCATGTGCCCCTGCGTGTCGTTCACGTCCTTGAAGCGGTCCACATCGACCAGCAGCAGCGAGAGCGGGGCGCCCGAGCGGCCGGCCGCGGCCACGAGGCGCTGGAGGTGGTCGTCGAACGCACGCCGGTTGGGGAGACCGGTCACGGGATCCTCCCGCGCCTGGGCGCTCAGGGCGGCGAGCAGCACCTCGACGCGGGCACGGAACGTCAGCACCGCGAAGGCGGCCATCGTGAAGGCGAGGAAGAGCGAGAGGGTGTCGACCAGCGCGCGCTCGGCCGGCTGCAGCGATCCCATCACCACGGCCTCGACGGCCAGCACCTGCAGGAGCACGAGGATCGTGTGGCGCCGAGAGTGGAAGCTGGCGGCGTAGAGGACGGGCCACAGCAGGAAGAGCTGCGACCCGGTGCTGGCGTCGCTGGTGGCCAGGTTCAGCGCGCCGATCACGACGACCGAGAGCGGCGCGACGGCCGCGAGCGCCCAGGCCGGCGTGCGCGCGGCGCCGAGCCACGCGGCGCCGGCGATCATGACGAGGGCGACGCCGACCGCCAGGGAGACCGCGCGCATCAGGCCCTCGCCGGCGAATCCGGGGACGGTCAGGGAGGCGACGAGCACCCAGAGGCCTCCGGTGCCGGCGAACAACGCCAGCGCACGGGAGGCGGCCACCTGGTCGCGGGCGAGGACGGTGCGCCCGGCGGCGTGTGATGTGGGATCGGTCATGGCCGTCGGCGGAGTGGTCCGCCGCACGCCCTAGAAGTCCATCGGCTCGATCCGCCCGAGATGGATGGCATCGATCAGCCGCTCGACGTCCGACTCCATGTTGGCCCGCGCGAAGTTGCGCAGGTTGACGAGGAGGTCCTCGGTGCCGTCGTTCAGGGCGTCGTCGAAGATCTCGACCTCGTCCTGGGTGAACTCGCCGGCGTGCCGCCACTCGCAGTTCGGGCAGCGGCGCTCGATGCGCCACGAGTCGCCCGCACGCTCCTCCCAGCTGACCGGGTAGACGAGATCGCTCTCGCAGGACGGGCAGATGTGCAGATCGAGCGTGGTGCCCTCGGGAGAGAACCCGTCAGGGCCGGAGGCGGTCTCCTCGATCTCGATCTCCGCACCGGCGGCGACGCCCTCGTCGCCCGGCTCGGAGAAGTAGACGATCTCGATGACTTTCCCCCCGGGGAGGGCGATCTTCTTGGTGCGGTAGCCCTTCATGGCTGTGTCCGTCTCTCGCGGCGCAATCGACCGCCGTCCGTGGCCGTCGTCGCTGGTTTACCAGATGGCCCTGGTATCGACCCCCGGTAGGTGAACTTGAGACGCCCGCAGGGTCTGCGCCGACACTGCGTCAGGCGTGGGTGAGCGCGGCCTCCGCGACCCGGTCGGCCTCGAACGACGACCGCACCAGGGGGCCCGATTCCACGTGCGCGAGGCCCAGCTCACGCCCCATGGCCGCGACGGCCGGATACTCGGCCGGGGCGTAGAACCGCTCCACCGGCAGGTGGTCCGGCGAGGGCCGCAGGTACTGCCCCACCGTGACCGGCCCGCACCCCACCGAGGCGAGGTCGGAGAGCACGCCCGCGATCTCGCCGAGCGACTCGCCGAGGCCGACCATGATGCCGCTCTTGGTGGTCAGGCCGGCGGCGGCGCTGCGCGACAGGAGCTCCAGGGTGCGCTCGTAGCGCGCGCCCGGGCGCACGCGCGAGTAGAGCCGCGGCACCGTCTCGGTGTTGTGGTTCAGCACGTCGGGCGCAGCCTCGATGATCGCCTCGAGGGCCTCCCAGCTGCCGCGGAGGTCGGGGATCAACACCTCGACGCGGCACTCGGGAAGGCGCTCGCGAAGCGCGGCGATGCACGCGGCGAAGTGGGCGGCGCCGCCGTCGGGCAGGTCGTCCCGGGCGACCGCGGTGACGACGACGAACCGCAGGCCCATGGCGGCGGCCGCCTCGGCGATGCGCACCGGCTCCTGCGGGTCGGGCGGGCGCCCGGGCCGGCCGGTGGCGACGTTGCAGAAGCGGCACCCGCGGGTGCAGGTGTCCCCCGCGATCATGAAGGTGGCCGTCCCGCGCGACCAGCACTGGCCGATGTTGGGGCAGGCGGCCTCCTCGCAGACGGTCACGAGCTCCGAGGTGCGCATCAGCGCCTTGGTGCTGACGAATCCCCCCGAGAGGGGGTTCTTCGCGATCACCCAGCGCGGCAGCCGGCGGCGGTCGAGGAGCTGGGCAAGCTCGGCCGGCGCGACATCGACCAGGTCCAGGCGCTCGGCGGGTCCGTCGCCCACGAGCGCGCCGCCGAGCAGCACGTCGGGGACCCAGCCCTCGGCCCGGGCGGCGGCGACCTCGGCGCGGGTCGGGCCTCCGGGGATCTCGTCCACCCGGAATCCGCGCTCGCCGATCATGCCGTCACGGTAGCGGACCGGTACGCTCTCCGACCGAATGGTCCTCTCCGATCGCACCATCCGCGAGGAGCTCGCCTCCGGGCGCCTCGTCATCGACCCGTTCGACGAGTCGCTGCTCCAGCCCTCGTCGGTGGACCTGCGGGTGGACGGCGACTTCCGGGTGTTCCACAACAACCGCCGGGCCTACATCGACGTGCGCGAGGCCAACGACGACCTCACCGAGGTCGTGTCGATCCCGGACGGCGAGGCGTTCATCCTCCACCCGGGCGAGTTCGTGCTCGGATCGACGGCCGAGCGGGTGGCGCTGCCCGACGACCTGGTGGCGCGCCTGGAGGGCAAGTCGAGCCTCGGACGGCTGGGCCTCCTGATCCACTCGACGGCCGGCTACATCGACCCGGGGTTCGACGGCACGATCACCCTGGAGCTCTCCAACGTGGCGCGCCTGCCGATCTCGATCTACCCGGGCATGGCCATCGGGCAGATCTCGTTCCTCCAGATGTCCACGCCGGTCGACAACCCCTACCGGGGCAAGTACCAGGGCCAGAGCGGCCCCACCGCGAGCGCGTTCCACCGCGAGTTCGAGCGCCGCACCGACTGAACCTCAGCGGCGGCCGGCGGGGCGCAGCCACGAGTTGGCGGCGAGGCCGCCCGCGAGCGCCATCAGGAAGGCCCAGCCGAGCGCGTAGAGCCACTGCTCGCCGGAGCCGGCCACCAGCGCCGGCGCGTCGGGTCCGCCGAGCGCGTCGATGATCCTGGCGAGGGCGACGAAGCAGGCGTGGATGGCGTAGGCGGCCACCCAGGCGCCGACGGCGTGCGCCACGCGCCGGCCCGCGGCGCGGACGCCCGCGAGGAAGCCGCCCACCGCGAACGACACCGCGGCGATCGCCAGGCGCACCGGCCACTCCCGGCCCGCTCCCGCCATCAGTCCGATCGAGGCCGCGAGGCCGCCCCAGGCCACGGCGATCGGGTCGAGCCGGCCGGTGACCCCTGCCCGGCGTGAGAGGAGGGCAGCCATCCGGCCATGCTACCCTCGGACAGGTACGGCTCCCCTCTGCCCCCACTCAGAAGGCAGGCGACGTGGACTTCTCGCCCATCCAGCTGATCATCGTGCTCGTGATCATCCTGGTCGTCTTCGGAGCCAAGCGCCTCCCCGAGCTGGGACGCAACCTCGGAGCCGGCGCCCGCGAATTCAAGGACGGCATCACCGGCCAGAGCGACGACGACGCCGACGGCGAGGCGATCAGCGGTCCCGCCAAGCGGGAGGATGAGAAGGTCGGTTGATCCGGGGCGGGAGCGCGTCTGGCGCTCCGCCTGGATCCTGACGGTCGCCGGCGAGCCGCTCCGCGACGGGGCGATCGTCGTGCGCGACGGCCGCGTGGCGCAGGTCGGCCCGGCCGAGGAGGTGCTCCGCGACAACCCCGGGGCGCCGGTCGAGGACCGCGGCGGCGAGATCATCGTGCCGGGCCTCGTGGATGCCCACTGCCACCTGGAGTGGAGCCTGCTCGAGGGCCTGCTGCCCCCCGCCGGGTTCGCCGAGTGGCTGGCGCGGCTCCTGCCCATCCGTCTGCGGATGCTGCCGGGCGACTTCGCCGCGGCGGCGCGCCTGGGCGCCCTGAGGGCGCTGGAGGCCGGCACCACCACGCTGGCCGACTCCGGGCCGACGGGCGCGGGCGCCGCAGCGCTCGCCGAGTCGGGCCTGCGCGGGCTCGTCCACCTCGAGGCGTTCGGCCGGGAGACCGGCGCGCAGGCCGCGGAGGCCGCCGCCCGGGTGGCGGAGGGCGTGGCCGCGCTCGACGCGGTCGTCGGGCCCCGCGGACGAGCGGGCGTCTCCCCGCACGCGCCCTACACCGTCGGCCCGGAGCTCTGGGCCGCGCTGCGCGCGCATCCCGGCCTCGGCGGACGGCCGTGGGCGACCCACCTGGCCGAGTCGGCCGACGAGGAGAGCGTCATCGCAACCGGGGACGGCCCGCTCGGCGCGCTCTTCGCCGGCGCCGGCCTGGTGCCGGGACGCTGGGACGGGCCGGCCGGGGCCGGCCCGGTGGCACGCGTCGCGGCGGCGGGCGTCACTGCGCCGGGCCTCGTCGCCGCCCACTGCGTGCGCCTCGGCGCCGACGATCCCGCCATCCTCGCGCGCGCGGGCATCGGTGTGGCCCACTGCCCGCGGTCGAACGTCCACCTCCGGTGCGGGCGTGCCCCGATCGAGGCGCTGCGCGCCGCCGGCGTCGCCGTGGGCCTCGGCACCGACAGCCCTGCCAGCGGCGGCGACTACGACCTGCGCGCCGAGGCGCGCGCCTGCCGCGAGGCGCACGGCGGGCACCTCGCGCTCGGCGACGACGTGCTGCTGCGCCTGATCACGATCGACGCCGCCCGCGTCCTCGGCCTCGATGCGGAGGTGGGGCATCTGGCCCCGGGGGCGCGCGCCGACCTCGTCGCGCTGCACCCGGCAGGCCGGGTGGACGACCCGTGCGCAGCGGCTCTGGACCCCGCGACGACGGTCCGGGTCGTCGCGGTCGACGGCGAGGTGCTGCTGCGCGACGGGGTCGCCACACGGGTCGAACCCGCGCGCGTGCGTGCCCGGGCCTCCGAGGCCCGCGGGCGCCTCTGCTAGCGTCCCACCGCAGTGCTCCTCGACCAGAAGCGCACCAAGCGCATGGTGCAGATCGTCGCGATTCTCACCTCCCTCGCGTTCGGAGGGGTGATCCTCGTGGTGATGGGCCTCATCTTCTTCGGCGGCGGCGGGCAGACGCAGGCGGACGTCCTCCTGGCCGAGGCGCGGGAGCGCGTGGAGCAGGAGCCGCGCAGCGCGGACGCCTGGGAGCAGCTGGCGTCGGCCTTCGCCGGCACCGAGGAGTTCGATCAGGCGATCGAGGCGGCCGAGCGGTCGGTCGAGCTGGAGCCGGACAACTTCCGCCGCCTCCAGACGCTCGTCTCCCTCCAGGTGCGCCAGAACGACACCGAAGGGGCGATCGCGGCCCTGCAGGGGTTCACCACCCGCAACAGCGACAACGGCGAGGCGTTCCTCCAGCTCGGCCAGCTGGCCGAGGAGGCCGGGCGCACGCCGCTCGCGCGGCTCTCCTACCAGGCCTTCCTGCGGCTCGAGCCGGACGACCCGAACGCCGATTTCATCCAGCAGAGGCTCGACGACCTCTGATCCGCGGCCGGGCGCGGGGGGGGTGGCCCCGCATCGCCGCCCGGGCCGCCTTTGCTACTCTGGCCGCCGCGGGCCGTTAGCTTAGTTGGTAGAGCAGGGGACTCTTAATCCCAAGGTCGAAGGTTCGAATCCTTCACGGCCCACTCGCACGCAGGCCTCCCTCATCGGGATGAGACGGGAATAGACCGGCGCCCGGGACGTCTCGGAGTGTGAGGCGGCAGACCGCCGCCGGAACACCCGACGGGAGGAACCCCATGAGCCACGTCGTGCCCGCCCGCCGCATCGCGGCGGGCCTCGCCGGGGGCGCCGCCGCGCTCGCGGCGCTCACCCTGGCGGGCAGCGCCGGCGCCGTGCAGCTGGCGTGCGGAGCCACCATCACCGAGGACACGATCCTGACGGGGGACGTCCTCGGCTGCAGCGGGCCGGCGATCGTGATCGGGGCGCCCGGCATCACGCTCGACATGAACGGCCACCGCGCCTCCGGCGCCGCCGGCAACCGCGCCCACGGCATCCTCAACCAGGGCCACGCGGGCGTGACGGTGCGCAACGGCACCGTCACCGGCTTCGGCCTCTACGGCGTGCGCCTCGCCGCGGCGGACGACAACGTCGTCGAGAGGATGCGGCTGCTGCGCAACCTCACCGGCATCGGCCTGGTCGACTCGACCGGCGGCGTGTTCCGGAACTCGACGGTGATCAACTCGGGCTTCGTGGGGGTCAACCTCACGGGGGGCGACGACAACACGGTGACCCGCAACCGCATCCAGGCGAGCCGCGGACAGGCCGTCTTCATCCAGCACTCGGTCTCCGAGACCGGCGGAGCGCACCTCGTGAGCGCCAACACGATCACGGGCAACGGCATCTGGGTGAGCCTCGGGCCCATCGGGACGCGGCTGGTCGGCAACAGCGTCCGCGGCAGCCAGCGCGACGGCATCTCGGCGTTCGACGGCTCCACCGTCATCACACGGAACATCACCCGCGCCAACCGCGGCTTCGGCATCCACGCGCCGAACGGCGCCACGGACGGCGGCGGCAACCGCGCACGCGCCAACGGCCTCGGCCGCTGCGTGGGCGTGGTCTGCCGGTAGCGACGCCCCCGGCGCCCCGCGATCCGACGGGTCGCGCGGCGCCGGGCCGGCTGCGGCGGCGGGTCGCGGTTTCCCTGCGGCTGCGGTCCGTATTGTGCGCCCGTGGACAGCACCCGCGCTGCGCGCGCCTTCTTCGGCGCGACCTCCCTCATCGTCACGTCCGGGCTCCTGCTGCAGCTGTACCTGTCGGTGACCGACGATCCCGGCGCCGGCTACTTCGAATCGGCGCCCGACCGGATCGTCAACTTCTTCAGCTTCTTCACCGTGTTGTCGAACGTCGCGGTGGCCGTGACGACCGGGTTGCTCGCCGTGCGGCTCGACCGCCCCCCGTCCTGTTCCCGACGCTGCGGCTGGACGGGCTGGTGGCGATCACCGTCACCGGGGTGGTGTTCCACCTTGCGCTGTCCGACCTGCAGGAGCTGACCGGCTGGCCGGCCTTCGCCGACTTCGTGCTGCACACGGTGTCGCCGTTCCTGGCCGTCGTCGGCTGGGGCGTGTTCGGGCCGCGCGGGGCCCTGTCGCCGCGGATCGTCCTCCTGTCGGTGGTCGCCCCGGTCCTCTGGATCGTCTACACGCTGATCCGGGGGGCGAACGTCCAGGACCGCTTCGGGAACGACTACTACCCGTACCCCTTCATGAACGTCCCGGTGCACGGCTATCCGGTGGTGCTGATCAACGTGTCGATCGTCGCCGTGCTCTTCCTGGCGATCTCCTTCGGCGCCCTCGCGCTCGATCGCAGGCTCCGCGCGGCGAGGGCCCGGCCGGCGTAGGAGCCCCCGCCCGCCCGCACGTGCACCGCGCCGGCCGGCGACGCGATGCACGTGGCGTGGATCACCTCAGGCGATCGTGACCGCGTCGTCGAGGTAGACGTCCTGGATGGCGTTGAGCAGCGCCGCGCCCTCGGCCATCGGCCGCTGGAACGCCTTGCGGCCGGAGATGAGGCCGGCGCCGCCGGCGCGCTTGTTGATGACGGCCGTGCGCACGGCCTCGGCCAGGTCGCTCTCACCCGACGACGCGCCGCCGGAGTTGATGAGCGGGATGCGGCCCATGTAGCAGTTGGCGATCTGGTACCGGGTCATGTCGATCGGGTGATCGCTCATCAGCTCCGAGTACACGAGGGGGTGCGTCTTACCGAACTTCAGGTCGGTGAATCCGGGGGCCGCGGTCTCGGGCAGCTTCTGCTTGATGATGTCGGCCTCGATGGTGACACCGAGGTGGTTCGCCTGGCTCGTGAGGTCGGCGGCGACGTGATAATCGGGTCCGCCGTCCTTCGGGCTGAAGGCGGAGTTGCGCATGTAGCACCAGAGGATCGTCGCCATCCCGAGCTCGTGCGCGGCCGCGAACGCCTGCGACACCTCGACGATCTGACGCTTCGACTCGGCCGAGCCGAAGTAGATCGTCGCGCCCACGGCCACGGCGCCGAGGTCGTGCGCCTGCTTCACCGAGGCGAACATGATCTGGTCGTACGCGTTCGGGTACGAGAGGAACTCGTTGTGGTTGATCTTGAGGACGAACGGGATCCGGTGGGCGTAGCGGCGTGAGGCCAGGCCGAGCGCACCGAGCGTGGTGGCGACGGCGTTGCACCCGCCCTCCATCGCCAGCTCGATGATCTTGATCGGGTCGTAGAAGTCGGGGTTCGGGGCGAAGGACGCGCTCGCCGAGTGCTCGATGCCCTGGTCGACCGGGAGGATCGAGACGTAGCCCGTGCCTCCGAGGCGCCCGTGGTCGAAGATCGACTGCAGAGACCGGAGGACCGGGACCGGGCGGTCGGAGACCGTCATGACGTCGTCGACCCACGTCGGCCCCGGAGCGGTCAGGCGCTCCGCCGGGATCGTGGTGCAGCGGTGCGTGAGGAGGCTCTCCGCCTCGTCTCCGAGCAGCTGCTCAAGGGACGTTCCTGCCGTCGTCGCCACGGTGATCTCCTCGTCTCGTGTGAACCCCCTTCGATGCCAAGACTAGCCCGCATCGCGGGGGGCCGAGTGACCCCGACCGCGCCGGCCCGGGAGTTCCCCCTCCGAGGACTGGGAGGTGCCCATATGGAGGATCTGTTGCTTTTGCCGCGGTGGTCGGCTTAGGGTCGCTCCTGCAGTTTCTGGAGTCTTTGCCGGACGCGAGTGGGTGGACATGAGAGTGCGTCGCGCCAAGGTGGACGGAGGGGCCCTCCGGCTCCTCGCCGTGACGATGGTGGTCGCCGGGCTGGCGCTGGCGGTGCTCCTGCCCGCGCGGGCGCTGGCCGGAGAGCCGGCCGACCCGGGCCCGGTCGTCGAGCTCGTCCAGGCGCCGGAGCCGGCGGGGGATGATCCGATCGCCCCCCCGGCCGGTGGCGAGCCCGTCGCGGCCTCCGTGCCGGAGGAGGGCACCGGGGAGCCGGTCGACCCCGCCCCCGCCGGCGACGAGGCCTCCGACCCGACGCCGTCGGCGCCCGAGCCGGTGCCCGGTGCAGTGGACACCGTCGTCCCGGCCGGGACGGCCGCCGGCCCCGTGGTGGAGCGCCCGCGCTCGGAGCACCCCGTGCGCCAGCGCCGGCGGGGCCACCGTCCGCCCAAGGGCACGCCCGCGCCCCCGGTCGTGAAGCCTCCCCCGGTCGTGAAGCCCCCGCCCGTGGTGAAGCCCCCGCCGGTCGTGAAGCCGCCTCCGGTCGTGAAGCCCCCGCCCGTGGTGAAGCCCCCGCCGGTCGACACCCCGCCCGTGGTGAAGCCCCCGCCGGTCGACACCCCGCCGGTCGTGGTTCCGCCGGTGACCCCGCCGCCGGTCCCCGCCCCGGTGACGCCGGCTCCGGTCGCCCTGGTGCCGCTCGCCCCGGCGCCGCCGGCCGTGGTGCCCACGGCCACGCCGCTCCCCGTGAAGGCGCGGATCCGCGTCACCAAGAAGGGCCCGGCCTCCGTGCGGGCCGGGGCCACCGCCCGGTTCCGCATCCGGGTCGCCAACGACGGAGCCGGCGTCGCCCGCCGGGTCCGCGTGCTGGATGTGCTGCCGGCCGGGTTCACTCTCGTGCGCGCCGGAAGCCCGGGGGTGCGGCTCTCCGCCGGGCGCCCGGCGTGGACCATCGACCGCATCCGGCCCGGCCACTCGCGCACCGTCTACATCCAGGTGCGCACCACCGACGACGCGCGCGGCACGCGCTGCAACCGGGTGCGCGTGACGGCGCCCGGCGTCTCGGCCACCGGCGCCCGGGCCTGCGTGCGCGTGAGCGCCACGCCGCCACGCGTCAGGGTGATCGCCGTCACCGGCTGAACGGGGACACGCGGGGTCGCGAGCCGATGACGGTCGTGGCCCCGCGGGCGGCTACCATCGGGCGATGGAGGAGATCTCGGCCCTCAGCTACCCGGTGGCCTTCGCGGCGGGCTTCGTGTCGTTCGCCTCGCCGTGCGTGCTGGCGGTGGTGCCGGGCTACCTGTCGTTCATCTCCGGCGTGAGCTTCGACGAGCTCGGCACCCGCACGCGCGACGTGATGGTGCCGACCGTCGCCTTCGTGGCCGGCTTCTCCCTCATGTTCACGGCGTACGGCGCCAGCGCGGGGCTGATCGGCTACTCGCTGACCAGCCACCAGGACATGCTCAACCTGGTCGCGGGGCTCCTGCTGATCGCGATGGGGATCGCCATGGTCGCGCTGCCCCAGTTCGGCCTGATGCAGACCGAACGGCGCATCCCGCTCGCCCGGCGGCCGACGACGCTGGCCGGCGCCGGCTTCGTCGGCGCCGCGTTCGCCGTGGGCTGGACCCCCTGCATCGGCCCGATCCTCGGCAGCATCCTCGGCTACGCCGCCCCCACCGGCTCCCCGGCCCTCGGTGCCAGCCTGCTGTTCACCTACTCCCTCGGCCTGGGCATCCCGTTCCTGCTCTCGGGCCTGTTCATCACCCGTACGATGGCCGCCTTCCGCTGGATGCGCGACCGCTGGCGCGTGGTCAACGCGACGGCCGCCGCGGTGTTCATCATGATCGGCGTCCTGGTGGCGACCGGCCGGTTCGAGGTCATCACCCAACGGCTCTCGGGAGTGGGGTTCACCGGAATTTGAAGATCGTCTCGATCGTGGGGAACCGGCCGCAGTTCGTGAAGGCCGCCCCCCTCAGCCGCGCGCTGCGCCGCCGGGTCACCGAGGTGCTCGTGCACAGCGGCCAGCACTACGACCCCGAGCTGGCCGACCTGTTCTTCGACGAGCTGGGCGTGCCGCAGCCCGACCACGCGCTCGAGGTGGGGTCGGGAAGCCCGGTCGTCCAGCTCGCGGTGATGCTGGAGCGCCTCGAGCCCCTGCTGAGCGCCGAGGGGCCGGACATGGTGCTCGTCTACGGCGACACCACCACCACGCTGGCCGGCGCGCTCGCCGCCGCGAAGCTCGGCATCCCGATCGGCCACGTCGAGGCGGGGCTGCGCTCGTTCGACAAGTCGATGCCCGAGGAGCAGAACCGCGTGGTCACCGACCACCTGTCGGCGCTGCTGATGTGCCCCACCGACACGGCGGTGGCCAACCTCGCCCGCGAGGGGATCACCACCGGGGTGCACCAGGTCGGCGACGTGATGCTCGACGCGAGCCGCATGTTCGCCCCGGCCGCGGCCGCGCGCCCGGGCCCCCGGGCCCTCGGGCTCGAGCCGGGCGGCTACCTGCTGGTCACGGTCCACCGGGCCGCGGCCACCGACACGCCCGAGGCGCTCGCCGCCCTGGCCGGCGTGCTCGAGGCCATCGACGAGCCCGCCGTCTTCCCCGTGCACCCGCGCACCCGGCACCGGCTGGCGTCGGCGGGGCTCTGGGAGCGGCTCGAGGCCCATCCCACCCTGCGCCTGTCGCCGCCGGTCGGCTATCTCGACTTCACCGCCCTGCTGCTCGGCGCCCGCGCGGTGGTGACCGATTCGGGAGGAGTGCAGAAGGAGGCCTACTTCAACGGCATCCCGTGCATCACGCTGCGCGACACCACCGAGTGGGTCGAGACCGTCGAGGGGGGGTTCAACACCCTCACCGGGATGGACGCGCGCGCGGTCAGGGCCGCGCTGGCCGATGTGTCGATGCCCGCCGAGCGGCCGCACTACTACGGCGACGGGCACGCGTGCGAGCGCATCGCCGACGCGGTGGCCGCGGCGCTGCCCGCCGATTAACGTTCCGCCTCAAGAACGGAGAACCCACCCGGACGCGGTGGGAAGCTGGACCATCGGCCAGTCGTCAACCGTGCGTCCGGCGTGGTTAAGATCTGTCGATTCCTCCCCGAGCCCGGTGGTCGTGAGTAGATGAAGCGTCGCGTGCCCTCCTCCCTGCGTCACGTCGGCCTCGCGGCGCT
>LNFM01004060.1_pt1 | contig 27584 bp, 31 predicted proteins | sample 596031 | NCBI WGS metagenome assembly LNFM01 (sample SAMN04254537, study PRJNA301005) | activated carbon metagenome | isolation source: dual media filters at the Ann Arbor, Michigan drinking water treatment plant | place: USA: Ann Arbor
CTGGAGCATCTGCGGCGGCACCTCAGCCGGCATCGAGCCTATCCCGGCCAACATCTACACGCACAAGACACTCTCGGGCTCGTTTGCGGTGAAGAACCCCTATCTCGAGCAATTGCTCGAAGAGAAAGGCAAGAACACTGAGAGCGTGTGGTCGTCGATCCTGAAGAACGAAGGCTCGGTGCAACACCTCGATTTCCTGAGCGACGACGAGAAGAGCATCTTCAAGACGGCCTTCGAAATCGATCAACGCTGGGTGATCGAACTCGCCGCCGATCGCACGCCGCTGATCTGCCAGTCGCAATCGCTCAACATGTTCATCCCGGGCGACGTCGATAAGTGGGATCTGCACATGCTGCATTGGATGGCGTGGGAACGCGGCGTGAAGAGCTTGTACTATTGCCGCTCCAAGAGCGTGCAGCGCGCGGGCTTCGCCGGCGAAGACAACAAGGCCGACATTGAGGCTCACTCCTCATCGGCGAACAAAACGGATTACGAGGAATGTCTCGCGTGCCAGTAGCACGCTGACTGGGTTGGAAACGCTTCAAGCGCGGAGGGAAACCTCCGCGCTTTTCTTTATTGCGCCGAGGCGAACAACCGGTATCCCACGCCAGGATCTGACACGAGCAATGCAGGGCGCGACGGATGCTCTTCGAGCTTTGCCCGCAATTGGCCGATATAGACGCGCAAATACTGAATATCGGCGCGCTCCGAGCCCCATACCGCCTTGAGCAAATCCTGGTGACGAACCACCTTGCCAATCCGCGACGCCAGCACGGCCAAAATCTCGAACTCCTTCGGCGACAACTCCACCTCGCGCCCGCCGCGCCGCACGACGCGCGCGCCAAGATCGATCTCAAGCGGCCCTGTGTGCACCACCGGCACACTTCCCGCTGCCTGCACACCGTGCCGCAACGCTGCGCGCAGCCGCGCCAGCAATTCCTCCAGGCCAAACGGCTTCGTGACATAATCATCGGCGCCGGCATCGAGCGCGCGCACCTTTAAAGCCTCCGCATCACGCGCGGTCAGCACAACAATGGGCGTCAGATCATATGACCGCACCGCGTCGATAAACGCCAAGCCATCGCCATCCGGCAAACCGAGATCCAGCAAAATGGCTTGCGGTTTGTAATGGGCCCGCATCCGCCGCGCTTCGCCCAGCGTTCCGGCGCCGACGGCGGCATAGCCCGCCGCTTTCAACGTCATTTCGAGCGAACGCCGCAACGACGCATCGTCTTCGACCACAAGGATTGTCGCCTCAGTCGCCATGGCGCTCAGCCTTCGCCCAGGACGAGAACGTCAAGCTAAACACCGCGCCGCCGCCGTCTCGATTGGCCGCCGTCAAGGCGCCCCCCTGCGACTCCATGAACGTCCGCGCCAGTGCAAGGCCGAGCCCCAATCCCGGCGCGCGCCCGTCAGCATCGACGCCGCGCACGAACTTCTCGAACAAACGCTCGGGCGCCTCGCCAAGCCCAGGCCCGCGGTCGCTCACGTCGATCGTCACGTTGTGATTGTTCAGCCGCGCAGAAATCGCAATCGGCGCACCGGTCGCGTACTTGGCCGCGTTCGACAGCACATTGGCCAGCGCGCGCGTGGCCAGAGCGGCATCCGCCGACACAAGCGGCAGATTGCTTGGCACGCTGATTTCGGCGTCGGTTCGCGTATCCGCCAAGGCCGCCTCAACGATTTCACTCACGCTCGCCGGCTCCAGCCGCACCGGGGTCTGCCCTGCCTCCATGCGTGAGGCCGAGAGCAGCGTTTCCACCAGATCGGACAATCGCCGCGCCTCGCTCTCCGCCAGGTTCAACAACTCAGCCCGCGCTTCAACGCCGTGATCGAACGCGAACTTCTGCAAGCTCTGCAACGTGAAAACGATCGTCGCCAGCGGCGTCCGCAAATCGTGCGACACGCCAGCCAGCAAGTCCGCCTTGAACCGCTCGCGCGCCGCCTCAAGCCGCGCCGCCTCGGCCATGCGCGCGCGCGCGGCCACAAAACTCACCAGTACGCCCACAACCACAAAAAGCAGCAACGCGCCCAAGTCCTGCGGACGCGCGACTGCGAGCGTGAAGCGCGGCTCCACAAACAAAAAATTGATGGCGGCGACGCTGAGCACCGATGCGCCAAGCGCCGGGCCTAGCCCATTGCGCATCGCTGCAACGACGATCGGCACGACAAAGAAAAGCGACAGGCTTTGCGGATCGAGCCATTGCTCGCCAAGCCCCGCGAGAAGCGTCGCCAGAGCCACCATCGCTGCGGTCAGGACGGCGGGACGCACCAAGGTGGGCCAGGAGGCGGATCGCGGCGTGTTGCTCACCGGCCGAATCTGGCCCCGTCGCTCTCACCGCGCAACCACATGGAATTTTTATGCGCCTCGCGCCCATGTCCGGGCGATGACCACGCTCCCCGCCGATCCGGCCAATTCGAATCCCGCCGCCAACGATCACGTCAAACGCGGCTTCTGGGGGCTTACCCTCACCGCCATCGGCGTCGTCTATGGCGACATCGGCACCTCGCCGCTCTACGCCTTCCGCGAATCGATCAGCCACGTCGTCGAACGCAATGGCGCGGCCACGAACGCGGAAGTCATCGGCGTCATCTCGCTGATGCTTTGGGCGCTGATCTCAATCGTAACGCTCAAATACACGATGATCCTGCTCCGCCTCGACAATCGCGGCGAAGGCGGCACGCTCTCGCTCATGGCGCTGGTGCAGCGCACGCTCGGCAAGCGAACGCCGTTCATCCTGATCGTCGGCCTTGCCGGCGCCGGCCTCTTCTACGGCGACGCCATGCTCACGCCGGCGATCTCCGTTCTTTCGGCGATCGAAGGTCTTGCCGTGCTGCCTGGCCTTACTGGCCGCATCGAGCCGTTTATCATGCCGATCACACTGGGCATTTTGATCGCGCTCTTCCTGGTGCAGCGGCATGGCTCAAGCATCGTCGGCGCTTGGTTTGGACCGATCTGTATTCTTTGGTTCACGGTGCTCGGTGGCTTGGGCCTCATGCATCTCAGCGAAGAACCCGGCGTACTCGCCGCGTTTAACCCGCTCTACGCCGTTTCATTCCTGCTCAACCATTCGGCCTTGAGCTGCGTCGTGCTCGGCTCGGTCTTCCTCACCGTTACCGGCGCCGAAGCGCTTTACGCCGACATGGGCCACTTTGGCCGCAAGCCGATCTCTGTCGCATGGTTGTGGTTGGTCTTCCCGGCGCTGGCGCTCAACTATCTTGGCCAAGGGGCCATGGTGATCGCCAACCCGAGCACGATCGGCAATCCGTTCTTCTACATGGCGCCTGATTCGTGGCGCCCCGCGCTCGTCGTGCTCGCCACCGCCGCCACCATAATCGCGAGCCAAGCGGTCATTTCCGGCGCCTATTCGCTCACTCAGCAAGCCATCCAGCTCGGCCTCTTGCCGCGCATGCAAATCCTGCAAACGTCGGAGCGCCACCACGGCCAGATCTACATGCCGCAAGTGAACTACCTGCTCATGCTGGGCGTCCTGTTCATGACCTTCTCGTTCGGCTCATCGAGCGCGCTCGGCAGCGCCTACGGCGTCTCCGTCATTGGCGCGATGCTGACCTCGTCGCTGCTTGCGATCCTCGCCATCTGGAAAGTCGGCAAGCGCCCGCTTTGGTTCGCCATCGCGCTGATGTCGCCGTTCCTTTTGATCGAACTCATCTTCGCCGGCTCGAACCTGCTCAAAGTGTTCAGCGGCGGCATCGTCCCGCTCGTCATCGCCGCCGGCTTCGCAATTCTGATGTGGACCTGGGTGCGCGGATCGGCGCTGCTCCATGAGCAAACCCGGCGCGACGTCAGCCTTCAGCAGATGCTTGCGACGCTTGAAGTCTCGCCGCCCAAGCGGGTGCGCGGCACGGCGATCTTCCTCACCGCCGACCCCCAGGCCGCCCCCACCGCGCTCATGCACAATTTGAAGCACAACCAGGTGCTGCATGAGCACATCATCCTACTCTGCGTCAAAACGGCGCCGACGCCGCGCGTCAATGACGCCGATCGCGTGACGATTGAGACGGTTCGCGACGACATCCGCATCGTGACGCTGAGCTTCGGCTTCATGGAAACGCCCAACGTCATTCGCGGCCTCACGCTCGCGCGCGAGCGCGGACTGGCCTTCGACATCATGACGACATCGTTTTTCTTGAGCCGCCGCGCCCTGGTGCCTACGGCCAAGAGCGCCATGCCGCGCTGGCAAGACCTGCTCTTCGTTTTCCTCGCGCGCAATTCCTCCAGCGCGACAGAGTTCTTCCACATCCCAACTTCACGCGTCGTAGAACTCGGCACACAGGTCACGATTTGAGGCAACGCTGAGCCGTGACCAGCCGAGGACGGCTAGGTGATCCAGGAGGGGGCTAGGAACCTTGACCGGCGGGAACCGTTGCCACCGGATGTCCGATTTAGCGATCCATGAAGTTGACCGCCCCCGCTCCTTCGCCTGGGCGGGGTATGTTGGGCTCATTGGGTGCGTTGCTGCTGTGGCTGGCGATGTCGCGTCCGTTGCGCTGCGCGACGGCATGACGCTCATCTCTGATTCGATCAGCCGGACCGCGGCGGGCGACCATTCGATCCATGTTGATGCCGGCCTCTGCCTTTTCGCGTTTGGCATGCTCGCGATCGCTTGGGCGCTGCACAATTGGAAGCTCGGCGGAAAAGCCTATCGCTACGGCACGATTTCATTGGCGCTCTGCGCCGTCTCGATCTTCTTTCTGGCGGTCTGGAACGGCTACGATCCCGACGCCGCGGACGATCTCGGCCTGCACATGATGCTGCTCTATGCGATGTCGGTGCTGTTTCCGCTTTCGGCGCTGCTCTTGGCCGGCGGCCTAGGCGAAGTACATCGCAACTGGAAATTTTTCTGCTGGGCAGTCGTGGCGCTCTGGATCATCTCCGGCCCGATTTACTATGTGAATCCGGATCACCTGAAGGGCCTGTTCGAGCGCGTGACCATGTCGCTGATCGTGGTCTGGGTCGCCGCCATCTCGGTGCTGCTGATCCAGCGCAACTGGCGCGCGCAATAAAATCGCGGCGAGCGCCTGACTTCTCGCGCAACGCGAAATCCTCGCATGACCAAAGTCACGGCCTGAATACCACAGGGCGCCTATATTCATCCTGCACTCAGGAACGGGCGTGCGTGCTGTGAGTTTGAGATACATGAAACGATTAGCGGCCTCCGGTTTCACTACAGCGCTCGCACTAATCGCGCTTGGCGGTGCAGGCGTCGCCTCGATGCGCGCCGACAACGCCAGCGCGCAAATGGCGCCGCAACCAGCCACTGAAATGGTCGTTAATCAGCTCGAACTGGGCCAGTGCCGCATTCACTATGAAGCGCTGGATAAGCAGCCGGCGGCGATGGAATGCGAACACGCTGAATGGGTCGCGCAACGCTGGGGCGGCCAAGTACTGGAACGCTCGCTTGAGGGCGTCGTCGAACGCGCCTCCTTCGAAGGCCGCAACGATTTCACCGGCGTCCCCGCCAACGCTCTTCCGCGTCCGGGTTATTGCCGCGCCTGGATCGACGGCGTCGATGCATCGGTCCAGCCTGAGGAGAGCGATTGCCGCCTGGCGCGCACGCTCGCGAACGCACGCGGCGGCCGCGTTCTCTTCATGCCGATCTAAACCATCGCGCTGAAAATGCCGCGATGCCCGTCCATGATCCGCTGAATCGCGGCGGGATCGGGCTCAAGCGACCACTCTCCCCGTTCGAAGGTCCCACCAAGCACGATGCCGTCGCGACGGCCGAACATGTAGCCCTCGCGCGCGATGGTGTTGTAGTCGACCTCCGGCTGCGGCAGCAGAATGGCGAGTTGTCCGCGCACTGGCATGATCTCGGTATCGCCGAACAATCGTCCGGCGCCGAGGCCGGTGCAGTTGAAAATCGTCCGCTCCGGCAACGCTTGCACCTGCGCGATATCCGCAAATTCACGCACGACAATCTCCGCGCCCGCATTACGCACATCCACTTCCATGCGGCGCAGATAGAGCGGCGTTTCGATCATCATCGTGTCGAAGCGGCGCACGAATGGGTGCGGGAAATTGTGCTCCAGCGGCGTCAGATCGTGTTGGTTGACGACGAGCGCTCGGATCGGATCGTCTTCGGCGGCGGGGTAAGATGAGGCGGCGCGATTCGAGAGGCTGTAATTGGTCTCCCAGCTTATGCCGTAAGCATCGCCGACCATGCTCTGATAGCGCCGGAAGGCGAACTGAGCAGCCTCGAAGTGCTGCGCAATGAATGCCGGCGTCACGCGATCGCGGTCGAACACCGAAGCCGGCCACCATTGCGCGCCGGCGACGTTGGACGTGGTGTTCGGCGGCAGATCTTTCGCGTAGATGCGCACCCGTGCGCCGCGCTCCTGAAGCAACCGCGCCGTGGCGAGGCCGACAGCGCCGCAACCAAGCACAGCGCAATCGGGCTGCTCGGCATTGAAGCCAAGATCGACGGCGAGTTTGGCCGTGCCCCAAGACAGCGTAATGCCGCCGCCGCCATGGCCGTAATTATGGACGAGTGTCTTTTCCCCCAACGCTTCGCGCGCGACGCGAAAGCCGCTCGGCCGGAACGGACGCAAGCCGACATCGATGCGGATGATCCGGTCTTCCGACACAAACACCGGCGGCAGCCGCGTGCGCGTGTCCGGCCGCCCGATATCGCGCATCAGTCCATCGCCAAAGCCGCGCGTCGCGGCACAGGACGAGGCAAAACCCGCTGCGCCCAGCGCCATCAGTGTCCGTCGTGTGTGCATGATCCCTCGGAGGCGCATGAGAAACGTGTTCGCCGCGCTGTCAACGCTCCCTTGCGTATCGCGCGATTCTCGCCCAGATGAGCGTTATGCACGGGCATGCGCACGCGGGCCACGATCACGGCCATGATCACGCGCACCACCACCCCGCGCCCTCCGACAAACGTTATACCATCGCCATCGCGCTGAACCTCGGCTTCGTCATCATCGAGGCGGCGGCGGGCTTTTTTGCGAATTCGACGGCGTTGTTGTCAGACGCCGCCCACAACCTCTCCGACGTTCTGGGCCTAGCGCTCGCGGGCGGCGCGGCTTGGCTGGCGAAGCGCCAAGCCGGCGAGCAACGCACCTACGGCTTCTCTAAAGCGACCGTTCTGGCGGCGTTGGCGAACGCCTTGGTGCTGGTGATCGCCTGCGGCGGCATCCTGTGGGAAGCGACGTCGCGCTTCTTCGCGCCGGAAGCAACGCAACCGCTCTTCGTGATGGCGGTGGCCGCGATCGGCGTCGTCATCAATGGCGCGACCGCCATGCTCTTCCTCGCCGGGCGCAAAGAGGACGTGAACGTGCGCGGCGCGTATCTGCATATGCTGGCCGACGCTGGCGTTTCAGCGGCGGTGATCGTTGCTGGCGCCGCAATCTGGCTGACGCGCTTTAACTGGATCGACCCGGCGATTTCGGTCTCAGTCGTTCTGCTCATCCTTTGGGGAACGTGGGGGTTGCTGCGTGAATCATTGGACCTCGCGCTCGATGCAGCGCCCGCGCATATCGACGTACCCGCTGTGCGCCAGTTTTTGTCGGCGCAAGCGGGCGTGACAGCCGTGCATGATCTGCACATCTGGGCCATGGGCGCGACGAAGCCGGCGCTGACGGCGCATCTGGTGCGCCCCGATGGCGGCGACGATGCGTTTCTCGCAACGCTTTCTAATCAAATCGCCGAACGCTTCGGCATCAAGCACGTCACCATTCAGATCGAGCGGGCTGCGCGCGACGATTGTACCGATTGCTGACTACTCAAACGCCCAGGTCTTCAGCAGCTGGTGCGCGATCGCGTATGGCGGCGGGGCCCAGCATTCGCCGTGCTTGCCTTCGATCAACAGCCGCGCTTCCGCGCGCGTGAACCAACGGCAGCTTTCGAGCTCCTTGGTGTCGACCGTCTCGCGATCATGTTCGACTTCACACAACACGCCGATCATCAGCGAATGCGGAAACGGCCAGGGTTGCGTCGAATGCATGCGCACATGCGTGACCACGAGCCCCGCCTCTTCCAATGTCTCGCGCGCGACCGCTTCTTCGATCGCTTCGCCCGGCTCGATAAATCCAGCGAGCGCCGAGAACATGCCGCGCGGCCATGCCTTTTGGCGACCGAGTAGAACTTTGTCGCCGAAGGTCGGCGCCATGATGCAGACGGGGTCGACGCGCGGATAATGTTCGGTGCGGCAGCTCGGGCAATCGCGCCGCCAACCGGCTTCAACGATGACGCTCTCGGTCCCGCAATTGGCGCAATAGCCGTTCTTGGCGTGCCATTCGAACACGCTTTTCGCGGGGCCGAGCATGGCGAGATCGTCCGGCGCCAGACGCGGGCCGAGGGCACGCAGATCGTCGAAGCGGCCGAGATCGACGAACTGCGCTTCGTCTGAGACCTCGAAAGCAAAGTGCGGCGCGCTTTGCACGTCGAGACCCAAGAAGAGCGTGCGCTTGGCGCCGAAATGCTTGTGCGCGCCGCCGTTCAGCCAACCGGGCGCAACAGCGCCGCCCTCTTCCGTTGCGAACGGGCGATGCTGATAGAACGGCACAAGCCGCGCATTCTCCGCATTCAACGCCGCTTCAAGCCACGCCGCGTCAGCACGATGATGCCCCGCGCGATCGAGCGGCGAGCGGGTGAAGGCGTTTGGATTTTCAGGGCTGAGCATGGGTATTAGGGATTAGGGGTTAGGGATTAGGGGCGCAACGGGTGACGCTACGACCTAATCCCCAACCCCTAGAACCTAACCCCTAGTTCGCGGGCCTGCGAAAGCGGAGCACGAACTGATCGGTGCGGCCGCGTATGTCGCCTTCGAACACGCGCACCGACCGGTTGTCAGCCGGATTGCGCAATACCTGGCTCTCCGCATCCAACACGAAGCCCGCCGCCGCCAGGTCGCGCACGACTTGCGCTTGATCGATGCGGTGAAGCGACTCCGTCACTGAAATGTCGCTACCGTCCGGCGCCGCGTGATCGATGATGACCAAAACACCGCCCGGCTTCAGCGCATTGAACATCGCGCGATTTGCGGTCGCGATATCGATGTTGAGCTGCGGCAAGTAGAAGTCGTGATAGATTTGCGAAATGAAGATCGCGTCGAGCGGTTCGCCCGCGCTCCAGCCGGCATAGCCATCTGTGAGGTGCGTGATGTTGGTGTAAGTCGGCGCCACTGCCGACATCGGGCGCGGGCGTTCGGCCGTGCCTGGGCGATCGACGGCATAGAGGCGGCCGCCGTCACCAACAGCCACCGCGAACAAGCGCGAATAGTAGCCGCCGCCCGGGCCGACATCAGCGATGCGCCAACCCGGTTGGACGCCGACGAACGCCAAGATTTCGGCCGGATGGCGCAGCGCGTCGCGCGTGGTGTCGGCTTCCGGCCGGCGCGGATCAGCGACGGCGGCGACGATATAGGGCGCGCTGGCGCCCACTTCCGCAGGCGCCGTCATCAACAAACCCGGTACGGCGCCGCCCGCGCATGCGCCGATGAAAAGCGCGAGTCCCGCGCCAATAACAAGTTTCCGCATATGTCCCTCCAAAGATCAGGTCTCAGGCGCCAGATTTCAGCTGTCAGTTAGCGCGTTTACGAAGCTGCGACGAGCGCTATGCGATAGGCTGAGCCCATGATCCCGGTGACCCCCTCCATTGCCCTCGATGAGCGCGACCTGGAAGAGCGCTTCATCCGCGCCGCGGGGCCGGGCGGGCAGAACGTCAACAAGGTCTCGACGGCGGTGGAACTCCGGTTCCGGCTCGGCGGCTATACGGAGATGCCCGACGACATGCGCGCGCGGCTGGAAACGCTCGCCGGCCGGCGCCTCACGCTCGACGGCGAGATCGTCATCCGCGCCGACGAACACCGCACGCAGGACCGCAACCGCTCGGAAGCTTTAGCGCGGCTGGTGAACCTACTGAAGCAAGCCGCGCATCGGCCAAAGCCGCGCCACAAAACGCGCGTGCCGAAAGCGCAAAAGATGAAGCGCCTAGAAGGCAAAGTGCGCCGGGGCGATGTGAAAGCGAAACGCGGAAAAGTGCGCGATCAAGATTGAGCTTGCTAGCGCCCCCGCTTCGCCGCGATCGGCGGCGGGGTTAGCTCCAGCTGCTCCGGCGGCGCGGGCAGGCGTGGCGCGGTTTCGATTTGTGCGGGCGTCGCGATATCGATGCCGGCATCGCCCGCGCCCAATTCCTTGAACTTGCGCGCTTGCGGCATGACGCGGCTTTCGACCGAACCGAGCAGCGCGTTATAGCGCGTCACGGTCTGGCCGAGGCTGTCGCCGACTTTGCCCATGTGATCGGCCATCACCGCCATGCGCCGATAAAGCTCGCGGCCGAGATCGGCGATTTCCTGCGCATTCTTGGCGCTTTGCTCTTGGCGCCAGCCGTATGCGACCGACTTCGCCAACGCCACCATGGTGCTGGGCGTGGTGATGATCACTTTCGACGCGAACGCATCGTCGAACAAATTCGGATCGCGTTCGGCGGCGGCGGCGAGGAAGTTTTCGCCCGGCACGAACAGCACGACGAAATCCGCCGTTGACGGCACGTGCTTCCAATAATCCTTGGAAGCCAGATTGCGCACATGCGCTTTCAATTCTGCCGCGTGCTTCTTCAAGCTGGCTTCGCGCGCGATATCGTCGGTCGCTTCCATCGCCTCCATGTAGCCGGAGAGCGCGACTTTCGAGTCCACGACGATGCAGCGTCCGCCCGGCAGATTGATCACGACATCGGGGCGCAATCGCGAGCCCTCGCCGTCGGTGGTGCTGACCTGCTCGGTGAAATCGACGTTCGGTGCGAGGCCTGAAAGCTCGAGCACGTTGCGCAAGGTCTGCTCGCCCCAACGACCGCGCATCTTGGGCGAGGCTTTCAGCGCCGAGAGCAATTGCGTCGTCGTTTTGTTGGTCGAGCCCACCGCGTCGACGATCTGGCGCACTTGTTCGCCCATCGCCGACTTATCTTGCAGGCGCGCTTTTTCCAGCGCTTCAACCGACGTCGCCAGCTTGGTCAGGGCATCTTGCGCGGGCGCCATCACTTCTTTGACGCCGCCAGCCGCCGCCTGCTTGTGCTTCTCGAACGTTTCGTTGGCGAGCGCCATGAAGGTTTGCTGCGAGGCTTGCAGCGCCTTGGTGGCGATCTCGACGAAACGCGCCTCCTCAGAGTCTGAACGCCCGGCGGTGGCGGCCTTCGCGGCAGCCAACTCGGTAGCGAGGCGGGTGTTCTCCTGACGCAGCGTCGCCAGTTCGGAGACGGCGCGGTCGCGCTCGGTGCGGATCGGGTCCACGCCTGCGGAGCGGTAGGCGAACCAGGCGGCCGCGCCCATGGCGGCGACGGCCAGCAAAAGCAGAATCGATTCGGTCATTTCGGGAGCCTAGCAGTCTGCCGGACCCGACCACATGCCTCGCCAGTATAGGGTTGATCTAGCGCATGGCGAAAGGCCGAGCGCAGGCCTAAGTTCCGCCTATGAACCCGTTCGATTACCTGATCCCGATCGCCCTGATCGTGGTGTTTCTGGTGCTGTGTTTCGGCATTTACGCCATGTTCCGGGGCGGTGATTTTGGCCGCTCCTGGTCGAACAAGGCGATGCGCTTCCGCGTGCTGGCGCAATTCGTCGCCGTGCTTGTTCTGGTTGGCGCGCTGTGGTGGAAGCAAACCTACGGCTAAGCCGGAGGCGCTTCATGGTCAGGCTCGATAAAATCGTCACGAAAGCCGGCGACGGCGGCAAGACGAGGCTCGCGACCGGCGAGCCAGTGTCCAAGGCCAGCGCGCGGGTGGAAGCGTATGGCGCGGTGGACGAAGCCAATTCCGCAATCGGCGTGGCGCGGCTCCATACCAGCGCCGACGCTGTGCTCGATCCGATTTTGGATCGCATTCAAAACGACCTATTCGATCTCGGCGCCGATCTCGCCACCCCGCACAGCGATGAGCTGAAGTTCGAACCACTGCGCATCCAGGCAAGTCAAACTGATCGGCTCGAAGCGGAGGTAGAGCAGCTCAACGCCAAGCTCGCGCCCCTCACCTCGTTCATCTTGCCAGGCGGCACACCAGCCGCCGCGCATCTCCATCTCGCACGCGCCATCGCGCGCCGCGCCGAACGCGCCATCGTGGCGCTATCGGACGTGGACGCCACCACGTCCCCGGAAGCAATCAAGTACGCCAACCGCCTCTCGGATCTGCTCTTCGTCGCCGCGCGCTACGCCAATGACGAAGGCCGCGCCGATCTGATGTGGAAGCCAGGCGCGAACCGCTGATGCGCGGCGGCATTCATCACATCGATCTGACGGTGAAGGACGCGCATGCGTCGCGCGCGTTCTATGAGAGCGTGCTCGGCTTCATGGGCTACAGGCTGAGTGCTGGCAATCCGTTCGCGCCGGATGAAACGGGTTTCGATTTCGATCTGCGCGACGGCGATGATTTCTGCTCGATCGGCATCTTGAGCGCGCGCGGCGCGCATGCGGATCGTATGCATGATCGTTACAGTCCAGGCTTGCACCACGTCGCTTGGACGGCCGCCAGCCGAGAGGATGTCGATGCGATGCACGCACATCTCCTCAGCATGGGCGCGACCATTCTCGATGCGCCGGCAGATTATCCGCGCTATGGCGCTGGCTACTATGCGGTGTTCTTCGCTGATCCAGATGGCCTAAAGCTGGAATACGTCTTCAAGCCATAACGAAAACGGCCCGCGCTTTCACGCGGGCCGCCTCTATTTCAGTTCAAACCGATTTAGCTCGGCTTGTCGGCCTTTTTCGCGGCGTCTTTGACGTCGCCGACGACTTCGCGGACTTCGCCCTTGGCCTTGTCGTACTTGCCTTCAGCTTCGAGCTTTTCGTTGCCCGTCATCTTGCCGGCAGTTTCTTTGACAGCGCCCGAAGCTTTGTCGGCCGCACTTTTTACATGCTCTTTGTCCATGAGACTTCTCCTTTGAATTCTTGGAATGGAGAAAGAACGCGGACTAAGCGCAGTAGTTCCTGTTACGCGATGTATTGGGCGCCATTCATGGTCAACGTGGAACCGGTCATGAAGCCGGAACCTTCCGATGCAAGAAATGACACCGTGCTCGCGATTTCCTCAGCCTTGCCGAGGCGGCCAACCGGAATTGTCGAGATGATTTTCTTCAACACCTCTTCTGGCACAGCAGCGACCATCTCGGTGTCGATGTAGCCAGGGCACACACAGTTCACGGTGATGCCTTTGCTCGCGCCTTCTTGCGCCAACGCTTTGGTGAAACCGATCATGCCGGCTTTCGCGGCGGAATAATTCACTTGGCCGGCTTGGCCTTTTTGGCCGTTGATCGAACTGATGTTGATGATGCGGCCCCAACCGCGCGCGCGCATGCCTTCGATCACTTGGCGCGTCATGTTGAAACAGGAATCCATGTTGACGCGGATCACTTCCGACCATTGCTCATGGCTCATCTTGTGGAAGAAGCCGTCGCGTGTGATGCCGGCATTGTTGACCAGCACGTCGATCGGCCCGAGCTCGGCCTCCACCGCCTGCGCCGCTTTCACGCAATCCTCGAACGAACCGACATTGCCCTTCACCACCATGACGCCGAGTTCGGCGGCGGTGGCCTTGGCGGCTTCCTCATTGCCCGAATAACCGGCCGCGACCTTCATGCCATCGGCCTTCAGCCGAGCCGAAATGGCCTTGCCGATCCCACGAGTGCCACCGGTTACAAATGCGACGCGCGTCATAGTCTTCCTCCCGAAATTCGTCTGATGCGAATTGTTGCGGCGACACTCGCAAGAGTTGCCGCCGCTGGCAACGGTTCGGCCCGAAAATCGGCTCAAGCGCACTTTCCGCGAACGTCATGCTGGCGCCGGCGCGCCGTACATGCTCACGATGGCGCCATGACCGATCTCGCCGCCCGCCGCCTGCAAACTGTCCGCGACCACATGGCGTTGGAGGTGACCCATGACTGGGACGCCGTCATCGCGACGTTCAAGCACCCACGCTACGAGATGCATGGCGGCGGCCAGGTGTTCGATGGCGAAGCGGCCGTGCGCGCCTATTTCGCCGCTTCGCGCACGCCCTTCCCCGACCAAGGCAACGAGATCATCGCGATTTCGCATGCAGACGATACTGTGCTGGTGGAGTTCTGGCTGACAGGCACGCATCTCGGGCCTTTGAAGATCGGCAATCGCACGATCGACCCCACCGGAAAAAGCTTCCGCATGCGCATGGCCGCGAGCTTCGAGTTCGAACCGGGCAGCGACAAAATCGTCTGCGAGCGACCGTACTTCGATCAAAGCGCAGTGTTACGGGAGTTGGGGATCGCTTAAGACCGCTCAAACAACGGCCCCGACTTGAACGCCAGCCAGAGCGCGAAGCCGAGCGCGGGCCATTGCACCCACCAGCCGGCGCCGGTCATGAAATCGATCACGAACAGCACCGCCAAAATGGCGCCGAGACGGCCGGCGCGTGCGAAGAATTGCGCTTTGCTCTCGCTGGGGCGCGCCGCCGCGCGCGCTGCGCGGGCTTTGCCGCCACCACTCTCATTACCGCCGACACTATAGACCGCGACGCTTTCGGCAAAATTCTTCGGCGTCTTCTCGCCAAGGTACTGGAAGCCAACTGAAAGCTTCTTTTGAACCTGATCATAAACTTGCTGCGAGATCAGGATGCCGCCGGGATCGGCCATCGTCTGCAAACGCGCCGCGAGATTGACGCCCTCACCCAACAGATCGGCCCCGTCGACCATAACGTCGCCAAGATGCACGCCGATGCGAAAGCGCAGGCCGCCTTCGGCATTGGCGCCGAGTTCGCGCTGCACTTCGATGGCGCACTGCACAGCTTCGACGACGGAGGGAAACTCCGCGATCAGGCCATCGCCCGCCGTGTTGGCGATGCGGCCGTGGTGGCGCTCGATGAATTGCGTGAACACGGCGCGGGCAGCGCGGAGGTCCGACACCGTGCGCACCTCGTCAGCCTCCATGCTGCCGCTGTAACCAGCGGCGTCGGCGGCGAGGATGGTAGTGAGTTTGCGTTGGACTTGGGACATTGGCGACGGTTCTAGCTCTGAGGACCGCCGGCTTCCAGCGGGCACGTTTCTTTTGCCGCTCGCGGCCACACGAGGCATCACCCAGAAAATGCCGGCTAGAAGCCGGCGGTCCTCGGCGCTTCACGACGCGCTGCGTGGGTTTTTCTCCATCGGCCTGCCCTTGGCCAATTCGTCGATCAGTTTGTCGAGGTAACGAAGCTCCTTCATCAGCGGATCTTCGATCTCCTCGATGCGGACCCCGCAAATCACGCCAGTGATGAGTGTGCGCGCGGGATTAAGCTTGGGGGCGGCGGCGAAGAAATCCTCGAAGGTGGTTTTCTTTTTCAGGTGAGCGTCGAGCTTCGCCTGCGTGTAGCCGGTCAGCCAGAGGATGATCTGATCGACCTCCGCCTTGGTGCGCCCCTTCTTCTCCGCTTTCGTGATGTAGTGCGGATACACGCTGGCGACGCTGATCGAATAGATGCGGTGCGGCTTGGCCGGCGCGGCCATGCTAAGCAGCCTTCCGTCCAAGCATGTTCACGTTCAGATACGGCAGGTGCTTGCGCTTGCCTTTCAGCGTCCAGCGAAACACGGCCATCTTGTTGTCGGGGCCGTTTTTCTCGCTGGTGATTTCTTTGAACTCACCAATGACGTTGGTCGAATAGAGCATGTTCGACCATTCCATTTCGGGAAACACCGACATCACGCCCCGATGCGAGAAGCGGAAATAGTCGTCCGGGTACGGGTGATAGCGCCAGACCCACGGCACGCTGATGTAGACGACGCCGCCCGGCGCGAGCAGTGAGTGCAACGTGCTCGCCAGCGCCCACGGCTTGGGGCAGTGCTCCATCACCGAACAGCAGACGATCAGTTTGAACTTGCCCGGCGTCAGCGGGCCGACGCCTTCGGCGAGATCGTGGATCACATCCACGCCTGGGCCCGCCTCGAGATCGACGCCGACATATTCAGAGTTGGTATAGACGCTGCGAAACGAGGCTGTGTTGCCGTAGTCCTTGCTGCCGACTTCAAGCACTGGCCCGTCCGTGCTCGGCACGAACTTCTGCAAGTACAGCGACTGGTTCAGATCACCCATTACCGATTTCTCCGCGCGCCCACGTCACCGCTCGACGCAGAGCGCGATGCCCATGCCGCCGCCGATGCAGAGCGTGGCGAGGCCTTTGCTTTTGCCGCGGCGTTGCAGTTCGTAGAGCAGCGTCGTCAGCACGCGCGCGCCGGAGGCGCCGATCGGGTGGCCGATGGCGATGGCGCCGCCGTTTACGTTCACGATCGACGGGTCCCAGCCCATGTCCTTGTTCACCGCGCAAGCTTGCGCCGCAAAGGCTTCATTGGCTTCGACCAGATCGAGATCGGCGACTTTCCAGCCTGCCTTCTCCAACGCCGCTTTCGACGCCGGGATCGGCCCCGTGCCCATGATGGAGGGATCGACACCGCGCGAGGCCCATGAGGCGATGCGCGCCAGCGGCGTGAGGCCGCGCTTGGCGGCTTCATCAGCGCTCATCAGCACAAGGGCTGCCGCCCCGTCATTGATGCCCGACGCATTCGCCGCTGTAACAGTGCCATCTTTCTTGAACGCAGCGCGTAGGCCTGCGGCGCCTTCGAGCGTGGCGTCGTGTTTGATGTACTCGTCGTTCTCAACGACGGTGTCGCCCTTGCGGCCTTTCACGGTGACGGCGACGATCTCGTCTTTGAACTTGCCGGCCTTCTGGGCCGCGCTTGCCTTGTGCTGCGAGGCGGTGGCGAACTCGTCTTGCTGCTGGCGCGTGATCTGCCACTTCTCGGCGACGTTCTCGGCGGTGATGCCCATGTGGTAGGCATTGAACACGTCGGTCAGACCGTCCTTGATCATCGTGTCGCTGAACGAGAGATCGCCCATCTTCTGGCCGTTGCGCAGATGCGCGGCGTGCGGCGAGAGGCTCATATTCTCCTGCCCGCCCGCGACGACGATGGTCGCGTCGCCCGCTTTGATCTGCTGGTAGCCGACGGCGACAGCGCGCAGACCGGAGCCGCACACTTGGTTCAGCGACCAGGCCGGGCTGTCATCGGGCACACCGGCGGCGCGCGAGGCTTGGCGGGCCGGGTTCATGCCTTGGTTGGCCGTGAGCACATGCCCCAGCACCACTTCGGATACGTCCTTGGCGTCCACGTTTGCGCGTTGCAGCGCAGCTGTGATCGCGGTCGCGCCGAGCGTATGGGCGGGCACTGCAGCAAAGCTGCCGTTGAATGAGCCGACCGGGGTCCGGGCGGCAGAGACGATGACGATATCGGTCATGGGGTGCGCTCCCAAAGCTGCAAGGCGTTGGAGAAAAAGAGGTCTTGGAACCCCTATCGCACGAGCGGCGCGCCAATTCCAAGCCGGGCCGTCGCATTCAGCAGACCAAAACAGCGGCTTTGTCTTGCATTGCACCCAAGGACGCGGGATTCTCCCGCCAAAGCCCGCCTTCGCGGGCGCACAAGATCAGAGGCGTTAGCGCTGGTGCGCGGACCGCCCAAAGAAAGGGACACCATCGTGGCGGATGCGAACGGCCAGACAGCGGGGGACGCTGGCGGCGCTGAAGGCGGCGGCGAAGCCGTCATCATCAAAAAATACGCCAATCGGCGGCTCTACAACACGGCGGCGTCGACCTACGTCACGCTCGACAATTTGTCAGAGATGGTCCGCGAGGGCGTCGATTTCATCGTGCTCGACGCCAAGAGCGGCGACGACATCACGCGCTCGGTGCTGACGCAGATCATCTTCGAAGAAGAGAGCAAGGGCCAGAACCTGCTGCCGGTGCAGTTCCTACGGCGCCTGATCCGCTTTTACGGCGACCAGATGCAGGGCTTCCTGCCGCCCTATCTCGAAATGAGCATGGAGAGCTTCTCCAAGGCGCAAGAAAAGATGCGCGAGAACATGTCGCGCGCGTTCGGCGCGACGACGCCAATGGCGGCGTTCGAAGAACAAGCGCAGCGCAACATGGCGATCTTTCAACAAGCGCTGCAAGCCTGGGCGCCGTTCACGGCAACCGGCATGTCGTTCCCCTCCAGCTTCCCCGGCATGCCAGCTGCGAAAGCAGCGGCGGCCGAAGAAGACAAAGACGAGCAACTCGCTTTGCTGCGCCAGCAGATGGAAGCGATGCAAAAGCAGCTCGACGCGATGGCGAAGCGCTAAGTCTAAAGACATTGCGAGGACCGCCGGCTTACAGTTGGCGGTCCTCTTCGTTTAGAGCTGCACCGTAACGCGCAGAAATGTCGCGGGGCAGGACGTGAAATCGGCTCGCCCGCTTTTATTCTGCGCAGCAAACAGCGCCTCCAATTCTTCCCGCAATGCGTCCTGCTTGCCGTTTTGCTCGGCCGCCGCGAAGGCGTTCATGGTCGGGCCATAGAAGCGGCGATAGGTGTCGACGAACGCGCTCGGCGCGCCAGCGAAGTTGAACATGTAGGTCTCGCGCAGGAACGAGATAGCGTCGTGCGAGACCCCGGCGGCGGCGAAGCGTTCGCGCACCGCGTCCTCGCTGCCCCACAATATCGGACTGACGAAACCTTCGGGCGGCGGCGGAGAATAGGCGGCGCTGATTTTCAGGATCGAAGAGATGAATGTCGGATCATTGGGAATCCAGTTGCCCATGACGATGCGTCCGCCCGGCTTGGCGACCCGCACCATTTCCTTAGCTACGTCATGGGGTCTCGGCGCGAACATCGCGCCGAAGATGGAGACGACGAGATCGAACTGGTCGTCACCGATGCCTTCAAGATTGGAAGCATCGCCCTCCTGGAAGCGCAGATTCCGCAAGCCAGCGTCAGCCGCGCGCTTGTTGCCGGCGGCGACGAGATTGCTCGAAATATCGACACCCAGCACATCGGCGCCGCGTTGGGCCGCCGGCAAAGCCGTGGTGCCGTCGCCACAACCAAGATCGAGCACTTTCATGCCGGGCTTGACGCCGATGCTTGCGACAAGCGCATCGCCGCTTTCACGCATGGTGGCGGCAATCTTGGTGAAATCGCCCTTTTCCCAGAGGGCTTTGTTCGGATTCATAATGCCAATTCCTCAATGTGCCCGCGCGGGGCAAGCGGGTTATCTCCCTGAACGGCTGTTTGCGGCAGTGACGCCGGGCACGCTAGTTCAGAAGTTGAATCGGCCTGATACAGAAACTGAACTAAGCTAGGATCGCCTCACGCGGAGGACGTTTCGCATGACCCAATCCTATGGCCAATTTTGCCCGGTTGCGATGGCGGCCGAGATCGTATGCACGCGCTGGACGCCGCTTCTGATGCGCGAGTTGGCCGGTGGCAGCACCCGCTTCAATGATTTGCGCCGCGGCCTCTTGCGGATGTCGCCCGCTTTGCTGTCGCAACGCCTGAAGGACTTGGAGGCCGCAGGCGTCGTCGAACGCAAACCCGCGCCGAGCGATCCTAGCATTTCAGAATATCACCTGACGGCATCGGGCCGCGATTTGTGGCCGGTGATCTTCGCACTGGGCGAATGGGGTCAAAAGTGGATTGAAACGGAAGCATCGCTAAAGAAGCTCGATCCGCAGCTTCTGATGTGGGACATGCGCCGCAACCTCAATCCCGACCCGATGCCGGCGCGGCGCAGCGTCATTCAATTCCAATATCCCGAACTCGCGCCCGCATCGCGTTCCTGGTGGCTGGTGGTGAAGCCAGGCGAAAACGTCGACCTCTGCCAAATCGATCCGGGCTTCGATGTTGATCTCTATGTCAGCACCGATTTGCGCACGATGACTTCGATCTGGATGGGCTACGAAACCGTCCGCCAAGCTGACAAGGCAAGTCGGATACACCTTACTGGCGACGCCGAACTCGCGGCGAAGATGCAAACGTGGCTCGGCTTAAGCGGACTCGCAAAGGTCGAACGGATGGTGAGCTAGTTCCAGTGCGGCGGCTTGCGGGCCGCCCATGGCATTTCTTTTTCTAGCTGCCCCGCCAACCGAAAGAGCGTGGCCTCATCGCCGTAGCGGCCAGTGAACATCATCGCGATCGGCAGATTGCTCTCGCTTTGATGCAGCGGAAGCGAGAGCGAGGGCTGGCCTGTCATATTGAACGGCGGCGTAAAGCCGAACGTCGTGGCCTGGCGGCGATCGAACTCTTTCAGGTCATCCATCAGGGTGTCGAGATAATCGACGCGCGGGACGTTGGTGGAGAGCACCGGCGTCAACCACACGTCCCAGGTTTCAAAGCGCCCAAGGATTTGCCGGTTCATCAGCCGCAGTTGCTGCCAAGCCCAGCCTGCATCTTGTGCGCTGAGCTTCTTGCCGGCTTCGTAGCCCCGGCGCGCCAAGCCTTCGATGTCGTCGCCCGGCTCGCGGCCCTTGATCTCGATCCAACGCTTGATGCCGGCGGAAAAGTTGGCGGCCGAGACGATGCCCTGCGCGCGATAGAGCAAGCGATAGTCAATGCCGAGCCCCTCCTCGCGCACCTCATGGCCGAGCGCTTTCAGCGTTTCAGCCGTGCGCTCCAGTGCTGCGCGGACTTCGGGATCGACCGGCTTGCCCATCGGCGTCTCGCTCGAAAACGCGATGCGCAGTTTGCCCGGCGCGCGCGTGACCTCTTCAAGGTAGGGGCGCTCCTTCTGCGGATACGCGAACGGGCTGCCCGGTTCAGGATAGCCGGTGGCGTCCAGCATCGCGGCGCTATCGCGCACGGTGCGTGAGACGACGTGATCGACGCTGAAACCGATGGCGCGATCGGTGTCGTGCTGGCCGTTGGGATTGCGGTCGCGCGTCGTCTTCATGCCGACGAGGCCGCAACACGCGGCGGGAATACGGATTGAGCCCAGGCCGTCGCTCGCATGCGCCAGCGGGACCATGCCGCTAGCGACGGCCGATGCCGCGCCACCCGACGAACCGCCGGAGATGTGATCCGGATTCCACGGATTGCGGCAGGGCCCAAGACGCGCCGACGTGGTGACGCCGGGGATTCCAAACTCCGGCGTATTGGTCTTGCCCGCGAGCACGACGCCGCTGGCGCGGTAGCGTGTGATCAGTTCGCTATCTTGAGCGTCGGCGTCCACGCAGGCAAAGCGGCTGCCCGATGTGCGCGGCCAGCCCTTAACCCTGACGCCCAGATCCTTGATCAAAAACGGCACGCCTTTGAACGGGCCCTCGGGCAGCGCGCTTTTCGCTGTCTCGCGCGCTTCATCGTAAGCTTTGTGAACGACGGCGTTGAGCGCGCCATTGTGGCGCTCGATGCGCTCGATGGCGGCGTCGAGCAGCTCGAGCGGCGTCACGTCCTTCTTGCGCACCAGTTCGGCTAAGCCCAAGCCGTCATGCGCCGCATAGTCCGCGAAGCTCATCGCGCGTCTCCCCGCTTATCGTTGGCAGAGAGGTTAAGCGGTTAATGCGCGTTTGGCACGTCTGATGCAGCGCGGCGCTTATGAGCGCTGGCCCTATCCCGCTCCGTTACGTTGAGGAACCCGGCGGCAGCCGTCAGGGCGACCGCCGCGGCGCGGACCGCCGCGCCCCGCGCCGGTGGCTGGATCCGCTGTTCGCGGCGACATTGGTCAACCAGATTGCGCCAGCGGAGACGGTGTATGTGCGTGCTTACGATGTGAAACCGCGCAACATTCGCAGCGGTATCGCGTTCGACGTGCGGGCCTAGCCCGCCGCTTTTTTCTTTTGCGCCTCGAACTCCGCCAGCCAGCTATCGATCGCATCCAGGCGCGCTTCGATGCTTTCGATGCGGTCACTCGGTTCGGCGTCCGCGGGCGGCGGCTCGCGCACAGTGACGCCGCTCTTCAGCGTCACTTCGAGGAGATCGGCGTGCAGCACGCGCGCGAACGTCTCTAACTCAGCGGCGCTGGCGACGCGTTCGTTGGTGAAGACGCCGTGCAGGTCTGCGCGTTCGATGCCGGCGGCGATGGCTAGCGCCGCCCTGTCGAGCCCACGTTCAGCAAGTTTCGCATCGAACCAGTCAGCATCGAAAAAGAGCGACATTCTTACACCCACCCTGCAACCGGCGCCGTTCGTGCAAAACGGCGGTGGTCATGGACGTAACCATCTTTCCCCGATTCGCCCGCTGGCTCGACTTCGCAATTACGCTGGCGCTGGGTGTTTGGTGCCTTTGAGGGACTGGGGATGAGGGACGCGGGACGAGAAAGGGCGCGACCGTTAAGTCGCGCCCTCGTCCCTAGTCCCGAAAACCGAGTCCCGTCTTACTGTCCCGCAAACTCAACGTCGCGGCGAGCAGAGATGATCGTGACGACAACGCCAGCGAGCACGTCCAGCAGCGCCATCACCAGGATGATGAAGAACACGCTGGTGGCGAACGCCGGGTGCAGAAGGAATTCGACCAAGCAGATGATGAACACCAGCATCGAAAGCGCGTGATTGAATATCGCGGCCGAGCCGGTGGAGGTTGATTTCAGCAGCTCGACAAAGAGCAGAATGAGCGCGAGCAGCATCATCACATCGCCGAACGTGATCATCCATTCGGCGCCCGAGGCCATCGGCACCGTGACCCATGGCTCCAGCAAATGCGTGCGAACACCGGCGCCGTCGCCACTATTTGCGGCCGTCGCCCCGAACGCCCAGATGTTGTAGGTCAGGACCGGGATGAGGATCAGCGGAAAAACGTTGAAAATAGCGCCCATTGGGCCCCCCTGCTGTTGCGTGCGTGACCGACGCCCCCGCGTCGCTGCTGCGTGAAGTGCAATGTGTTCGCCTGAATCGCCTCGGCCGCTCATAATTCGTCCGTGCCTCCTGGCAGTCGCGCCCGGCTCCGAAGCCACATTACCCCAAACAGGTCCGTCATGTTGGCGGCCAACCGTCCGAGGTTCGTGTACTTCGAGCGCCCAGCGCTACGCTGTCGATGATTAACCTCCAAAAACTCCACTGCATAGCCTTCGCGCAGCATCAGTGCGGCCATGAAACGGTGCATGTGATCGAAGTACGGCAGGCGCAAAAAAGCCTCCCGTTTGAACACCTTGACGCCTGAACCGCTATCGTCGGCGCCATCATTGAGGGCGGCTTTGCGAATGTTGTTGGCGATGCGCGAAGCTGTGCGCTTGCTCCAATTATCCTGCCGCTTGGTGCGTTTGCCAGCCACCATGCCCAGTTCCGTGGGCGCTTCGGCGCGGGTGAGCCTAGCCAGGAGCCGCGGCAGATCGGCCGGATCGTTCTGGCCGTCGCCGTCGAGCGTGCCCACGACCGGCGCGCGCGCGGCCAGCACGCCAGTGCGCACGGCACGGCTTTGACCGGCGTTCTTGCGGTGTCCGACGATGCGCAGCGCCGGCAATTCCGCCTTCAGGGCCGCCAATTCGCCGCGCGTATCATCGCGGCTGGCGTCATCGACGAAGATCATTTCGTAGGAGCGCCCATCGAGCACCGAGGCGATCTCACGGGCCAGATTGGCCGCGTTGCCCTCTTCGTCATGCACCGGCACGACCACGCTGAATTCGATGCTGTCGGCCAAGTTCCAGGTTCTCTTCCGGGTCGCGGCGGCCCTCATAGCGGTTAGCGCCGTCGGCTTCCAGCAGGCAAACCCGCTGGCCGGACGCCCTGCAAGGCGATTGACCCCTGCGGGCCAAATCCCGGTATCACCCATCCGTGCGCTCGCCCGTCTCCCCGGCCCTCTATGACCAGTTCGCCAGCGGCTGGCGCGGCTATGTGCTGATCGCGCTGATCGCGCTGGTCTCGGCCCAGTTCGGAGCGGGTCGCGTGCAGGTGATGGACGCCGACGAGGCGCGCTTTGCGCAGGCCACCCGGCAGATGGTCGAAACCGGCGACTATGTGAACATCCGCGTCCAGGACGCGGAGCGCAACCGAAAGCCTATCGGCGTCCACTGGCTGCAAGCCGCCGCCGTGCAGGCGCTTGAGCCGCTGACGGAACGCACCAATGCGATCTGGGCACACCGCTTGCCATCGGCGCTCGGGCTCGTGCTCGCCGCGCTCGCGACGCTTTGGGCCGGCGCCGCTCTGCTCGGACCACGGCCAGCGTTTTTCGGCTCTGCGCTTTTCGCTTCCGGCATGCTCGCTGGCTTCGAGGGCATGACGGCGAAAACCGACGCGTTGCTGCTCGGCTTCACGACATTGGCGCTCGCGGCTGTAGTGCGCTTGCGATTTGGCGACGGGAAGAGACCCAGGCTCCTCTCTCTCCTCTTTTGGTTTGCGCTCGCATGTGGCGTGCTGATCAAAGGCCCGGTGACGCCGCTTGTGGTCGGGCTCACGCTTGGCGCGCTCTTTGTTTGGGAGCGCCGCGCCGCATGGATGAAGCCGCTGCTTTGGTGGCCTGGGCCGATCATGGCGGCGGCGATGATCGCGCCGTGGTTCATCGCGATCTCGATGGAAACGGACGGGCGCTTTCTGTTCGACATGCTGCTCCACGACCTCGCGCCGAAGCTGATCAGCGGACAGGAAGGTCACTTCGCGCTGCCCGGCTATCATCTCTTTTTGCTGCCCTTACTGATCTTTCCTGCGACTTACGCGCTGCCAGCCGCAGCGCGCCTCGGCTGGGAAACACTGCGTGCGCCGCGCAACGACGATGCGCACGCGCCCTATCGCTTCTTGCTCGCATGGGCCGTGCCGACTTTCCTGTTCTTCGAACTCGCGCCGACAAAACTCGTGCACTACACGTTGCCAGCTTATCCCGCGATCGCCCTGCTCTGCGGCGCTGGACTGACGGCGATGCTTGCCCGCTCATGGCGGACCACGCATCCGACTGGCGTTGCGCTCTTTGCCGTGTTCGGCGCCGTCATCGTCGCCATCATGGCCACCAGCGCGACCTTTATGTTCGGCGATTTCAACGCCGATTTGCGGCGCGCGATCTCAACGGCGTTGATTGGCGTGATTATCGTCGGCGCGGCTGTCGCCGGCCTCATCCTATTGCGCCGCCCTGCCGTGCGCGCGGCGATCTTGGTTGCATGCGCGCTCATGCTGTCATTCAGCTTGCGCGAGCGAATCTTGCCGGAGGCGCGTGCGTTCAACGTCTCAACTGGCGCACTTGCGGCGCTGACGCGGGCGCGTTTGACGCCGCGCGACGATCGCCCGCTCTGGGTCGTCGGCTACACCGAGTCGAGTCTGATCTTCCTGACCCGCACCGATATCCGGCTCGTCTCGGCGCGCGAAGCGGGCGCGCGGGCGCAGCCGGGCGACGCGCTGGTGATCGAAGGCCGCGCGCTGCAGGAAGTCGCGGCGGAACTGGCTTTGCGGGATTTTGTCTTCACGCCGGCTGAGCCGCCGGTGCGCGGCTATGCGCTGGGTCGCGGCGAGCGGGTCGCGTTGTTCGTGGGCCGGATCGCGCCTAGCGGCGCGGCTGCGGCGGACGGCCAGCCACCAGATCCCGCAAGCCCAACACCACGCTAAGCGCCGGCATGGCGATCGCAGCGAAAGCGCGCTGGAACGGCGTCTTGGCGCTTTTGGCGACGAAGAGCGCCAGCCCCTGCAGGTGCTTCCGGCTACGCTGCGGACGCGAGAGCTGCACGCCGGCCGCGTCGGGCTGAAACAGGATGCTGCCGCCTGCATCGGCGGCGCGACGGCAAAGATCGAGATCAGCGGCGTAGGTCGCGTAGCCTTCGTCGAACCCACCCAGCTGTTGGAAGTCGCTGCGCGGGATCAGCATGAACGCGCCCGACACGGCAGCCACGAGCGACGGCTCGGGCTCGTCCTGCTCGATCTTCTTGCGGCGCGGCGTGGGCGCTTTGGCCCAATCGAGCGCAATCGCGATGGCTGACCAAGCGTTAAGCGAACCGGCACGCACGGCGCGGCGCTCGCGGCCCTCCGTGTCGGTCAAACGCCCGCCAACGATCCAAGGCGTACGCGCGCCGCCGCCAGCCGCCGCCATGCGCGCAACCGCGCCACGTTGCAGCACGACGTCCGGCGCGAGGAACAGTAGCCAACGTCCAAGCGCATATTTCGCGCCTTGATTAGCAGCCGCGGCGCTCGAGAGCTCCGGCGCCGCCGAAACCAGCTTCACATCTCGCCGATCGGCTTGCAGCGCGCGAAGAGCGGCAGAGACTTCCGGCGCGTTGCCGTGATCGACGATGACGAGGTCATCGATCCACGGCTCAGCCAGCGCGCTGCGCAAACTGAGATCGAGCGGTGCGAAATTGGGCTGATGCGGGCGAACGTCGCGCACCACCACCACGGCGGACACGCGCGGCGCGAGTGATGTCGCAGACGTGCGTTCGCGTGATGGGAACTTGTCCACCCAATTCCTCTCGCCCGGAAACCCGAGTCTCATCCTGTAGCGCCCCGCCAGCCTCGTCCAGGGGACAAGACCGGCGCGGCGCACACGAAGCGCATTACATACGCTTTAGATCGGGCGGCGTGGCTTCGGCGACAAGTGCGGCAACTGCCGCATCCAGACCAACCACGTCCTGCGCATCGCTGCCGAAACGGCGGAGCGCGAGTTTGCGTTCTTCCGCTTCCTTGCGACCGACGACCGCGATCACCGGCGTTTTCGCCAGCGAGTGCTCTCGGATTTTATAGCCGACCTTCTCGTTGCGCAGATCAAGTTGGACCCGAAGGCCGGCAGCGCGCATTTCGTCCGCCGCCTGCTGCGCATAAGCGTCGGCCTCTTGCGTAATCGTCGCGACGACAACCTGCACAGGCGCCAGCCACATCGGGAAGGCGCCCGCGACGTTTTCGATCAGGATGCCGATGAAGCGCTCCAGCGATCCGAGAATCGCGCGGTGCAGCATCACAGGACGATGCTTGGCGCCGTCCTCGCCGACATATTCGGCGTCGAGCCGATCGGGCAGCACGTAGTCCAGCTGGATCGTGCCAATCGTCCACTCGCGGCCGATGGCGTCCTTCACCGAGAAGTCGAGCTTGGGCGCGTAGAAAGCGCCATCGCCCTCCGCAATCACAGGCTCGACGCCCGCCGCCCGCGCGGCGTTCAGCATTTGCGCTTCGGCTTTGTCCCAGAATTCATCGCTACCGGCACGCACCTCTGGCCGCGTGGCGAGCGCAATCTTGTCGCTCGCCATACCGAAATCCGCGTGAATGGAAGCAGCGAGCTTGATGAAGCGCGTCGTCTCCTCCTCGATTTGATCCTCGCGGCAGAAGATGTGTGCATCGTCTTGCGTAAACGCGCGCACGCGCATGAGGCCGTGCAGCGATCCTGACGGCTCGTAGCGGTGGCAAGCGCCGAACTCGGCCATGCGCAGCGGCAAGTCGCGATAGCTCTTCTGGCCGAACTTAAAGATTTGCACGTGGCCAGGGCAGTTCATCGGCTTCAGCGATAGCGTCTCGCCCTCAACCGTCTCGCAGACGAACATGTTGGGGCGATACTTGTCCCAGTGGCCGCTCTTTTCCCAGAACACACGGTCAAGCACTTGCGGCGTTCGCACCTCGACATAACCGGCCGCATCCAAGCGACGGCGCATGTACGCTTCGATCGTGCGCCACAGCATCAGGCCCTTTTCGTGCCAGAACACCATGCCGCGTCCCTCTTCCTGCATATGGAAGAGGTCCATCTGGCGGCCGAGTTTGCGGTGATCGCGCTTCTCGGCTTCTTCGAGGCGTTTCAAATATTCTTCGAGCTGCTTCTCATCGGCCCAGGCCGTGCCGTAGATGCGTTGCAGTTGCTGATTGTTCTGATCGCCACGCCAATAGGCGCCCGCGAGCTTCATCAGCTTGAAGGCTTTGCCGAGCTTGCCCGTTGAGGGCAAATGCGGCC
>LNFM01009306.1_pt1 | contig 27569 bp, 25 predicted proteins | sample 596031 | NCBI WGS metagenome assembly LNFM01 (sample SAMN04254537, study PRJNA301005) | activated carbon metagenome | isolation source: dual media filters at the Ann Arbor, Michigan drinking water treatment plant | place: USA: Ann Arbor
AATGGTCGGCGGGCCGCCTCTGCCGGCGTCCCCGGTGGGCCGGGATCCGCGAACGGCGGCGGGGGCACACGCCCAAGTGGACCTCGACGGACCGACCGATTGGACCATCCCCGCGACGCGACCTCCAGCGCCCCGCCGCCCGTCCGGGTGCGGGTAGGCTCCGCGGGTTCCCCCTCCCGACCGACGGAGCGTCCCATGGCCCTCGAACGACCCGAGATCGCGACCCCCGACGGGGATCCGCCCTCCGAGCTCGAGATCACCGACCTCGTCGTCGGCGACGGGGACGAGGCGACGCCGGGGCGGAACGTCTCCGTGCACTACGCCGGCGTCGCGTTCTCGACGGGGAAGGAGTTCGACGCCTCGTGGAACCGGGGGCAGGAGTTCCGGTTCGGCCTCGGCCAGGGCCAGGTGATCTCCGGGTGGGACCAGGGCGTCACGGGGATGAAGGTCGGCGGCCGCCGCCGGCTCGTGATCCCCCCGCACCTCGCCTACGGCGACCGCGGCGCGGGTGGCGTGATCGCGCCGGGCGAGACCCTGATCTTCGTGGTCGACCTCCTCGGCGTGAGCTGACCCGGCGGTGAGGATCACCCGCGTCCGCCCCGACACGAAGACCCCGTCCGCCGACTGGTTCACCGGCGACGTCTGGGTCGACGACATCGCCACACCCCCGGCCCCCGCGGCGGTGCGGGTCGTGAGCGTCCACTTCGCGCCGGGGGCCCGGACGGCGTGGCACACCCACCCCCTCGGGCAGGTCCTCCACGTCACGGAGGGGCAGGGACTCGTGCAGCGGCGCGGCGCCCCGCCGGAGGTCGTCCGCGCCGGCGACACCGTCGAGTTCGACCCGGGCGAGGACCACTGGCACGGCGCGGGGCCCGCCTCGTTCATGACGCACCTCGCCGTCCACGAGGCCGACGCCGGCGGCTCCCACGTGACGTGGGGCGACCACGTCGCCGACGCCGAGTACGGCGAGGCCCCCGCGAGCTAGCGAGCCGCCCCGGGCCCCACCCCGTCCGCGCCCCGTCCGCCGCCGAGCGGGCGGGCGTAGCGGACCTCCGGGACCCGGGCGCCGAGGACCTCCTCCCACCGTCGGGCGCCGTCAGGCGTCCACCCCGCCGCGGCGTACACGCGTCGCGCCCGGTCGTTGTCGGCGACCACCCACAGCGTCGCCCGCGCGAACCCGTCGGCCCGCGCCAGGGCGGTCCCGCGGGCCAGCAGCACCCGCCCGAGCCCCGACCCCCAGGCGGCCGGGTGGACGTAGAGGGCGCACAGCTCGGCGGTCGTCGCGGGGTCGCCGTCGGCGTCGCGGGTCGGGCTCCACACCGCGAACCCCCGCGGCGGCCCGCCCCGGTCCCCCGCGACGAGCACCCTCCGCCGTGGCGCGGCCCCGCCGATGGTGCGCCGCCAGACGTCCTCCCGGTCGGCGGCCGACACGTCGCTCAACGCGTCACCGGGGAACACGTGGCCGTACGCGGCGCGCCACGCCGCCAGGTGCACCTCCGCGATCGCGGCGGCGTCGCGGGGCTCCGCGGGCCGCACCTCGGGGGTCGGGACGCGCGTCGGGATCGGGGCGTGCACGGCGCCCCCATCCTCCCACGGCGCCCGGGCCGGTCGCGCCGGGCGGGGCGATACTGCGTCGGATGAGCGCCGTCCCGGAGATCCTCCGCATCCGCGACTTCCGGGCCGTCTGGCTCGCCAGCCTCGCCTCCAACGCCGGGTCGTGGCTCCAGATCGTGGCGAGCGGCTGGCTCATCCTGCAGGCCACCGACAGCCCCGCCGCCGTCGGTGCCCTCGCCCTCGTCACCCGCGCCCCCGCGATCGCGTTCTCCGCCTACGCGGGCGGCCTCGCCGACCGCTTCGACCGCCGCATCGTCGGCGCCTGGACGTTCGGGATGCAGGCCGTCGCGGCGGGGGTGCTCGCCGTCATCACGCTCACCGACGGCACCCACGTCGCCGCGATCTACATCCTCACGTTCGTGGTCGGCCTCGGGTTCGCGCTCGGCCTCCCCGCCATGCTCGCCCTCATCCCGGCGCTCGTCCCCCCGCCGAAGCTCTCCCAGGCCGTCAGCCTCAACGCCGCCGGCATCAACGTCGCGCGGCTCGCCGGGCCGGCGATCGGGGGTGGCGTCCTCGCCGTGTTCGGCGCCACCGCCTGCTTCGCCCTCAACGCCGTGTCGTTCCTCGCGCTCGTCTGGGTGCTCCTGCGCCTCCACCCCCGCCCCGCGGTCGTGCACGCGGGCGCCCCCGTCCGCATGAGCGACGCCCTCCGCCACGCCGTCCACGACCGCGCGATCCGGCGGCTCCTCGTCGGCATGGCCATCTTCACCACCCTCGCGTCACCCATCCAGGAGCTCGCCCCCGTCGTCGCCGACCGCCTCGACGTCGGCGCCACCGGCCTCGGCCTGCTGCTCGGGGCGATGGGGGGAGGGGCGCTCATCGGCGCGTGGCTGCTCGAGCGGCTCCACGCCCGCCACTACCCGCGCCACCTCGCGCTCCCCACCGCCACCACGCTCTTCGCCGCCGGGATGCTGGTCGTCGCCCTGACGCCGTGGTTCGTGGTGGGGCTCGCGGGGATGGCCTTCGCCGGCGCCTTCTGGATCTGGATGTTCGCGGCCACGAACACCGCCACCCAGCTGCGGTCCCCGCCGCGGCTGCTCGGCCGGATGCTCGGCCTCTACCAACTCTCCGTCATCGGCCCGATCGCGCTCGGCTCGACCGTCGCCGGCCTCGTCGCGGAGCACGTCGGGATCTCGGCGACGCTCGCCGGGTGCGCCGTCCTGCTCGCGGCGTGGGGACTGTGGAGCCTGCGCAACCCCGTCCGCGAGATCGACGCGCCCCGCGACGAGGCGGCAACGCGCTCAGGAAACGAAGGCCGCGATCTGCCGGACCGTCGCGGGGGGGACGCGGCCCTCGACCTGTAGGAAGTGGTTCGCCCCCGGCACCCGGACGGTGCGTACGGGGAGCCCGGCGGCGCGTCGCGCCGCGGCGAGGATCGCCATGTCCGCGACGGGGACGGTGCCATCCCGGGTGCCGTGCACCAGGAGCACCGGCTGACGGGCGCCCGCGGCGGCGCGCCGCGGGTCCGCGGAGAGGGTCGCCTCCGCCACCCCCGGTCCCGCGAGCCGATCGAGCAGGCGGCGGGCGCCCCCGGAGACGCGGGGCAGCAGCCCCAGCGGCCGCCCCGGCGCCGACAACGCCACCACCCGGGTGGCCGGCGACCGCGTCGCGGCGGCGAGCGCCAGGTCGCCGCCCTGGCTGTGGCCGACGAGGGCGACCCGGGTGGGGTCGACCCCGGGCAGTGCGGCCAGCAGGCGCACCGCCGCCGCGGCGTCGCGCTGCAGGGGGCGGGCGTCGAGCCAGCTCAGCGCGGGCCCCCCCGAGTCGCCGAGGCCGCGCTTGTCGTAACGGAGCACCGCGACCCCCCGGTCCGCGAGGCGGCGCGCGAGGTCGGCGTAGGGGCCGCCGGCGCGTCCGAACGACCCGTCGCGCGACGCGGGACCGAACCCGCCCACCAGGACGGCGGCGGGGTGCGGACCGGGGCCGGCCGGCACGCTCAGGGTCGCCGCGAGCGTCACGCCGCCCGGGGCGGGTATCGCGACGGGCCGCTCCACGGGGCCCGCGGCGGGGCCGGCGAGCAGCAGGGCGCTGAGGAGGGCGGCGAGCACTCCACCGAGGGTAGATCGGGCCCGCCGCCGTGGCCCCCGCGGAGGGTTAAGGGCCGGTCAGGAACCGGGATCCGGCGGCCGGCGCCCCGCCGTGGCGCACTCCCGGCCGGGCCTCGGCTATCCTCCTCCGCGTGGACGAGGTCCTGCTCGCCGAGCGGCTGATCGCCTACGACACGTCCCGCCGCTCCGGGATCGGGCAGGCCACCGACTTCGTGGCCGGGTGGCTCGAGGCCCGCGGCGCGACCGTCTCCCACGTCGAAACGGGGGGTCGTCGCAGCCTGGTGGCCCGTGTCGGCGACGGCCCGACCCGGTTGGTCTACCACGGGCACATCGACGTGGTCCCCGGGCACCCGGAGCAGTTCACGCCCCGCGTCGACGGCGGCCGCCTCGTCGGTCGCGGCGCCTACGACATGAAGGCCGCGCTCGGGGCGATGATGCTCGCCGTCGCGGACCTCGCCCAGGGCGGTCTGCGGGGCGCGGTCGTCGACCTGATCGTGGTGCCCGACGAGGAGCGCTCCGAGCCCGGGGTGAACTGCACCCAGATGATGGTCCACGACGGCCTGCGCGCCGACTTCGTCGTCTGCGGCGAGCCCACCGACATGCGCGTCGGCGTCCAGGCGAAGGGCGTCCTCATGATGCGGGTCGACGTCGCCGGGACCGCCGCGCACGGCGCGACGCCCTGGTTGGGGGACAATGCCGTCCTGCGCGGAATCGACATGTACCGGCGCATCGCGACGCTCCCCTTCGCCTCGGAGTCGGCACCCCTGTTCGAGCACCCCTCCATCAACCTCGGCCGCATCCAGGGCGGCGACGCGGTCAACAAGGTCCCCGACCACTGCCGCATGGACGTCGACGTGCGCTACCTGCCGGGCCAGTCGCCCGACGAGGTCCTCGCGCAGATCCTGTCCCTCGAGCCGCGCGCCACCATCGAGGTGCTGCTCGAGCGCCCGCCCGCCGACGTCTCGCCCGACCACGTCCTCGTGCAGACGCTCCTCGACGCCGCCGGGCGCCACGAGCCGTCGGCCACCTCCGTCGGCCGCGACGGCGCATCCGACGCGGTCGCGTTCATCGAGGTGGGCGTCCCCGCCGTCGAGTTCGGCCCGCGCGGCGGCGGCCACCACGGACCCGAGGAGTACGTCGAGATCGACAGCCTGCCGCGGTACCGCCGTGCCCTGACCGAGTTCGCCCGCATGGTGGCCGAGCTGCCCGCGCCGGCGACCGGGACCGGGACGGGGGTGCCGGCACCGTGACGCCGGGCCGCCCGGAGCCGCCACACCGCGGGGCGCGGTACTGGCGCGTGCCGCGCCGCCGCCGCGTGTGGGTGGCGATCGTCGGCTGGTCGCTGTGGGCCGTCGTCGCCCTGGTCGTCGCGGCCGCCGGTGGCGCCTACATCTACCTCGACGACACCCTCGAGTCGGCCGCGCCGAACACGGCGGAGGCGAAGGCCGCCCGCGCCGCCACCAAGCCGGTGCTGCCGGGCAAGCCGGTCAACGTGCTGCTCATCGGGTCCGACACCCGCCCCTCCGAGGGCGACCCGGGACGCAGCGACTCGCTGATCCTCGTCCGGATGGACCCTCAGCGCGACCTGATCTCGATGCTGTCCTTCCCCCGCGACCTCTACGTCCAGATCCCGGGCTACGGGCAGGACAAGATCAACGCCGCCTACTCGCAGGGGCCGGCGACCACGATCAAGACCGTCGAGGAGCTGACGGGGGAGCCGATCAACGAGTACGTGATCGTCGACTTCACCGGGTTCGCCCGCCTCGTCGACGAGGTCGGCGGCGTCTACCTCGACATCGACCGGCGCTACTACAACAAGAACATCGGGACGGCGGCGACGAACTACGCCGACATCGACCTGCAGGCCGGCTACCAGAAGCTCGACGGCACCCGCGCGCTCTCGTACGTGCGGTACCGCCACACCGACTCCGACTACTCGCGCATCGCCCGCCAGCAGCAGTTCCTGTCGGAGCTGAAGCGGCAGACCAAGCAGCTCGGGAACCTCACCAACGTCACGAGCTTCCGCAAGATCTTCGGCGACAACATCGAGACGAGCATCGACAACGTGCCGCGGTTCATCTCGCTGCTGACGCTCGCGCTGGAGGCCCCGAAGGACCGCATCGCCCGCGTCTCGATCGAGGGGTCCGGCGGGATGATCAACGGCGCGTCCGTCGAGCTCGCCGACCCGTCCGAGATCGCGGCGAAGGTCGCGCTCTGGAAGGAGCCCGAGTTCGAGCAGGACACGTCCGCCGCGAAGCCGATCGACCCGCGCACCGTCGACGTCACCGTGCTGAACGGCAGCGGCGAGCTGCTCGCCGCCGAGGACGTCGCCCAGGCCCTCGCCGAGAAGAAGTACATGGCCCGCGTCGGCGGCAACGCCGACTCCTTCGACTTCGCCAACAGCGCCGTCTACTACGCCCAGGGTTTCCGCGACCCCGCCCGGAAGATCGCGGCGTTGATGGGGCCGGGCGCCACGATCGGCGCGCTCGAGAACGGCGGGGGGAGCGGCAACGAGGTCGTCGTCGTCGCCGGGGCCGACTTCAACGGTGAGCTCGCGACGCCGCCGAAGGCCGAGGCGCGGCCCGCGGCGTCGACGGTCGACACCACCGGGATGGTCGAGACCCTCCGCGGCCTGCGCTCCCAGGCGCCGGGCATGCGGATCATGGCGCCGCTGAAGGTCGCGACCGGGTCGGAGGCCCGCATCGTGCGTGCCTACCGCATCTCGACGAGCGGCGGCGACAACGGCCCGCCGGCGGTCAAGGTGGTGTTCCAGGTGTACGTCGGGGGGGCCCCGAAGTACTGGAGCATCATGATGACGTCGATGAAGAACCCCCCGATCGTCGACGGTCCGACGGGGAGGTACACCAGCGGCGGGCGTGAGTACCTTACGTTCTACGACGGGCGCAACCTTCAGCGCCTCGCGTTCCGCACGGGCAACACGTGGTACTGGGTGTCGAACACCCTCATGAACGAGCTCAGCGCCAAGACGATCGAGGAGATCGCCAAGTCGATGCGGCCACTCAACCGCGCCACGCTGCCTGCCGACAGGACCGACACACCGATGACCGTCTCGACGGAGGCCAGCACCCCATGACCGACAACGCGAGCAACGCGACGCCCGGACCCGGCGCGGACGCCGTCAACGGCGGCGGCCCGGCCCCCCGGGAGCGCGTCGGCGTGATCGGCGCCGGCTACGTCGGCCTGGTGACGGGCGTCTGCCTGGCCTCGATGGGGTATGAGGTGACGCTCCGCGACATCGACGCGAACAAGGTGGCGGCGCTCAACGACGGCCAGGTGCCGATCTACGAGCCCGGCCTCGTCGAGATGATGTCCGAGCACCGCGACCGGCTGACGTACACGCTCTCGCTGGAGCGGATGCTGGAGCGGTCGGAGGTCGTGTTCATCGCGGTCGACACCCCGCCGACCTACTCGGGCGACGCCGACCTGTCGCGCGTGATGAGCGTGGTGGAGGAGCTGGAGAAGGTCGGCGCCGACGCCCGCCACGTGCTCGTCATGAAGAGCACCGTGCCGGTCGGCACGGGTGAGCGGGTGCGGGCCGAGCTCGACGCCCGCGGCCTGGAGGACGTCGGTTACTGCTCCAACCCCGAGTTCCTGAAGGAGGGCGCGGCGATCGCCGACTTCCTGCGCCCCGACCGCGTGGTGATCGGTTCCTTCGACGACGCCCAGGGCGACCGGGTCGCGGCCCTCTACGCCCCCCTCGGCGCGCCGATCATCCGCACGTCGGTGCCGTCGGCGGAGATGGTCAAGTACGCCTCGAACGCGTTCCTCGCCACCAAGATCAGCTTCATCAACGAGATCGCGAACGTCTGCGAGGAGGTCGGCGCCGACGTCGAGGTCGTCGCGCACGGCATGGGCCTCGACTCGCGCATCGGGTCGTCGTTCCTGCGCGCCGGCATCGGCTTCGGCGGCAGCTGCTTCCCGAAGGACGTGTCGGCGCTGAAGCAGCTCGCCGGCAACTCGGGGTACCACTTCCAGCTGCTCACCTCGGTCATCGAGGTGAACGAGCTCCAGAAGCGCCGCGTGATCGGCAAGCTGAAGAAGCACCTCGGCACGCTCGAGGGTAAGCGCGTCGCGCTGCTCGGCCTGGCCTTCAAGCCCGAGACCGACGACATGCGCGAGGCGTCGAGCCTCGTCCTCGCCGCCCGGCTCCTGGCCGAGGGCGCGGAGGTCGTCGCCTACGACCCGGTCGTCGAGGTCTACGACCGGCTGCACGGCGTGTCGATGACCACCACCGCCGAGGAGGCGATGGCCGGCGCCGACGCCGCCGTGCTCGTGACGGAGTGGGCCGCGATCGTCGGCCTCGACTGGGCCGCGGCGCAGGGGACGATGCGCTCCGCGATCGTCATCGACGGCCGCAACGCCCTCGACCCGCTCGAGATGACGCGCCTCGGCTACGCGTTCGAGGGCATCGGCCGGATCCCCGCGCACGTGGGTGCGCCGCTCTGACGCAGGCCGTCGTGCTGGTGGGGGGGCAGGGGCGCCGTCTGCGGCCCCTGACCGACACCCGCCCGAAGCCGATGATGCAGCTGGTGGACCGGCCGTTCGTCGCCCACCAGATCGACCTGCTGCGCCGCCACGGCGTCGATGACGTGATCTTCTCGTGCGGCTACCGCCCCGACGCGTTGCGCGACCACTTCGGCGACGGCTCCGCCGCCGGGGTGCGGCTGCGGTACGTCGTGGATCCGGAGCCGCTCGGCACGGCCGGGGCGGTCCGCAACGCCGAGGGGCTGCTCGACGACGCGCCGTTCCTGGTGCTGAACGGCGACATCCTCACCGACCTCGACCTGACGGCCTTCGCCGCGGAGCACCGGGAGACGGGTGCCCAGGGCACGATCGCGCTCACGCCCGTCGAGGACCCGAGCGCCTTCGGCCTGGTGCGGTTGCACGACGACGGCACCGTCGAGGCGTTCGTCGAGAAGCCCGCGCCCGGCGACCTGCGCCCCGGTGAGCCGTACCGCATCAACGCCGGCACCTACCTGCTCGACCCCGCCGTGCTGGAGCTGATCCCGCGGGGCGTGTCGTGCTCGATCGAGCGCGAGGTGTTCCCGGTCCTCGCGGAGCGGGGGAGCCTGCACGGACACCCGAGCGACGCCTACTGGCGCGACATCGGGACACCCGCGTCGTACCTCGCCGCGAACCACGACGTCCTGGCGGGGGCCCTGCGCACCGAGTCGCCGACCGGCGGGGCGTACCTCGGCGCCGGCGCCCACGTGGATCCCTCCGCGACGGTCGACGACCGCTCGTGCGTGGGGGACGGGGCCGTCGTCGGCGCGGGCGCGTCGGTGCGCGGCAGCGTGGTCGGCGCCGGCGCGCGGGTCGGGGTCGACGTGACGCTGGACGGCGCCATCGTCGGCGCCGGCGCGACCGTCGGCCGCGGGGCGCGCCTGGGGCCCGGCGTGATCGTGGGCGACGACGCCCGCATCGCCCCCGGCGTGGTGGTGGATCCGTCCACGCCCGTGCCGACGGGTGCGGGGGCGTGAGCGCCGCGCCACTCCGGTAGCCTGCCCGGCATGTTCGGACTGGACGGACCCGAGGCCCTGGAGGCCGACTCCCTCGGCCTGATCCGCGGGATCGGGGATTCGGTGACCGCCTTCGACGAGGCGCGCGCCGCCGCCGAGGCCGTCGAGATCCCGTGGCCCGCCGAGGCGATCACGGACGTCGCGATCTGCGGCATGGGCGGCTCGGCGATCGCCGCCGACCTCGTCACCGGGGCGTACCGCGAGCGCCTGCGCGTGCCCGTCACGGTGGTGCGCGACTACTACCTGCCGGGATGGATCGGCGAGGGCACCCTCGTGGTGCTGTCGTCCTACTCGGGCGGCACCGAGGAGACCCTGACGGCCGCCTCCCAGGCCCTCGAGCGCAACAGCCTCTGCGTGGCCGTGACGAGCGGCGGCAAGCTCGGCTCGTTCTACGCGGCGGAGGGCGTGCCGGTCGTCCCCGTCGTGCCGGGGTTGCAGCCGCGGGCGGCGCTGCTGCGGATGATGATCCCCCTGGTGGTGCTGCTGCACCGGCTCGACCTGGTGCCGTCGCTCACGTCGGACCTGGAGGAGGCGCGCGCCACCATCTCCGGCGCGATCGCGACCTACGGCCCGGACGTCCCCGAGACCGGGAACCCCGCGAAGCAACTCGCCCGTTCGCTGCAGAACGCCGTCCCCCTCATCTGGGGGGCCGAGGCGACCGCGCCGATCGCGGTGCGCTGGAAGGGCCAGTTCAACGAGAACGCGAAGATCCCGGCGTTCGCGTCGTCGATCCCCGAGCTCGACCACAACGAGATCGTCGGGTTCGCGGGGATGCCCGCGCCCCTCAGCGAGCTGGCGCACCTGATCATGTTGCGCGACCCCCGCCACCACCGTCAGGTGCAGCGTCGCTTCGACCTCACCCGCGAGCTGGTGGGGCCGCACGTCAAGCACACGTTCTCGATCGAGGCGGAGGGCCAGGGCGGCCTGGCGCGGATGCTCGACCTGGTGCTGCTCGGCGACTACGCGTCCCTCTACCTCGCGCTGCTCCGCGCGGTCGACCCGGGGCCGGTCGAGATGATCGAGCGCCTCAAGGAGCGGCTCGCGCAGACCGGGTACGGGAGGTCCGCGGACCCCCAGGCGTGACCGCGGCGCCCCGTCCCCCGCACGATGTCGCCGACCTCGGGCTCGCCCCGCTCGGCCGTCAGAGGATCGAGTGGGCCGACCGGGACATGCCGGTCCTCCGGAGCATCCGCGAGCGGTTCGCCCGTGAGACCCCCCTCGCCGGCGTCCGGATCTCGGCGTGCCTGCACGTGACGACGGAGACGGCGGCGCTCGCACGGACGTTGCGGGCCGGCGGCGCCGACCTCGTCCTCGTCGCGTCGAACCCCCTGTCCACGCAGGACGACGTGGCCGCGGCCCTCGTCGCCGACTTCGGCGTCGCGACGTACGCGCGCCGGGGTGAGGACGAGGCGACGTACTACCGGCACGTCACCGCCGCGATCGACCACGCGCCGCGGATCACGATGGACGACGGCGCCGACGTGATCGGGGTGCTGCACGGCGAGCGGCGGGAGATGCTCGACGGCGTCGTCGGGGGCACCGAGGACACGACGACCGGCGTCATCCGCCTGCGCGCGCTGGAGCGCGAGGGCGGGTTGGCGTTCCCGGTGATCTCGGTGAACGACGCCGACACGTCCCACATGTTCGACAACACCGGCCAGTCGACGATCGACGGCCTGCTGCGGGCCACGAACCTCCTCGTCGCCGGCCGCCGGGCGGTGGTGGCGGGGTTCGGGCCGTTCGGCCGCGGCGTCGCCGGGCGCCTGCGCGGGATGGGCGCCCACGTGATCGTGCTGGAGGTCGATCCCCGCCGGGCGCTGGAGGCGGTGCTCGACGGCTTCCTGGTGATGCCGGTGGCGGAGGCGGCGCGCCTCGCCGACGTGTTCATCACCGCGACCGGTGACGTCGATGTGCTGCGGCCGGAGCACATGCGGGAGATGAAGGACGGGGCGATCCTCGCGAACACCGGGCACTTCAACGTGGAGATCGACGTCGCCGGGCTCGCGGCGATGGCGACCGCCGAGCGGGAGGTGCGCCCCGGGGTGCGGGAGTTCCGGCTCCCCGACGGCCGGAGGCTGAACCTGCTGGCGGAGGGGCGGCTGGTGAACCTGGCGTGCGCGGAGGGGCATCCGGCGTCGGTGATGGACATGAGCTTCGCGAACCAGGCGCTCTGCGCGGAGTTCCTCGCGCGGGAGGGCGCGGGCCTGGAGCCGCGGGTCTACCCGGTGCCGCCGCGCATCGACGACGAGATCGCGAAGCTGAAGCTGGCGGCGCTCGGGGTGCGGATCGACGTCCTCACCGGAGACCAGGTGCGGTACCTGGCGTCGTGGGAGCAGGGGACGTGACGGCGCCGGAGGGGGTCGCCCCGCACGAGGTGATCCGCCTCACCGGTGACGCCGTGGAGATGCTCGACCAGACCCGCCTCCCGTCGGAGGAGGTGGTGCTGCGGTGCGCGGCGTGGCCGGAGGTCGTCGACGCGATCCGCCGCCTCGCGATCCGTGGCGCCCCGGCGATCGGGGTGGCGGGGGCGATGGGGGTCGCGCTCGCCGCCGTCCACGCCCCCCACGACGACGGTGACGCGTTCGACCGCGAGGTGGCGCGGGCCGCGGAGGCGTTGCGGGCGGCGCGGCCGACGGCGGTGAACCTGATGTGGGCGGTCGACGCCCAGACGGCCCTCGCGGCGGCCCACCCCGGTCCCCCGGAGGCCACCGCGGCGGCGCTCGCGGACGCGGCGCGGCGGATCCACGACGACGAGGTGGCGCGGTGCCGGGCGATCGGCGCCCACGCCCTCGCCCTGCTCGGCCGGGGCGCGCGGATCATGACCCACTGCAACGCCGGTGCGCTCGCGACGGGTGGGTACGGGACGGCCCTCGGGGTGGTGCGCGCCGCCCACGCCGCCGACCCGACGGTGCGGGTGGTGGTGCCGGAGACGCGGCCGCTGCTGCAGGGCTCGCGCCTGACGGCGTGGGAGCTGGCGCGGGAGGGGATCGCCCACACCCTCATCACCGATTCGATGGCGGCGGCGATGATGGCGGGCGGCGCCGTGTCGCACGTGGTCGTGGGGGCGGACCGCATCGCCGCGAACGGCGACGTCGCGAACAAGATCGGCACCTACGGCCTCGCCGTGCTGGCCCGTGAGCACGGCATCCCCGTCATCGTGGCGGCGCCGAGCACGACGGTGGACCCGGCGACGCCGACGGGTGCGGGCATCCCGATCGAGGAGCGCTCCGCCGACGAGGTCCGCGGCCTCACCCTCGGCGGCCGCCCCGCCACGTCCCCCACGACGATGGCGGCCAACCCCGCGTTCGACGTCACCCCCGCCCGCCTCGTCGCGGCGATCGTGACGGAGCACGGCGTCCACCGGCCCCCCTACGAACGCTCCCTCCCCCGGCCCGAGGGCGCCCCCGCCTGACGCTCTGGGGGCGGGTGCCCCGGTTCCCTCGGATCGTCCGATCGGACCCGGCGGCGGGGTCCACTTGGCCGAGACGCGGGGAAGGGCCCGCCGGTTCCTCCGGTCCAGTGGTGGTCCGATCGGACGATCACGGCGACGTCCGATCGGCTGCCGCCCGGGAGGGTGATCCTCCCCGCCGTTCCTCCGGTCCGCCCGATGGTTCACTTGGACCCGGAGGCGAGGTCCACTTGACCGAACCCGGCAGCGCGGTCCCCCAGCTCCATCGATCTCGATGGTTCACTTGGACCCGGACGCGAGGTCCACTTGGCCGAACCCGGCAGAGCGGTCCCCGCCGCTTCTGCGCTCTCGATGGTCCACTTGGACCCGAGGGCGAGGTCCGATTGGGACGACACCCGGGCGACGGGGGACGATCGGCCGGCGGTCGGAAACAGGGGCCGGCGGTCGCCGGCCCTCTCGTGCCACGCACGGTCGACGGCACATCCTCGGCTCCGATCCGGCACGGATGCGCGTCGCGCCGTCACACCGGACGAGACGAGGCTGGGGAGGTGCCGATCTCGTCCCTCCTCGACGTGCTCCTGCCACCCGCGTGCGCCGCGTGCGGCCTCCCCGGGGGGGCGGTGTGCGCCGCGTGCCGCGACGCGGTGGACCTCCTCCCGCCGCCGTGGTGCGGGGGGTGCGGGGCGCCGGTGCCCGTACCGGTGGAGCGGTGCGGGGAGTGCCGGGGCCGCGTCGCCGGGGCGCGGCAGGCGCTCGCCTACTCGGGGCCCGTCCCGGCCCTCGTGACGGCGCTCAAGGACGGCCGCCGCCGTGGGCTCGCCCCGGTGCTCGCCGACCTCGTCGCCGCCGCCGTCGGGCCCCCACCGCCGGGGACGGTGCTCGTACCGGTGCCGCTCGGGGCACGGCGCGCCCGGGAGCGGGGGTTCAACCAGAGCCTCCTGATCGCCCGGGCCCTCGCGACCCGGTGGGACCGCCCCGTCGCCCAGCCGCTGCGACGTGTCCGGGAGGGACCGGCGCAGCGCGGCGCCCCCCTGCGGGACCGGGAGCGCCAGGCCTCGGGTGCCTTCACGACCGGCGGCCGCGACCCCGTGCCGGAGCGGGCGTGGCTCGTCGACGACGTCCGCACCACGGGCGCGACGCTCGCCGACTGCGCGCGTGCCCTGCGGGCCGGCGGGGCACGTGAGGTGGGGGCGGTCTGCGTCGCCCGCGCGGAGCGGGCGCGGGGAACCACGGACGCGGCCGCCCCCGTGCGGCGCTAGCATCGTGGTACCCGGCGACGGCGATGGAGGAGGCCGCGATGCAGCTCCAGGTCAAGGGCAAGGGACTGTCGGTCACCGACGCTCTCTTCGATCACGCCGAGGCGAAGTTGGAGAGGCTGGCGCGCATCCTGCCCCCGTGGGACGACGCCACGGAGGTGGAGCTCGAGCTCTCGGTCGAGCGCAACCCCAAGATCGCCCAGGCGCAGATCGCCGAGGTCACCGTCCGCACCAAGGGCCCGGTGCTGCGGGTGCGCGAGAGCGCCGAGGACATGTACTCCGCGATCGACCAGGCCGCGCGCAAGCTGGAGCGCCAGGCGCGCCGCTACCGCGACCGCCGCAAGGACCACCACGGCCCCGCGATGGACGAGGTGCCGGAGATCCTCGGCGCCCAGCTCGACGGACGACGCGCCGAGGCCGGTGCCCCGGAGACGGTCGAGGAGCCGCCGGAGCCCACACCCCGCCTGGTGAAGAGCAAGAGCTTCGTGATGCTCGCGATGACCCAGGAGGACGACTTCTACGTCTTCCGGAACTCGGACGACGGGGAGGTCAACGTCGTCTACCGGCGTCGCGACGGGGACTACGGCCTGATCGCCCCCGGGGAGTAGCCCGGTCGCTCAGGCCCGTGCGGGGGGTCGCCGATGACCCCTGCGCTACCATGACCGAGCCGTGCCCACGATGGAGCGAGCCGCTGTATGAGCACTGATCTCATCAACAAGGTCCTCCGTGTCGGCGAGGGACGCGCCATGAAGGCCATGCAGTCGCATGTGGCCAAGATCGGTGCGCTCGAGCCCGAGATGGAGAAGCTGACCGACGCCGAGCTGCGCGCCAAGACGGACGAGTTCCGCGCGCGCATCGCCGACGGCACATCGGTCGACGACCTCGTCACCGAGACGTTCGCGGTGGTCCGCGAGGCGGGCCGGCGGGTGCTCGGCATGCGCCTCTTCGACGTGCAGCTGATCGGCGCGATGGTCCTCAACAGCGGCAAGGTCGCCGAGATGAAGACCGGTGAGGGCAAGACCTTCGCCGGCGTCCCGGCCGTCTACCTCAACGCCCTCACGGGCCGCGGCGTCCACGTCGTCACGGTCAACGACTACCTCGCCAAGCGCGACGCCGAGTGGATGGGCCCGCTCTACGACTTCCTCGGCATCAGCGTCGGCGTGATCTCGTCGATGATGCCGGAGGACACGCGCCGCGCGGCCTACGCCTCCGACGCCACCTACGGCACCAACGCCGAGTTCGGCTTCGACTACCTCCGCGACAACATGGCGGTGCGGCTGTCGGACTGCGTCCAGCGCGGCCACTACTTCTGCATCGTGGACGAGGTCGACTCGATCCTCATCGACGAGGCCCGCACGCCGCTGATCATCTCCGGTGTCCCCGAGGCCGCGACCGACACCTACTACCGCTTCGCGCGCATCGTCCCCACGCTGAAGGACGGCGAGGACTACGACGTCGACGAGAAGCACCGCGCCGCGTCGCCCACCGAGAGCGGCGTCGACAAGGTCGAGAAGGCGCTCGGCATCGACAACCTCTACCTCGACGTCAACGGCAACCTGGTCAACCACCTGATCCAGGCGCTGAAGGCCCACGCGCTCTACCGCAAGGACAAGGAGTACATCGTCCGCGACGGCGAGCTGCTGATCGTCGACGAGTTCACCGGCCGCGTGCTCGAGGGACGGCGCTACTCCGAGGGCCTCCACCAGGCGCTCGAGGCGAAGGAGGGCCTGCGGATCCGCGAGGAGAACCAGACGCTCGCGACGATCACCCTCCAGAACTACTTCCGCATGTACGAGAAGCTCTCCGGCATGACCGGCACGGCCGCGACCGAGGCCAACGAGTTCGCGAAGATCTACAAGACCGACGTGGTCTCGATCCCGACGCACCGGCCCATGGTCCGCGCCGACGAGAACGACTACATCTTCAAGACCAAGGACGCGAAGTTCCGCGCGGTCGCCGACGACATCGCCGAGGCCCACGAGCGCGGCCAGCCGGTCCTCGTCGGCACGATCTCCGTCGAGATCTCCGAGATGCTCGCCGGCCTCCTCACGCGACGCGGCATCCCGCACAACGTGCTGAACGCCAAGAACCACGCGCGCGAGGCCGAGATCATCCTCAACGCCGGCCAGCGGGCGGGCGTCACGATCGCGACCAACATGGCCGGCCGTGGCGTCGACATCAAGCTGGGCGAGGGCGTCGCCGACCTCGGCGGCCTCTACATCATCGGCACCGAGCGCCACGAGAGCCGGCGCATCGACAACCAGCTCCGCGGCCGCGCCGGCCGTCAGGGCGACCCCGGCGCGTCGCGGTTCTACCTGTCCGCCGAGGACGACCTCATCCGGATCTTCGCCGGCGACCGCATCTTCAAGATCCTCGACCGCCTCGGCCCCGGCGACGACCTGCCGATCGAGGCGAAGATGCTCTCCAAGACCGTGGAGGGCGCCCAGAAGAAGGTCGAGGAGCAGAACTTCAACATCCGCAAGCGCGTCCTCGACTACGACGACGTCCTGAACAAGCAGCGCGAGGTCATCTACTCCGAGCGCCGTCGCGTGCTCGAGGGCGAGGACCTCGGCGAGCAGGCGCGCGACTGGATCGCCGAGGCGCTCGTGGACATCGTCGACCAGTTCGGCGACGAGGAGTCGCTGCCCGCCGACTGGGACCTCGACGCCCTCTTCACGCAGCTCGGCAGCTACTACCCGATGTCCTTCACCGTCGCCGACATCCGCGACGAGCTCGACAGCGAGAGCGACCCGCTGACGCGCGAGGAGCTGCTCGACCGGCTCGAGGACGACATCATGGCCGCCTACGAGGCCCGCGAGGCCGACCTCGGCGCGACCCTGGTGCGCGACCTGGAGCGGTGGGTGCTGCTCCAGCTCATCGACCAGCACTGGCGCGAGCACCTCTACAACATGGACTACCTGCGCGAGGGCATCCACCTCCGCGCCCTCGGCCAGAAGGACCCGCTCTCCGAGTACCGCCTCGAGGGCCACACCATGTTCGACGAGATGATGGGCCTCGTGAAGATGGAGTTCGTGCGGTACATGTTCCACATCGAGGTGGACCGCGCTCCCGAGGCCGAGGAGCAGAAGGTCGCCGACGTGGACTACTCGTACCAGGCCGACCCGATCCAGGGCTTCGACGCCGCGGGCGGCGAGGGCGGCGACGAGTTCGCCGAGGAGGAGCAGGAGACGGGCCGCGGCGCCGTCGCCGTCGTCGAGCAGCGCGTCCTCACCGACGAGGACAAGGTGGGGCGCAACGACCCGTGCCCGTGCGGCTCCGGCAAGAAGTACAAGAGGTGTCACGGCGCGTAGCCGCGCCCCCGCATGAGCACCGACTCCACGTTCTCACTCGAGGACCTCGTCCAGCGCGCCGCCCGCCTCCGGGAGCGGGCCGCCGCCCTGGGCGGGTTCATCGATCCCCCCGCCCTCGAGCGCCGCATGGCCGAGCTCGAGGAGCTGATGGGTGCACCCGGCTTCTGGGACGACCAGGCCGGCGCCGCGTCGATCTCGGCCGCCCACTCGTCGGCGAGCACCCGCGTGACCCGGTACCGGGAGCTCGACGAGGAGATCGGCTCCCTCGCCGAGATGGCCGACCTCCTCCGCGAGGAGGAACGTGCCGGCGACCTCGACCCCGACATGCTCGCCGAGCTCTCCGAGGGCCTCGCCCGCGCCGACCGCACGATGGCCGCCCTCGAGGAGGCCCGCCTCTTCTCGGGTGAGCACGACGCCGGGGACGCCGTCGTCACCATCAACTCGGGCGAGGGCGGCACCGACGCGCAGGACTGGACCGAGATGCTCCTGCGCATGTACCTGCGCTGGGCCGAGAGCCGCGGCCTGAAGGCCGACCTCAAGGAGGTCCAGGCCGGCACCGAGGCGGGCATCAAGTCGGTGACGTTCACGGTGCACGGCACGAACGCCTACGGGTTGATGTCCGCCGAGCGCGGCGTGCACCGCCTGGTGCGGCTGTCCCCGTTCGACTCGGCGAACCGCCGTCAGACGTCGTTCGCCGCCGTCGACGTGGCCCCCCTCGTCAGGGACGCCGTCGAGATCGAGATCCTCGACAAGGACCTCAAGATCGACACGTACCGGGCGAGCGGCGCCGGCGGCCAGCACGTCAACAAGACCGACTCGGCCGTGCGGATCACCCACCTCCCCACGAAGATCGTCGTGCAGTGCCAGAACGAACGCTCCCAGACCCAGAACCGCGCGACGGCGATGGCGATGCTGCGGGCGAAGATGGTCCAGGTGGAGCTCGAGCGGCGCGAGGCGGAGGCCGCCAAGAGTCGCGGCGAGAGCCAGAGCATCGGCTTCGGCAGCCAGATCCGCTCGTACGTGGTCCACCCGTACACGATGGTCAAGGACCTTCGTACCGGGCACGAGACCGGCAACGCGCAGGGCGTCCTCGACGGCGACCTCGACGGGTTCATCCGCGCCGAGCTGGAGCGCCGCGCCCGTGGGGGATCCGGGGCCGGCGAACCCGGGGACGACGCGGGCGGGGAGGAATGAGCACCGTCCCCGTCGAAAGCCCCCGCGCCGGAGATGGGCCGGTTTTCCGGCGACTTCCCCGAATTGACCCACCGCGGAGCGCGGGGTACCCTCCCCGGGCCTCACGGGGGGCGCCACACCGCCGAAGGAGTTCCTGACGGCGCACGTTCCATCCGCAGCCCTCCGAAAGTGACGCGCTGGTCTTCACCATGAGCACCGACGCCCCCCCCACACCTCCCCCCGCCGATTCGGCTGCCGACCGCGCACGAGCCCGTGCGCGTCGCCGCGAGTCGACCGGAAAGTCCGACCGCCGCACGATGCTGCGGCCGGGCGACGGCCCGATGGTCATCCTCGACGGCGTCACGAAGGCCTACACCGACAAGGTGCACGGCCTCGACGACGTCTCGTTGTCCATCGAGAGCGGCGAGTTCGTCTTCCTGGTCGGGCCCTCCGGCTCCGGCAAGTCGACGTTCATCCGCCTGCTGATCAAGGAGTTCGAGCCCACGGGGGGCACGATCACGGTGGGCGGCCGCAACCTCCAGCAGCTCCGGCGGTCGAAGGTGCCGTACCTGCGGCGCTCGATCGGCTGCGTCTTCCAGGACTTCAAGCTGCTCGCCGGCCGCACCGTCTACGAGAACGTCGCGTACGCGCTGCAGGTGATCGGGGACAACCCGCGCAACATCAAGCGCAAGGTGCCGGAGATCCTGGCCCTCGTCGGCCTCTCCGAGAAGGCCGAGCGCTTCGCCCACGAGCTCTCCGGCGGCGAGCAGCAGCGCGTCTCGATCGCGCGCGCGTTCGTCAACCACCCGCGCCTGCTGATCGCGGACGAGCCGACCGGCAACCTGGACCCCGAGACCTCGATCGGGATCATGCAGCTCCTGTACCGCATCAACCGGACCGGCACGACCGTCATCATGGCGACGCACGACCGGGAGATGGTCGACAAGATGCAGATGCGGGTGATCGCGCTGGAGAACGGCAAGGTCGTCCGCGACCAGCGCCAGGCCTCCTACGCCCGCGCCGACTCCTAGGACGCCCGCGTGAGCCCCCGCTTCTTCCTCGCCGAGGCCCTGCGCTCGATCCGCGCGAACGCCGCCGTCTCGATCGCCGCCACCGTCACCGTGCTGATCGCGGTGTTCATCCTCGGCGCGTTCATCCCGTCGTTCCTCTACGTGCAGTCGACCGTCGACTCCCAGAAGGAGCGCGTCGACATCAACGTGTTCATCTCGGACGCGGCGACGGTGCCGCAGGTCGAGGGGCTCCGCAGCCAGCTCACCGCGCTGCAGGAGCAGGGTCCCGTCGAGTCGTTCACCTACATCTCGAAGGACGAGGCGCTGGTCAAGCTCCGCGACCGGCTGAACGACCCGTCGATCCTCGAGGAGCTGCCGGGCAACCCGCTCCCCGCGAGCTTCGAGGTGAAGCCGACCGACCCGGAGCGCTCCGACGAGATCATCGCCCAGCTGCAGGACAGCCCGGCGATCGACCCGGAGCTCGGCATCTCGTACGGCAAGGAGACCGCCGACCGGCTGCTCTCGGTCGCCCGGTTCATCCAGTGGGCCGGCCTCGGCCTGATCTCGATCCTGCTGGTCGCCTCGATCCTGCTGATCGGCAACACCATCCGGCTGTCGATCTTCGCCCGTCGGCGTGAGGTCGAGGTGATGAAGCTCGTCGGCGCGACGAACTGGTTCATCCGCTGGCCGTTCGTGATCGAGGGCGTCATCTGCGGCCTGATCGGCGCGGCCCTCTCGGTGGCGCTCCTGTTCGCCGTGAAGGTGGGCGTCGTCGACACGTGGATCCGCGACGCCGACAGCGCGCTCACCCGCGACTCGGCGACGACGATCAGCTTCCCGGTGCTCGGCCTGCTGCTGATCGCGTCCGGCGCGATCGTCGGGGCCCTCGGCAGCGGCATCACCCTCCGCCGCTTCCTCAAGGTCTAGATCGCCCGGCGCGGCGCCCCGACCCGCCCGGGCGGGATCCGCGCCGCGCGTGTCTATCATCGGGTGACGCCCGTGCGAGCCCGCCCCCGCCCATGAGCATCCGCCGGGTCCTCGTCGTGGTGGGCACCGTGCTCACCGTCCTCGTCGTCTTCGTCGCCGGCGTCATCGTCGGGGGGCACCCGGAGGACACGGGCCTCACCCGCCTGTCCGACCCCCTGCGCGGCATCGTCCTCGGCGACAGCGGCGAGGACCTCCCGTCGCAGGTGCTCGACGCGTTGCGGCGCGACTACTACGAGCCGATCGACGCCGAGAAGCTCCAGCGGGCGTCCGCGGACGCGGTGGTGGAGGCGCTCGGCGACCCGTACACCGACTACCTCGACCCCGACGAGCTCGCGGCCCTGCGCGAGCGCAACGACGGCGCCTACTTCGGCGTCGGCCTGCAGGTGGCCCAGCGCGGCACCGCCGTCGTCGTGACGGGGATCTTCCCCGGCGGCCCCGCGTCCCGCACCGGCGTGCGCGTCGGTGACCGGATCACCTCCGTCGACGGTGAGGACGTCGAGGGGGACAGCCTCCAGGAGGTCGTCGGCGCGATCCGCGGTCCCGAGGGCACGCCGGTGAGCGTCGGCGTCGCCACCGGCGACGGACCGGAGAGGGTGTTCGACCTGGAGCGCGCCCGCATCCGCGTCCCGGCCGTGACGTCCCGCATCGAGACCGTCGCGGGGGAGGAGGTCGGCTACATGAAGCTCTCCCAGTTCACGCGGGGCGCGACCGACGCGCTGCGCGACGCGGTGGAGGACCTGCGCGGCAAGGGCGCCACCGCGCTGGTGCTCGACCTGCGCGGCGACCCGGGCGGCCTCGTCACGGAGGCCGTCGGCGTCTCCGGCGTGTTCCTGCCCGACGACACCGAGGTCGTCGTCACGGAGGGCCTCAACTCGCCGCGGCGTGAGTTCCGCACCGACGGCGACCCCGTCGCCGGCGACCTGCCCCTGGTGGTGCTCGTCGACCGCGGCAGCGCCAGCGCCAGCGAGATCGTCTCGGGCGCCCTCCGCGACGCCGACCGGGCGACGCTGGTCGGTGAGCGGACCTTCGGGAAGGCCCTCGTCCAGAGCACGATCCCGCTGCGCGACGGTGGCGCCCTCAAGCTGACCACGGCGCGTTACCTCACCCCGAGCGGCTTCGACCTCGCCCTGCGTGGCCTGCCCCCCGACGTGAAGGTGGTGGACGACCCGGAGACGCCGCGAGACGAGGCGCTGCGCCGTGGCCTCGCGCTGGCGGCGGCGGAGGGATGAGCCGGGGCGGACCCGACGCGGTCCTCGTCGCCCGCATGGTCTCGGCCGGGCGCGGCGCGGCGGCGGAGCCGGCCTTCGAGCCGGGGCCCCGCATCCCACTGGCGAAGGGTGCCCGCGGCGACGCCGCGATCGGCGACCTCGTGACGGTCTCGATGCGTGGCCGCGCCGGCCGGGTCACCGCGGTGCACGGCTCGGAGCGCTCCCCCCGGGCGGCGTTGCGGGCGCTGCTGGTCGCCGAGGGGCTGGGGCGCCCGTTCCCGCGGGCGGCTCTCGAGGAGGCCGAGGCGCTCGACGACGGCGACGTCCTCGCCGACCGCGGCCGGCGCGACCTGCGCGACCAGCGCGTCATCACGATCGACCCGGAGGGGGCGAAGGACCACGACGACGCCATCGCCGTCGCCCGCGAACAGGGTGGTGGCGTGCGCCTGTGGGTGCACATCGCCGACGTCGCGCGGTTCGTGGTCGCCGGCGGGCCCCTCGACCGTGAGGCCGCCCGCCGCGGCAACTCGGTGTACGTCCCGGGGACGGTGGTGCCGATGCTCCCGCCGCGGCTGTCGTCGGACCTCTGCAGCCTGCGCCCCGGGGTGGACCGGGCGGCGGTCACGGCGGAGATGGTCATCGACGCCCGGGGGGAGGTGGGGGAGACGCGGTTCTCGCGGTCGGTGATCCGCTCCCAGCGGCGCCTCACCTACGCCGACGCCGACCGGGTGCTCGGCGGCGGATCGCTCGGCGACCCCGACCTGGAGGAGGGCGTGCTCCTCGCCGCCGAGGTCGCCGCGGCCCTCCGCGACCGGCGCATGGACCGGGGTGCGCTGGAGGCCTCCACCGGCGAGCCCGTCGTGACGTTCGACGGCGACCGCGTCGCCTCGGTGCACCTGGAGGGGCAGACACCCGCGCACTCCCTGGTGGAGGAGTGCATGATCGCCGCGAACGAGGCCGTCGCGCGGTTCCTGATCGCCCGGGGGCAGCCGACGGTGTTCCGCCACCACGAGGACCCCTCGCAGAGCCGCATCGAGCTCCTCTACGCCCAGCTCGACGAGCTCGGCGTCGCCACGCCGCCGCTCCCGGACGGTCCGATGGGGGCGACGGAGCGGCGCGCCGCAGCGACCGCCGCCGCACGCGCCGTCGCCGTGCACCTGCAGAGCGGGGGCACCGGTGGCGCGGCGTTGTGGTCGCTGGTGCTGCGGTCCCTGCGCCAGGCGCACTACTCGCCGGGCGAGGTCGGCCACTCCGGCCTGGCGAGCGCCGCCTACCTGCACTTCACGTCACCGATCCGCCGGTACCCCGACCTGCTGGTGCACCGCGGCCTGCTCGACGCGCTCGGCATCGGCGACCCCGGGCCGGAGGCGGTGGAGCTGGCCCAGGCGGCCGACCACTGCTCACGGACGGAGCGCGACGCGTCCGCGACGGAGCGCCGCGCCGACGACCTCTGCGCGGCGTTCCTGCTGCAGGACCGGCTGACCGCCGAGGGATGGGAGACCGTCGTCGAGGGGCACGTCAACGGGCTCATCGACGCGGGGGTCTTCGTCACCTTCGACGACGTGTACACCGGTTTCCTGCCGACCCGCCGGATCGAGGACGACCACTACCGCGCCGACCCGCTCGGCGTGCAGCTCATCGGGAGGGCGAGCGGACGGCGCATCCGCGTCGGCGACCCCGTCACCGCCCGCGTGGTGCGCATCGAGCCCCTGCGGGGCCGCATCGAGCTGGAGCCCGTCGGCGCGCGGCCCCGTCACGACGCCCCGCGTCCCGGCACGTCACGCGCCCGCCGCACACGGGCGGGCGCGCGACCGCGCTAACCTTTCCGGCCCCATGGCCTCCAAGAACTCCAAGAACGACGCCCGGTTCCGGGACGTCGCGCAGAACCGCCGCGCGCTGCACGAGTACGCGATCACCGACCGCTTCGAGGCGGGGATCGTGTTGCAGGGCAGCGAGGTGAAGGGCATCCGCGAGAGCGGGGCGACGATCTCCGACGCCTACGTCCAGATCCGGAACGGCGAGGCGTGGCTCGTCGGCGCGCACTTCTCCGACTACGAGAACGCGGGGTACGCCGGCCACGACCCGCGCCGCACCCGCAAGCTGCTGCTGCACCGCAAGGAGATCGAGCGCATCGCCCAGGCGCTCGCCGAGAAGGGCCTCTCCGTCGTCCCGTTGCGCCTCTACTTCAAGGAGGGGCGCGCCAAGCTCGAGCTCGGCCTCGGTCGCGGCAAGACCCTCTACGACAAGCGCCGGTCGATCGCCGAACGCGACGCGCGCCGTGACGCGGACCGCGCCGTGAAGGCCGTCCGCCGCCGCTGAGCCGATGGACCGCGCCGTCCCCGAGCGGTGGATCGCGGAGTACGTGCGGCTCTGGCGGCAGGGGCCGAGCGCCGGGGAGGACCAGCTCGCGGCGCTCTTCACGCCCGACGCGACCTATCGCCACCACCCCCTGCAGCCGCCCGTCCGCGGCCTGCCGGCGATCGCCGCGTGGTGGGGGACCGAGATCGCCGACGGCGAGCGCTGGGACCTGACGAGCGAGGTCGTCGCGATCGACGGCCACACGGCGGTCGCCCGCCTGGACGTCTCCTACTCGGCCCCCGAGCCCGTGAGGTACCTCGACATCTGGATCATGCGCTTCGCCCCCGACGGCCGCTGCGCGGCCTTCGAGGAGTGGTGGTGGCGCGACCCGCCATCGCCGCGTTAGAGGTCCTCGGCCACCAGGAGGTGGATCCCGACGGCGCCGTGCGCCCCGAGGGTGGAGATCTTCTCGATGTCCGAGGTGCGGCTCGGACCCGAGACGAGCGACACCGCGGCGGGGCGCCGGCGACCGGGCGCGTACGTCTCGGTGAGGGCCTCGCCGAGGCTCCACCGGATCCGCGAGGCGAGCAGCACCGGCAGGTGGAACATGCTGACGGCGTCGATCGAGCGGCCGTGGGAGGGGCTCGTCTCGATGACGAGGGTGCCCCGCTGCGCGACCCCAAGGGTCGGGATCGTGATGCCCATGGTGCGGTCGGGGCCCTCCAGGCCGAGCAGCTCCCGCCACCCGTGTCCACGGCCCTCGGGCCAGCCGAGGATCTCCACGCCGGAGGCGGCGAGCGCGTCGAGGACCCCGAGCTCGCCGAGCAACGGGTCGCCGGCCACGAGGGCCCGCGTCACCCCCCACGCCTCGGCCTGCGCGACGGCGGCGGCGGCGATCTCGGCCCCGGGGTGCGCGGAGCCGCTGCCTCGGCGCTTCGTGATCCCGGCGATGACCCCGTCGATGAGGTCGGTCAGCGGGGCGGCCACCGCGTCGGCAGGTCGCGTTGGTCGGTCCACGGCGAGCCGGGGCCGGGCAGCTTCGTCACCCAGCCGCGGCGCCCGATGACCCGCAACCCGATGCGCGCCATGCCCCGTGAGGCGTTGTAGAGCAGTGGGTGGCGCCACGCGGCGCTCCAGGCACGGAAGCGGCGGCGGTCGGTGCGGTGGGCGGGTGTGGTGACGCGGGCGCGCACCTTCACCAGCAGGTCGTGCAGGGGGATCCCGGCGGGGCACGCCTCGTGGCACGAGCCGCACAGCGACGACAGGAACGGCATCTCGCTGGACTTCTCGCCCTTGATGCCCTCGAGCAGGGGGGTGAGCACGGCGCCGATCGGGCCCGAGTAGGGGGAGCCGTACGCTTGGCCGCCGACGCTGCGCCACATGGGGCACGAGTAGAGGCACGCGCCGCAGCGGATGCAGTCGAGCGCCTCCTCGAACTCGGTGCCGCGGAGGGCGGAGCGGCCGCCGTCGAGGATGACGAGGTGGAACTCCTCGGGCCCGTCGGCCTCGTCCTCGCGCCGCGGTCCGGTGATGAGGTTGACGTAGGTCGCGGCGTCGTCGCCGATCGCGGCCATCGGGAGGATCTGCAGGATGTGGGAGCCCTCCTCCCAGTCCTCCACGATCCGCTCCATCCCCATCACCGCGACATGGATGCGCGGCAGTGCGGTGACGAGGCGTCCGTTGCCCTCGTTCTCGACGACGCAGATCGTGCCGGTCTCCGCGATCGCGAGGTTGACGCCGGAGACGCCGATGTCGGCGCTCGCGAACACCTCGCGCAGGCGCTTGCGGGCGTGGGCGACGAGGGCCTCGCGGTCGTGGGGCAGCTCGGTGCCGCTCTCCTTCTCGAAGAGCTCCCGCACCTGCCCCCGGTTGAGGTGCACGGCGGGGGCGATGATGTGGCTCGGGTGCTGCCCGGCGAGCTGCAGGATCCACTCGCCGAGGTCGGTCTCGACGACGCGCAGGTCGGCGTCCTCGAGGGCCTCGTTGAGCTTGATCTCCTCGGATGCCATCGACTTCGACTTGGCGAGCAGGGTCGCGCCGCGGGCGGCCGCGAGGTCGGTGATGTACCGGCAGGCGGCGGCGGAGTCGGAGACCCGGGCGACGTGGCCGCCGGCCTCGGTGACGCGTTCCTGCAGGGTGTCGAGCAGCCGCGGCAGGTTCGCGATGTTGCCGCGGCGGATCTCCCGGGTGCGGAGGCGCATCTCGGCGAACGGCTGCTCCGCGCCGACCTTCGCCCGCCCCGCCGCCCACGACGCGGCCGCGGTGCGCAGGTTCCCGCCGAGCTCCGTGTCGAGGAGGGCCTCGGTGGTCCGCTCGCGGAGGCTGGTGGTCGCGTCGGGGTAGACGACGGGGCGCTTCGCGTCGGTGCTCACTCGGCGAGGACCTCGGCGAGGTGGCGCACCTTCAGGTCGATGCCGCAGCGCCGGGCCCGGCCGGCGATGTGCAGCAGGCAGGAGAGGTCGCAGGCGACGAGCTCGTCGGCGCCGGCCGCGGCGGCGTTGCGGGCTTTCTCCTCACCGAGCCTCCCGGACACCTCGGGGAAGTTCATGCTGAACGTGCCGCCGAACCCGCAGCAGACGTCGGTCTGCTCCATCTCCTTCAGCTCGAGCCCGTCGACGCCGGCGATGACGGCGCGGGAGCTCTCACGCTCGCCGAGCAGGCGGAGCATGTGGCACGAGTCGTGGTGGGTCACCGACCCCGACCCCGTCGGTTTCGGGCGGAGGCCGTTGCGCGAGAGGAACTGGGTGAGCTCCATCGTGCGGTCGGCCATCTCGCGGGCCTCCGCCTCCTCCGGCTGCCCCGCGAAGAGCTCCGCGTAGCCGTGGGTGACCATCGCGGCGCACGAGCCGGAGGGGATGACGATGGGGTCGTCGCCCCGGAACGCCTTCAGCGCCTGGCGCGCGACGGGGCGCGCCTGCTCGGGGTGTCCGGAGCTCCACCCCGGCTGGCCGCAGCAGGTCTGGCGGCGGGGGACCGTCACCTCGACGCCCGCGCGCCGCAGCACCGTGACCGTGGCCTTCGCGACGGAGGGGGCGACGATGTCGGACAGGCAGGTCCGCATGAGCATCACGCGCATCGAGTGATCCTAGAGCACCCTCCCGGAGGTCAGGCCGCACCCGGCCGCGGACCGCCCCGCCGCCGGCGTCGCCGTGGGAACGGGCCCCCCGCGGTGCTACCCTCCGTGACGAACACGGGCCCGATCCAGTTTCGACGGAGCGGAACCGCAACGGTCAGCGAGCCGCGGACCCGGTGGACCGCGTTAACAACCGGGAAACAACGGAGCTGCGGAGAACTCTCCCAAGCTCGCTCTCGCTGCCTAAACAGCAGTAAATGAGAGCCATCGGCCTCCCTTCGGGTCGTGAGGGAGATCACCGGTGTCAGCTAGCGACCCTGGCTCGGCGACAGAGGTCCTCGGTCGTCGGGTGAGATCACAGGAGAACCTGGCGGGGGAGCGGTTCGTCGGTGATGACGCCCCTCGTGAGAAACTCATCAGCGACTGCGCTCGGAGAAGCCGTTGGGGAAACGCTTTCGGACGCCGGGGCAGTGCCGGCCGGGTCCACTGGGGCTCTTCCATCGAGCCTTCTGGAGTTCATCCAGAAGTCTCGATGGGAGGGCCTTGTTCGTGCCGCGAACCGCCGAGAGCGCCCGCGGATCGGCTTCGGCACGCCTCCGCTGGGGCTTCAGGATCGGGTCAGGCGTGTCGTGGCATGCGAAC
>LNFM01004063.1_pt1 | contig 27564 bp, 19 predicted proteins | sample 596031 | NCBI WGS metagenome assembly LNFM01 (sample SAMN04254537, study PRJNA301005) | activated carbon metagenome | isolation source: dual media filters at the Ann Arbor, Michigan drinking water treatment plant | place: USA: Ann Arbor
GGGGGCTATACGCTCTGGACTACGACGACGGCTCGGTGTTGACGCCCGTGCATCCGAGCGTCGCCATGGTCTCGGCGCTGCTGGCGGGCGGCGGCGCCCCGGACGGCGCGCGCTTCATCGACGCCTATGCGATCGGGGTCGAAGTGGCGATCAAGCTGGGCATCGGCATCGGCATCGATCACTATGAGCGCGGCTTTCATGGCACGTCGACGCTCGGCACCCTGGGCGCGGTCGCCGCGCTTGCTCGCTGTCGTCGACTCGACCCAGCCGTCACCGCACGAGCGCTCGGCATTGCGGCATCGATGGCCGGCGGCGTGCAGGCGAACTTCGGCACCATGGTGAAGCCGCTGCATACCGGGCTGGCGGCGCGCAATGCAGTCGCGGCGATCGAACTGGCCGTCAGCGGATTCAGCGCCGCGGACAACGCCCTAGAGCATCCGGGCGGCTTCTTCGCGGCCTTCGGCAGCGAGCGCTCGGATGCGCAACGCACGATCGCTGCGCTCGGCGCCCCGCTCACCGTGCTCGATCCGGGCATGAGCCTCAAGCGCCACGCCTGCTGCTATGCCTCGCACCGGCCGATGCAGGGGTTGCTGCAGGTCCGCGAACAACTGGGCCTGAACGCCGACAACCTGGAAGATGTCGTCTGCACCCTCGCACCCGGCAGCCTGCGCGCGCTGATACATCCGCGGCCGCGGACCGGTCTCGAAGGCAAGTTCAGCCTCGAATACGCGCTGGCGGCGGGCGTGCTCGACGGAGGCTATACGCTGTGGAGCTTCACCGACGAAGCGGTGCAGCGCCCGCAAGCGCAGGCGCTCCTCGCGCGCATCAAGGTCGGCGAAGACGACCGCTGCGCCGTGGGCGACCCGAATGCCGGCCACGTCGGCCCCAGCCGGCGCGGTTTCGTGCTGCTCAAAGCGGGCACCCGAGACGGGCGCAGCGCCGAGGTGCGGATCGACAAGCTGCCCGGGTCTCCGGATCAGCCGCTGACATGGGAAGAGGTACAGGGCAAGTTCAAGGACTGCACCCATGCCGTCGGCATCGAGGCGGACCGCAGCCAGGCCGCGTGGGCACTGCTTGCAACGCTGGAGCGATGCCCCGACGTCTCCCAACTGGCGTCGTTGCTGACAATGCCGAGTTGAAGCGCCACAATACGCCTGCAGATTCCGCCGCTCGGATGCTCATCGAATCGGATCGCAATGCGAAGCTTCCGCGCAACCAGGAGGTATCGATGTCCCTAACCCGCCCAATTCTCGACGCGATCATCAAGTTGAGATCGGCACGAGGCGCCCTGGCGCTGGCTGCAGTTCTCCTGAGCGCTTGCGCGTCGACGCCGGAGGCGAGCCTCGAGCGCGATCTCGAGGCGAAGCGCTTCGAACCGGTGACGCGCGATGCCGTGCTCTACGTCTACCGGACCGACATGGGGAACACGGCCGCCGACACGACGCTGTGGGCCAATGGCCGCCTGGTAGGCACATCGATCCCGCGGACCTACTTCCGGATCATCGTGCTTCCCGGCCGCACGCACCTGCATGCTAGCGGCCCGGACAGCGGCAAGATCGAAGTGATGGCAGGCGGCAACGAGATCACCTACGTCGAGATGCAGACGCTGAACCCGGATTCACCGAGCACCCATTTTCGCGTCGTCTCGGCCGAACACGCGCAAGCGGCGATTCGCGCATGCTGCACGATGCTCGAGGTGTGGCGTCCCGGACAACCGCGGCTGTTCCTTTGGTGACATTCGAAGGCTGCCCCGGGCGACGCGCGGTCTTCGAGCCCACCAAGATCGTCACAGCGTTCGAAGCGCCGCCAAAGGCACGATCGGCAGCACGATGTGGGAGGCGCGTGCCGCGTCGACATGGACGGTATTGAGCGCGATCTGCTTGCGTCTGGCCCGACCTTCGGGCTCCCCGGTGTTGTAGTTCAAGTCGTAGCGAGGAAAGTTGCTCGATGAAACATCCAGCCGGATGCGGTGGCCGGCCTTGAAGAGATTGCAGGTCGCATAGGGCTCGATCTCGATTTCGTAGACCTGCCCCGGCGTCATGAACTCGGGCTGCTCCCAGGAATCACGATAGCGGCAGCGCAGGATGCCGTCGGCAAGGTTCATCGCATAGCCGCGCGGGTAATCGGCATTGCCCGGATGCACGTCGATGAGCTTCGCGGTGAAGTCGGTGTCGATGCAGTTCGAACTCACATGCAGCACGATCTTGAGCGGGCCGATCACCGCCACGTCCTGCGTCAACGGCGGCGTCTCGAAAACCAGCACGTCGCGGCGCGCCGCCAGCGGCAGGCCCGGCCGTGTACAACCGTAGAACCGCTCGTCCTCGCGCTGATCGAACGCGCCGCCCTCGAACACCGGGTGGCCCGAGGTCAGCGACCCGCCGATGGTCGGCACCGGATCATCGGGGTCGTAGTCATACGATAACGGGCTCGCCTCCTTGGCCGGCAGGTCGAGCGACAGGCGTCCGTCGCCGTGCAGGTAGTAGGGGGTGAAGCGCGTCTGCGGCAAGGGCCAGTCATCCCCGGCGATCCACTGCCCGCCGTGATCCATGCGGCCCTCGGCATTGCGACGCTCCGAGCCGCCGCCCATCAGGAACAGGCGCACCTCAGGCTCCTGCCCGACGCCGTTGTCCTGGCCCTTCAGCCAGTGCTCGAACCAGCGCAGCCGAAACTCGCGCCAATGCGCGGCGACATTGCCATCCAGCGTGGACGCCGGACCGAAATCGACATCGCCCGACCACGACTTGCAGCGGTCGCCGTGCATCCAGGGCCCCATGATCAGACGCACCGCGGAGCGCTTGCGCACCTTGAGCCCTCGATAGTTGTCGAGCGCGGTCGGCACATAGGGGTCGTACCAGCTCGACATATGCACCTGCGGCACGTCGGCGAACTGGTCGTACCAGCCCGCGGTGTAGATACCCAATTGCTTCCAATAATCGCCGAACGCGCCCTGCGTCCACTGCTCGAAGAGATAGTCTTCGTATTCCGGGACATGGCGCACCGGCGAGTGGCCCGGCTTCCACGGCATCGCCTTGAACCAGTCGCGCAAATTCTCTTGCGCCAAGGCCGCGCGCACGACCGGATCGGCCTTGGCTTGCGGACTTTCCCTCGCCTGGTTGAACGCCCAGGTCGCCTGCTTCATCTCGAAGGCGCCGCCGTTGCGTATCGCCGAGCGGTACGCATTCGAGAAGCCGCCGCAATCGATCACCATGGCCGCGAGCGCCTTCGGCGCGAGACACGCCGCCGCGACTTGCGTGTGGGCGGCATAGGAGAGGCCCATCGTCGCCACGCGACCATCGCACCAGGGCTGGCGCGCGATCCAATCGATGGTGTCGCAACCGTCCTCGCCGTCGGAGAGATACTTGATGAACCGGCCCTGCGAGCCGTAGCGTCCGCGGCAATCCTGGTACACCACCACGTAACCCTGGCTCACGAAGTACTGCGCGATGTCCATGCGCGAACGCGCCTCGGTCTCACCGCGATCGAGTTCGGAGCGCGAGGGCAGATGCTTGCCGTAGGGCGTGCGTTCGAGGATCACCGGAAAGCGCTCTTCCACAGCCTTGCCCCCGCGCGCAGGACGATAAACGTCCGTTGCCAGGCGCGTGCCATCGCGCACGCTCACCATCACGTTCGACTCCCGGATCACTTCATAGGGCGGGGTTGACTGGGCAGGCTGGGACATCGGTTCGACTCCGGAGGCGAAACAAGGGACTAATCACAGGGGCATGCCGTGCGGTTGCGGCAACCTCTGCGGTCTAAGCTAACACGGGCGCAGGAGGCGCTCAACGCGGCCGATGCAGGCGTGTGCGCTGGCGCTCGCGCACGGCCTATGACCTCGCCACCGCCCAAGCGGCTGCGATACGCGCTATCTTGTCGGTTCACCCCGCCATCCGCGGCCCGCACGAACGGCCCAAAGGCAAGGAGGAGACCCATGCTCGGATTGATGCAGGACTGGCCGCTCGTCATTTCCAAAATCATCGATTACGCGGCGTGTCAGCACGGCAGCCGCGAAGTGGTCACGCGCTCGGTGGAAGGCCCCGTCACCCGCAGCGACTACGCCAGTGTGCGTCGACGCGCGCTGCGAGTGGCGCAACGCCTGGTGCGCGAGGGCATCGCGCCGGGAGACCGGATCGCCACGCTCGCATGGAACACCGCGCGCCACCTCGAAGCCTGGTACGGCATCACGGGCGCCGGAGCGATCTATCACACGGTCAATCCACGCCTGTTCGCAGAGCAGATCGCCTGGATCATCGATCACGCGCAGGATCGGCTCGTGCTCGTGGATCTGAGCTTCGTCCCGTTGCTGGAGGCGCTCGCCGACAAACTGCCCACGGTCGAACGCTACATCGTGCTCACCGATTCGGCCCACATGCCAGAGACGAAGCTGCGCAACGCCATCGCCTACGAAGACTGGATCGGCGAGGTCGACGGCGATTTTCGCTGGCTCGATGTGGATGAGCGCGCGGCTGCCGGCCTGTGCTACACCTCGGGCACCACGGGCCATCCCAAGGGCGTGCTCTATTCCCACCGCTCGAACGTCCTGCACTCGATGGCGCTTGCCGCGCCCGACGCCCTGGGTCTCGCCTCGCGCTCGTGCATTTTGCCCGTGGTGCCGCTGTTCCATGCCAACTCCTGGTCGATCGCATTCTCCGCGCCGATGACGGGCGCCAAGCTCGTCATGCCGGGCGCCCGTCTGGACGGCGCCTCGGTCTTCGAACTGCTGGAGTCGGAACAAGTCACCTGCACCGCCGGGGTGCCCACGGTATGGAGTATGCTGCTGCAGTACATGGAGGCGGAGCAGCGGCGCCTGAGCAGCCTCCAACGCCTGGTGGTCGGCGGCTCGGCCGCGCCGCGTTCGATGATCGAGAAGTTCGAGGCTTATGGCATCGAAGTCTTTCATGCCTGGGGCATGACGGAGATGAGCCCGGTGGGATCCATCGGCTCGATCAAGCCCGTGCTGGGCGCACTGCGGGGCGACGCGCTGATCGACGTCAAATGCAAGCAGGGCTTCGCCCCTTTCACCGTCGAGATGAAAATCACCGACGAGACGGGAAGGCCACTGCCGTGGGACGGCAATAGCTTCGGCCGATTGAAAGTCAAAGGGCCCGCTGTGGCAAGCGCGTACTACCGCAGCGACGATTCCATCCTCGACGAGGCGGGCTATTTCGATACCGGCGATGTCGCGACCATCGACGCGAACGGCTACATGAACATCACCGATCGCTCCAAGGACGTCATCAAATCCGGGGGCGAATGGATTTCTTCGATCGAATTGGAGAACCTCGCGGTCGGTCATCCCGACGTGGCGGAAGCGGCCGTCATCGGCGTGTCGCATCCGAAGTGGGGCGAGCGACCGCTGCTCGTGATCACGCCCAAGCCCGGACGCTCACCTCGGCGCGAGGACCTGCTCGCGTTCATGTCCGACAAAGTCGCGCGCTGGTGGTTGCCCGACGATGTGCAGATCGTCGAAGCACTGCCGCATACGGCCACGGGCAAACTCGACAAGGTGAAGCTGCGCGAGCGGTTTCGCGCCCATCGCCTGCCTTCCGCATGAATGCGCCACGGCACGAGCCGGGTGACGTCCCTGCCCGCACACGTCTCGGACATGCGCCAAGGCCATCGCCGAGGGGCGAACCAGCGCCGATTACCGAGACCAGCCGCCGACACCCGGGCGTCGCCGGGGCGGCACTCGCCCCGGCAGGTCATCACGCCTTGCGCACCTCGACGGTGATGGCGCGCGAGTTGCCGAAACACGGCACGTAGACCGAGTGGGTGCCCGGACCGCCGGCCACGAGGATGCCGATGTCCTCGGGGCGATGGGCGATGGTCAGTAGAGTATCGGGGGTGATCTCACCGAACTCCTCCTTGCGCGACGCCAGCAAGCGCAGCATTTCGCCGTCGGTCAAATGCTTGGCCGGCATGCGCGAGCGCAGCCATAACTCGCGCCGAACGTCGTCCTTGGACATCCCCGCGCGGTGCAGGATCTCCGCGTGCTCGGGGCTCAGGATCACCCACGGCTCGCCGCCGTGCGTGTATTCGTTGCTCGGCGGATGGATCATGGTCTCCGCGAACGACTGCAACAGTTGGTCGGGCCGCTTGGCATGGGTGTTCATGTTCATCGTGCCTTCGGCGCCGACGACGGTCACCGTGGTGGCGTCGGGCCGGAACCCACGCTCCACGTGCAACGGCGCCCACGGCGTCTGCGCTTCGTTCTCCGCGCAGCAGAAGGTGAACTTGCCCGGCTGACCGTGGGTGGCGCGGTCCATCTCGCCCGGCAGCGCCCCGCCTACGTTCTGCAGCACCAGATGCACCGCCCGCCCCAGCGTGGCGTTCGCCCAGTTGCCCTGGCCGAGGCAATTGATGCCAGCGTTGAACCCGAGTTGCTGCGCCCCCGGCCCGTTGACGATCACCCACACCGCCACGGAGTTGGTCGTCGCTTGTATGCCCTGGAGATTGAACTGCTCGTCGGCCACCCCCTGCACCGCAGCCACCACCAACGGCAGCAGTTCGGAATCGCATCCGGCGGCCACCGCATTGACGGCGATTGCTTCCAAGGTCGCGGCACCGAATCCGGGCGCGATAGAAGCCACCACCGTCTCGGGCGACAGCGCGTTCGATGCAAGCATCTTTGCCACACGCTGCGGCGTGGGCGGGATCACGGGCAGGCCGTCGCCCCAGCGACGCTCGCGAAAAAGGCGCTGGACGGCATCCAGATCGTCGGCAACTTGCACCTTCGCCGAACGCACGACCGCCGGCGCCCCGACCGGCGCTGTCCCTGGCCGTGATTCGGCTACCGCATTGCCAGGGGATGCCAACTCAGCCAGCTGAGCCGCACACGCCTGAGCCAGCGCCTGGATCTCGTCGCGCGTACGTATGCCGAACGGATGCGGCACCAGCAGGATCGGCAGATCCGGCTCGCCCAGCGCGCGGGCTTGCGCGTGACCGAGGGTCTCGAAGGCCGTCGAGCAGATGGTGACTGCGGCACGACCACGTTTTCTTGCCTGAACGCTGTCGTGGACACTCCACGACGTGCAGGACCCTCAATCGCCGGAGCCGGTAATGACCAGATCCGCCTCGGCGACGATCGTCTCCAGCGCGCTCTTGTCGGCGGGAACCGAAGCCGAGCGCTTGCGCTCCTTCACCACGCGGGCCACGCCGTGCTCGGCAACGAGGACGTTCGCCAGCGCATCGACGAGATGATTGAAATTGGGCTTCGCGTTGTCGATGAAGCCGACCACCTTGCCCTGCAGGCTGTCGAGCTTCCACGGCTGGCTGGCGTCGGCGTGCGGCAAGGGCGCAGTCGGATCGAGTATCACTGTGTGGGGCGTCATGAGAGTCTCCGTCGATCGCAGTCTGTCCGCCCCGGAATGGACGGCTGATTGTCCGGCATTAAAACATCTTCTCCACCCGGGCCGAAAGCGAGGGACGCCGCTTCTGCGACTGCCCCGACCGCGCCTGATTCACGACGCCGAGCGCAAGGCCGTACGGCATATAGCGAAATGGCTGCACGCACCTGGGCATGCTAGGGTACGCGGGCAGTTGCATGCGTTGCTGCCAGCGACACGTATCGGGCACGGAACCTCGGCGCCCGTGGCCGGCGAAGGTCGCGCGCGAGGTTCACATCGGTGCCAGGAATGCCTCCCGATGTTCGCGCGGGATCATTTTCACCGAGGAAGCAGACCTTGACCCGGCCAATCACAGTGGCGCTGGCGCTGTTTTTGACGGTGCCCTCGACTGCATCCACGGCCAATGGCTACCCGGACAAACCGGTACGCATCATCGTGCCCGAGGCCGCAGGCACTCGGCCAGATCGCGTCGCACGGCTGGTCGCACCTGGGCTCGCCGCTCAGATCGGGCAACAGTTCCTCGTCGACAATCGCAGTGGCGCGCATGGAGCGCTGGGCACCGAATTGGGCGCACGTGCGACACCCGATGGCTATACCTTGCTCATCGGCGTGCCGAGCACGCTCACGACGACACGCTACCCCGGCCCGAGACGGAACTACGATGCGCGAACGGACTTCACCCCGATCGGACGCATCTCGCTCGCCCCCTATGTGCTCACGGTGCATCCATCGGTACCCGCGAAGACGGTCGGCGACATCGTCCGTATCGCGAAGTCGCGGCCAGGTCGGCTGGCCTATGAATCGGCCGGCCAGGACCTCACGGCGCAGTTGGCAATGGCGATGTTGAAGCGCATGGCCCGCATCGATATCAAGCGCGCGAGGCACGGCAGCACCTCGCAGGGGCCTGACGGCTTGCTCGAAGGACGAGTCAGCGTATCGATGCTTCCGGTGGGCGAATCAATGGACCACATCCGGTCGGGACGCCTGCGGCCGCTCGGCGTGACCGGTCGGCGACGCTCGCTCCAACTCCCCGAGGTGCCGACGCTGCATGAATCCGGGTTGCACGGTTTCGAGGCATCGACATGGATCGGCCTGCTCTCGCCGGCGCGCACGCCGGATCACATACAGCAGCGTCTGACAGAGGCACTGCAGCGCGTGGTATCCAGCGCGGATATTCGCCGACACCTGTTGTTCGAAGGCATGGAACCGGCCAGCGGCGACGCGGCGAGCGTCGCGGAGTTGCTCGGACGAGAGATCGAAAGTTACTGCAGACTCTCCCGAGCGCCGGAGATACGCCTTGCGTGAACGAGAGCTCGGCGCAAAGCGTTTCGTCGGCTCGGCAGCTCGCTGCTAACGCGTCAGTGCGATCGCGCCCTTGGCCTCCTTATGCGAGGCCATTGCGTACCGAAGTAGGCCATTGTCCCGGCTGGAAACGCATCACTGTTCGCAACGCGCGTCTAGTCGTAGTTTCCCTTACAACGTGCGTATAAAAGCGCGCCCGCGAAGTACGCAGGCATGCCTCGCATCGTTGGCAACTCGCACCTAAATGAGGCAGCACGCATGTCGATGCTCATATTGTCCACATGATGGATAACTTTGCAGAACAGCGCGATGCGATGCATTAGACTCGGTCTGTCGCAAGCGGACTTGCCAGTCTGATCGGCGATCCGGACAATGCCACCTCATGCGCTCCCGCAGGGATGGTGGGTGACGAGCCGGTAGCGTACATGGGGCATCAATCGAAACATATCGGAGGAATAATATGCAGAAGATCATACTCGCCGGTGCCATAGCTGCGGCCTTCCTGAGTGGCTGCGCCACGGGGCCGTCGAAGGAACTGAGCGATTGCTTGCAACCGAACCGTCGCGTGGCGGTCGAGGTGGTCGGCACCGTCATGCCGCCGCCGCCCAAACCCAAGCCGAAGCCCGAAGGCGGTGCGGAAGCCAAACCCGAAGCCAAACCCGAGGCAAAACCCGAAGCAGCGCCGGAAGCCAAACCCAAGAAGCCGACGCCCGTGCCGTTGCAACTCAACGCACTCGCCCAAGGTAACAGCGCTTTCGATGTCGGCAGCGCCGTGCTCAAGGAGACTGGCCGGGAAGACCTCGACGATCTGGTAGCACAGATCGCCAAGCGCAAGATGACTGTCGGCGCCATCGTGATCGCCGGGCACACCGACCGCTTCGAGGCCACGAGCGCCAACGCCAATCTCGGCGAAGAGCGGGCGAAGTCGGTGATGAGCTACCTCATCTCCAAGGGAATGGACCAGAAGCTGATGTTCTGGGAAGGCAAGGGCGCGAAAGAGCCCGTGCCCGTCACCAAGTTCTGCCAGTAAGGCGATCCACAGGCCGCCACTAGGCGGCCTGTTCCGTTCTGGGCTGCGTCGAAGTCGCTCCGGACTGCGACGCAGCACTCTCTAGAACGTCGACAAGCAGCTTGGACGCGTTGTCGTTTTTCGCCTGCACCGCGCTCCCGGCGGCGACAGTTTCCGCGGCGAGTTGCACCTTCACCGACCAAGCGAGCTTGAAGCCCTGCACGCTCAACGGCGCATCGGCGGCGGCGAATGCGCGCTGCACGAAAGCTTGGATCGAATCGCGCGGACTGGAAGCCGAGGTTGGCCCCGGTCCCTTTTTCCCAGTGCGCGCGCGCGCGTCCACTTCGGGCGCAGCTCCGGCAGCGGTAGACGCCTCGACCGCGTCGGCTTGCTTGCCGATCGGCGCAGCGCTCGAACTGACACCGGAACTCACGCCACCCTCGTCTGCGGGAACGATCTGCGGCACGCGACCCGGCCCCGTGTAGCTCTGCGTCGCGCTCGCCTGGACGCGCTCGGTGACCGAGAGCTTGAGCGAGAAGCGGGCGATCTCGTTCGCATCGAACTCAAGCGCGGAACCGGCCGCGAACGCAGCCTCGATATCGCCGCCGAAGAAGTCGTTCGCCAGCGCGTCGATCTTGCCGACGAAATCCTGAATCGCCTGCAGTTCGTCGGCATCGATGTTGCCCGTGACCTCGATACTGCTGCGCAAGCGCTGGGTCGATGCGATCTGCACCGAGGTCGCTTGCGTGCCGCCGACGTCGACACTGCCGAGTGCGAGACGCTGTTTCTCGGTGTTGCGAAACTGGATGCGCACGACATCGCCATCCTGGGTCGTCAGTTCCAGCGATCCGCGCTCTTTGCGCGTCATCCGGGCGCTCGCTGAAAACTCGCTGGCCGACTGCGTCGGCACGTCGGCGAAAGCCGCCAGCCGTCCCCCGACACGATCCTTGAACTGAGCCGCGGCAGCGTCGATGTCCGCAGCATCGTAGCCGAGCCGACTCAGCGCCTGCCGGGCGTTGTCGATGCCACCCTCGACCTTCTCGAGCGTCCCCGCCACGGCCTCGTCCGAACCTGATGCCACGGCGTCGCGCAGAGCACGCGCCACGGCCCCGATACCGCCGGCGTCCCGAGGCTCATAGCCGCCCCTGCCGGGCGGATCGTTGCGACTTGCGCGCAGTTCCTGCCCCAGTGCCTGCAGCACTTCGGAGGCGATAAGCCGCATGACGGCCTGGCGCGGCACCGCCGTGCGCGGCTCTTCGGTCGGTGTACTGGGTGCGGCGCCCGTCACTGCGGGTCTGCTCGGTGAGCGCAGCGTTGCGACCGGATGCGTCCAAGCGCTGGCCGCGGATGCGGCGGGATTGATCTGCATGCGTCTCTCTCGTGGCCATGCGGTACCGTGTGGTGAATCTGTATCGGATGAACCCCGCGTCACTTGAGCGGCGGCCAGTTGGCTGGCATACCTCGTGCTCTAGACGTATCATTCCCTGGACATCCACGATGCGCAGACCCGTAGCCGTCCCTGCTGTGACCGTCCGTAACGATCGGCTGAAGATGCACTCGTTTGTGACGTTAATGGCATTCCGATCAACGGTCTGAGTCCTGCAATCCGTGTCCTCACCACTCAGGCTCTGCGCACACATGAAACGAATCGACCTCAACATGCGATCGCACCCAGTGCCGCTGTCCGGCTTGAGAAGCCGGCTTGCAACGGCGGTGCCACCAGGCGCCGCGCTCAGGGTGCTGGCCTTGGCCACGGCCGCCGCTCTGCTCGTGCTCCCCGAGTCCCAGGGCGCGCATGCACAAACCATCGGCGAGCTCGAAGTCCGGTCCCGCCTGGGAGAGCGCTTCTTCGGCGCCGTGCCGGTCAGGGTCCAGTCGGGCTACCTCGATCCCTATTGCATGAAGGTCGTGCCGAATCCCAGCGCGCCGGAGGGCGCCCAAGCGTTGCCACGCGCGCGAATTCGCATCGGATCGGCCGACAGCGTCATCATCGAGACCACCGACACCATTACGAGCCCGGTGGTCGCCTTGAGATTGGAGGTCGGCTGCGAGAACCCCGTGAGCCGAGATTTCGTCGTGCTCGGCGAAGGGGCCAACGTGCCGGGATCGCCGGTCGCCGCCGCAACCCCTGAGCCCACGGTCGCCGCCGCCTCGACGCCACAGGTCGTTCCCACGCCTCGGGCCGCCACGAAGGCCGCGACCCAACGTCCATCCCCGCGAACCGCCGTTCGGCGACCGCCGACAGCCTCGTCTGCCGAAGCCCCCATCGGATCGGTCGCCGGGGCCGTGCCCACGCCCACCGCGCCTGCATCCAATCGCGTGCCCCCGGTGACTTCCGCCTCGGGCGCCCCGCTGCCGACCGCAGCCGCCTCGACGGAAACCAATGAGCGCGTTGCCGAACTGCGTGCCCGCAGCGACGATCATGCGGCGGCTCTGCTCGCGCTCGAGGATCGCCTCACGCTGCTGCAGAAACAGGCGGACTTGCTCAAGCTGCAACTCGAGCAAGCCTTGTCGAACGCGCCGGCGGCGGCAGCCACGGACGTCCCGAGCGCTTCGGCGGCCGGCGACGGCAGCGCGCCGAGCGTGCCGGTGACGGCTGCGGCAACGACGCCCGCCTCGACGGCCGCTGCGACACCCACTCCGCCACTCGTGCTCCAGCCTCCTCGTAAAGAGCCCGGGGTCCTGGATCTTCTGCTTGACTGGAAAGTCGCCGGCGGATTGGCAGCGCTGCTGCTCGGCGCCTTCGCACTGCAACGACGACGCCGCGCGAAGACCGTTGCGGAGCCCAAGCGCACTCCCTCGCTGTCGAGCAGCGCAACGACCTCGATTGCGGCAGCCGGTACCCTCGGTCAAGCCACAGGTGCCAACGGCGTCGGACTCTTCGACAAGACCCAGCGCTTGAGCGCCGCCGACTCGTTCACGTCCACAACGCCGCCCCGACCGGTCGGCGCCCCACCGTGGGGACAGGCCGATCAGACCGCCGAATGGATCGCCCCGCCCACCACGGACACCCTGCCGGTGCCCGCCACCGCGTCCCAGATTCTGCGGGCCGCACCGGGCCCGATGAGCCGCGAGTTCCACATCACCCAGCAATTCCAGCCGGCAGCCGAACGCGTGGTTGCGCTGTCCTCGCCGGAAGAGATCGTCCAGCAGGCCCGCACCCACTACATGGACGATGGCGACGTTTTCCGCGCCATCGATCTACTGGAGATGGCCGTGTCGGTACGCAAGGACAGCCCGCGGCCGTGGCAAGCGCTGTTTGCGATCTATCGCCGCGAAACCATGCCCGAGCGGTTCCAGCGGCTCGCGCTCGCGTACCGCTCCGGCTTCGGGGAAGACGACAACTGGCCGGCCATTCAAGCGCTCGGCCATGCCATCGAACCTGCCAATCCACTCTATGCCGCAGCCGACGCCTCCGCGCCCTTGCCCGACGATCTGCTCGAGCGCTGGTTGGGTGTACCGCTGGATTTCACGGCCCATCTGCTGGCCAATGAAATGCACGATCAGCTGATGAGCACCTCCCCCGGCAGCAAACGCCGCAAGAAGCACGCCCAGTGATGTCTCGGGCAGCAGCCTATTCACCGATCATGAACCAGCACGCGGAGCCGGCTGTGGACGACACCTCAACGCCGACTTTCGAACGCGTGCTGTCTGCCTTCGAAAACCATCCGAGCGGCAAGCCGTTCGAACCACAGCACGTCGTCGTGCTGATGCGTCTGCAGCGAGCCGCGCAGGTGCATTACGCCAAGATGCTCGATGCGGTGCTTGCGCGCGAAGACGCCGCCGATACTCTTCCGCTCACGGCGGTTCTCGGCGCGCAGATGCTTCATCGCCGGATAGCAAACGCCCTGGCTCAGGTGGTCTCGAGGCAGATCACGCGCCCGCAGCTTCTCGAAGGGCAGGCGCAGATTGCCGAAACCGCGCTGTGTTCGTTGCGAGCCCGGGCAGAAGAACTCAAATGGCATAGTTTCGAGCACACCCGAATGCCGGGCGGCAGCTGGCAGCAGGCCAGTGCGCTCCTCGAGGCGATGGAGTCGATCGGCATGGAGCGCGCCTTGCTCGAAGGCACGGTCACGTGCGCCGACGCGTTCGCGCACTGCATGCTGCTCGACAGTCTCAACGTCGGCATCCTGAATGCCCCGCAGATGGAGTTGGCGCATCGCTGGCTCATCGCCACCGCACGCGACCAGCGCGTCGAGCCTTATTTCGACTCGGAGGCCCACGGCTACCAGATCGATCTCGGCGAGCCGCGCGGCCCCGAGCGGATCACCCCTTCCACCCAGAGCGCCGGCTCGCGGCGCTTTCTCGCCGTGACTGCGCTCGGCGCGAGCCTGGCGACGGCACGCAGCCATTTGTATGCCGGCAAGCTCTTCGTGGGCGCCACCCCGACGCGCACGGTCGCAATGCACTTCAGCGCCTTCCTGGATCTCGCCGAAAGGCTCTGGTCGGCCGATTGGCGGCGAGCCACCTGGCGGGCCGAACGCGAGAGCGCCCAGGGCGTGTCGGTGCAAGTGGTGGTCGGATTCGAGCATGTGATGGCGGCGCTGCGGGAAGACGAAGACTCGGCAGCCGAGCCGCTCCCCGACATCCAGTCGTGGCCGCTGCATGACCGCAGCATGACCGGATTGGGATTCCGGCTGCCTCGGGAAGCCGGGCCGGAAGCCCCGCTCGGCGGATTGATCGCCTTCAGGATGTCCCCGGACGACGACTGGGAACTGGGCTGCATCGTCCGGCGCATACGCGGCGCCGAAGAACAAGCCTGGGTGGTCGGCGTGCGCCGGATGAGCGACGAGCCCGTCATCATCGACCTGGGCGTCGACACGGATTCAGCCGGTCTGCAACTCGACACCGAGGTCGAGGCTGCAACTGCGGCCATCTATGCCCCGATCAATGCAGACGCAGGGCGCATCGACGGTTTGATCATTTCCGCAGAAAGCTTCGGCGCCACGAGCAACTACCTGCTGCCTACCCGAGGCAGCGCCTTCCGCATCCGCGCCAACCGGGTCATCGATCGCGGGGGCGACTGGGTCCGAATCGGATTCGAGGTTCTGGGCAAGAAGTAGCCGGCGTCGAAAAAGCCCGCTCGCCCGGCGGCACGGCCGCGGCGAACGCGCGCGCGAAGCCATCGGCTCCTCGGCTACGCAGGGCCGAACGCCCCCGCAGCACGCAATTCGGCGATTTGCGCCTCGCTCAGGCCCAGCAGTTCCTTCATGACTTCGTCGGTGTGCTGACCCATGAGTGGCGAGGCCGTGCGCACCGCAGCCGGCGTTTCAGACAGACGGGCGGCAGGGCCGGCCACGGTCACCTTGCCCAGACGCGGATGCTCCACCTCCACCAGGGAACCCCGGGCCTTCACTTGCGGATGCTCGACGACCTGCGCGATGTCGTTGATCGCGCCCATCGGAATGCCGCGCCCGAGCAGAATCGGCTCCCACTCCTCGTAGGACTTGGTCAGAAAGACTTCCTGCAGCCGTGCCAGCAAGGTGTCGCGATTGGCTCGCCTGTCCTGGTTGGTGCGATACCGGGGGTCATCCGTGAGTTCCGGACAGCCCATCGCCGGACAGAAATCCTTCCATAGCTTCTCGCTGCCGACCGCGATGGCGATGTCGCGCGTCTTGGTGTGAAAGGTCTGGTAGGGCAACAGGGAACGGTACGCCGTGCCCATGGGGCGCGGCACCTGTCCGTCCATGAAATAGTCGCCGATCATGGTGCCGAGCAGGGCCAACTGGCCTTCCATCATGGAGATGTCGATCTGCTGGCCCCGCCCGGTCTTCTCCTTCACCCGCAAGGCTGCCATCACGCCGAAGGCTGCATTGAGGCCGGCCGTCATGTCCGCGATCGAGACGCCCGCGCGGGCCGTCGCGCCTTCGGCCGAGCCGGTCACGCTGATCATGCCGCTCTCGGCCTGCAGCACCAGATCGAGCGCCGCGCGATCCCGGTAAGGACCATCCTGGCCGAACCCCGAGATCGAACAATAGATGATGCCCGGATTGCGTTCGCGCGCCACCTCGTAACCGAGACCGAGCTTCTTCAGCGCACCCACCCGATAGTTCTCCAGCACGACGTCCGCCCGCTCGATCATGCGCAGGAAAAGCTCCTTGCCCCGAGGGTTCTTCAGATCGACCACGATGCCGCGCTTGTTCCGGTGCAGGCTGACGAAATAGCCCGCGTCGCCGCTCGGGCCGCGCGAGCCCCAGGCCCGCGCGATATCGCCCCCGCCGGGGGGCTCGAGCTTGATGATGTTCGCGCCATGATCGCCGAGCATCATCGAACAGAAGGGCCCCGCCAGGGCGTGGCTCAGATCGAGGACAGTAATGCCGTCGAGGGCTTGGCGCATGAACAACTCCAGTGGAAATCGGCGAGCTGGGATTCTCGCACGTGCGCGGCTTCGAGGAGCGCTGGCGAGACGGGCGGGCGCCCGTGACTCCCCGCTTCGATTCCATCGGATTGAAGCGATAACCTCGGCGTATTCCGGATTCGGGGCCTCATCGCCCTCGCCTAAGCTAGGTCCTCGCCTAGCCCCGTCTCGGCCCGGAGGTTGGCGCGCCTCATCGCAACGCGCCGAATCGAGATCTACGTGACCCAGGCAACCCCGGCCGATGGCTCCGAACAACAAAAAGCCACCATCCTGATCGTCGACGACGTGCCGGAGAATCTCGCCGTGCTCGGCGATCTGCTGCAGCCCAACTATCGCGTCCTGGCTGCGACGAGCGGCGCACGCGCGCTGACCCTGGCGACGGGCGATCCGCGCCCCGACTTGATCCTGCTCGACGTCATGATGCCCCAGATGGATGGGTATCAGGTGCTCACCCAGCTGTTGACGCAACCCGTCACCCGGACCATCCCGGTGATCTTCGTGACCGCACTCGACATGACGCAGGACGAAGAGCGCGGGCTGAGTCTCGGCGCCGTGGACTACATCAGCAAGCCGCTGCGGCCAGCCATCGTCCTGGCACGCGTGCACGCGCACATCGAACTGAAGCGCGCGCGTGACCGCCTGGAGAACCACAACGCCTGTCTGGAGGCCGAAGTGGCGCGGCGCATGGCGGAAAACCAGCTGATCCAGGATGTCAGCATCCACGCGCTCGCCCGTTTGGCCGAAACACGCGATCCCGAAACAGGCAACCATCTGCACCGCACGCAAGGTTACGTCCGGGCCCTGGCCGGTCGCCTGCGCGATCATCCGCGCTTCTCGGCCTGCCTCACCGAGCGCTTTTGCGAAATGCTGGTGAAGTCCGCACCGCTGCACGACATCGGCAAGGTCGGCATTCCGGACAACATTCTGCTCAAACCCGGGAAACTCACCGCCGACGAATGGGCCGTGATGAAGACGCACGCCACGATCGGCAGCGAAGCCATCGCCCAGGCGGAACGCGATGCGGCCGAGCCAGTGGCGTTTCTGCGCATCGCCAAGGAGATCGCCCGACACCATCACGAGAAATGGGACGGCAGCGGCTATCCCGATGGGCTTGCCGGCGACGCCATCCCGATTTCAGCCCGTCTCATGGCGCTGGCGGACGTGTTCGACGCCCTCATCAGCCCGCGCGTCTACAAGGCGCCCATGAGCTACGAGCAGGCCTGCACCATCATCACGGCAGAGCGAGGCCGTCACTTCGACCCCGACGTCGTCGACGCCTTCCTGGAGCGGTTCGACGAGTTCAAGAGCATTGCAGAGCGCTACCGCGATCCGGAACCGGCGCCCGATGTCGTCTCGGGAGCGGCGGCATGACGATACTCGGGACGACAGCATGAAGTGGTTCCGGCTTGCGGGGCCTGCGGTCGACGACGCGGCCGCCTACTCGGCGCTCAAGATCGTGCTCGCCTATGCGGTGTTCGGCGCACTATGGATCTTGTTCTCGGACCGCTTGGTGGTTTTCCTGCTGCACGAGCCGCGCCAAGTGCTGCTCGCGAACACCGTCAAGGGCTGGCTCTTCGTCGCGGTCACCGCAACGCTGCTGAGCGCCCTGCTGCTCCGGTTCGCTCGTCGCTGGGGCAAGCCGGAGGCTCCGGCCAGCACGCCGACGTCCGATACGGCGCAGACCATGCGTGCACCGGCTCGCGTGTCCGACGGCTCTCTGGTCATCGCACTGGTCGCGCTGCCTTCGATCATCGTGCTCGTCACGACCTTGAGCGTCGTCCACGGACTGACGGCATCCGAGGAAAGCAGCGAACGACTGTTGGCCAACATCGCCGCAGACAAGGCCGAACAGGTTTCGGCCTGGATGGACCAACGCCGTTCGGACGCGCGCTCGGTCGTGAAAACCGAGCCGATATCGAATCTCTATCGCGCATGGCACGGGCAGCGCGACCCGATGACCAAGGATCGCCTGTTCGACGAACTGCGCAGGCAGGTGCACACCCAGGCCTACCACGGATTTCTGATCGTCGACGAGTTCGGCCGCATCGAGGCCCAAAGCGGCCTCGCCGCGAGCGAGCTTGGGCCGGAACTTGTCAAAGCCATCAAATCGAGCCTCCTCACAGAGACCATCACGCACACCGACGTCTATCGAGGGCAAAGCCGGGTGCCGGGCTTCCATGTCGACTTCGTCGTCCCGATGCCTGAAGTTTCAGGCTCGCGGCGGATGGCCCTGGTACTGCAGGCAGACCCTGCCCGGTCCCTGTTTCCGCTGTTCGAGCGGTGGCCCTTCCCAAGCGAAACCGCGGAGAGCATTCTCGCCCGGCGCGACGGCGACGAACTCGTCTTGCTGAACACGGCACGACACCATCCCGATTCGGTGCTCGCGCGGCGCCTGCCCTTGATCGGCATACCGTGGCCCATCGTCGAAGGGCTGTTGGGGAAAGGGCACGGCCCGACCGGGGCGTTCGCGGCGGCCGACTATCGCGGGGTACCCGTCATCGCGGCCGCCCACCCGGTGCCCGATACGCCCTGGCTGGTCATCGCGAAAACCGATCGAGGCGAGATCGCGAGCCGGGCGCAGAAAGACACGCTCTGGATGGAACTGCTGGGCGGCCTGCTTCTGCTCGCGACCATCGTTGCGGTGTTCACATTGCACCAGCGCCGCGCGGGACGGGACGCCGCGGCCCTGGACAAACAGCAAACCGAGCGCGCGCAGGTGCTCTCCCTGCTCGACGCGGTAGCCGACGGCTCCACCGATGCGATCTTCGCCAAAGACGCGCAAGGCCGCTATCAGCTCTTCAATCGAGAGACTTCGCGCATCACCGGACGCGCGCGCGAGGACGTCATCGGCTGCAGCGATCGCGACATATTCGCCCCGGCGGATGCGGAACGAGTGATCGCCAACGACCGTCACGTCATGGCGGAGAATCGCGTCATCACGTTCGAAGAGACGCTGCAGACGAGCCTGGGGGAACGCGTCTACCTGGCGACGAAAGGACCGCTGCACGATCCGACCGGCAAGGTCATCGGCATGTTCGGCATTTCGCGCGACATCACAGAGCGCAAGGAAGCCGAAGCCGCGCTGCGCGCCCAGCTCGCATTGCAGCAGCAGTTCGCTCATGTCGCCGAAAGCGTGCCCGGCGCGATCTTCTCGTATCGCGTGAATGCGCAGGGCGATTCCGATATCCCCTTCGCGACTCGCGCCTTCGAGGATGTCTTCGGCGTTGCGCGTGAACCGGCGCTGATCACCGCGAACATCCATAGCGACGATCTGGCCGCGTTCGTGTCCGAGCTCGATGAGGTTGTTCTGGCACGCAAGCCCTGGCACGCGGTCTTCCGCTACGTGCACCCCAAGAAGGGGCTGCGCTGGATCGAGGGCTGGTCCGCGCCTGTGGGCGAACCCGACGGCAGCGTGGTGTGGCATGGCTATGTGCAAGACAACACCGACCGCAAGAACGCCGAGCAGGAAGCCGAGCAGTCCGAGCAGCGCTGGATCATGGCGCTGGACAGCGCCGGTCACGGCGTATGGGACTGGAACACCGTCACCGACACGGTCTACTTTTCCCAGCAATGGAAGGCCATGCTGGGATACGGCGACGACGAAGTCGGCGAAACGCTGCACGAGTGGAGTTCGCGCGTGCATCCCGAAGACTTGCAGACATGCACCGGCGCCTTGCGCAAGCACCTGGACGGCATCACTGCGGCTTATCGCAACGAACACCGCGTGCTGTGCAAGGACGGCAGCTTCAAATGGATTCTGGACCAGGGCATGGTGGTGGCGCGAGACGCCGACGGCCGGCCTCTGCGCGTCATCGGCACGCATACGGACATCACCGCGCAAAAACGCATCGCCGAGGAACTCGATCGGCACCGGCACCGGCTCGAAGACCTCGTTGCCGAGCGCACGGAACAACTCGAAGACGCCAACGAGGTGCTGCGTCAGCGCTCGACGCGAATCTCGGAGCTCTACAACAACGCCCCCTGCGGTTACCACTCGCTCGACACGCGCGGCGTATTCATCGAGGTCAACGACACCGAACTGAAGATGCTGGGCTACGCCCGCGAAGAGCTGGTCGGGCGCACGCGCCTGCTGGATCTGGTCGCACCATGGTGCCAGGAGCATGTCGAACGCCACTTCGAGCAGTTCCTGCGCGTCGGCCACGTCGAAGGTCTCGAATACGACTTGCTGCGCAAGGACGGCTCACCGGTGCCGGTAGTCATCCACTCGGTGGCGATCCGGGATTCGGCCGGTCATGTGGTGGCAAGCCGCACGACCTTGTTCGACAACAGCGAGCGCCGGGTGCGCGACCAGCAGATCGCACGGCTGAACGAGGAATTGGAACGCCGCGTCGACGAGGCCGAAGCGGCCAACCGCGCGAAGAGCATGTTCCTCGCCAACATGAGCCATGAAATCCGCACGCCGATGAACGCGATCATCGGCCTGGCGCATCTGCTGCGGCGCGACCTCAGCGACACGCGCACCGCCGACAAGATCGAGAAGATCATGCAAGCCGCGCATCACCTGCTCGACATCATCAACGACATTTTGGACATCTCGAAGATCGAAGCCGGCAAACTCGCGCTCGAAACCACCGACTTCGAGCCCGAGAGCGTGCTGCGCAGCGTCTGGACGATCGTCTCGGAGAAAGCTCAAAGCAAGGGCCTCGAGTTGGTGATGGAAGCCGACCCGGCGTTGCCGCCCCTGATGCGCGGCGACGCTACCCGTCTGCGCCAGGCCCTGCTCAACTACGCGAGCAATGCATTGAAGTTCACGCAACACGGCTCGATCGCGCTGCGGGTCCTGCTGATTCACGCGGACGGGGAGCGGCGGCAGGTCAGATTCGAAGTCGAGGACACCGGGATCGGCATCGCCGAGGCAACGCAGCCCCAGCTCTTCAAGGCCTTTCAGCAGGCGGACAGTTCGACCACACGTCGGTTCGGCGGCACGGGACTGGGCCTCGCGATCACCAAACGCCTGGCGGAAATGATGGGTGGCGAAGTCGGCGTGCGCAGCAACCCAGGGGCCGGCAGCACGTTCTGGTTCACCGCCTGGCTCACTGCGGCGCCCGGCCGTGATCAAGACCCCGGCGGCACGGGCAGCCTGCCATGGCGAGCATTGCTCGCCGCCGATCCTTGCGTCGCACGCGACGCGCTGGAGCGCCTGTGCGCAGGGCTCGGCCTGCGCGTGCGGGCAGTCTGCGACGCATCGCAACTGCAGACCGCGCTGCGGACGGCAGACGAAGAAGGCGACCCTTATCAGATCGTGCTGCTCGATCGCCGCCTGGCGCATCGGGACGGTGTCGAGGTGGGGGCCGAGATCGCCGGCCTCGCATTGAAGGTCCGGCCGCAAATGTGGCTGCTCGCCGAGCACGAGCAGCAGCGAGAATCCTCGGTGGCGGGCTCGCTGGCAGGATTCGATCAGGTATTGAACAAGCCAGTCATGGTATCGTCGGTTCGTGATGCTCTGAGGAAGTCAGCCGGTCGCCTCGCCGATCCGAGAGCGACGAAGGAAGAAGTCATGCCGACATCGAAGGCACCGACGCTCGAGTTCGAAGGCGTTCGCCTGCTGCTGGTGGAAGATCATCCGGTCAACCGCGAAGTCGTCCTGGCGCTGCTGGAACCGACCGGCATCGAAATCGATATCGCCGTGAACGGTCGACAGGCCGTCGAGAAAGTCGGCGCGAGCGCCTACGATCTCGTCCTGATGGATGTGCAGATGCCGGTGATGGATGGGCTGGATGCCACGCGCGCGATTCGAGCGCTGCCGGGGTGCGCCGCCATGCCCATCATCGCAATGACAGCGGATGCCTTCGCCGAGGATCGCACGCGCTGCTTGAAGGCGGGCATGAGCGACTACGTCGCCAAACCGTTCGAACCGGAGGCGCTGCTGGCCCTGCTGCGCAAGTGGTCTGCAGCCCCTCATGGCCGTGCTTCAGCCCAACGGACGCCGACGGATGCGCAGTCGCAGTTCGGCAAGGAAGATCCGGGCATCGACTTCAAGCACGGCATGCTCATCGCCAACGACAAGCCCGAGCGCTATCTTTCGCTGCTGCGGGACTTCGCCAAAGAATGCGTGAACGACATCGCGCGCCTGCGGGGACATCTCGAGCGATCGGACTGGCACGAGGCGCGCCGCAGTTGTCATTCGCTCAAGGGTGCGGCCGCCCTGGTCGGCGTGGTGCGTATCCATGCGCTGGTCGGGCGCCTCGAGCAGATCGTGAGCGATCCCGCGGCGCGCGAAGGCAAAGAGCAGTTGCTGGACGACATCGAAAAGGCGCGCGCAGCGATCGATCGTTATGTCGTCTCGTCCGGCGCGCCGGCTCGATCGGCCGCGCCGGCTCTGGATGAACGCGAACAGGCTCGTGCGCTCTCGGCCGTCTCCATGCTGGCCGAGCTTCTCGCAGCCGGCGATGTGCGCTCGAACCAGATCGTGGCGACCTCGGGCGCTTTGATCGCGTCTTATCTCGGTGCGCCTGCCGAAACCTTGAAACGGCAGATCGAGACCTACGACTACGAGGGCGCGATGGCGACGCTCACCTCGGCGCTGGCAAAACGATAAATCCGACAAGAAGACGCGCGGCGAAACGCCCTGCGCGCGCGGCCGCGCCCCGGGCGCTCAGAGCTCCGAGATGCCGTGACGAATGGCGTAGCGCACCAGCCCCGCCGTATCGTGGATGTCCAGCTTCGCCATGATCTGCGCACGATGGCTCTCGACCGTCTTCACGCTGACCTCCAGATCGCCGGCGATCTGTTTGGTGCTCGCACCGTCCGCGATGAGACGCAGTATCTCGCGCTGGCGGGTGGTCAACAGATTGGGCGGGTCGGTGGCCTGGATGCGGCGCAGATAGGCGTCGAGCACCTGCCGTGACAGCTGCGAAGGCAGCCAGGTGCCGCCCTCCTGGACTGTGCGCACTGCGCTGATGAGTTCCTGCGGCGCGGCCTCCTTCAAGACGTACCCGCAAGCACCCGCCCTCAGCGCTCGCACGACATGCTCCTCGGTGCTGTGCACCGAGAGGATGATCACCTTGATGGCGGGCGATTGCTCTTTCAATCCGCTCAACACCTGCCAGCCCGTCATCCCGGGCATGGTGAGATCGACCAGCGCGATATCGGGTTGGAGCGACTCGCTCAGGCTGATCGCCTCGGCGCCGCTCTCGGCTTCACCCACGATGACGAATTCCGGCTCGCGCTGCAGCAGCATCTGCAGGCCGGCGCGCACCAGCTTGTGATCATCGACGATCAGAATGCGAACGGCCATGGCTCATCGTCTCGAATAGGCGGTCGTTGAAGGAACTGGGGTCGGGCGGCGCGCGGCGCATGGGCATGACAACTCATCCAGTGTGGGAAGGCGAGCCTTCTGGCCTAGTGCATGCGCGGGTCAGGGGCGCTGCAGACTGCGTACCCGCGGCGTTCGAGGGCGCGGGCTCTTCGATGCGCCATCTCACGAGAGCGCTCCTTGGGGATCCGCGACGCCGGCTTCGGCGAAGCCCTTGGCCCGCAGCAGACAGGAGTCGCAGGCCTTGCATGGCGCGCCGGAAGGGCTCGGATCGTAACAACTCAAGGTGAGCCCGTAGTCGACCCCGAGACTCAACCCATGGCGGATTATATCGGCCTTGGTCATCTTGATGAGCGGCGCGTGAATATGCAACTGCTGACGTCCCTCCACACCGGCCTTCGTGCCCAGATTGGCCATGCGCTCGAACGCCGTGATGAATTCGGGGCGGCAGTCGGGGTAACCGGAGTAATCGAGCGCGTTCACGCCGATGAAGATGTCGCTCGCCTGCAGCGTCTCCGCCCAAGCGAGCGCGAAACTGAGGAAGATGGTGTTGCGCGCGGGGACATACGTCGAGGGCACGCCGTGGCTCATCTGCTCGACCGATCGCTGCTTGGGCACCGGGATGTCGCTGGTCAGCGCCGAGCCGCCGAACTGGCGCAGATCGATATCGACCACCACGTGCCTCACGGCACCGAGCTTCTCGGCGACCACGCGCGCCCGATCGAGTTCGATCGCATGCCGCTGACCGTAGCGAAAGCTCATGGCATGGCAGGCATAGCCTTGGCGTGCCGCGATGGCGAGCACGGTCGTGGAATCGAGCCCACCGCTCAACAGCACGACCGCCGGTCGCATCGAAGATTTCAGCAAGTCAGCGCTCCGCTTGAACAAGTTCGTCATGCACGGGCCGGCCGGGCACGAGGGTCGGAGCCCCGGCTCGGTCCGGACGCATCTACCGTCTGCATGCGCGATGCCTCGTCGGGACCGTCATGACTGCGGCGGCGCCGAATCGGACACTGCGACGGCATGGGCACGCACCCGCGCTTCGAGCAACTCCAGGTGACTATCGCGCAGACCCAGCTCGCGCAGATGCGTCACCGTCTGGAAGAGGTATTCACGACACTGGCCGAGCGGCCCGGCCCCGCTGGCCAGGTAACGCGCCGTTTCGGCGAGGTCGAGATCGGCGATGTAGCGCTCGTGATCGCGATTGACCGCGAACGTGAGCGCGTGCTCGATGCCCTCGGCTGTGCGCGCCGCCGCCCAAACCGGCCGGTAGACCATCGAGTTCATTTCACGCCGCCACAGGACGTCGAGCTCGCTTCGCAGCTGCTCCGGAGCGATGCGGTACGCCACGCCATGACAGCTTCCGCCGGGCTCCAGACCGAGCATCAGACCCGGCCGCTCCGGGCTGCCACGTCCCGTCCGCGCCCACAGGCAGAACTGTCGATGGTAGCCATGCACGCGTGCACGGCGCCGCTCGGCGAAATGAAACGCCGGGTTCCAGATCAGCGAACCATAACCGAACACCCAAACGCGCTGCGGGTCGGGAGCCGTGGCCACGATGTGCTCGATCTGCCGGCTGCGCTCCTCGTCGCTCATGAATTTCGTGCCGGGCGGATGCAGCGAACGCGCAGCCGCCCGCCAACTGCCGTCGAGGATGGTTTCGCGAGTGAGCTTGAAGCCCGTCATGGCACTGGATTCTTGTTCCGAGGCGAGCGTCGTGGCGCCATCGCCGATCGCCAGCATCGGGGCGGCGCCTGACACGAGCGTCGCACGCTGCGGCGAAGGCAATGCCAACCGCAGCCTGCCTGGTTGATCAACGGGGATTGTCGAGGGTGGAGCGGTTCGGTTCTGGGCATCGTTCAAGCAACCAGCATCGTGCTCGGCTCACGGGACGAGTTGGCGCAATATGTGGCGCCGATTGTGGGTGTAGGGACGCACCTGCGTCGGCCAGCGTCCGCTGTCGACGGCGTTCGCCCAGGCCTCGCTGGTCAGAACCTCCGGACCGTCGATTTCGAAGATCGCGCTGTAGCGCGGTTCGTCGTCGAAAGCGATGTCTCGTTTCTCGCCGCCGAGGATCACGGTCAGGGGCTTCTTCACGTAGCGCGCCACGGACCGAACCCCGGGCACCTGCAACAGCAGCGGCAGGTGCTCGGTATCGTAGACCTCGTTGAACAAGGCCTCTTTGTCGGCATCGACGTCCATGCTGACGATATAGAGATACTTTGCTGAGCGGCTCACTGCGAATCTCGTGGCAAACGGGTCTATGGGGCCTTCGATGGCACTACGGCGCCAGGCTCGCGAAGTTGATACCAGGGGTGCGGGTTGCCCGGCACCTTGACGCGCAACGTATAGACCGAAGTATGCGCGCAGCAGAACAGCGTGCGCAGATCCTCGCCCCCGAACGCGAAATTGACCGCCTGCTCCGGGAATCGGATGGTGCCGATGCGCTCGCCGAGCGGGGTGAACACCCAGATCCCGCCCGGGCCCGTGCAATAGACCCGGCCGAGCATGTCGACCTTCAAGCCGTCCGGTATGCCCGGCTCGACGCCGGTGTTCATGTCGGCGAAGATCCGGCGGCCGATCGTCTCGCCGTTCGCATCCAGATCGAGCGCGTGGACATACTTGGTCGAACGCGTGTTGGCCACGTAGAGCGTGCGCTCGTCGGGCGAGAAGGCGAGCCCGTTGGGGTACTCGCAGTGAGCGACGATGCTCACCTCGCCCTGCGGCGAGATGCGGTATACCCGCGCGCCGTCCCAGAGATCGCCGACACCCTCGGGCCCCGGAATCTCGCGCGCCGAATAGGGCACGCGCTTGTCCGGATCGGTGAAATACAGGCTGCCGTCGGAGCGGCAGACGATGTCATTCGGACGATTGAAGCGCCCGCCCTGGAAACGATCCACCAGCGTTTCCAGTTCTCCGGTGGCGCTCAGGCGAGCCACCCGCCGCGCATCGCCGTCGCAGATCACGAGACGGCCGCGCAGATCGAACGTCGTGCCGTTACCGCCGGTGGTCTTGGCCACCAATTCGGCCGCCTTGCCCGGCACCAGGCGATAAAGACTGTGGGTTCTCAGATCGACGAAATGCCAATAGCCCTCCGGGTGCCACAGCGGACCTTCGGTGAAGATGAAGCCGGTTGCGAGCCGTTGCGCTTCGGTGGTCTCCAGGATATCGGGCAGATAGTTGAGGGCGGACATGACGGAATCCTAAAGCATGGAGAAGTTCCATGCCAGACTCTAAAGGTGCGATACGCAGATCGCAAGGCGAAGAAGATGCCAAGGCCGCATCGACGCGGCGGGAATGAAAAGGCTTGCCGCTGCGCCAAGCCGGACCGGCGCACGCTCATGCGCAGCCGCTCAACTCGTCACGATGGAGACCAGCAGCCACACGAGCGTCAGGATCTGCATCCAATGCGCCCAATGCAACCAGCTCGCCCAGGCGCGCGACGCGGGAAATGCGGCGAGCCTGGCCCGATATTGCGCCGTCAGGATGAAGTTCGAGAAGACCATCAGCAGTTCGTTGCTCCAGAGGTATCTGCCGATGGTCGGCGACCCGAGCTCGGCGTATACCTGCGGCGCTTCGATCCGCAGGACGCGCAAGAACCGTCCGCACAGATAGAAGACCAGCGCGGTCGAGAGGGCCGTGGCCAGAAAGGCGGCGCCGGACATGGCGTTTGCAAGCATTCGATCGAGCCGCGAAGAATGAGCTCGATTGTCGCCCCGATCTACCCCCAGCGTCGAATGGCGAGCGACGCCGTCTCGCGGCACGGGCCGGAGCGCGCCGTCGCCGAGCGGGTAGCCGATCACGGCTGCAGCTTCAGCTGCGCCTCTGCGCGCTCGGGGACCGCTCACGTCGCGTCCCGCCCGCATCTGCGGAACGCGGGCGGATGCACCCTCGTAGAACCCTGTGGTCATCGGGAAGTCGGCAGCATCGTGAAAGGTGCCGGACAACAGATCGATCACCGACAGATCTGCGAAGTTGCCATAGTGCTTGCCGCGCGCATGCGGATGCGCGTGATTCTCGGGCCGCTGCATGAAACAGCCCAGCCAACGAGGGGTGCGCACGTTGCCAACGCTGGATCGCGGACAACTACCCCACGCCCTCCCCGGTGGCGGCCATGGCGCAACTGAGCGGCCTGCCCGAGCGCTCGTTCAAGCGCCGGTTCCGGCAGGCCAGCGGCATGCCGCCGCTGGAATACGTGCACACGCTCAGACTGGAGGAAGCCAAGCAGATGCTCGAGCGCGGCGACGCGTCGATCGAGGCCATCGCCAACGAGGTC
>LNFM01010980.1_pt1 | contig 27560 bp, 22 predicted proteins | sample 596031 | NCBI WGS metagenome assembly LNFM01 (sample SAMN04254537, study PRJNA301005) | activated carbon metagenome | isolation source: dual media filters at the Ann Arbor, Michigan drinking water treatment plant | place: USA: Ann Arbor
GAGCATCGCCTTGCGGCGATCGCCGAAGCCCGGCGCCTTGACGGCCGCGACCTTGAGGCCGCCGCGCAGCTTGTTGACCACCAGGGTGGCCAGCGCCTCGCCCTCGATGTCCTCGGCCACGATCAGCAGCGGGCGGGTCGATTGCGCGACCGCCTCGAGCAGCGGCAGCAGAGTCTGCAGGGCCGACAGCTTCTTCTCGTGGATCAGGATGTAGGGGTTGTCGAGCTCGCAGATCATCTTCTCGGCATTGGTGATGAAGTAGGGCGAGAGATAGCCGCGGTCGAACTGCATGCCTTCGACGACGTCGAGCTCGCTCTCCATGCTCTTGGCTTCCTCGATGGTGATCACGCCTTCCTTGCCGACCTTGTCCATCGCCTCGGCGATCATCTTGCCGATCGCCTTGTCGCCGTTGGCCGAGACGGTGCCGACCTGGGCGATCTCGGCACTGGTCGAGACCTTCTTCGACCGGCTCTTGAGCTCGTCCATCACCCACTCGGCGGCGAGGTCGATGCCGCGCTTGAGGTCCATCGGGTTCATGCCGGCGGCGACCGACTTGGCGCCTTCGCGCACGATCGCCTGGGCGAGCACGGTCGCCGTCGTGGTGCCGTCGCCGGCGCTGTCGGACGTGCGGGTCGCGACCTCGCGCAGCAGCTGGGCGCCCATGTTCTCGAACTTGTCGGAAAGCTCGATCTCCTTGGCGACGGTGACGCCATCCTTGGTGATGCGCGGCGCGCCATACGACTTATCGAGCACGACGTTGCGGCCCTTGGGGCCGAGCGTGACCTTGACCGAGTCGGCCAGGATATCGACGCCGCGGATCATGCGGCTGCGGGCATCGCCGCCGAAGCGGACTTCTTTTGCTGACATTTTCTTGTTCCTTGTTCGAGTCTCGAGTTTCGATCTGGCCTCAGGCCGCCTTCTTTTTGGCGGCAGCGGGGGCGAGCGCCGGGCCGTCGATGATGCCCATGATGTCCGATTCGTTCATGATCAGCAGGTCGACGCCGTCGATCTTGATCTCGGAGCCCGACCACTTGCCGAACAGGATGCGGTCGCCCGGCTCGACGTCGAGCGGCACCACCGTGCCCTTGTCGTCGCGCGCGCCCGGACCGACGGCGACGATCTCGCCCTCCATCGGCTTCTCCTGGGCGGTGTCGGGAATGATGATTCCGCCGGCCGTCTTGCCTTCGGGGTCGACGCGGCGAACGAGCACGCGATCGTGCAGCGGCCTGAACTTCATGGCGTTTCTCACTCGGGATATTCGATTGTTTCGGGGAGAGGATGCTCGGCGCCCGCGGCGCAGGAGCTGACGTTAAGATGGTGATCTTTCGGCAGCGGACAAGCGATATCTGCACTTTTCTGTCGTCCTGAGCGCAGCGAAGGACCTCATCGCCGTTGGTTACGAGCGTACTTTTGACCTTCTGGCGTGAGATCCTTCGCTGCGCTCAGGATGACAAGATGAAGTTCGCCTTCAAGATAAAGTCACATGCGCTCAAGGTGCCACGACCTCGTCGGTCCACACCCTGAAGCCGACCAGCGTGTTGGGGCCGAAGGTATGGGCGATCGGGACGTCCGAGGCGTCGCGTCCCTGGCCGATCAGGATGCGCCCGATGCGCGGGATGTTGTTGCGAGGGTCGAAGGTGTACCAGCGTCCGCCGAGATAGGCCTCGAACCAGGCCGCGAAATCCATCGGGCCATAGGGCGGCGGGATGCCGATGTCGCCGAGATAGCCCGTGCAGTAGCGCGCCGGGATGTTCATGCAGCGGCACAGGGCGATGGCGAGGTGGGCGTAGTCGCGACAGACGCCGGTGCCCTCGATGTAGGCCTCCCACGCCGTCTTGGTCGGGCGCGCATGCTGGTAGCCGAAGCCGATGCGCTGGTGGACGTAGTCGCAGATCGCCTGGACGCGCGGCCATCCCGGCGGCGTGCCTGCGAACAGCGACCAGGCGACGTCGGACAGCCGGTCGGTCTCGCAATAGCGGCTGCCGAGCAGATAGGCGATCGTCTCGGCCGGCAGATCCTCGACCGCGTGCTGCGGCGCGCTCGGCGCGACCACGTCGGGCAGGCCCGAATCGCGCACCAGGCCGTCGCCCGACAGCCGCATGCGGCCGGCCGGCGCCACCAGGCGGCTGCACCAGTTGCCGTAGACGTCGCGGTAAGGCGCGATCGTCACGGCGGGATCGGTGGTCAGCCAATCGGGCACCACGACGTCGGGCGCGCGCGTGAAATGGACGCCGAGCACCATGATCATGGGCGTGGGCTGCGGGAAGTCGTAGATCAGCTCGTAGCCGACGCGAATCTTCATCCCGTCATCCCGCGTGCCTGGCCCCTGTTGTCGGCATCGAGAGGTCGAGTCGTGCCGGCCGGCCCCTGCATGACACGTCCCCGGCGATTCTCGAGCACGAAGTGCGCCAGAGCGGGGATGGCGCCGCCGCTACTCCAGCTTGACGTTGGCCGCCTTGGCGATGCGGCTCCAGCGCTCGGAGTCGGCGGCCACGAAGCGGGCGAAGTCGGCGCGGCTTTCCGGCTCGACGCGCGCGGCCTGCTCGGTCCACATCGCCTTGATCTTGTCCTCGACGAGGGCGGCCTGCACGGCGCGGTGCAGGAGATCGAGGACGGCGTCGGGCGTGCGCCTGGGCGCGAACAGGCCGAACCAGATGGTGGCGCGGAAGTCGGGCAGGCCGGCCTCTTCCATGGTCGGCACGTCGGCCAGCAGCGGCTCGCGCCGGCGATTGGCGATGGCGAGCGCGCGCAGCTTGCCGGACTTGATCTGCGGGGCCGCCGCGCCGGCGACCAGGAACGCCGCCGCGACCTGGCCGGCCAGCAGGTCCTGCAGCATCGGTGCGCCGCCGCGGTAGGGCACGTGGTTCAGCTTCACGCCGGCGCGCTCCTCGAACAGGTCGATGGCGAGGTGGGTCACCGAGCCGGGGCCGGTCGAGCCCATGTCGATGCCGCCTGGCTTGGCCTTGGCCGCCGCGATGAAGGCGGCCAGGGTCGCGACGTCGAGCTTGGCCGGGTTGACCACCAGCACATAGGGCGCGCGCGCCACGGCGCTGATCGGCGCGAAGTCGCGGGCGAAGTCGAAATCCGCCTTGGGATAGATCTGCGGGGCGTAGGTGAGACCGGTGTCGCCCAGCAGGAGCGTGTAGCCGTCGGCCGGCGCGCGGGCGACGACGGCCGTGCCGACCGTGCCGCCGGCGCCGCTCTTGTTGTCGACCACGACGGATTGCTTGAAGCGGTCGGCCATCGATGCGGCGATCGGCCGGGCGAAGGTGTCCGAGCCGCCGCCCGCGGGATAGGGGACCACGATGGTGACGGTCTTGGTGGGCCAGTCGGCCGCCCGCGCCCCCGGAGCAGTTCCGATGGCGGCTGCCGTGCCGGTTCCGGCGGCCAGCAGCCCCGCGAGTGCGGCGCGCCGTGAAAGATCGCTCATGCCTCGCATCCCCCTTGCTCCCGATCGGCCATGTTAGCGGGGGCGCAGCCCTGCCGGTAGTGTTTCCGTGAGCTGATGGCTGTCGGTGCCGCCGCCCAGCTCGCCGTCGTAGCTCGCGAACAATGAGAGGCGTTCGCTTAGTGCCGCCGCGGCGGAGAAGCCGACCAGCGCGCTGTCGCGCTGCGGCGTGGCGCCCAGCACGGTGAATTGCGCGCCGGGCGCGGCGGCGAAGGCCGCCGTCATCGGTCGCGCCGTGTCGGCGAGCTCGTGCATCCAGCCCAGCCGCAGGCCGATGTCGACTGGCGTGCCGCGGCCGAGATCGAAGCGCGTGGCGAGATCGGCGCCGACGGTCGTGCGCACCGATGTAGTGGTCTGCTGCGCGACCGAAAGGTTGAACAGGCTGGAGCCGCTCTCGCCGAAGGCGGCCTGCGTGCTCGAGCCGATTTGCAGGCGGGCGAACGGGCTGATCGAGGTGTTGCCCAGGGTGCTCCCCGTGGCGCCGAGCGCGAAGCGGTAGCCGGTCTCGACCTGGCCGAGGAACTGGCTGGCGGTGGTGCTGCCGCTCGTGATGCCGGTCGGCAGGCCGGGCAGGGAGACGATGCGCTGCATCCGGTTGCTGGCGTTGGCGTAGCCCGCCAGCGCATCGGCGTAGAAGCCGCCGCGCGCGCCGTTCGGGGCGAACGAGCCGTAGAGCGCGATGCTCAGCGAATCGGTGTAGCCGTTGCCGGCGAAGCCGTTGACCCATTGCTGGCCGCCCAGGTAGCCGCCGGCGATGCCGACCATGAAACGCGGGTCCGGGCGATAGCCGATGCCGAAGGCGGCGCCGCCCAGGGTGTAGCCGAGGCCGCCGGCATTGCCGTCGCCCAGCACGCTGCCGGTGCCGCCGATGCCGCTCAGCCAGGCGGAGAGGCGCGGCGGCGCGCCTCCAGTGTCGACGTCGCAGGCGGCGACGCAGGCCTCGGCGAGCGCCACGCTCCGCGCCGCACCCGGGCCGGCGCCGCGATCGATCGCGACCTGGCGCCCGATCGCGTTCATGAACAGCTGGCCGGCGCGGATGTTCACCGTGCCGAAATCGGCCCAGGGCTGCCCGCCGAGCGCCTGCAGCGCGGGCGCGCCCTGGGCGGTCGGCAGGTTGGCCATGGCGGTGACCAGGCCGCCGACGGTGCCGCCGGCGGCGGCAGTATCGAGCGCGCCGCCGACCGCCTGCTGGTTCGGCGTCTGGCCGGCCGAGCGGAAGGCGTTGGGCGCCAGCACCAGCGCGAGATGGACGTTGTCGCGCTCGAACCAGACCTTGGGCGTCAGGAAGCCGACGCCGCCCGCGATGGTGTCGAACTCGACGGTGCCGCCGCCGGCCGACGTGACGATGGTGTAGGTCGTGTTGGGCACGTAGGTGCCGGCCTCGGGCAGGACCTGGAGGGTGCCCGCCCTGATGGTCACCGTGTGGCCGGCGCCGATGACGGCGATGCGGTCGCTGTCGCCCCTGGCATTGAGCTCGACGCCATAGGTCCCGGCGTTGAAGGTGAAGTTGCCGTCGATCGTCAGGTGGCCGATCGAGTTGCCCGGCTCGATGGTGCCGCCGTTGACGACGATGTTGCCGGTGACGTTGCCGCTGCCGGCCAGGGTGCCGTTCTGGTTGATGACGACGTTGCTGGTCAGGTGGCCGTTCACCGCCAGGGCGCCGGCATTGATGGTCGTGCCGCCGCCGACGCTGCTGGTGCCGGTGAGGTTCACCCGGCCGGTGCCGTTCTTGGCGAGCGTGCCGCTGCCGCTCAGGCTGCCGGCATAGGCGCCGTCGAAGGCCTGGTCGAAGATCAGCGCGGCGGTGCTGGCGATGGCGCCCTGCAGGCTGCGGGTGGTGCCCCGCAGGGTGCCGGCCGAGACAGTGGTGCCGCGGCTGTAGGTGTTGTCGCCGGCGAGCGTCAGCGTGCCGCTGCCGATCTTGGCGACGCTGCCGAGGCCGGTGATGGTGCCGGAGAACGTGCCGTCGCTCGCCTGGTCGAAGGTGACCGAGCGCGCGTTCGGGTTGTCGGCATTGGTGTCGAAGGCGATGGTGCCGCGCAGGGTCGCGGCGGTGCCCTGCACCGTGCCGCCGTTGTTGTTGATGCCGGCATAGTTGCTGGTGCCGGCGAGGACGAGCGTGCCGGTGCCGACCATGCCGAGTATCCCGCCGTCGATCGTGCCGGTCAGGGTGAGGGTGCGGCCGGCGTCGAGCTGGAAGACGCCGCCGGGCTCGGCCAGCGTGAAGGGCCGCGCCGTGGTGAAGCTCTCCGTGGCCCACAGGCCGCCATTGTTGGCCAGGGTGACGCGCGTGCCGGCGGCGCCGAGCTTGTCGTCGGCGGCGACCTGCAGGGTGCCGAGCTCGACGCGCGTGCCGCCGGAGTAGGTGTTGCTTCCGGTGAGCTGGAGCACGCCGGGGCCGGTCTTCACGAGCTGGCCCTCGCCGCCGATGTTGCCGCTCCAGACCAGCGGATGAAGGGCCACCAGGATGCCGCCGCCGCCGGACAGGGTGATGGGCCGGCCGATCGAGAGCGCCGCCACCGAGCCCTCCAGGGTGCCGATCAGGCCGCCACCGGACAGCGTGATGCCCGTGCCGGCGGCGCCCAGGTTGGCGTCCGTGGTGAAGCGGAGCTGGCCGCCCTCGACCGCCGTGCCGCCGGCGTAGGTGTTGGCCGCGCCGAGGCTCAGCGGACGCGCGCCGGACTTGACCAGGGTGCCGGTGCCGCCGATCACGCCCGTCCAGGAAAGCTCGCCGTGGTCGGTGACGAAGCCGCCCGGCCGGTTAGGGTGACGGCACGGCTGTTCGCCTGGAAACCGGAGGCCGGGCCGATCGAGCCGCCGTTCAGGTCGATGTGCGTGCCCGGCGCAGCGCGCCCCCGGTGACCGATGTGCCGCCCGAGTGGGTGTTGGCTCCCGTCACCGTCAGCACGCCCGTGCCGGTCTTGGTCAGCGAGCCGGTGCCCGAGATGCTGCCCGAGTAGGTGCCGGCGCCGGTCGCGTCGACGATGGCGTCGCCGATCCGCTGCGTCTGCGACGGACCGGTGGAGAGCGTGAGCGTCCCGTTGCCGTGAAGGAACAAGCCGGTGCCGGCCGACTTGCCGGGGTCGCCCGGCTTGTCCTTTCCATTGGGGACCCCGGCGCCGCCCTGCACGGCGCTGCCGGAGACGTTGAGCTCGCCGGTCACGGTGATGGTCCCGCCCTGCTGGACGAAGATCGCCCCGCCGAGCCCCGCGCCGCCGCCGCCGACGAACAGGCCGCCGGCGCCGCCCAGGAAGCCTCCGCTTCCCTGCACGGTGCCGCCGGGGCTGCCGCCGCCGCCGCCGCCGAAGCCGCCGTTGCCGCCGCCGCCAAAGCCGCCGCCGAAGCCGCCGTTGCCGGCCTTGCCGCTGGTCGAGCCATCGCCGCCGTTGCCCGTGCCGCCGCCGCCGCTGAAGACGGCGCCGCCATCGCCGCCGTTGGCGCCCGTGGGATAGTAGCCGCCGCCGCCGCCGCTGGTGCCGCTGGTGCGGTCATGGGACGTCGCGGCGCCGTTGCCGCCGTGGGCCTGGTTGTCGCGCAAGGTGACGTTGCCCACCGTCAGGTGGGCTGCGGCGCCGACGAACAGCGCGCCGCCCAGGCCGGCGCCGCCGCCGCCGCCGGAGCCGAAATTGGACATCCCGAGGCCGCCATGGCCGCCCTGGGCCCTGGTGTCGGCGATGGTCAGGTTGTCGACCGTGACGGAACCGGATTCGAGGAACAGGCCGCGGAACTGGTGGTTGCCGGACAACGTGAAGTTGGCGCCGTTGACGATCACGCTGTGGGTCAGCACCGGCAGGTTGCTGGTCAGGGTGATGTTCGCCGTGAGGACGATCGTGTCGCCGTCGCGGGCGTTGCCGATGGCGCTCCTGAGCTGGGCCTCGTTGCCGGCCGAGAAGCTCGCGCCGTCGGCCGGCAGCGCCGCCAGCAGCGCGCCGGCGGCGAGCAGGCCGGCCAGCGCCAGGCGCGACGTCGACAGGCAGGTCCCGGCGAGCAGGGCTGCCGGCAGGCGTGCCGCCGCCGTCCGCAGCGTGCGCCCGTCGTTGATCCGATCTCGATGCATTGCGTTTCCCCCTCGTGCCGGAGCCAGCGGCTCCAATGATGTATTAATGATACATGTATAAAAACAGAATCTTTATGTCAACTCTATACATGTATAAAAGAGGAATGTTTGGTGGGATGCGCTGGGCCCGCGATTGCCAGCAGCGCGCCAACTTTCCTGTTCTTGTCCCCAGCGAAGCTGGGCTGTCGAATTCGCACGTCATGTCGTCCTCCCCGCGCTTCGCGCAGGGAGGACAGCATGATGTGTGAATTCGACAGCCCCTTCCTCTCCCCCCGCTCACGCGCCGCTCGCGCGGGCGGAGAGGACCCAATGAGCGACCTCCATCCCGATCTGGATGTGTCCACTCCGGTGCAGCGACGCCGGGGAGGAGAACCGGAAAGTTGGCGTCCGAGGGTGGCGCGGAACCTGCGGCCAAGAGCCCATTGCGGTCGCGCCGGTGAATGGGCATTCATTCTCCCACATTTGCGTCCTCCGGCACCGGCCGGATCCATGGGAGGAGTAGTCGTCATGCGTCTGCGTCGTAGAACCGTCCTGCGGGGAGGCAGCGCCCTGGCCGCGATCGTGGCCACGGCCCCGGCTGCGCCCGCCATCGCCCAGTCGAGCAAGTGGCCGGCTCGCGAAATTTCGCTGATCAATCCGAACGCGCCGGGCGCCGCGACCGACCTGACGGCGCGCATCCTGGCGCAGGCGCTCGAGAAGAAGCTGGGCGCCACGGTCATCGTCAAGAACGTCGTGGGCGGCGCGGGCGCGCTCGGGCCGACGACCTTGGCGCAGGCGACGCCGGACGGGCACACGTTCGGGCTGGTGGCGATCTCCTCCCACATCGCCGTGCCCAACATGATGAACGTGACCTACGAGCCGTGGAAGGCGTTCGATATCCTGGGCCAGGTGGCGGCGCTGCGCTACGGCGTCGGCGCGCGGGCGGACGGGCCGATCAAGTCGATCGACGACCTGATCGCCGCCGGCAAGCAGAAGCAGCAGACCTACAGCTCCAACAACGTCACCAACGTCGTGGCGATGTTCCAGCTGGCCAAGCTCACCGGCGCCAAGTTCCGCTGGGTCGTCTTCCCGGGCGGCGTCGAATCGGTGACGGCGGCGATCGGCGGACACGTCGATGCGGTGATCCAGACCGTCACCGAGATGCGGCCGCAGATCGAGGCCGGCAAGCTCCGCCTGCTCGCCTCGGCGGCCGAGAAGCGCTGGCCGTACTATCCCGAGGTCAAGACGCTGCGCGAACTGGGCTACAACGCCGTCACCAACGGCCCGTTCGGATACGCCCTGCCGGCCGGCGTCGATCCGGCGATCAAGGAGCGCCTGGAGAAGGCGCTGGCCGAGGTTATGGCGGAGGACGACGTGCGCAAGAAGATCGACGATCTCGGCATCGAGCCGGTGTGGCGCAGCGGCAAGGACTACGCCGCGCTGCTGAAGTCGATCGAGGGCGAGCTGGTGCCGATCCTCAAGGAAACCGGCATGGCCAAGAAGCCGGCCTGATGAAGGGCCGGGCGGGATGAATCGTCGGGTCGCCATGAACCGGGTGAGCGCTTCGAGGCAGGTGAGCGCTTCGAGGCAGGTGAGCGCTTCGAGGCAGGTGAACGCGTTGAAGTGGCCGGGCCTGTTGCAGCACGCAGGCCTGTTGCGGCTCGTGGGCCTGTTGCAGCACGTGGGCGTCTTGCAGCAGGCGGGCGTGCCGAAGCGGCCGGACGTGCGTCAGCGGGTGGCGCCGTGAGCCGCTGGAGCGGCCTGGGGCGACTGGGCGGCGCGCGGCTCGGCGCGCTCGGCCTGCTGGCGGCGGCGCTGGTCGGGCTGTGGCAGGCGCTGCGGCTCGAGAGCTGGGGCTTCGACGGGCCGGGTGCCGGCTTTTTCCCGCAACTGGTGGCGGCGGTGTGCGTCGCCCTGGCCCTGCTCGTCGTGGTGGCGCCGGGCCGCGCCGGCGAGACCGAGGAGGGCGATTCCGAGACGGTGGCGGCGACGGCGGAGACGCGGCGCTGCTTCGCGCTCTATGCGCTGGCGCTGGTCGTGCTGGCGGCGGGGGCGGCGTGGGCCGGCTTCGTCGCCACGGCCATCGCGGTGTCTGTCGTCATCGTGCGCTTCGCCGAGCGGCGCTCGTGGGCGGCGGCGCTGGGCTACGGCGCCGGCGCCGCGCTGGTCGGCCTGGTCTGCTTCGGCTGGCTCCTGCGGGTCGACCTGCCGGAGAGCCCGATCGAGCGCGCGTTCTACACGCTGGTGCGGTGAGGGGGCTCATGGTCTTCCGGACCGCGAGCGTCCCGCTCGCTCATGTCTTCGCTTCTTCGCTGCTTCGCAGCTTCGCGCATTCCAAAGCCCTCATCCTGAGGAGCCGCGCAAAGCGCGGCGTCTCGAAGGATGGGCAACCGGCACCTGGCCTGGGGCCCATCCATCGAGATGCAGCCCTGCGGCGTGCTCCTCGGGATGAGGCTTGGCTTGGTGCGTCGAGCTCGCGGAGGCGCTGAGTCCCCATGGAAGCATTGCTGCAGGGCTTCGCGGTCACGCTGTCGCTCGACAACCTCCTCTACTGCTTCGTCGGCGTGCTGCTGGGCACCATCGTCGGCATCCTGCCGGGGCTGGGGCCGCTCACCACCATCGCGATCCTGCTGCCGATCACCTTCAAGATGGACGTGACGTCGGCCATCATCATGCTGTCGGGCATCTACTACGGCGTCGCCTACGGCGGTACGGTGACCTCGGTGCTGATGCGCATCCCGGGCGAGGCCTCCTCGGTGGTGACCTGCCTCGACGGCTACGAGATGGCGCGCAAGGGCCGCGCCGGGGCAGCGCTCGGCATCGCCGGCATCGGCTCGTTCTTCGCCGGCACGGTGGGCGTGATCGGCATCTCCTTCCTGTCGCCACCGCTCGCCGAGCTGGTGCTGAAGTTCGGGCCGGCCGAGTACGCCATGCTGATGCTGGCCGGCCTCACGCTGGTGACCTACATGTCGTCGGGCTCGCTGCCGCGCGCGCTGCTGATGGCGGCGTTCGGCCTGCTGCTGGGCACCGTGGGCAGCGACCCGATCAGCATGACGCCGCGGCTGACCTTCGGCATCCTGGCGCTGGGCGACGGCGTCAACCTGGTGCCGCTGGCGATCGGCCTGTTCGGCCTCTCCGAGGTGCTGTTCATGGCGCGCCAGACAGTGGCGGAGATGAAGGTGCTGCCGGCGCCGACGGGCGTGCTGGGCTTCCTGCCGTCCGCCGAGGAAGCGCGGCGCTCGGTCGGGCCGACGCTGCGCGGCACCGCGCTGGGCTTCCTGGTCGGGCTGCTGCCCGGCGGCGGCGCGGTGCTGGCCTCGTTCCTGTCGTACGCCATGGAGCGCAAGCTCTCGCGCCATCCCGAGGAATTCGGCAAGGGCGCGGTCGAGGGCGTGGCCGGGCCGGAGTCGGCCAACAACGCCGGCACTGCCGGCGCCTTCGTGCCGCTGCTCTGCATGGGCATCCCGGCGAACGCCATCACCGCGCTGCTGCTCGGCGCCTTCATCATCCATGGCGTGACGCCGGGCCCGACCATCCTCGAGCGCCAGCCGGAGGTCTTCTGGGGCGTCGTCGCCAGCATGTATATCGGCAACGTGATGCTGCTGATCCTGAACCTGCCGCTGGTCGGCCTGTTCGTGCGCATCCTGCAGATCCCGCGCGCCTACCTGACGCCCATGATCCTCGTGGTCTGCCTGATCGGGGTCTATTCCTCGAGCGGCAACCCGGCCGACGTGGCGCTCGCCGTGGTGTTCGGCTTCGTCGGCTACGGCCTGCGCCGGCACGGCTTCGACCTCGGCATCGTCATCCTGGCCTACGTGCTGGGCCCGATCTTCGAGCGCTCGGTGCGCCAGGCCCTGGCGATCTCCGACGGCGACCCGACGATCTTCCTGCACAGCTATCTGTCGACGGGCTTCGCGGTCGTGGCGAAGCGCCGGGCGCGGCCGGGCTGAGGCTTGCGGCGAGCCGGCTCGACCGGAAGGTCGAGCGCGATGCGAAGCAGACCCGACAAGCTCGCTCGCGGAACAGGCGCTCGCCGATTTTCGGTCCGGACGCATCCTCGAGCCATGAGGCGTTTCGTGCCGATTGCGACGCCATGAGTTCAGTCTGTTCGGCTCGATCGGGGGCCCAGGGATGGACCGCCTCGTTTGCGCCGGTTTGGACAACGCGTTAGGCAGTTGCTGCCTAGCCACGGAGTGCCGGCATGTCGATATCGGCCGAACGCATGAGGGTGCTGCGCGAGCGGCGACGCAAACTTGGCCTGCGCGAGCTTCGGCTGGTGGTGCCCGACAGCTGTTCGCGGCCTGTGCGCCGCCGTATCGCCGCCCAGGTCGCGCGCCTCGTGAGGGCACAGGAAGAAGACGCGATGAGCTGGGTCGAGCGCGTCTCCGAGCTCGACTCGCCTGAACACTCTTCAAGCACTGCAACGCGGTGACGCAGGAAGGTCGCGAGCTTGCCGACGCGCGAGAGCGATTGGTCGAATGCCCTGCCGGCAGCGCTGCGGCGGCTCGGGCAGGCGGTCGCGATGCTCGGGCTGGCGCTCGCGATGCTGCTCCGGGGCGACCTCGCCCGGGCGGAGTCGGCCGCCACGCATCCCATGCCCTGGCTGACCGGCACCTGGGGCGGCCACCGGACGGCGCTGCTCGACAAGGGCATCGACCTGCAGCTCGTCTACGGCAGATGGTCGACTATGCCGATCAGGTCGCCTTCGGCACGACGCTGGATCTCGAGCGCCTCGTCGGCCTGCACGACGCTATGATCCAGATCACCTATACCTCGCGCGCCGGCCGCAACCTGGTCGAGGATGCCCAGCTCGGCAGCTTCCAGCTCGTCCAGGAGGTGTACGGCCGCGGCCAGACCGTGCGGCTCACCCAGATGTGGTTCGAGCAGATGTACCTCGATCGCACGGTGAGCTGGCGCTGGGGCCGCATGTCGGTCGGCGGCGACTTCGCCACCTTCCCCTGCGATTTCCAGAACCTGACCTTCTGCGGCTCGCAGCCGGGCAACATTGCCGGCGGCTACATCTTCAACTGGCCGATCAGCCAGTGGGGCAGCCGGGTCAAGGTCGCGCGCGAGGGGCTCGGCTACGCCCAGGTCGGCGTGTTCGACCAGAACCAGCAGTATCTCGGCTTCGACAACAAGCTGTGGCCGGTCTGGTACCACGGCTCGACCGGCGTGCTGGTGCCGGTCGAGATCGCCTGGCAGCCGACGTTCCGAGGCGGCTGGCTGGCCGGCAGCTACAAGGTCGGCGGCTGGTACTCGTCGGGCCAGCAGCCCGACGCCGTGTCCGACGGCTTCGGCAATCCGTTCGCGATATCCGGGCAGCCGCCGGCGATGCGCCAGGGATTGTACGGAGCCTATGTGAGCTTCCAGCAGCAGATCACGCGCAGCAGCGCCGACAACCCCAACAAGGGCCTGCGCGTTTTCTTCAACGCGGCGATCGCCGATGCCGTCACGGCGACGACCGACCGGCAGATCGCCGCCGGCTTCTGGTACACCGGGCCGTTCAGGTCGCGCCCCAACGACGTGGTCGCCTTCGCCATCGGCACGACGCGCCAGAATCGCCGGATCACCGACGCCGCGAGCCTGCAGAACGCCCTCGGGCTCGGGCCCGTGCCGGTCAAGGATTCGGAGTACGTTCTCGAGCTGGACTATACGTTCGAGGCGACGCCCGGCTTCCTCATCCGGCCGAACATCCAGTACATCCACAGCCCCGGCGGCAGCAGCGCCACCCGGGACGTCGTGGTCCTCGGCCTCAAGACGATCGTCAGCGGCATCCATTCTGTCATCCTGACGAGGGATCTCATCGCCAGGGGTCTCGAGGTACTCCCATTGGAGGCGGCGCTGAGATCCTTCGCTGCGCTCAGAATGACGGAGAAGGCGTCCGCCTGGTTCCAGGTCAACCGATCATGCTCCGGAGCCTGATCACCCGCCGGTCAGCGGGTCAGCTCCTTCGCGGCCGGCAGGCAGCACAGCATCGCCTTCAGGGTGGTCCAATAGGCGTCGACATTCTCGCGGTCGATGACTCGCGTCGGCAGGATGATGCGTCCGTCGGCCGGGAGGTCGGATCGCCGGCCCTCGACGTACCTCGCCAGGGCGATCATGCTCAGGTAGCCCCATTCGTAGGCCTGCTGCACGATGGTGCCGACGATCGAGCCGTCCTTCACGCCGGCCAGGGTGATCGGATCCTCGTCGAAGGCCACGACCTTGACCTGGCCGATCTTGCCCGCCTCGCGCAGCCCTTCGAGGATGAGCGGTGCGTTGTAGCCGTAGAAGCCGACCATGCAGTTGATGTCGGGTCGCGTGGCCAGCGTTTCCGTGACGTTGCGCTTGGCGCGCGCCTTGTCGAAGTCGTCGGCCAGCACGTCGACGAGCTCGATGCCGGAGCCCTTCAGGGCCTGGCGCACGCCCTCGATGCGGTGTTGCGCGTTGGTGACCCGGAGCAGGCTGACGAAGCCCATGCACTTGCCGCCGCCCGGAAGCGTCTTGCGCAGCAGCTCGCCGGCCTGTCGGCCGGCCTCGGTGTTCGACGACCCGAAGTAGGCGACGCGCTTGCTGTCGGGGACATCGCTGTCGGTGGTGAACACGGGGACCTTGCCGGAAATGCGGTCGATCGTGTCGATCATGCCGTCGACCGGGCTGACGACGATGCCGGCGGCTCCCGCCGCGACAAGGTCGTCCAGCATGCGTGTCTGCGTGGCGGTCGACGGCTCCCGCAGATACCTGAACACGAGATTGAAGCGCGCCAGCTCGCTCTGTGCCTTGCGAACGCCGGCCTCGGCTGGCCGCCAGAACACCGTGTCGCTGTTGGTGACGAAGGCGAGGGTCGTCTTGTCGCCGGTCTGCGCGCTCGCTGGGTGACCAAGCAGCACCGCCACGGCGACGGCCAGCAACAGCTTCCTCACGATGGTTCTCCTCTCGTCGCGGACACGACTCTACAATAGGCGGTCCGCGTCGCGCGCGACAGCGCGGCCGACCAGCGCGGCGCGCAGCGCGAGGGTCGCGGGCAGGGGCACGAATCGAGGCGTTGGCGGGGCCGGGATTTCTCGGTAAGTACGAAGATGGGGAGGCGAGCGGGGGCGATGACGCTCCAACGCACGGGCGGTAGCAATCCATGAGCGACTCAGCAGTGGCGAACCCGGCGGCCCGCAAGGAGGCCGCGGGCAGGTTCAAGGAACCGGCGCTCAAGGGAATCCGTTCCTCCGACCAGTTCGACCAGCGAATCAGGGTGATCCCGCCGGCGACGCGCGTGCTCGCGGCCTCGACGGCCGTCGTCTGCATCGCGGCGCTGGTGTGGGCGGTGTTCGGGTCGGTTCCGACGCGGGTGACCGGGCACGGCGTGGTGCTTTCCGCCAAGGAGGGAAATTTCTCCGTCGCCGCCATCGCGTCCGGGCCCGTTGTCGAGGTGCTCGTGAAGCCGGGCGCGCGCGTGTTGGCGGGTCAGCCGATCGCCATAATCGAGCAGAAGCTGCTGCTCACCCGGATCGAGAATGCCCTGGCCGAGGTCGATCGCCTCGAGGCCAATCTGGCGTTGCTCAGGACGGCACACGCCGCGCAGATCGCCAGCAGCGACGAGGCCGCCAAGCGCCAGCTCGCGGCGATCGACGAGCAGGTCGCCGCCAACGAGGTGCGCCGCGACCGGCTGCGCGAGCTCGTCGCCAACTATGCCAGCCTGCGCAACCGGGGCATGATCTCCCAGAGCGAGTTCATGCCAACGCCAATGCGCGCAAGGTCGAGGTCGAGCTGGCCGCGTCGACCAAGCGCGACAACCTGGCCGACGTCGAGCGACAGAAGCAGGCCGAGATCGATCTCAAGAAGTCGGATGTCGACCGGCTGCGGGTCGAGATGGAGGTCGGGTCCTCCGTGCGCTCGCCGATCAGCGGCATCCTGCGCGAGGTCCGCCTCGGCCGGGGCGACGTCGCCGGCGCCGGTTCCGTGGTGGCGACGGTCGGGCCGGACCAGCAGAGCTACTTCCAGGTGATGGCCCTGCTGCGGGGCAAGACGCGCAAGCGGGCGGCGCCGGGCATGGAGGCCGCCATCGTGCCCGACACCATCAAGAAGGAAGAGTACGGCTCCATGAAGGGCGTCGTGACCGCCGTCTCGGACGAGGATGTCTCCATCGAGCACGTCAACCAGATCGTCCACAACGATCAGCTCACCAAGAGCCTGTTCGGCGGCGAGCCGGCCCTGCTCGCCTATGTCGAGCTGGTTCCGTCCAAGGACAACCCGAGCGGCTTCGAATGGTGGAGCGGCAAGGGCCCTCCCTACAAGATCACCGCCGGGTCGGTCGCCACTGTCGACATCATCGTCGAGCGGGTGCGGCCGATCACCCTGGTCATCCCGGCGCTGCGCAAGCTGCTCAGCCTCGAGGGATGACTTTCCGGCTCCTCTTCTGGAAGCGGCGCGTCCGCACGCCGACTGTCATCCAGATGGAGATGGTGGAGTCCGGCGCGGCGGCGCTCGGCATCGTGCTCGGGTATCACGGCAGGCGCGTGCCGCTCGAGGAGCTTCGGGCCGCCTGCGGCGCGTCGCGCGAGGGCAGCAAGCCGGAGGACCTCGTCCGCGCGGCGCACGCCTTCGGCCTCGAGGCCGCGATCGAGCGCCGCGAGGCGCGCGACGTGCTCAAGGGCCGCTTCCCGCTGATCGTGCAATGGAACGGCGACCGCTTCCTCGTCGTCGAAGGCGTGTCGGGCAGCACGGTGTACGTCAACGATCCGGCGACGGGACCGCGCGAGATTTCGCGCCAGGCGTTCGGCGACGGCTTCACGGGCGTATCCCTGCAGCTCAGGAAGGGGTCGGGCTTCACGCGCGGCGGCGCCGAGCCGGGCCTGGCCGCCAAGCTGGGCCGCCGCCTGGAGGGCCTCGGCAGCACGCTGGGATTCATCGGCGCGGTCAGCCTGATGCTGGTGCTGCCCGGCCTGATCGTGCCGGGAATGACCGCGGTGTTCGTCGACAACATCCTGATCCGCCAGTTCGAGGGCTGGCTCGGCCCGATGCTCATCGGGCTCGGCGTGACGGCCGTGATAAACATCTCCCTGCGCTGGCTGCAGGGGGTCGCCCTGCTGCGCCTCGAGCTGCGCCTCGCCCTGGAGCAGTCGGCGAAGTTCGCCTGGCATGTCCTCAGCCTTCCGATCACCTTCTTCACGCAGCGCTTCACGGGCGATCTGGTGAGCCGTGTCGAGGCGAACGACCGGGTCGCCACGCTGCTGGCGCGCGATTTCGGCAACACGGCGGCGGGCTGCCTGACGGCGGGCTTCCTCGGCGCCGTGATGATCTTCTACGACACGGTCCTGGCGGCGATCGTGCTGGGCGGCGCCGCCCTCAATATCGTCGGCCTCCGCGTGCTGCGACGGGCCCTGTCGGACATCGCGCTGCGCCTGCAGAACGAGCAGGGAAAGCTCTTCTCCACGTCCGCCGTCGGACTGCAATCCATCGAGACCCTCAAGTCGACCGCGGGGGAGGACGACTTCTTCGCCAAATGGGGCGGCTACCACGCGCACGCCATCAACGCCGAGCAAAAGCTGGGGATCTATCAGGGCGCCATATCCCTGCTGCCGGCGATGCTGCTCAGCCTGACGTCGGCCGCGGTGCTCGGCGTCGGGGCGCTGCGTGTCATCGACGGGCACCTCAGCATCGGCACGCTGGTGGCCTTCCAGGGCCTGCTGATAACCTTCTCGGCGCCGATCCAGGATCTGGTCAGCGTGGCCGGCAAGGTGCAGCAGGCCTCGGCCGACCTGACGCGGCTCGACGATGTCCTGCAGCAGAAGCGCGACTGGCGGTTCCTCGACGCGCCGGACGCGCCGCCGACCGCGCGCGCCGCCGGCCGCCTGTCGATGCAGGGGGTGAGCTTCGGCTACACCAGCTCGGGGCCGCCACTGATCGAGGATTTCCATCTCGAGGCGGCGCCTGGCCAGTGGGTGGCGCTGGTGGGCGAGTCCGGCAGCGGCAAGTCGACGCTGGGCAAGCTCGTCACCGGCCTCTTCGAGCCGCAGTCGGGGCAGATCCTGATCGATGGCTACAGCCTCCGATCGTGGGGCCGCGAGCGCCTGTCCAACATCGTGGCGTCGGTCGACCAGGACATCCGCCTGTTCAGCGGCACGGTGCACGACAACGTCACGCTGTGGGACGACACTGTGGAGCACGCCCGCCTGGTGGCCGCGGTCGACGATGCCGGCCTGACGCCGGCCATCCAGAACCTGCCCGGCAACTTCCAGGGCATCATCGAGGAGGGCGGCCGCAACCTCAATGGCGGCCAGCGCCAGCGGGTCGAGATCGCGCGCGCCCTGGTGCGCGAGCCGGCGATCCTGGTGCTCGACGAGGCGACCGCCGCCCTCGATGCCGCGAGCGAGCACGAGATCCTGACCGCCGTGCGCCGTCGCGGCATGACCTGCATCCTCGTTGCTCACCGTCTGAGCACGATCCGCGATTGCGACGAGATCATCGTGCTCGAGCGCGGCAAGGTGGTGGAACGTGGATCCCACGCCTCCCTGATGGCCAAGGCCGGCGCCTATGCCCGGCTGATCCACGCCGAGCTGGGGGCATGAGCACGGTCGATTTTCCCGCCGCCGCCGCGGGCCCGCTCGAGCTTTCGACGCTCGCCGCGCCCGGACGGCTGGCGCGACCGTCGCGGCTCTACGCGACGGTGGTCGACGATCGCGGAGCTCCCGGTCGGCGGCATTTCGTGGCCGAGCTGCCGAAGGGGGCGGCGGTGTTCGCCCTGGCCGCGCCGGGCGTATCGTTCCTGCTGGCCGCGCCGGGCGTGCCGGTCGCCGAGTCACTCCTCGATCCTGGCCCGATCGATGCCGCCGCCCTCGACGCCTGGTATGCGGCCCTCCTGTCGTGGCAGGAACTCGCGCGCAGCGATGGCGCCGCGGTGCCGATGGTCGCCGGCGAAAGCCGCAGCTTGCCGAGCGGCGCCCTGGCCACGGTCCGCGACGTCGTCTGGCTGCAGGCCGACGCGCCGGTTCTGCGTTATGCGGCAACCGCCGGCAACGAGCCGTCCGCCGCCGCGCCGCTGCTGGTCCTGGCCAACCAGATCCTGGCGGAGGTGATCGAGGCCAGCGAGGTTCGCGCGATCACTTCCGAATCGTTGCTGTCGGGCGACCCGCCTGCCGCACCGGGAGGCCCGTCGGCGATGATCGCGACGCGGATCGCGGCTTCCCTCGTCCGCGACGATGCGGCCATGGCGCGGCGTGCCGAGCAGCGTCTGGTACGGGACGAGGCCGAGGTGGCGCGCGCCCTGCAGCACCTGAGCGACGCCGCGGCCCTGCGCCCGCCGGAGGTCGCTGCCGCGGTCGGCGGCCCGGCGGATCCCCTGGCGGGTGCGCTCGCCGTCATTGCCCGCCAGGAGGGGTTCGACCTGCGGCTCCCGCCGGACGACGATCGTGACGCGCCGGTGACCGATCGGCTCGAGCGTTTCGCCAACGGCAGCGGCTTTCGCTTTCGCCCGATCGCCCTGGATGGCGGCTGGTGGAAGGAGGAAGGGCCGACTTTCGTGGCCATCGACGCGGCCAGCGGGCTGCCGCGGGCGGCCGTCTGGCGGCGTAAACGCTGGCGCCTCGTCGATCCCGGGACGCAGGCCGAGACGGCGGTCGACGAAGCCGTCGCCGGCGCGCTGGCGCCGCGCGGCTACATGATCTATCCGACGCTGCCCGATGTCGTCACGCCGCGCGGGATCTGGCAGTTCACGGCCTTCGGTGCCCGCGGCGACATCGCCCGCCTCATGGTCGCGGCGGGTGCGGCGGTGCTCTCGAGCCTGCTGGTCCCGGTTACGACGGGAGCGGTCCTGGGGCATGCGGTACCGGATGGCCGGACATCGCTTCTCGTCGACATGATGATCCTGCTGGTGGCCGCCTCGATCGGCAACGTGGGGTTCCAGGTCGTGCGGGCGGTCGCCATGACCCGGCTCGGCTCCTACATCGACCGCCGCCTGCAGCCGGCGGTGTGGGACCGGGTGATGCGTCTTCGGACGTCCTTCTTCCGGAGCTACTCCGTCGGCGACCTCACGCTCCGCATCCTGGGCATCGACACGATCCGCCGCATCGTCGCCGGCACCACCCTCAACTCGTTGATCGGTGGCGTGTTCTCGGTGGCGAACCTCGGCATCATGCTGATCTACGATGCCTCGCTGGCGGCCTTCGCGGTCGGCTATACCGTGGTGGCCGCCACCTTCCTGTTCTTCCTCGGCCGCAAGAAGATGCGGCTGGATCGCCTCGTCCTGGAGCGCAAGGGCGTCGTCACCGGCATGCTGATGGAGATCCTGGGCGGGATCGCGAAGCTGCGGGTCGCCGCCGCCGAGCTGCGCGCCTTCTCGCGCTGGTCGAGCGCCTTCGCCGAGCAGCGGGCAATCGACGGCCGGTCAGGCCTCGTCGGCTCGTGGCAGATCATCGCCTCGACCAGCCTGCCGATCGCGGGCACACTGTGCGTGTTCGCGATCGCCGGCGGCGGCGAGCGCCTGGTCGAGGTCGCGGCCTTCGCCGCCTTCAACAGCGCGTTCGCGCAGTTCACCGCCGCCATCCTCAATCTCACCACCTCGCTCAACCTGGCGATCTCGGCGGTGCCGCTGTTCGCCCGCGTCCGTCCGGTGTTCGAGGCTCCCCTCGAGGTCGACGACAGGCGCAGCGATCCCGGTGCGCTCGCCGGTCACGTCGCCGTCCGCAACCTGTCGTTCCGCTACGACAAGGAGGGACCGTGGACACTCGAGGGAGTGGACTTCGAGGCTCGCCCGGGCGAAAGCGTGGCGATCGTCGGCGTCTCGGGCTCCGGCAAGTCGACCCTGCTTCGCCTGCTCCTGGGCTTCGAGACCCCCGAGCGTGGCGGCGTCTTCTACGACGGCAAGGATCTCGAGACGCTCGACCTCAGGCGCGTGCGCAGCCAGGTCGGCACCGTGCTGGAGACCGCCGGGCTGGTCCCGGGCACGATCTTCGAGAACATCGCGGGGAGCGCGCCGATGTCGCGCGAAAAGGTGATGGAAGCCGTGCGGCTCGCCGCCCTCGACCGTGACATAGCCGCCATGCCGCTGGGCCTCGACACGCTGGTCACCGAGGGCGGCAGCCAGCTCTCCGGCGGGCAGCGGCAGCGGGTGATGATTGCCCGGGCGCTGGTCGGCCGGCCGCGCCTGATCTTCTTCGACCAGGCCACCAGCGCCCTCGACAACCGGACCCAGGCGGTGGTCGGCGAGAGCGTGGCGGCGATGAATGCGACGCGCCTCATCATCGCCCACCGGCTGAGCACCATCCGCGGCGCCGATCGCATCGTCGTGCTCGAGAACGGACGGGTCGCCGAGACCGGCACCTACGACGAGCTGGTCGGCCGCGCGGGTGCCTTCCGTCGCCTCGTGCAGCGGCAACTGCTGTAGCTCAGGCGGGGAAACAGATCGTCCGGATCTCGAAGCTCAGCCGCGGCGCCGCGCCGGGCGGGCTGGTCGGGTCGGCGAAGGTCGCGTGCGGCGTGAAGCGCGGGACCGACCTCCGCGAATCGCAGATCTTGAAAATCAGCACCTCGTCCGGCTCCATCTCGGGGAACCAGTACCAGCCGTGCGCCGGATTGTGGGCGATGTTGTAGCCGCCCTTCGACATCGTCGCGAGGCCGACCGAATAACGCGTCTCCATGGGGATGAAGTCGCGGTCGCTGACGGTGGAGGCGTCGCACACCGCGAGCGGCATGCGCTCGATCCGACGGATCGGTCGCCAGACATTGACGTTGATGAAGCGCCGGCGCAGCAGGGCGTCGGCCCGCTCCGGCGCCAGCTCGGCGATATGGGCGCGCACGCCCTCCTCGTTGAAATCGACGTGGACGCCGGCGCTCACGGCGGGACCGCCGCGCCCGTAATTCTCCGACGGGTCCGCACCGCGGCGACGCGACAGCATGGCGGGGTCGTCCGAGCGCAGGACGGGGCCGAACACCAGCACCTCGTCCGAGCCGGTCACCTCGCGTAGCATCGCCTGCACCTCGGGGGTATAGACGTCCTCGATCTGGGCCCGATCGAAGAAATCCCTCACGGCTGTCGGCCGGCGCAGCAGGACGACCCCGTTTCGCTCGAGCGAGAGCGGCGGGTCCGCCAGGCGCCCATTGCGGACCGCCATCGGCCGCGGATCGAGGATGAAGTTGGTCCTCGAGTAGTCCGACAGGTCGAGGATGGCCGTGCCGTCGCGCTCGGCCTCGCGAGGGTCGTGATAGTTGATCGTCGCTTCGATGCTGGCGCTTGCCACCGCGCGGCTCTCCCTCGTCTGATCGACGGCTCCCCGCTCGATTATGTCGCCGCCGGCAGGCGGCCACAACCAGCGCTTCCGACACCGGCGCTTCCGACACCAGCGCTGCGACGATCCACCCTGCTTCGCCCAAGGGCTATCGCACATGCCGCCTTTCTCCCGTCATCCCGAGCGAAGTCACCCGAAGGGTGGCGCAGTCGAGGGATCTTTCTGCCGATGCCGCAACAAGAAAGGTCCCTCCACTACGCCCTCCCTTCGACTACGCTCAGGGCAGGCGCTGCGCTCGGCTCCGGTCGGGATGACGGTTTTCTGTCCTATGCGATGGCCATGCCGCGTCGCCGGGCTCGATCGTTGAAGATTGCCGCGGCGCTTGAGACTGGACCCGCAAGCGCGGTAGGAGTCGAGGCGATGAGCCTGCATGAAATCGAGCGCTTCTCGATCGCCCTCAGGTCGGATGCGGCGCTGCGCGCAGAGGCCGAGAAGGTGCAAGCCCAGGAAGCGGATGGCACGCTGCTGGCCAGCGCCGTGGCGTTCGCGGCCCGCAATGGCTATCGCTTCACCGTCGACGAGGCCAAGGCCCACACCCGGGCGAGAGCCCGGGCCGTCGGCAGGGAGCTGGGTGACGCCGAGCTGGACGGCCCGTCGGGCGGACCGTGCTGGTATTGGTCGGTGCTGCTGGTCGGCCGTTCAGGGCAATTCGACTTCGATCACGGCCGCTACTGGTCGGTCGGGCCGCTCCGGGACTGACGATCCCGCCCGCGGGAGCGTCGCGGGAGCGGCGCCGTCGCACTTCGGCCCGGCGGCCCGACGCGCGCCGGTTGCCCTCGGCTGCGAGGCGTCAGGGCATCGGCCTGCACAGCACCTGGAGTGTGTGGTCCTGCCACTTGTACTCGTCCAGGATCTCGAAGCGGCACACGCGCAGCATGGCGCGAAAGGCGTTGTCGCTGTAGAAGAACCAGTTCGGCCCGACGCTGAGCTCGCCGTACTCGACGTACTGGATGCGCCACTCGCTCGACGTGGTCGGCGCGATGTCCGCCATGACGCAGGCACGTGCCTCCGCCGAGTGCGCAAAGGTGACGCGTTCGTTGACGGAATTCACCCCGATGCCGCCGATGTCCACGAATGACTTGCCGGGCACCAACCGCGCGATCCATTCGTCGACTTGGTCCTTGGGCTCGATAGTGGTCTTCATCCGTCACCCGGTCGAGAGTGCGTTGCGCAGGCGTAAAGCGTACAACCTCGCTTCCTGGGCAAGGCCGATTCAGAGCCCTTCATGCTGCAGGTCGTACTTGACTTGGGTAGCCAAGGACTCCGGGCGCTATGCCGCGCTCGCCTTGTCGAGCGCGCTCAGGGATTCCGCGTCGAGCTTCAGCTCGGCGGCGGCCAGCAGCTCCGTGAGCTGCCCGAGGTTGTTGGCGCTGACGATCGGCGCGGTGATCGACTTGCTGTGAAGCAGCCAGGCGAGTGCCACCGTCGCGTTGCTCGTGCCGTGCTTCCTGGCCTCCGCATCGAGTGCCTCGAGGACAGCGAACCCCCTGGCGTTGGCGTACCTCGTAACGGTCTGGCTGGCGCCGCGGATGCTCTTGCCGAAGTCGGCGTCGGACCGATACTTGCCGGTGAGGAAACCGGCGGCCAGGGGATAATAGGGAAGCACGCCGATCCCCTGCCTCAGGCATTCCTCCTCGAGAGCGCCTTCGAACAAGGGGCGCTCGAGCAGATTGTAGTGCGGCTGCAGGCTCTGGTACGGCATCAGGCCGTTGTCCCTGGCGACCATGGCCGCTTCCGCCAGTCGCGCCGCGTCGTGATTGGAGGCGCCGATGCAGCGGATCTTGCCTTCCCTGATCAGGTCGGCGTAGGTCGACAGCGTTTCTTCCAGCGGCACGTCCCTGTCGTCGCGATGCGACTGGAACAGATCGATGTAGTCGGTGCCGAGGCGGGCGAGCGAGCCTTCGACCGCCGATCTCAGGCGCTCGCGCGAAAGGGTGGTGGTCTTGGTGGCGACCAGCAGCCTGTCCCGCTTGCCGTGATTCTTCCTGAGCCAGCTGCCGATCAGGGACTCCGATTCACCCCATCTGCTGTTCGGCGCCCAATAGGTGTAGCTCTCCGCGGTATCCACGAGCGCGAAGCCGGCATCGACGAAGGCGTCGAGGATCCTGTGCGACATCGCCTCGTCGGCAGTCCAGCCGAAGACGATGCCGCCCAGGGCGATCGGCAGGAACTCGAGATCGCTGCCGCCGAGCCTGCGCTTATCCATACCCTGCGCCTCCGAGCCTAGGTGGCCGGAGTACGCGCTCGAACGTCCTCCGGGTGGATCGTGCGTGACGTCGTGCCGGCACGGCCATCGGCGTCATTTGATGGCCTCGAGCACCATCGATTCCAGGCGCAGGAAGCCCGGCGGCATGCGCGCCTCGTTCTCCAGGTTGCGCAGGCACTCGATGGGGCTTTCCTGGAGCTCGCACTTCCGCAGCTGGCCGAAGCCGGCAAGCTGCAGGGACTGCCTGAGAGTCTTCTCGTCGTAGATGAAGGTGTGTCCCCAATCCCGCACGAAGTTGTTGATCAGGAAGACCTCGTTGGTGAGATCGGGAACGTTCGGCGTGCTCGTCTCGGCGGCCCAGCGGATGTACTCGCGCTGGAGCGGCGATTTGTCGGGGCGGCGAAGATCGAGCAGGAAGTCCAGGTCGGGGGTGGACAGGCGAAGAACACCGCCAGGCTCGAGCACCCGCAGGCATTCCGAAAGCATGTGCCGGCCGGCCGAGTAGGAAACGTGCTCGATCATGTGCTCGCTGAAGACATACGCGAAGGTCTCGTCCGCGAAGGGAAACCTCTTCGAGGCGTCGAGAAGATAAACCGGAAGCGACGGATCCTGCAGGTAGCTGTCCGTGTTCAGCCATCCCGCGAGGATGTGCCTGCCGCATCCGATGTGGAGCTTCGGGGTCGTCGTCTCGGAGAAGTAGCGACGAACGATCTCCTGGTCGGGATTCTGCATCTGGTCGGTCCTGGCTGGTCATCGCAGGATGCGGCGAAGGATGCCGCCGAGGGTTTCCCGGTTGTGCGCCGCCTGGCGCCGCGCGGCGGCCAGCGTGCGATCGCGTAGCCGTCCGTACTCCGCCTCGCCCATCGACCTGGCGGCGGCGAACCCCGACGCGAGATCCTCGCCCGGGTAGCAGACCATGAAATCGAGATCGAACCGTCGTGCGATCGCCTGGTGGACGATCATCGGCACGCCGAGCCCGAGAGAAAGCGGGATCGCCGCCGGCGTCCGGGTCATGTAGTCCCCGGCGGAGACCCGGTCGTCGACGAGGGGCAGCAGGAAGCGGGCACGTCGCAGGCGCTCGACGAACGCGCCATAGGGCAGGTAGCCCGTGAAGCGTACCTTGTCCGCGAGGCCGCAGGCGATCAGGTCGCGCATCAGCCTGCCGACGTTGGGGTCTGCCGCCAGGTTGGCATAACGGCTGCCGCCGAGAACGAGCACGCTTTCGTTCGGCGCCAGGGTGGCGCAGGCGCGCAACAGCGAGGGGACGGCCTTGCTGCGATAGTCGATCGATCCCGCGAAGACGAACTCTCCGGGCGGCGGCGGCGCCAGCGCCTCGTGGCCGACGAACGGCACGATCCAGGCAACGCCGGGACAGCGCGGCTCGAGATCCAGGGCGGCGTGGCGGGAGAAGGTGACGACGGCGTGGCGGCCGGATCGGGTGTGACGTCGCAGGTCGGCCCGCATGCCCCGGCGTCGACGCAGCGCCATGCCGTCGGGGCCCCGGTAGGTCGCGCCGCGGTCGGTGCTCGAGAATGTCAGCCTGCGGCCGTCCTCCCACAGAACCAGGCGGCTCCCCTCCAGGGACCACCGGCGCCGTTTGCGCAGACGACCTTGCCAATAGAAGGTCTGGTCGCGAAAGAGATTGAGCGTTCCCCATCCTCGCGGGTGACGGCCGTCGAAGCTCACCTCCGGGCAACGCTCGTTCCACTGGACCGGATCGTGGACCACGCTGATCGACGGGCGTCCGATCCTGTCGATCAGATCGAGCCCGGGCAGCGGCCGGAACATGTCCAGTCGATTGTAGCCCGGGTGCATGAGAGTGCCGATCACCACCAGGTCGTAGCGCTCGAAGGGGATGCTCCACAGTTGCTCGAGCGGCAGCCGGCGCTTGCCGAGCAGCGCCAGCGTCTCCAGGTGTCCGGGCGTGTCCGGACAGGCGATGTCCACCTCGTAGCCGAGCTCGCCCAGCAGGCTCACCCAGGCCGGGAAAACCTCCCAGTGATAGGGACAGCACTCGATTAGCAGGCAGCACGGCAATTCGCGGAATCCCCCTCACGGCGCGAGGTGTAAACGGCTGGCGTCCGCAGTGTCCAGAAGCTTCCGCCGACGCGAGGCGACCCGCTACGGCGTCTGGAGCAGGTCCGCGATTCGACGCCGCATCGTCGCCGCCGATTCCTGGCCCGCCGGCGTGAACTCGACGCCGTCCTCGCCCCAGAAAAACTGCCTGGCATGAAGTCGCTTCAGGGACAGCCTCTCGTCGATGTTGCCGATCGGCAATCGTGCGGCCAGGGCCAGCCTGACATACAAATCCCAGTCCTCGTGACCCGACAGGCTTTCATCGTATCCGCCGAGATCGCAAATCCATTCCTTCCTGAACATGGTCGAGCTGTGAAAGAACGGACATCTGAATGCCTTGAGCTCGCGGACGATGTCGGAGAACTCTGACGGAAAGACGTCCTCCCCGATCGACTTGCCGTCCTTGTCGATGAAAGGACGATACCGGGAGCCAATGAGCGCGACACCGGTGTTTGCATCGAGATGTGCCGCTTGCTTGGCAAGGCGATCGGGAAGCGCAATGTCGTCGGCATCCAGTATGGCCACATACTTCGACGCACACCGCTTCAGGCCGACATTCAGCGCTCTCACCCGTCCCATTCGCTCGCAATGCACGACCGTGAGCCGTGGATCCGCGAAGTCATCGAGAATCTGTCCCGTGAGGTCGGTCGACCCGTCGTCGATCACGACGACCTCGAACTCCTCGGCTTCCTGCGCCAGGGCGCTCGCGACAGCGATCTTCACGTAACCCTGGCAATTGTACACCGTCATCAGTATCGAGGTGCGCATGATTCTCCCTGACGCAGTTCGCTGCCCGGTCGGGTCGTCGCGGCCGGGCAACAAGGCCTGTCACGAAACAGCTGCTCCAGGACCGCCGACATCCCGAGCTCGACGCTTGCGTCGCAAGCGTGGTTGGCGAGGGGCTTTCGATGCAGCAAGGCTCCCTCGCAGCACTCGGGATGACAGAAGCGTTGCCACAGCCGGGGCACTTGTTTCTCGACAGGATCCGACTCTAGTGGACCCTGCGACGAAACGCGAGTGACGGCGTCATCGGGTGCCGTCCCGGCGCGAACCAGTGCCCGTCATCGTCCGTCGGACCGCCCGCCATCGGCACCGTCTATCGCCGCAAATGGCGCTCGGTTAAGGTCTCGACCGGCCCAGCCAGGAGGTTGCCCTGCGCCCGCAGATCATCGTGTTCACCTACCACAAGACCGGCACGGTCCTGTTCGAGAAGGTCATGCGTGCAGTCGGCGCACGCTTCGGCCTGACGGTCGCCGTGCATTTCGGATGGGTCGAGAAAGTCGATCCGGCAACGGACATCGTGCTGCTCGGGCATTCGCTGGTCGGTCGCGACTTCGCCGCCCGGCCGTTTCGTGGGATACGGGTCGTCCGCGACCCGCGCGACATCTGGGTGTCGGGCTATCTCTATCACCGCCGCTGCCGGGAAGAGTGGTGCACGAACACGGACTTCGACATGTCTGCCCCGATCACCTATCCGCGCGTCGACTATTCCTTCCAGCACTATCCGGAAAGCTGGAAGAGCGCCTATCTGGAGTCGCT
>LNFM01004064.1_pt1 | contig 27550 bp, 29 predicted proteins | sample 596031 | NCBI WGS metagenome assembly LNFM01 (sample SAMN04254537, study PRJNA301005) | activated carbon metagenome | isolation source: dual media filters at the Ann Arbor, Michigan drinking water treatment plant | place: USA: Ann Arbor
GCCGCCAGATGCCCCGCCCATCTGCCAGATCGCCAGAGCGGAAGTCTACGGGCCAGGCCACGATCCCCTCCCACCCTTCGCGCAGGAAGGTTTCATGCGCGCGCGGCATGTGGAAGGCCGACGTGACAAGGACCCAGGTCTCGCCCGGCTTTGGCTGCACAATGTCGCGCGTCAGCGTTGCGTTTTCGGCGGTGTTGCGCGAGGCTTGTTCCAGGACGATCCGCTCGGGTCCGATCCCAAGCCCCAGCCAGAGCGCACGGACCATTTCCGAGGGGTCGGTCGAGTCTTCGGCCCGTCCCACCCGCGCCGAGCCACCGGTGAAGACGAGTCGTGCCTGGGGGAAGCGGACCGCAAGCATTGCGCCTTCGATCAGCCGTTCGCCTGCATCATTGACCTGCGTGCCGCCGAAGTTGCGGTAAGCGCCGGTGTCTTCTGCCCCGCCGAGGACGATGATCCCGTCCACTCGTGTCAGGTCGGGCTGGGCGGGGAAGGTTTCCTCTAGCGGGCGCAGGAAGAGGTCTCCCAAAGGGAAGATCGTCAGCGCGAGGGTCCCTGCAAAGAGGATCGTGATCGCGGCCCCGGCAAGCCTGCGGCGCCCGCGCCAGAGGCCGTACAGCGCCAGAAGCATCAGAAGGAGCGCCCAGGTTTCCACCCGTGCGGCCATCCCGAGGGTCTTGGAGGCGATGAAGAACAGGGTCTCCATCAGGCGGCTTTCGGGGCCCGGTGGCGGGTCAGCCAGAGGGTGAAGGCTGCGGCCCAGACGGCAAGCTCGGCGATGAAGCTCCAATGGAGGAGGAACGAGACGATCCAGTGACCATAGGCGGCCGGCACCGTGACGAGGGCAAAGAGGTGGTCGGAAAAGGGGGCCGCCCACAGGATCCCGCCGCTGATCGTGTCGAGGAGAAGGTGCATGAGGATCGCCGCGAAAAAGACGAGCGCGGTGCTCAGGCGGCCAAACGACCAGGCCAGCGGTAGGGTGACGGCGGCGATGGCGGCCCAGAAGGCCGGGATGTGGACCCAGTAGCGGTGATGGTGGATCGCGCCGTTATCGATGAAGTGGAACCAGATCATGTCGAGGTCGGGCAAGACCGAGCCGATCAGCGCCACCGGCATCGCATGCGGGATGCCTTTGGGGAGCAGGCACCCCAGAACATAGCCCGAGGGAAGATGCGCGGTCAGCATCAGGCCTTCCCCAGCCGCTCGCCCACCCCTTTGCGGTCCAGAAGTGGACGCCACCAGGCTTCGTTGTCGAGATACCAGCGGACGGTCCGGCGCAGGCCTTCCTCGACGGTGACCGAGGGGCGCCAGCCGAGTTCGTCGCGGATGCGGGAAGGGTCGATGGCATAGCGGGCGTCGTGGCCGGGGCGGTCGGTGACGAAGGTGATCTGGTCGGCATAGGGGGTGGCTTTGGGGGCCATCTCGTCAAGGAGGGCGCAGATGGTGCGGACAAGGTCGATGTTGCGGCGTTCGTTCTCGCCGCCGATGTTGTAGCTGCGGTTAAGCTGGCCCTTTTCCAGGACGAGGAGGAGGGCGTCGGCGTGGTCTTCGACGTAAAGCCAGTCGCGGATGTTTTCGCCGGTGCCGTAGACCGGGATGGGCTTGCCGTGGAGGGCGTTCAGGATGGTGACAGGGATCAGCTTTTCGGGGAAGTGGTAGGGGCCGTAGTTGTTCGAGCAGTTGGTGAGGACGACCGGGAGCCCGTAGGTTTCCGCCCAGGCGCGGACCAGGTGGTCGGAGGCGGCCTTGGAGGCGGAATAGGGCGAGCGGGGGTCGTAGGGGGTGTGTTCGGTGAATTGGCCTTCGGGGCCGAGGGAGCCAAAGACCTCATCGGTCGAGATGTGGTGGAAGCGGAAGCTGTCCGGCTTGCCCTGGCGGGTCCAGTGGGTGCGGGCGGCTTCCAGCATGTTGAATGTGCCGGTGATGTTCGTCTCGATGAAGTCAGCGGGGCCGTCTATGGAGCGGTCGACGTGGCTTTCTGCGGCGAGGTGCATCACGGCGTCGGGGTTGTGCAGCGCGAAGATGCGGTCGAGGGCGGCGCGGTCGCGGATGTCGGCCTTTTCGAAGCTGTAGAGGTTTGACTGGGACACGGAGGCGACGTTCGCCTCGTTCGCGGCATAGGTCATGGCGTCGAGGTTGACGACTTCGTGGCCGCGCTGGACGGCCAGGCGGACGACGGCGGAACCGATGAACCCGGCGCCGCCGGTGACGAGGAGCTTCATTCGGCGACCCCGTAGCGGAAGGGTTGGCCGATGTCGGCGAGGAGGGGGGCTTTCGCGTCCTTGTCCGAGAGGGTCGGCGTGGTGGTGCCCCAGTCGATGCCGAGGGTGGGATCATCCCAACGGACCGCGCCGTCATTCTCGGGGCTATAGAGGTCGGTGCATTTGTATTGCACCTCGGTGTCGTCGGTCAGGGTGACGAAGCCGTGGAGGAAGCCCTTGGGGACCAACAGCTGGCGGCCGTTATCGGGGGTGAGCTCGACGGCGACGTGGCTCCCGTAGGTGGGCGAGCCGGTGCGAATATCGACGGCGACGTCGAGGATCGCGCCACGGGAGCAGCGGACGAGTTTGTCCTGCGCGCGGGGGGGCGACTGAAAGTGCAGGCCGCGGAGGGTGCCTTTCGTCGCCGAGAAGGAGTGGTTGTCCTGGACCCAGGGGAGGTCGAGACCGGCGTCGGCCATGCGTGCGGCATTCCAGGTTTCCATGAACCAGCCCCGGGCGTCGCCAAAGCGGCGGGGAGTCAGGATCAGGACCTCTGGAATGGCTGTCGGCTCAATCTGCATCTGGAAAACTCGGCAAGGGCGGGTGGGGCAGACTTGCGATGATATGTGGCGCAATGCAAGCCGCGAAGGGCCGGAAACAGTCTGTTTGCGGGGTTTTGCCGGGGTGCGACCTGCGTTATCAGGAAAGGAAGACTTGGGGGAAGGACGGGGACGATGACCCATCTTTGGGTGCGGGCCGAGCAGCGGCCGAATGAGGAACGGGTGGGGCTGACGCCCGAGGGTGCTGCGGCGCTGGTCAAGGCGGGGGTTCGGGTGACGGTGGAGAAGTCCTCGGTCCGGGCGATCCCGCTGGACGGCTATGTCGCGGCGGGGTGCGAGATTGCGGAGGAGAACCTGTGGCCGAAAGCCCCTGCGGATGCGATCATCTTCGGGCTGAAGGAATTGCCCGAAGATGGCACGCCTCTGACGCACCGGCACATCATGTTCGGCCATGCCTACAAGGGGCAGCCGGCGGGGCGGGTCCTCTTGCAGCGGTTCAAGGCTGGCGGCGGGGTGCTGTATGACCTGGAGTATCTGGTGGGCGAGGACGGGCGCCGGGTGGCGGCGTTCGGCTATTGGGCCGGGTATGCGGGCGCGGCGGTTTCGCTGAAGTGCTGGGCGGCGCAACAGCAGGGCGGGATTGCGGGGCCGGTGCGGAAGGTGCCGTCGAAGGATGCCTTGCTGGCGCAGTTGGATGAAGAGCTGGCGGGGCCTTCAAGGCCACGGGCGATCATCATCGGGGCGCTGGGGCGGGTTGGGACCGGGGCTGCGGACTTGTGCACCGCGATGGGCGTTGCGGTGACGAAGTGGGACATGGCCGAGACGGCTTCGGGCGGGCCGTTCCCGGAGGTGTTGCAGCATGAGATCTTCCTGAACTGCATCCTCGCGCGGCCGGGGTGTCCGGTGTTCGTTCCGGCCTCGGCCAAGACCGATCCGCGCAAGCTTACGGTGATCGGGGATATCGCTTGCGATCCGACTTCGGACTTCTCACCCATCAAGGTCTATAACCGGGCGACGGAGTGGGATGCTCCGGCGTTGCGGGTGCATGTTGCGCCTCCGCTGGACGTGACAGCGATCGACAACCTGCCGAGCCTCATGCCGGTGGAGTCCTCGCAGGATTATGCGGCGCAGTTGTTGCCGTCGCTGTTGACGCTGACGGCGCTGGACGCGGGCGTCTGGGGGCGGGCGAAGGTGGAATTCGACAGGCACGTCGCGGGCGTGTGAGAGGGCGCAAATCTTTTCGAAAAGATTTGCAAGAGTTTTCGAAAACTCTTGGTCGCGGGACGGCCAGGCGGAGGGGAGAAAGACCATGACGATCCATTGGTGCGGCACGGGGCTGTCGTCGATACCGGGCCTTCGGCGGCTGATCGAGGCGGGGCATCCCGTCACGGTCTGGAACCGCACGGTCGAGAAGGCGCAGGCCGAGGTCGGTGACCTGACGCAGGACGTCCGGGCGTTTTCACTGGAGGCTCTGGGCGCGGCGCTGAAGCCGGGTGACATCGCGGTGTCGATGCTGCCTGCCGACCAACATGTCGGGATCGCGAAGCTTTGCTTGGAGAAGGGGGCGAACTTCTGCTCGTCTTCTTACATCGCGCCGGAAATGCGGGAGCTGGATGAAGCCTTCCGCGAGGCGGGGCTGGTGTCGATCAACGAGGTCGGGTTGGACCCCGGCATCGATCACCTGATGGCGCATGATCTGGTCGCGCGGTATCGGGCGTCGAAGGCCTATCACAACGACAATGTTCTGAGCTTCACGAGCTATTGCGGCGGGGTGCCCAAGGAGGCGAATGCCTTCCGCTACAAGTTCAGCTGGGCCCCTGCGGGGGTGCTGAAGGCGCTGCGGTCGCCGTCCCGGTCCTTGCGGCATTTCACCGAGCTGCGGGTGGCGCGGCCCTGGGATGCGATCAGCCGGTATGACGCCCCGCTGCCGGTGCCGGAGAGTTTCGAGGTCTATCCGAACCGCGACAGCTATCCGTTCATGGACGAGTATCGGTTTGAAAACCATTGGAAGGTCAAGGACTTCGTCCGGGGGACGATCCGGTTGAACGGCTGGGCCGATGCCTGGGCGCCGATCTTCCGCGAGATCGAGGGGCTGGAAGGGAAACCTTTGCCTGAAAACAACGCGGCGCTGGAGGCGCGGGCGGCGGCGTTGTTGAAGGACAACTCTTATGCCGAGGGCGAGCCGGACCGGGTGGTGCTGTTCGTGGCCTTGAAGGCGGAGCGGGACGGCAAGCCGGTGTTCCACGAGACCTGGGCGATGGATGCCTGGGGCGATGTGCGCGGGACGGCGATGGGGCGGCTGGTGTCGGTGCCGGTGTCGCTGGCGATCGAGGCGGTCATGTCGCGGGAAATCCCGGCGGGGGTGCATGGCGCCCCGCATGACCCGAAGCTGCTGGCGCGCTGGCTGGATCAGGTCGGGCATCTGGCGCAATTCCTGCGGCGGATCGACCATCTGGCCTGAAGCGGGCCGTTCTTGGTGACAGACGCCCTGCCCTGCCCTATCATTCCTCGACGACCTGGGAGAACCGGGCAAGCGAGCGAGGCAGGACGTGGGCAGCACAAGCGGCACGTCAAAGCGATTGGATCGGCTGGCCGACCGGCTGGCGGTGCTGGCGGCGCGTGGGACGCGGGCGGCCGGAGGCTTCGTGTCGCAACCCGAGCCGCGGTCAATCGGTCTGTTGACCCGGGGACGGCAGCTGGTGCTGGGCAATGTCCTGCTGGCCGGGCATCTGGCCGAGGCTCCGGGCGGGTCGATCTGGAGCATCGAGGTGCCGGATCCGGCCTTTGCCAGCGATGCGCATGGCTTTGGCTGGCTGGACGATCTGGCGGCGCTGGGCACCAAGGAGGCGAAGGCGCGGGCGCAGGCCTGGACCTGGGACTGGATCGCGCGGTTTGGCGGCGGGCGTGGCCCGGGTTGGACGCCAGACCTGACCGGGCGGCGGATCATCCGCTGGGTGCATCATGCAACGCTTTTGCTGAGCGGGCGGGAACGGGCCGACAGTGAGGCGTTCTACCGGTCGCTGTCGCGGCAGTCCACCTATCTGGCCCGGCGCTGGCGCAGTGCGGCGGAGGGTTTGCCGCGGTTCGAGGCGTTGACCGGGTTGGTCTATGCCGGGATTTCGCTGATCGGGATGGAAGCGCTGATCGGCCCGGCGACCGAGGCGCTGGCGGCCGCCTGCGATGCGGACATCGACGCGGAAGGCGGCATCCCGACGCGGAACCCCGAGGAACTGCTGGAGGTTCTGACCTTGCTGACCTGGTCGGCAAGTGCCATGAGCGAGGCCAGTCTGACGGTTCCACCTGCAGTGCAGGCGGCGATTGCGCGGATCGCTCCGGCCCTGCGGGCGCTGCGGCATGCGGATGGTGAGCTGGCCCGGTTCCACGGCGGAGAGAAGGGGGCGGAGGGGCGGCTGGATCAGGCGCTGGCCTCGGCTGCGGTGCGGGCGGGGGCGACGCCGACCATCGCGATGGGCTATGCGCGGCTGTCGGGCGGGCGAACCACGGTGATCGTCGACGCCTCGGCCCCGCCGGGCGGGCGGGCGGCCGAGACCGGGCATGCGTCCACCTGCGCGTTCGAGCTGACCTCGGGGCGGCGGCCGGTGGTGGTGAATTGCGGCTCGGGCCTGTCCTTCGGGCCGATGTGGCGGCTGGCGGCGCGGGCGACGGAGTGCCATTCGGTGCTGGCGATGGACCGGGTGTCGTCCTCGCGCCTGTACCCGACCGGTGAGTCGCTGGAGCATCGGGCGGCGGTGGTGGCGACGCGGATGACCACAGGCACGGAGGGGACCGACCTCTATCTGGCGCATGACGGCTGGCTGAAGACACATGGTTTGACCGCAAGCCGCAGCCTGACCTTGAGCCATGACGGTCGGCGGTTGTCGGGGGTCGAGGCGCTGACCGCGCTGAAGGCGGATGCGCGCAAGCGGTTCGAGGATGTGATGACCGCGACGGCAATGGCGGGTGGGCGCTTTGCAGTGCGGTTCCACCTGCATCCCGACGTGGATGCGGCCCTGGACATGGGCGGTGCGGCGGTGTCGATGGTCCTGCGCAGCGGCGAGATCTGGATCTTCCGCCATACCGGCACGGCGGAGCTGGCGCTGGAACCCTCGGCCTACCTGGAAAAAGGGCGTTTGCACCCCCGGCCAAGCCTGCAAATTGTGCTGCGGGGTGAAGCGCGGGGCTTCGAGACACGGATAGGCTGGACCTTGGCGAAGGCAAAGGATACTCCGCTGGCGATCCGGGACCTGGAGGGCATGGAGCCCGAGGACCCGCTGCCAGACTGACAGGGTAATGCCATGACCAACCTCGTCCCCATCGGCCGCGCGCTGATTTCCGTATCTGACAAGACCGGGCTTCTGGATCTGGCACGGGCGCTGGCGGGGTTCGGGGTGGAGCTGATTTCGACCGGGGGCACGGCCGGCATGTTGCGGGCGGCGGGGCTGGCGGTGCGGGATGTGGCCGAGGTGACCGGGTTTCCCGAGATGATGGACGGGCGGGTCAAGACGCTGCATCCGAACGTGCATGGCGGGCTTCTGGCGCTGCGCGATGACGATGAGCATCTGGTGGCGATGGCGGCGCACGGGATCGAGCCGATCGACCTGTTGATCGTGAACCTTTACCCGTTCGAGCAGACCGTAGCGGCGGGCGCGGATCATGCGACCTGCATCGAGAACATCGACATCGGCGGTCCTGCGATGATCCGGGCGGCGGCGAAGAACCATCGCTTTGTGACGGTGGTGACGGACCCGCGCGATTACGATTGCCTGCTGGCGCAGCTGAAGGCCAATGACGGCGCGACGACGATGGCCTACCGCCAGAAGCTGGCGCTGACGGCCTACTCGCTGACGGCGGCTTATGACACCGCTGTATCGACCTGGCTGGCAGGCGAGGTGAAGGAGCCGACGCCGCGCTATCGCAGTTTTGCGGGCCGCCTGGCGCAGCCCCTGCGCTATGGCGAGAACCCACATCAGGCAGCGGCCTTCTACACCGATGGCTCGCGTCGGCCTGGCGTGGCCACGGCGCGGCAGTGGCAGGGCAAAGAGCTGTCCTACAACAACATCAACGACACCGACGCGGCCTTCGAGCTGGTGGCAGAGTTCGCCGCGGGCGCCCCGGCCTGCGCGATCATCAAGCATGCCAACCCCTGTGGCGTGGCGACCGCGGGGACGCTGGTGGAGGCCTATGTGCGGGCCTACCAGTGCGACCAGACCAGTGCCTTCGGCGGGATTGTGGCGCTGAATCAGGTGCTTGACGGGGCGACGGCGGAGGAGATCGTGAAAATCTTCACCGAGGTCGTCATTGCCCCGGATGCGACGGACGAGGCGAAGGCGGTGTTTGCGGGGAAGAAGAACTTGCGGCTCTTGACCACGGGCTCGCTTCCCGATCCGAAGGCCAAGGGGCTGGCGTTCAAGCAGGTCGCGGGCGGGTTCCTGGTGCAGGACCGGGATGCGGGGCATGTGTCGGTGAGCGACCTGAAGGTGGTGACGAAGCGGGCCCCGTCCGAGGCGGAACTGCGGGACCTGATGTTTGCCTGGACTGTGGCCAAGCACGTCAAGTCGAACGCGATCATCTACGTGAAGGATGGGGCGACGGTGGGTGTCGGCGCGGGGCAGATGAGCCGGGTGGATTCGACCCGCATCGCCGCGCGGAAGGCCGAGGACATGGCCGAAGCTCTGGGGCTTGCCGCGCCGCTGACCAAGGGGTCGGTCGTGGCCTCGGATGCGTTCTTTCCCTTTGCCGATGGCCTGATTACCGCGGCCGAAGCCGGGGCGACGGCGATCATCCAGCCGGGCGGATCGATGCGCGACGACGAGGTCATCGCGGCAGCGGACGAACGCGGGCTGGCGATGGTCTTCACCGGCCAGCGCCATTTCCGGCACTGACATGCGGCGGTTCTGGATCACTGCGATTGCGACCTTCGGGTTCGACCAGCTGACCAAGCTGGCCGTGGTGCATGGGCTGGACCTGATCAACCGGCACGAAATCGACGTTCTGCCGCCCTTCGTCAACTTCCGCATGGCGTGGAACTACGGCATCAACTTTGGCCTTCTGTCGCACGGGTCGGACCTCGCGCGCTGGGGGCTGATCGTGCTGGCGCTGGTCATCTCGGCCTGGGTGGTCTGGTGGATGCGGGGCGAGCGGGGGAATGTCTGGGCCGAGCTGTCGGGTGGTCTCTTGGTCGGGGGCGCGCTGGGCAATGTGGTCGACCGAATCGCGTATGGCGCGGTGGCGGACTTCCTGAACATGTCCTGCTGCGGCATCGAGAATCCCTATGCCTTCAACGTGGCCGACATCGCGATCTTTGCCGGGGCGCTGGGGCTGGTGATCTTTGCCAAGGGTTCGGCAACAGACGGAAAACCCAAGCGCAAGTCGCGCTAATCCCGCGTGACGACCGCGCGGCTTTAGGCTAAGACGGGCAAAAGACGGTTCGGAGGCAGGTATGCAGGCAGTGAAAGGCAGGGCGGTCATCGCGGTAGCGACGATGATCACGCTGGCGGCCTGCGGTGGCAAGGGTGACCCCCAGCTGATGAACCTGCGGTCCGGTCCCGGCCCGGACGAGTTTGCGATCGTCCCGCCCAAGCCGTTGGAATTGCCGGAAAACCTGGCCGAGCTGCCGGATCCGACCCCCGGTGGCTTCAACCGCACCGACCAGAACCCCGAGGCCGATGCGGCCATCGCCTTGGGTGGCAACCCCATGGCGGCGGGCGGCATTCCGTCGTCGGATTCGGCGTTGTACGCCCATGCCGGGCGGTTCGGGGTCGATGGCGGCATCCGGGGGACGCTGGCCTCGGAAGACCTGGAGTTCCGGCGCGACAACAATGGTCGCGTGCTGGAACGGCTGTTCAACGTGAACGTCTACTACAAGGCCTATCGCAAGCAGCGGTTGGACCAGCAGGCCGAACTGGCCCGCTGGCGTGCGCTTGGGGTTCGCAACCCCTCTGCCCCGCCCCGCAAGCCGGACGAAGAGTAACAAGCGCGTGGTCGTGGCCTGCCCGGACTTGAATGTCCGGATGCCGGGCCGCAGTTTCCTTACAGACCTGACCTGGAGAAGCCGATGCTCGGACGACTTGGCGCTGGCGCAATTGTTGCGCTGACCCTGACCCTGCCCGCCGCCGCCGATGAGCCGGTCACTACCTTCACCTTGGACAACGGTCTGAATGTCGTGGTGATCGAGGATCACCGTGCCCCGGTCGTGGTGCAGATGATCTGGTATCGGGTGGGCGCGGCGGATGAACCCCCCGGCCATTCGGGGATCGCGCATTTCCTGGAACACCTGCTGTTCAAGGGGACAGAGAAGATCGCGCCCAATGCGTTCTCGGGCATCGTCGAGGCGCAGGGTGGCGACGACAATGCGTTCACCTCATGGGATTACACCGCCTATTTCCAGCGGATCGCCGCCGACCGGCTGGATCTGGTGATGGAGATGGAAGCCGACCGGATGCGCAATCTGCGGCTGACCGAGGATGACGTGGTCACCGAACGGCAGGTGATCCTGGAAGAACGCAGCCAGCGCACCGACAGCGACCCGAGCGCGCTTTTGATCGAGCAGATGCGGGCGGCGCAATACATGAACCATCCGTATTCCATCCCGGTCATCGGCTGGCGCCACGAGATGGAGCAGTTGAGCCGCGAGGACGCGCTGTCCTACTACCAGCGCTTCTATGCCCCTAACAACGCGACCTTGGTGATCGCGGGCGACGTGGAGCCGGAGGCGGTGAAAGCGCTGGCGGAAAAGCATTACGGCCCGCTGGAGCCGTCCGAGGGCATCGTCCCGCGCGACCGGCCGCAAGAACCGCCGCAGCTGGCGGAACGCCGGATCGTGCTGGAGGACGAGCGGGTGTCGGAGCCTTACGTCTTCCGCACCTATCTTGCGCCGGAACGTGACCCGGGCAACCAGAAGATGGCGGCGGCGCTGACGGTGCTGGCCGAGCTTCTGGGCGGCAATGGCCAGACCTCGTTCCTGGCGCGGGCGCTGCAGTTCGACCGGCAGGTGGCTGTGTATACTTCGGCCTTCTACGACGGCACCAGCATTGACGACGGGACCTTCGGGATCGCGGTCGTCCCGGCGCCGGACGTCAATCTTGAGACCATCGAAGGCGATCTGGACCGGGCGCTGGAAGCGTTCCTGAACGAAGGCCCCGACCCGGCGGCGCTGGAGCGGATCCGGACCCAGGTCCGCGCGGGCGAAATCTATGCCCGCGACAGCGTCGAGAACCTGGCGAACAGCTATGGCAAGGGCCTGAGCGTCGGGCTGACCCTCGCGGACATCGACGGCTGGGATGAAGCCCTGTCGGCGGTGACCGAGGCCGATGTGATGGAAGCCGCTCGCATGGTGCTGGACCGCAAGAACGCGGTGACGGGCTGGTTGACGAAGCCTGCCGTGGAAGGGGAGGCCCAGGAATGATCCGCGCCGTTTTCGCTGCTGTCTTTCTGCTGGCGGTCCCCGCACAGGCCGAGATCGAGATCAAGGAAGTGACCTCGCCGGGCGGGATCACCGCCTGGCTGGTCGAGGATCACAACATCCCCTTCGCCGCGCTGGAGATCCAGTTCAAGGGCGGCACCTCGCTGGATGCGCCCGGCAAGCGCGGTGCGGTCAACCTGATGACCGCGACGCTGGAAGAAGGTGCCGGCGAGATGGACAGCCGCGCCTTCGCCGAAGCGCGCGAGGCGCTGGCAGCGGACATCAGTTTCGATTCCGGGTCGGATTCGGTTGGGGTGTCGGTGAAGTTCCTGACCGAGAACCGCGATCAGGTTGTCGACCTTCTGCGCGAGGCGCTGATCAATCCGCGCTTTGACCAGGACGCGGTGGACCGCGTACGTGAGCAGGTGTTGTCGAACCTGCGGTCGAACGAAAAGGACCCGGGGAATATCGCGTCGGAACGGTTTGATGCGCTGGCCTTTGGCGACCACCCCTATGCCACCACCGGGGACGGGACGATTGCGACGGTGACGGCCCTGACGCGGGACGACATCGTGGCGGCGCACAAGGGGGCACTGGCGCGGGACCGGATTTACGTCGCGGCCAGCGGGGATATCACCGCGGAAGAGCTTGGGGTCCTGCTGGACCGTCTCTTGGGCGAACTGCCTGCGACCGGCTCTCCGCTGCCCGGAGAGGCGCCCTGGCTTTTGCCGTCGGGCGTGACGGTGGTGGATTTCCCGACGCCGCAGTCCACGGTGTTCTTCGGGCAAAAGGGCATTCCGCGCGACGACCCGGATTTCTTCCCGGCTTTCGTGCTGAACGAGCTCTTGGGCGGTGGCCGGTTCACCGCGCGTCTGATGACCGAAGTGCGGGAAAAGCGGGGCCTGACCTATGGGATCGGGACTTACATCGTGAACATGGACCATGCCGACATGCTTTTGGGCCAGTTCGCCGCGTCGAACGACAAGGTGGCCGAGGCGATCAAGGTGGTGCGAGAGGAATGGGGCCGGATCGTCACCGAGGAAGTGACCGAGGAAGAGCTTGCGGCAACAAAGACCTATCTGACCGGGTCCTATCCGCTCCGCTTTGACGGCAATGGCCCGATCGCCAGCATTCTGGTCGGCATGCAGATGGACGGGATGCCGCGCGACTATGTGACGAACCGGAACGCCAAGGTCGAAGCGGTGCAGATGGAGGACATCCGGCGCGTTGCCGCGCGTCTGTTCCGAGCGGATGATCTGCAGTTCGTGGTGGTGGGTCAGCCCAAGGGGTTGTGAGGCGACGACAGGGGGATTGGACAACAAGCCCCTTTCGCCGGTCTTACCCTTGGTCTACCAATTTGAAATGCGCTGGACGATCCCCAATTCCCTGACCGTGCTTCGGCTGTTCGCCGCCCCGGGCGTGGCGATCATGTTCCTGTATTTCCACCGTCCCTGGGCCGACTGGCTGGCGTTGACCCTGTTCGTCGGGGCCGCGCTGACCGACTGGTTCGACGGCTATCTGGCCCGGTTGTGGAAACAGGAATCCAAGTTCGGCGCGATGATGGACCCGATTGCCGACAAGGCGATGGTGGTGATCGCGATCATGGTCATCACCGGCTACAACGGGATGAACCCCTGGCTGATCTTGCCCGCCACGCTGATCATCTTCCGCGAGGTCTTTGTGGGCGGGTTGCGGGAGTATCTGGGGCAGAAGAGTGGGCTGTTGAAGGTGACGAAGCTGGCCAAGTGGAAGACCACCGCGCAGATGATCGCGATTGCGGTGCTGTTCCTGGGGACGGGGTTCGAATACCTGAACGGCGTGGCAATGCAGGGGATGACACCCGAGCAGTACGTCGAGGCGGTCAACGCAGGGACGGCGGACCCGATCCGCGCCTGCGGCAACCGCGACTGCGCGTCCTATGCAAACATGGTGGGCATCTGGCTGCTGTGGATCGCGGCGCTTTTGACAGTGGTCACCGGCTGGGAATACTTCGTGAAGTCGCTGCCGTTCTTGCGGGAAGACAAGTGATCGACGTTCTCTATTTCGCCTGGGTCCGGGAACGGATCGGCCTCCCGCGGGAGCGGTTGGAAACCGGCGCCGCGACGGTGGCCGATCTGGTCGAGGAACTGCGGTCCCGGGAAGAGCGCTATGAGGCCGCGTTTGCCGACCTGTCGTCGCTGCGGGTGGCGCTGGATCAGGAGTTGTCCTCGTTCGACGCGCCGCTGGCGGGGGTGAGGGAAGTGGCCTTCTTCCCGCCGATGACGGGCGGCTGAGATGCGCGTCGCGGTCCAGTCCGAGCCCTTCGATGTGGGGGCCGAGGTGTCGGCGTTCTCGGTGGGGGTCCGGGGGGCGGGGGCGGTGGTCAGCTTCACCGGGCTGGTGCGGGACGAGGGCGGCACGCTTTCGGGCATGGAGATCGAGCATTATCCGGGCATGACCGAGAAGGCGATCCGGGGGATTGCCGAGGAGGCGGTGTCGCGGTGGGCGCTGGTGGATGCGTTGGTGATCCACCGGTATGGGAAGCTGGCTCCCGGCGAGGCGATCATGATGGTCGCGACGGCGGCGCTGCACCGGGGGGATGCGTTCGCCGCCGCCGAGTATCTGATGGACTACCTGAAGTCGCGGGCTCCGTTCTGGAAGAAGGAGCTGGGGGCGGACGGTGAGGCCTGGGTGGCCGCCAAGGTGACGGACGAGGATGCGCTGAAGCGGTGGTAGTGTCCACGCTGGGCGCTTTGTCTGATTGCAGTGAAATCAAGGTCTTGGCTGTGGGCTTTCAGCGGGTGTTTACCGTGGTTTGCCCCTCACCCTGACCCTCTCCCCCGGGGGGAGAGGGGACGCTTGGGGCTGGCGTCGGTGCTTCATCGGCGAAAGCGGGACTGCCAGGTTGGTTGCAGGTCCAGGGGTTCGGACCGGGCCAGATAGACCGCGCGGGCGATGGCGCGGGCGAGGCAGGTCGCGGCGGCGTGGCCAAGCTGGAACGGGTCGGTCAGGGGGTCTTGCATCGGTTTGTCGCCAGTAGCGACGCTGAAGATCAGGTCTCCGTCCAGGGGGGTGTGCGAGGGGACAAGGGCGCGAGCCATGCCGTCGTGGGCGGCGACGGCCATGCGGTGCGCCTGCGCCTTGGTCAAGGTGGCGTCAGTGGCGACGATTGCGATGGTCGTCGCCTCGCCCAGCCGCTTCCGCGGGAGGGGTGCGTCCTGTACGGTCATGGGTGCAGGGCCTAGGCCGCCGAATTCGGTGCCTTCCTCCCACGGGGCGGCCCAGAAGTGCGGGGTCTCGCCCACGGTCGCCTGGCCGAGGGCGTTGACGACGACGAGGGCTCCGACGGTGAGGCCAGAGGGCAGGACGCAAGAGGCGGAGCCGAGGCCGCCTTTCAGCGTGCCGGTCATCGCGCCGTAGCCCGCCCCGGCGGTGCCGAGGGCGAAGTCTTGCGACGCGGTGTCGAAGGCGAGGCGGCCGAGGGTGGGATAGGGGCTGGAGGTCCAGTCCTTGTCACCACCGTTGAGGAGGTCGAAGACGATGGCGCCGGGCACGATGGGGACGCGGACGGGGCCGACGGCGAAGCCCCGACCCGCCTCGCGCAGGCCCTGCATCACGCCTAGCCCCGCATCGAGGCCGAAGGCGGAGCCGCCGGACAGGAAGATTGCGTCGATATCCTGCACCATGCGGTCGGGGGCGAGGAGATCGGTCTCGCGCGTGCCGGGGGAGCCGCCCATGACGTGGACGCCTGCCACGAAGGGGCGGTCGGCGGTCAGGACCGTGGTGCCGGAGCGCAAGTGCGGGTCATGGGCGTTGCCGACGCGGAGGCCGGGGACGTCGGTGATGAGGTTGCAGGGGCCGGGGCGCATCATTGGGGGACCAGGCCAAAACTCTTCGAAGAGTTCTGCAAATTCCCTAGAAGGAATTTGGCGCGAGGCGTGGTGTTGCGCATCAGACGTGGACCTTGGTCGCCGCGGTGGCGGGGTCGCCGGTGTTGGGGGTGCCGGCGGGTTCGATCAGGAGGAGATGGGTTTCCACGGTCGCGCGGGGGCGGTGCTGCATGCCCCTGGGGACCACGAAAACCTCGCCCGGATTCAGGATCACCGCGCCGTCGGGGAGGTCGATGGCCAACTGACCCGACAGGACCATGAAGAAGTCGTCGGTGTCGGGGTGGTCGTGCCAGACGAACTCGCCCAGGACCTTCACGACCATCAGGTCATGGCCGTTGAAGCTACCCACGATCCGGGGGGACCAGTGGGTGGCGAAGGTCGAGAGCTTTTCGGCAAGGTTGATGGGGGTCATCGGAGGGCCTCCTGCGATGGGCAGGATAAGCCCGGAGGCGGCGAGAGCGCAAACGGGTTGGGGAAGGCGATTTCTCTAAGGAAATTGCACCGGAGCCTTTTAAGGCTCCGGTGCGGAGCTTTCGAAAACTCCGGTGGTGCCGGTCGTCAGAAGTCGAAGATGTCGCCGAGGAAGCTGTCCTTGCGCTTTTTCTTGTAGCGGTAATCGTCATCATCATCCCGGCGGCGGCGGTCATCCTCGCGGTAGCCCTGCGGGGCGCGCGGTTCGGGCTGGTAGACCGGGGCCGGATGGGGGGCTGCGTGCTGCTGGATCGCTTGCTGCGGCGTGGGGGCGGGTGCTGCTGCGGGGCCGCCGAGGGAGCGGTCGATGATCTTGTCCAACTCGCCCCGGTCCAGCCAGACACCACGGCATTTCGGGCAATAGTCGATCTCGACCCCGCCACGATCTGCCATTACCAGAGTTTCATTGTCGACCGGACAGCGCATCTCAGACCTCGTTTGCATGTTCTCCGGCCTTACATGGGGTCGCAAACCGGCCTCGCAAGGGTCGAAAATGCGCTTGCGCGAATTGTCGCGAGGGCGCATGCAAAGAGGGAGCCGTGGCGATGGCGTCGCCGCAGGGGTTTCTTGCCCCGACGCTTGTGGGGTAAGCCCGCTTCCGTCCTGTACGCCGGGACCTTTCGGGGTCCTGTGGCTGTTCCCAGACCCCCGCTGATGAGGTCTGAAAATGTCATTGAACCGTCCCGAGATGTACCGCTTTCACAATGGCGGGAAGAAGGACATGCTGCCCTTCGCCGATCAGGAATACCATGATCGCCTGGAAGGCCTGCGTGAGATCATGGAGATGCACGAGCTGGACGCGGTTGTCCTGACCTCGATGCACAACGTGGCCTACTATTCTGGGTTCCTGTATTGCAGCTTCGGGCGGCCCTATGCCTGCGTGGTGACGAAGACCGAATGCGTGACGATTTCTGCGGGGATCGACGCGGGGCAGCCGTGGCGGCGCTCGATCGGGGACAACATCACCTATACCGACTGGGCGCGTGACAACATGTGGCGGGCGGTGGCCTCGGTCACTGGTGTTGGGAAAGCCGTGGGTTGCGAGGCCGACCATCTGACGATGGAGCGGGCGGAGAAGTTCAACACCTTCCTGAAGCCGAAGCGCGGGATGGATATTGCTCCGGCCACGATGCACCAGCGGATGACCAAATCCCCGGCGGAGATCGCGCTGATCAAGCATGGGGCGAACGTGGCCGACGTGGGCGGCTATGCGATCCGCGAGGCGATTGCGGTGGGAGCGACGGAGCTGGAGGTGTCCATCGCCGGCCGCGACGCGATGGAGCGGGAGATCGCCAAGCGCTTCCCCGACGCCGAGTATCGCGACACCTGGGTCTGGTTCCAGTCGGGGATCAACACCGATGGCGCGCATAACCCGGTGACGAACCGGAAGCTGAAGCATGGGGATATTCTGAGCCTCAACTGCTTTCCGATGATCAGCGGCTACTACACCGCGCTGGAGCGGACGCTATTCGTGGGCGAGGTGGACGATGCCAGCATGCGGGTCTGGCAGACCAACATCGACAGCCATGAATTCGGGATGAAGCTGTTGAAGCCCGGTGCCACCTGTGCCGAGATCACCATGAAGATCAACGAGTTCCTGGCCGAACGGCAGATGCTGCAGTATCGGACCTTCGGCTATGGGCACTCGTTCGGGATCTTGTCGCACTACTATGGCCGCGAGGCGGCGCTGGAGCTGCGCGAGGATATCGACACGGTGCTGGAGCCGGGGATGGTGATCTCGATGGAGCCTATGCTGACGATCCCGGAAGGGATGCCGGGGGCGGGCGGCTACCGGGAGCACGACATCTTTGTCGTGACGGAAGATGAGCCCGAGGACATCACGCATTACCCCTATGGGCCTGCGTTCAACGTGGTGGGGTAAGGGTTCGGGCCGGTGAAATCCCCGGCCCTTTTCCTTCAGGCGCCGTGCGGTCAGGCGCGCTTGACGAGGCGGATCAGGAACAGAAGGATCACTGCGCCCAGCGTGGCCGAGATGATCGCGCCCGCGATGCCGCCACCCAAAGTGATGCCGGTGGAGGGCAGGAGCAGTGCGGCAATGAAGGCGCCGACGATGCCGACGACGATGTTGCCGAGGAGGCCGAAGCCGTAGCCTTTGACGATCAGGCCGGCAAGCCAACCGGCGACTGCGCCGATGATGAGGGTGATGATGAGTGCTTCGATGGCCATGGAGGTCCCCTTTGCTGCCGCCTCTGTTGCGAGCGGTACGGTACAACGCGCGGAAATCCGCCGGGTTCCCTGAGGTCCGGGCCGATTGCGCAGAATCGAACAGGAATCGTCGTCCAAGCCAGCTTCGACCCCGAAGATTCGGAAAAGCTTGTGTTTTTGGGCTTGACGCATGGGCATCGCCGTGGCGCAAGTGAAGGGAGCTGCCCTTAACCCCGAGTCTGCCAAAGTGTCCCAATCTTTTGCCCGGATCCTCGCGATCCTTGCTTTGCCCTTGCTTGCCGCCTGCGCAGGTGCCCCGAAACAGACCGCTCCGGAAGCCGTTCCGGGCTATGAAGGCATCCAGGACGGTGAATTCTTCATTGAACCGGTGCCGGCAAGCTATCTGTATGAAGGGAACCGCCGGACCGAGGTGTCCTATGCGGGAAGCGAAAGGCCGGGGACGGTCGTGGTCGATACCTTTGCCCGCAAGCTGTATCTGGTGGGCGAAGGCGGGACGGCGACGCGCTATCCCATCGCGGTCGGTCGGGAAGGTCTGGCGTTCCGGGGCACGGGCGTGATCGGGCGCAAGGCGGAATGGCCGTCGTGGCAGCCCACGGCCAACATGATCCGCACGCGGCCCGACCTCTATGCCGCCTATGCGGGCGGTCTGCCGGGCGGGCTTTCGAACCCGCTGGGCGCGCGGGCGCTGTATCTGTATCGCGGCGGGCGGGACACGATGTTCCGGATTCACGGCACGGCGGACGCGGCCTCGATCGGTCATGCGACAAGCGCGGGCTGCATCCGGCTGTTCAACCAGGATGCGATCGATCTCTACACCAAGGTGCCGAACGGCGCGCGGGTCATCGTGCGCTCGGAAGCCGAGAGCCTGGCGCTGGAAGGCCCGCAGATGATCGACGCATACGGCCGGCTGGTGCCGGAGACGCCGGAGAACATCGCCAAGAAGGAAAAGGACGCGGCGGTCATCGCCCGGCAGGAAGCCAAGAATCAGGCGGCAGCCGAAAAGGCCGAGCGCAAGCGGCTTGCGGCCTGTTCAAAGCGCGGCATTCCGACCGAGGAATGCCCGCGTCCGGAAGGTGCCACGGCCGTGATGGTGGGAACTTCGGGCTAAGTCCGGATCACATAGTCCTTGAGGGTGGTCTGCACGACCTCCCATGTGCCTTCGAACCCCGGGCGGATGATCAGGCTGTCGCCCGGGTGCAGCTGCGTGATGCTGCCATCGGCCGAGGTCAGCAGCGAATAGCCCGAGAGGATGCGGAAATACTCCCATTCCGAATAGCTGACCCGCCACTTGCCGGGGGTGGATTGCCAGAGCCCGGCGTAAAGTCCGTCCGCTTCTTCCAGGTTCCAGGTGCTGTGCACGGGATCGCCCGAGATCACTTTGGCCGGATCGGGTCGGGTGATGTCGGGGGCGGTGCCGTCGCGGCTGACGCGCTGGATCAGGGGCATGGGGGTCTCCTTTCCCGGTATTCACGATGGGCGGTGGGGTGCGGTCAACCCTGTGACGCTGCGGTCGGCGGTGCTGCGCTGCGGCGCAAATTTGTTGCGGCGGCGTTTCGCTTGTGCCCATATGGCGGGCAGAATGTGAAAGCGGAGGCCTTGAAATGAGCGCCACGTCCCCGGTCAGGCCTGTGCTTCCCCCCGATATCCGCGCCCGCAAAGGGTCGGCACCCTTGGTGGTGCTGACGGCCTATTCGACGCCGGTGGCCCGCCTGGTCGATGCGCATTGCGACATCGTGCTGGTGGGGGATTCGGTCGGCATGGTGATCCACGGGCTGCCCTCGACGCTGGGTGTCACGATGGAGATGATGATCCTGCACGGCCGCGCGGTGGTGCGGGGGGCGCAAAAGGCGATGCCTGTGATCGACATGCCTTTCGGGTCGTATGAGGAAAGCCCGGCCCAGGCGTTCCGCAATGCCAGCCGGTTGATGGCCGAGACGGGGGCCCCGGCGGTCAAGCTGGAGGGCGGGGTGCATATGGCCGAGACGATTGCGTTTCTGACGGCGCGGGGCGTGCCGGTGATGGCGCATGTGGGCCTGACGCCGCAGTCGGTGAACACGCTTGGCGGCTATAAGGTCGTGGGCCGGGCCGAGGAGGCTGAGAAGGTGATGGCCGATGCCAAGGCCATCGAGGGCGCGGGCGCATTTTCAGTCGTGCTGGAGAAGGTGCCCGAGGGACTGGCGGGGCGGATCACTCAGGCGCTGGCGATCCCGACGATCGGGATTGGCGCGGGTGCGGCTTGCGACGGCCAGGTGCTGGTGGTGGATGACATGCTGGGCTTCTTCACCGACTTCCGGCCGAAGTTCGTCAAGCGCTATGCCGAGCTTGGGAAGACGGCGGATGAGGCGATTGCGGCTTATGCGGCGGATGTTCGGTCGCGGGCGTTTCCGGCGGCGGAGCATTCGTTTCCCGATGTGCTGCCGGTGAAGAAATGATCCTGAAGACAGTGGCCGACCTGCGGGCCGTGGCGCGGGGTTGGCGGGCGAAAGGCGAAGTGATCGGCGTGGTCCCGACGATGGGGGCCTTGCACGACGGGCATCTGTCGCTGGCACGGCGGGCGCGGGCGGAATGCGACCGGGTGATCACGACGATCTTCGTTAACCCCAAGCAGTTCAACAACCCCGAGGATTTGAAGAAATACCCCCGGACGCTGGAGGCGGATGCCGAGCTTTTGGGCACGGTGCCGGTGGATGCGATCTTTGCCCCGCCGGTGGAGGAGGTCTACCCCGAGGGTTTCATCACCAATGTGACGATGCAAGGCGTGGCCCAGCCTTTGGAAGGCTACATGCGGCCCGGCCATTTCGACGGTGTGGCGACGGTGGTGACGAAGCTGTTCGGGATGTCCTTGGCGGACAGGGGCTACTTTGGCCAGAAGGACTGGCAGCAGTTGCAGGTGGTGTTGCGGCTGGTGCGGGACCTGAATGTGCCGGTGGAAGTGGTGGGCTGCGAGACGATCCGCGAGGCGGACGGGTTGGCGATGTCGTCGCGCAATGTGCGGCTGACGGCGGCGGGGCGGGAAAAGGCTCCGGTTCTGTACGCGGCGATCACGCGGGCGGCGCAGGACATCAGGATCGGGCATGCCGACCGGATGGCGATCCGCGAGGCGGCGGAGACGATGCGCGAAGCGGGGTTCGAGCGGGTAGAGTATATCGAGCTGAGGGATGCCGAGACGCTGATGCCCTCGGACGACCCGCGCCGCCCGCGCAGGATGCTGGCGGCGGCCTGGGTCGACGGGGTGCGGTTGATCGACAACATCCCGGTGTGACGGGCGGTTTTCTTGCGGAGCGCTGGCGCGCAAGGCTTTCGTCTCGTCGTCGGGGCTTACGCCCTCCTCCTCGGCTGATGGGGGTTTCACCCCCAAACCCCCAGAGTATTTGGGAAAAGAGCAAATGCAGGTGCAGTGGATTCCGCTCTTGGCGAGCGGGGTCTGTTGCTGCAAGACTTGGGCCGTTCGAGGTGTCCGAAAAACCGGCGCCGGGATGATGTAATTCGCTGTTACATCACTATGTGATGCAAACGATGTTCAACGGAGGGTCGGATGGCCGATTTCGATACGCAGATCAAGGAAAGCCAGGCTCAGGTCGCCGAGGCGCAGGCGAAGATTTCGGCGATCACCAGCCGGATCGAAGCGGCGCGGTCGAAGCTGGATCAGGGTGTGGCTCTGGACGTGGAAAACGCCACGCTGGAGGATGTGAACAAGCACACCGACCTGATGAATGCGAACATCGCCGAGCTGATCATGGGGCTGGACGACGTGACGGCGGGCTTTTCGGCGGAGTTTGCCGAGATGCGGTCGAAGACGGGGATGGAATCGTTCGTCGGCATCTTCTCGTCCGCGAAGGCGGAATCGATGCGGCAGGAACGGATGCGGGCGGCGACGGTCGATGACAAGCTGCAGGATCTGATTTCCAAGTCGGACGTGATCGTGAAGCTGCTGCAGGGGCAGCTGGACCTGTTGAACGTGCAGAAGGGCCGGGTGGAAACGAACCTTGCCGGGACGCTGACCGAGCGGGAAGAGACTGTCGGCGCGCTGGAAGCCGTGCGGGCCGAAATCGCCGGGATGGACCCGAAGATCATCGAGTTGGAGAACAAGATCTCCGTCGAGCAGGACGCGGCGGCGCGGACCAAGCTGGAGACGGAACTGGCCAACCTGAACGCGCAGTACAACGCGCTGGTGCAGGACGAGCAGGTGAAGCTGGCGAAGAGCCAGACGCTGGAGCGCTATATCGAGAAGGGCAAGACCTGGGTCGACAGCTTGCAGAACCAGGCGGCGACGCAGCTGGTTCTGATCAACAAGCTGCAGACGGACACCAAGCAGCGGGTGGTGCTGTATGACGCGCTGACATCGTCGTTGAAGACCGCTCAGCAGCAGGACGTGGCGCACCGGATCAACGAGATTGGCGTCAAGACCGACCAGGAGGCCCAGACCGCGATGGCGGCCATTGGGGCGGCGACGAACGACAAGATGGCCGACATGCTGGAAGCGCATGAGGGGCATATGGTGTTCGCTCGGCAGATCCTGGAGCAGAAGGCGAAGGCGGATGAACGCTTTGCCCGGCGGTTTGCCTCGATTGTCGAGAAGCACGACAAGAACGCGTATGGGGAATGAGGTTTAGGCTGCAGCAGCTGGGTTTGTTTGCGATAGCAGCAATTCTGCAAGCATACCCGATTTGGCAGGGCCTATCCGCGCAAGAAGGTACCGCCGATCTACCGGTCCTCCTGGTCACGAGTATCTGGATGTCTGCGTTTTCGGGCGTAATCCTCGCGTTTGTAGCTTTTCGCGCAGTAGCCTGGGCTCTCTGGTCTCCTGAAAGGAGCCGAATGATCCTGACGCGAAGTGGCCTGACGGAAGCCAATGTGATCGGCGGAAGATTTGCCGGGTTTTGGCGCTGGTTTCTTGATGTCGATAAGAACGGTCAACCACGCGATGACTGACCCCAGCGTCAAAGACGTCCTCACCTCGGACCATCACGAGCTGTACGACACGCTCGTCGCCCGGCGTTACTTTGCCAAGTTCGACAAGATCAGCGGGCATCTGGGCCGGGTGGCGGCAGAGGTGGAGGCGGAGGGGCGGCTGAGCCGGACCGAGGCTCGGGTGCTGGGCAAGTACCTGACGGCGGTGGCGGGGACGTTTCGGGCGCTGTCGAACAAGTACCTGATGACCGGGCGGGGGGAGACGGCTCCACGTCTGACCATCGACCGGCATGAGAGCGGGTTTCCGGTGGCTCAGGAGCTGATGACGATGGCCGTCGATGCCCAGCAGGCGGAGAAGCATCTGGCCGGGATGCCCTCGGAGGCGGAGCTGAAGGACCGGATGGTGCGGCAGATCGTGGGGGAGCAGACGATCCCGACGGCGCTGCAGTTCGCGCTGTCGCAGCGATACTATTATGAGGCGCTGGCGGCGGGGGGGATCTTCTGGGCGCGGAACGATCCGGACGCGCAGTGGATCGAGGATCTGGGCGCGCGGCGGCATTTTCTGGTGCATTGGGCGGTCTGGGACACTCAGGTCAACTTGCCGGTGGTGTACCTCATGGACCTGGAGGATTCGGGAAAGCGGCCGATCCTGAACGACGCCTACCGCTGGCCGCAGGCTCAGGCGGCGCTGATGGCGCAGTCGGTGGGGGGGTTGAAGCTGCTGACGATTGCGACGGGGTTCGACAAGGACTTCGCCGACCTGCATCCGAAGCGGCTGCGGCGGATCATCCTGGGGCCGATGTATTCGGCGAGCTTCACCCTGCAGTCGGGGCCGATTTCCAAGGTGCTGGAGGGGGCGAAGGCGCCCGAGGGCGAGGACTGGGCGCTGGTCTGGACGGTGGAGGATCTGGTCAGCGACCGCGAGGAAGAGGTGAAGGACGGCTGGTTTTCGACCGTGGGGCGGCAGGTCTACAAGCTGGACCCGGTGGCGGGGGCGGAGTTGGGAGCGACGCGGCAGGACCGGATGATCATCCTGCCGGAGAAGCCCTATCAGGTGCTGGTGGAGCAGGACCCGCGCGGGCTGCAGGGGCTGCGGAAGTTCGTCGTGGGGGCCGGGGGGCGGTTGATTCCGACGTTGTGATCTTGGCTGGCGTCCGGGGCGCTGCCCCGGGCCCCGGGATATTTGCGCCAGTATGAAAGGGATTTGCCGATGAGCACGCGCGACACGATGGAGCTGAAGGAAGAGACGATCCGGGCGCAGTATGAGGCGGCGCTGGGGATGGTCTTCGGGTTCGATCATGCGCCGCGGTTGGCGAAGCCTTTGGTGGTGGCTGTGGCGGCGGAGCGGTCCCCTGGGGTGGGGACGCGGCCGACGTTTCGGTCCACGGTGCCGGGGATGGCGACGCGGACGACGGCCAGGCCCGGGGGGGTGCGGCTTAGCGAGCGGATTGAAGGGTTGGGGGATGGGCTGGTCTCGCCGGTGCAGGCGGCGGTGCTGAATGCGCTGCGGCGGTCGCTGGCGATTGCGCTGGCGATGGGGGAGACGTTTTCGGCGCAGTCGGGGCTGGCGGAGTTGAAGCGGGCGAACCTGGAGGGGCGGGTGCCGGAGCCGCGGCGCGGGGAGTTCGGGGAGTTGCTGGCGGGTGAGGCGCTGGTGGTGCTGTTCACCTTCGGCAATGCGCTGGCCTATCTGATCGCGCCGCATGTCGGGACCACGACCGTCGAGTTGGGAGAGGTGGAGGAGGTTCTGACCGATAATGCTCCGCTGGCCTTGCAGGGGGCCTTGTGGGAGCTGGATCAAGACATCGGGGCGCTGGCGACGGATGATGTGAAGCTGGTGGCGGTGGTGTCGGCCTTTGCCGAGGCCTTGATGAAGAAGGTGCAGATCCGGGCGGAGAATGGCGCGCGGGTGTCCGTGTTCACCGGCGCGTCGTGGAAGGTGGAGGCGGACGGGCTGACCATCGCGGGGTTCAAGCCGGCCAAGGCGGCGAAGGGTGGCATGATCGCCATGGCCTTCAAGAAGCCGCATGAGGTGGTGGGCAACCACATCGCCAAGTACCAGTCTTTGCGGCTGGCGAAGATGCTGATGGCCTATGATTTCGAGCGGCGGTTGAACCCTTTTGCGGAACTGGGCGGGTTCATCTTTACCTTCATGGGGGATGGCAAACCCGGCACGGGGAAGACCACGCTGATCCAGATGATGGCGGGATTGTTGAACGATTACTGCAAGGTGGCGGGGTATCCGTTCCGCTATCAGAACTTCAGCATCGACCAGATCGACAGCTATCAGGGCAAGTCGGGGCAGAATGCGAAGGCCTTCATCGACGCGGTGCTGGACCCCTCGGTCATCGGGTTCGGGACCATCGACGACATCGACCAGGTGGCGGGCAAGCGAGGGGACCGGCAATCCTCCGCCGGTCAGCAGGAGGTGACGGCGGTCTTCATGCAGGCCTTTGCCGGGGCGGGAACGGTGGTGCGGGGGAACTGCACGTTCGGGATGTTCTCGAACTACCCGGAGAATGTGGACGACGCGTTGCGGCAAAGGGCAGGGGCGCGGTTTCTGGTCGACGGGCCGCAAACGAAGGAGGATTACATCGATATCCTCTCGCTGCTGCTGGGGAAGAACCACCAGATCCCGGTTGGCGAGCATGAGTTGTTTGCTGCTCAGGAGATCAAGAAGGCGGTGGCCGCCAGCTTTGAGGGGCATTCGAAGCCGTATGAAGAGGGGCTTCTGAAGGTCTGGGACCGGGTGTCGGGCGAGATTGGCAAGCTGGATACGCTGGCGAAGATGGGCGCTTACCTCAAGGCGATCCAGCAGGCTGATGAGCGGTTCACAGGGCGGGCGATCAAGAACATCACCGATGCGGTGAAGGTCCGGGCGATGGACTTTGAACTGCCGGATGAGTGGATGGCGGAGCCGGACCTGTTCCTCTTCAAGCCCTATGACGAGAAGCTGGCTATGATCCGCGGGTTGATGACCCCGATCTCGGTCGAGATGGTGATCCAGGAGATCAACCGCTACGCCGACTCTGAGTTCCGTTATGCCGACAAGTCGGACGAGGTGGCCATCGAGGCGATGGTGCGCGACTTTGGCCGGACGGAAGAAGCGAAGCGGCGGTATCTGGAGGGGAAGGGGTGATGGGACACGAGCCGGGATGGGACGCAAAGGCAATCGCGCGGATTGCCAAAGAGAAGTACGGCGGCACGACCCAGATGTTCGAAGCGCATGAATGGCCCGAGCGCGGTTCCAAAATGATGATCGCGCAGCAGCGGTTGGTAAAGGTGCACTACGGCTCGGTTGCCAACTTCGTGCAGCATCATGAAGGCAAGGAATAGCCGCAGTGGGTGAGGTGCTGACCCTGACGCTGTGGAACTCCATCCTGCCGCTGGCGGGGTTGTGCGCGCTGGTGGCTTGGCTGCCGGGGTGGCTGGTGGGGCGGGGGAACCTGTCTCATGGAGCGCTTGCGCGGGCGGTGGGGGTGACGGCTGTGACGGCGCTGGTCGTGGGGGCCGTGCTGGCGGCAGCGCTTTATGCGGCGATCAACGAGGGGGTCTGGGCGGGGGTCCTGACGGCTCCGCTGGAGCGGGTGGGGTTCTTCCTCGGCCGCTCGGCGCTGTTCGCGCTGCTGTGGGGGCCAGTGCTGGGGTTCGTCTGGCTGGTGAAGGCGCAGGAGCTGAACCGGCGGTTGGGGATGCGGATGGTGGATGGTGAAGGGGGGAAGGGGTGATTTACGCCGCCCTGGTTATCGTCGGACTTGCTGTTCCGTTTGCGGTAGGAGCTTGGGCCGGGGCTCGCTTTGACGCGGGCGTGTGCGTTCTTATCTGTCTGGCGCTGGTCGGCGTGCTAATAGGCGCGCCGCTCCTGCTTCTCGAAGTTATGCCGCGCAACACCTTTCCTTGGCTTGAAGAGCTATTCTCCTCCGTTGCCATTGTCTCCTTCCTTGGGTCTAGCGTGATGGTCGGCGAATTTACCGCAGGCGTGTTCTACGGGCGCAAGAGTCGCAGGCCAGCTTCTCTGACGGAAGGCTTGGAAGAGTGACCGGCATCCATCCCACAACCCGGCAGAGGGCGCGGAAGTTGCGCCAAGAGATGACGCCTCAGGAGCGGAGGGTCTGGGCCAAGCTAGGGGAGTTGAACCGGATGCTGGGGCTGCATTTCCGGCGGCAGGCGCCGATTGGGCCGTTCATCGCGGACTTCGCCGATCTGGGGCGGCGGTTGGTGATCGAGATTGATGGCGGTGGTCATGGCGGGGAGCGGGATCAGCGGCGGGATGAGTGGTTGGCGTCTCAGGGCTTTCAGGTGCTGCGGTTCTGGAACCCGGAGGTTTCGGGGAATATCGAGGGCGTGATGCGGGTGATCTTCGATTCGGTTGACGGCGAGTCCTTGGGTGAGGGCGGGCCCCCCACCCCCGGCCCCTCCCCACGGGGGGGAGGGGAGGCGCTTGGGGTTGGCGGTGGGCGTCGTTGGCTGGCGGATTCGCCTTTGGCTGGTGCCCCCCCACCCCATTCCTCCCCCACGCGGGGGGAGGGAGGCGCTGAGCCTCTGGCGTTGCGCGGGACGGTTGAGCCTGAAGCCTCCCCTCCCCCCCGTGGGGAGGGGATGGGGGTGGGGGGCACCCGGCCAGAAGGAAGCGCGCCATGAAACGCCTCATCCAACGCGGGCTGATGTTCGGGAACCTGATCGAGGTCTCCTCTCCGGCCCTTGTCGAGCGCTACAACAGGGCGCTCAAGCATCTGACGGGGAAGACGACCAAGCTGGACGATTTCCACATCGACCTGTCCGGCTATTCGCCCGAGATCGGGGATGAGCTGGGCGATGACCTCTACCTCAACCCCAACGGGGCGAACCGGCAGTTCATTTTGCTGACCACGGCGCAGAAGGATGCGCCTTTGCTGAACATCAAGTTCTCCACCAGCCGGGGGATCCTGACGCAGTTCATCGAGAAGAACGAGG
>LNFM01004065.1_pt1 | contig 27550 bp, 28 predicted proteins | sample 596031 | NCBI WGS metagenome assembly LNFM01 (sample SAMN04254537, study PRJNA301005) | activated carbon metagenome | isolation source: dual media filters at the Ann Arbor, Michigan drinking water treatment plant | place: USA: Ann Arbor
CATCCAGCCCCGGCTCATAGATCGGGATCCGGCCTTCCTTCAGCGCCGTGATCTTGCTCGGCTCAGCATCCACGACATGCACCTGCATGCCGAACTCGGCGAAGCACGCGCCAGACACCAGGCCGACATATCCGGCCCCGATCATCGCAATCCGCACGTGCCACTCCGCTGGGTTTGAGGCCGGCTGTCTAGCCCGCGACGCGGGGTGGATCAAACCACCTGCAACACAGCATTACGTGAGGTCACGCCCCTCGCCCCGTGCTGGACGCCGCCGCCGCCGGCGGCTAGACCCGCCGCCGCCAGCCAAGCAGATGGGGGTGCGCGTGCCGGACGCGGTGGAAGTGCGCTTCGTCGCCAAGAACATGCGGCTCGACCTCCGCCTGATCGCGGAAATGGTGCAGCCGGGTGCGCGGGTTCTCGATATCGGCTGCGGCGACGGCGTGCTGATCGATTACCTCACCCGCGAAAAGCGCGCCGATGCGCGGGGCATCGAGATCGACATGGCCGAGGCGACGGAGGCGGTGGCCGCCGGCCTGCCCGTGATCCACGGCGATGCCGACAGCGACCTGGAATTCTACCCGGACGGCGCTTTCGATTATGTCGTGCTGTCGCGCACGCTTCAGGCGGTGGAAAGGCCGCGGGAGGTGCTGCGCCAGATGCTGCGAATCGGTGGCCGCGCCATCGTCTCCTTCCCGAATTTCGGCCATTGGCAGCTTCGCATGCGGCTGCTGCTGTCCGGCCGGATGCCGGACAACGAGACCTGGAACCGCGCCTGGTACGAGACACCCAACATCCACCCCTGCACGATCCGGGATTTCTTCGAGTTGTGCCGGATGGAGGGCTATGTGGTGGAAAGCTGGCTCGCGGTGGATGAGAAGGGGCTGCGCTCACCCTGGAAGCGCTCGCCCTGGCTCGCCAATCTGTTCGGCGAGCAGGCGCTGTTCCTGCTGCGCCGACGCTGAATCCACCCCGGCCAGGTGGCCCTCCCGGCCGACGCCCATCGCGTCAGCCGGCTTCGCCTGGGGATCGGGAGGATATGAAGAACAAGGGGCCGGGAAAACGCCGCCGCACCGGCGAATGTGGCGTCAGTTCAGCCGCGTGCCCGGCGGCAGGTGACCGCCCGGCATCATCGCCGCCGCAAGCGCCGCATGCCGCGCCGCTGCATCGGCGCCCAGCCGGCGGCATTCCGCCTCGACATACTCCAGAATAAGCAGCAGCGCCGAACGATCGGTCGCTTCGGTGTCCGCGGGCTTCAGTGTCTCGGTGGGCGTCAGCGTGGGCATGGGTCCTCCGGCGGGCAATCATCAGGCCAGGCATCCGTCCGCTGTATGCACGATGCTCACGGACGCGTGAAGTCCGGAAAAACTACCTTGTATTTCAACCAGGAGTATCGGTGCCTGAACTTCGCCGTTGCCGACGGCACCGCGCTGTCGCGGCCGGATCGGGGAATTGCGCGGCTCGGCCCGGCGGGTGAGGATACAGCCCGTGCCAGGGGTGCGCGACCCGCCGCGGCTGCCGGATCAGGCTTGCCGGACAGGTCCGCACCCGGCACGGCTCATCAAGCGACCGGGCGCATGATTCCGGCGCACGAACAGGGAGGAGGCCGGCATGGCACGGGTGGCTTTGGTGACGGGTGGGCAGCGTGGCATCGGCGCTGCAATCAGTGAGGCACTGCAGGCGGCGGGCCGCACGGTCGTGGCCTCCTACGCCGGGAATGACGCGGCGGCGCAGGCCTTCACGGAACGCACCGGCATCGCCTGCTACAAGTTCGATGTCGGCGATTTCGACGCCTGCATCGCCTCGGTCGCCAAGATCGAGGCCGAGGTCGGCCCCATCGAGATCCTGGTGAACAACGCCGGCATCACCCGCGACGCCATGATGCGGAAGCTGTCGCGCCAGATGTGGGACGAGGTGATCGATACCAACCTCGGCTCCTGCTACAACATGTGCAAGGCGGTGTGGGACGGCATGTCGGCGCGGAAATTCGGCCGCATCGTCAATATCGGCAGCATCAACGGCCAGGCCGGGCAGCTCGGCCAGGTGAACTACGCCGCCGCCAAATCCGGCATCCACGGCTTCACCAAGGCCCTCGCCCTCGAAGGCGCGCGCAACCAGATCACGGTGAATGCGGTGGCGCCGGGCTATGTGGACACGGAGATGGTGCGCGCCGTGCCGCCGGATGTGCTGGAGAAGATCATCGCCCGCATCCCGCGCGGCCGCCTCGGCACCGCGCATGACATCGCCCGCGGCGTCGCCTTCCTCACGGCCGATGATGCGGATTTCGTCACGGGCTCGACGCTGTCCATCAATGGCGGCCAGCACATGTATTGAGGGCCGCGCGCCATGACCACCGCGATCCTCGCCTTCGACGGCACCGATGCGGAGGCCCCCGCTCGCCGGGCGGCGGCGCGCGATGCGCATGTCGCCTTCATCACGGCGCAGGCGGCTTCCGGCCGCCTGCTGCTTGGCCTGCCGCTGCATGACGAGGCCGGGCGCAGCCAGGGGTCGCTGATGCTGGTGGCGGGGGAGGCGGCGGAGCGCAACGCCTACCTGGCCGCCGAGCCCTTCGCGACCTCCGGCGTCTGGCAAAGGGTGGCGACGCATCCCTTCCGCATCGCCGCCCTGCCCTACCTGCCCTGGCCCGCCCCTGGCTCGCCGCCGCCCACCGGCCGCACCCATACGGTGCTGGTCGGCTGGGATGGCACCGATGCCGGGGCGATGGACCGTCGCATGGCCGCCCGCCCGGCGCATTTCGCGCGGGTGAAGCCGATGGCGGCGGATGGCACGCTGCTGTTCGGCGGCGCGCTGCTGGATGCGGCGGGCCGCATGATCGGCTCGCTGGCCGCCACGCGCCACACCAGCCATGCGGCAGCGCGCGCCTGGCTGGAGGCGGACCCCTACGCCACCGGCGATGTCTGGCGCGAAACGGCCCTGTACGCCACCGCCTTCCGCGCCCTGCCCTACGCCCCGCTGCCGCGCTGACGGCATCCGGGGAACAGGGCGCGCCGCCATTCGTTGAGCTGGTCCTGGCAGAAGGGAGACCAGCGCATGAGCACGAACAAGCATCCGAAGAACGATCAGGAATGGGCAAAGGGTCCCGGCAAGGATGTGCCGCGGCCACCTTCCGACCTCTCCGACAACCCGGGCATCGGCCAGTCGAAGGGCGTATTCGGTCGCGGCACCAATCCGGAGGCGATCCGCGGCGACACCACCTTCGAAGGTGACGTGATGAACGACACCAGCCGCACCGGCGCCGTCCCGCCCGGCCGGCAGGGCCGCACCAACCGCTGAGGCGGCGGTCTGGTCCCAGGCAGGGGATGCTGTAGAAGCCCGGCATGTTCCCTGCCACCCTGACCGGCTGCGGCGCCCTGGCGCTCTGGGCCTTTCTTGGCCTGTTCACCAGGCTCGCCGCGGGCATCCCGCCGCTGCAACTCACCGCCATGGGCTTTGCCGTGGCGGGCGCGGTGGGCCTGGCCGTTGTCGCCGGCACCGGGCGGCTTGCGCTGCTGCGCCAGCCGCCGGTTGCCTGGGTGCATGGCGTGGGCGGGCTGTTCGGCTACCACGCGCTGTACTTCCTCGCTTTGGCGCTGGCGCCGGCGGTGGAGGCCAATCTGCTGAATTACCTCTGGCCGCTGCTGATGGTGCTGCTGGCCGCGCCGCTGCGCGGGATGCGGCTGGGCCCGGCGCGGCTGGCCGGGGTGGGGCTGGGCTTTGCCGGCTGCGCCCTGCTGGTCGGCACCGGGGCCTCTTTCCCACCGGGGACGGCGCCGGGCCTGCTGGCGGCGGTGGGCGCGGCGCTGGTCTGGGCGGTCTATTCCGTCACTGCCGGCATGCCCCGCCTGGCGCAGGTGCCGACGGAGGCCGTGGCGGGCTTCTGCCTCGGCGCCGCCGCGCTGGCCGCGGTGGCGCATCTGGCCTTCGAGCCCACAGTTTTGCCGGATGCAAGGCAGGCGCTGGCGGCGGTTCTTCTCGGCCTCGGCCCGGTGGGGGCGGCGTTCTTCCTGTGGGATATCGGCATCAAGCGCGGCGATCCGCGGCTGCTCGGCACGCTGGCCTATGCCGTGCCGGTGGCCTCCACCCTGCTGCTGATCCTGGCCGGGGAAGGCGAGTTCAGCACCAAGGTGGTGCTGGCGACGCTGCTGGTGACGGGCGGCGGCATCGTCGCCGCCCGGGCCAGATGACGGGCCGCCCCTGATTCAGGCCGGCTTTCGCAGCAGCGCGCGGACCACCTCGGCGTGACCCTGGTGGCGCGGGCCCTCGTCCAGCGCGACGGTGCCTTCCAGCAGCTCCAGCACCTCCAGCCCGCCGAACAGATCCTCGACGATGGCGCGGGACCACAGCAGCTCCGGCATCTTCGGCCCGCCGCTGCGGCGGCCCTGCTGGGCCGGGGTGAAGCATTCCAGCGCCAGCAGCCCACCCGGCGCCAGGGCCCGCAGCGCCCCGGCCGCCGCCGCCGCCCGATCGCGCGGCGGCAGGTGCAGGTAGATCCAGGCCACCAGGTCGAATCCGGCCTCCGGGTAGTCCCAGCTGCTGGCATCCGCCGTCACGGTCCGAAGCGCCACGCCGCGCGCGGCCGCCAGCGCCGCCGCCTTGGCGGAGCCGACCGGCGACCAGTCCAGCGAGGTCGTCACCAGCCCCTGCCCGGCCAGCCAGGCGCCGTTGCGCCCTTCCCCATCGCCCAGCGCCAGCGCCCGCATGCCCGGCCGCAGCCAGGGCGCCAGGCTTTGCATGTAGCGGTTCGGCGCCTGGCCGAACTGAAAATCGCCACCCTGGTAGCGTTCGTCCCAGGCGAGGGAGGTGCTCATGAACCGGGCGCCCACCCTGGTGGCGCCAGCTCGAAGCCTTGGAACTGGAAGGCCGGGGAGACGGTGCAGGAGACCAGGCTCCAGCGGTCGCCTGCCGGCCAGGCGGCCTGCCACCAGCCCGGCGGCACCACGCCCATCAAGGCCTGGCCCTCGCCCACGGCCGGCCCGATCAGTATTTCGTGGTCCACCGCCGTGCCATCCTTCGAGAGCGCGAGCACCAGCGGCCCGCCGCCCTGCCAGAACCAGCATTCGGCGGCATCCACACGGTGCCAATGGCTGCGCCCGCCGGCTTCCAGCAGGAAGTGAATGGCCGTGCCCGCACCGCGCCCGCCGCCCTCGGGCTGGTCGCGCCAGACCTCGCGGTAGTGGCCGCCTTCCGGATGCGGCTGCAGGCGCAGCGCCGCGATCACGGCCTCCGCGCCCAGGGCTGGATCATCGAGCCGCGTCATCAACCGCCCCCCATCAACCCGGCGGCGCCGTGCGGGCCAGCGCCGGCAGGCGCGCAACCTCGGCGAACCAATCCGCCAGCCTGGGATGCTTGGCGCGCCAGGGCTCGTCCGGGAAGCGGAAATCCAGGTAGCCGAGGGCGCATGCCACCGCGACCTCCCCGATATCGGACAGGCCCGCCGGCGCATCCTGCTCCAGCGCCGCCAGGCTGCGTTCCATCGCGGCCTTCTGGCGGGCGATGAAGGCCAGCCGCGTCTCGTCCATCGGCTTGCCGAAGCGCATCCGGCGCGCCACGGCGGCATCCATGATGCCATCGGCCAGCGCATGCCGCACCTGCGCCGCCAGGCGGTCCATGCTGCCGGTCGGCGGGAACAGCGGCGGTGCCTCCCCCACCGTGTCCAGGTATTCGCAGATGACCCGGCTGTCGAAGACCGGGCGGCCATCCTGCGCCACCAGCGTCGGCACCTTGGAAAGCGGGTTGTCCTGCAACAGGCTGTCCGGCGAGGCGTGCGGGTCGGTGACGACAATCTCAATGCGGCCCTCGATCCCGCGCAGGATGGCGCAGGCCATGACCTTGCGCGCGAAGGGGCTGCCATGGGCGTGGTACAGTTTCATCGGGGGATCCCTGGTTGCGGCGCAGCATGCCAGGGATCGGCACCCAGCGAAATGATGGCTTCGCGAAGCTTCATACCCCCGATGCGAAGCGGCCCGGGACTCAGCCCCGGAAGTGGTTCTTCGCCTCCCGCCGCGCCGCGAATTCGGCCAGGTCGCGGGCGCGGAAATAGGGGTTGGCCACCAACTCCTGCGCCAGCGTGGTCGGCACCGTGGGGCGGCCCGCGGCGCGCAGCGCGCCGGCGGCCTCGGCCTCGGCCCGCAGCGCCTTGTTGCCCGGCTCGATGGTCAGCGCGAAGCGGGCATTGGCCTCGGTGTATTCATGGCCGCAGCAGAAGCGCGTATCCGGCGGCAGCTTGGCCAGGCGCTGGAAGGACTGGAACAGCTGCTCCATGCCGCCCGCCTCCAGCGGCCGGCCGCAGCCGAGTGCGAACACCACGTCGCCACAGAGAAGAAAATGGTCGGCCGCGAAGTGGAAGGCGATGTGGCCGGCCGTATGGCCGGGCAGGTGCATCACCTTGGCCTCGGAGGCGCCGAGCTTCACCGTGTCGCCCTCATCCACCACCTCGTCCAGCTTCGGCAGGCGGTGCAGGTCCGGCTTGCCGCCGATGATCCGCGCCTCCGGGAAGCGCGCCTTCAACTCGGCCACGCCATTGATGTGGTCGCCGTGGTGATGGGTCAGGAAAATCGCGTCCAGCTTGCCCCCTGCCGCCTCCACCGCCGCGATGGCGGGCGCCGCCTCGCCGGGGTCGCAGATCGCGACCGCGCCGGTCGGCTGGTCCCGCAGCAGCCACAGATAATTGTCCTCAAGGCAGGGAACCGCTTCCACCTTCACCGACATCGCGTGCACCTTCCCGATCCGCCCCGGTCCAAACCGGAGCCCTTCCCCCCTATATCCCCGGCATGACGAGCGAGGTCCATGGTTTGCTGGGGTTCTACAGATCACCCGGCGGTGCGGTCGCGACCCGGCTGGTGCGGGACCGGCTGGCGGCGCTGTGGCCGGCGCTGCCAGGACAGGCCGTGCTCGGCATCGGCCATGCCGCACCCTATCTCGGCCTGTGGCAGCGGGAGGCGGAGCGCTGCATCGCCCTGACCCCGGCACAGGGCACCCTGGCGCCATGGCCACCGGATGCCCGCAGCGCCAGCCTGCTGGCGGATGAGGAGGCCCTGCCCTTCGCCGATTCCAGCTTCGACCGGGTGCTGCTGGTGCATGGACTGGAAGCCGCGGAGCACGCCCGCCGCATGCTGCGGGAGGTCTGGCGCGTGCTGCGCGACGACGGGCGGCTGATCGTGGTGGTGCCGAACCGCCTCGGCATCTGGGCGCAGCTGGAACGCACGCCCTTCGGCCACGGCCAGCCCTATTCCACCGGCCAGCTCTCCCGCCTGCTGGCACGGCACCTGTTCCGCGAAAGGCAGCGCGATGCGGCGCTGTTCCTGCCGCCGCTCGGCCTGCGTTTCCTGGCCACCGTCGCCACGCCCTGCGAACGCTTCGGCCGGGCCGTGCTGCCGCGGCTGGCCGGGGTGGTGATGGTGGAGGCGGAGAAGGACCTGCTCTCGGCAATGCCGGCCGGCGCATCCGCGCAGCGGCGCCGCGTCGTGATGCCGGCCTGGCAGTCCACCGCCTCGGCCACGGAAACCCATTCTTCACCCACCCATGCGAAACTGACACTCCCCCCGCGAGGCGCCTGACCGCGCGTCGGTGTCGCCCCGGTCTCGGGCCGGCCCCAGGGGACGCCACGGAGATGACGGCCCATGTCAGTGACGACCCAACCGACCGACCAGCTGCGTGACGCCGTGCGGGCGGAGCTGCATCCGGCACTCGCCGATCTGCAACGCTTCATGGACCGCCGCATCGCCGAGCTGAGCGCGGAGCTGCATGCCAGCGTCGAGATCGCCGACATGGGGGAGGAACGGATGACCTCCGAACTGGCCCGCATCCATGACCAGATCGGCCAGCTGGTCGCCATGCCCGCCGCCGCCACGCGCAACAGCGGGCTGGAGCTGGAGGCCGTGGTGCAGGCCACCGAAGCCGCCGCCAACACCATCATGGAAGCGGCGGAGGCGATCCAGGACTGGGTGGCCGGCGGCGCGCAGGACAAGGATGCGGTGGCCGCCATCGCCGCGCGGGTGAATTCGATCTTTGAGGCGTGCAGCTTCCAGGACGTGACCGGCCAGCGCATCCGCCGCGCCATCCAGCACCTTCAGCAGGTGGAAAACATGCTGGAGACGATGATCCCGGACGGCGCCCGCCCCGAAGTGCCGCGCCAGCAGGTGGAGGTGAAGACCGCCATCCGCACGGTGGAAACCCCGGCCGGCGGCGACCTCGGACAGTCCGCGATCGACGCCCTGCTGGATGATTTCTGAGCCGGCTCCCCGCAGCGCGCCCCTACAGGATGAAATCCGCCGGGGTCAGCACGGTATCCGCCTGGAAGGACAGGCTGATGGAACTGCCGCCGGAGGTGGTGACCACGAGATAGGGAAAATCATCGCCCGGCGGGCTGGCGCCGATCTCCAGCGCGTCGAAGCCGGCAAGGCCGAAGGCAGCCAGGTCGATCAGGTCCTCGCCCCGGGTGAAGTCCTGGATGCTGTCATGGCCGTGGTTGGGGGCGAAGACGAAGATATCCGCGCCGCCGCCGCCGGTATAGGACTGCGCTTCCGCCGCATCGATGAAGCGGTCCGCCTGCGCCGTGCCGATGAAGTTTTCGAAGCGCGCGATGGTGGCGCCTGCGTGGCCGCCGAGCGTCAGCAGCCCGGCCGCCACATCCACCACGGTGCCGGGCAGTTCCACCCATTCCAGGTCCAGCGTGTCCTGCCCCGCCCCGCCATCGAAATGGTTGCCGGCGAATTCCAGGACCGTGACGGCGCCCTCCAGGAAAAGCGCCAGCGAAAGCTCGTCATCGCCGCCACCGAGCGCCACGAGGTTGTCGCGCAGGATGATCCGCGCGGTGCCCCCGGCGCCCTCCGCCCCGTTCGGCCCGTCCTCGCCGGGATGGACAGTGACCAGGACGCTTCCTTCCTCGAAGCTTCCAGTCTCCACCCCCACCCCGGACGGGCCGCCGTCACCGCCGGAGCCCGCTTCCCCGGCCGTGGCCTCGGCGTCCAGACTGACCGAGGTGACCGCCTCCCCGGCCGCCTCAATCCGGTTGCCGCTGATCTCCGCCACCGCGTCTCCGCCGGCCCCGCCAGCTCCGCCGGCGCCGCCCCGGTCCCAGCGCTCGTCGCGGAAGCCGCTCAGCATGCCGTCGAAATCGTCCGTGCTGCCGGTGCTGCCGAAGCCGCCCGCGCCGCCAGCGCCGCCCAACCCGCCAAAGCCGCCCGTCGCCACCACCGCCAGTTCCAGCTCCGCGATCTCGGAGGTGGCGACCAGAAAGCTGATCCGCGCGGCCGCCGCGCCGCCCGAGCCACCCTCCCCACCCGCGCCACCCTCTCCGCCATCCGGCCCATCCGAGAGGTCTGCATCGAAGATGCCGAGGCCGCCATCACCGCCCGCGCCGCCGGAGCCGCCATTGGCCGCCTCGGCGTAGGCATCCAGGAAGATCACCGCGCCTGCCGAGCGGTCGGCGACGAAATCGTCGATGCTGGCCAGCGCATCGCCGCCTTCACCGCCCGCCCCGCCGTCGCCGCCGGTCCCACCCGCGCTGGCCATGTCGATCAGGCCGGAAACCGGCTGGCCGTCCCCGTCCAGGACCGCGCTGCCTGCCTGCACCGCGGAGGCGCCGCCTTCGCCGCCATCGCCGCCGTCGCCGCCGTCGCCGCCTACGGCTTCGAGGTAGAGCGATGACTCATCCTGCGCCGCCACCGCGCCCAGCAGCCGCGCCCCGGCGCCCTCGGCCCGCGCCGCGGCATCGCCCCCCGCGCCACCACCCGCGCCCGCCGCGCCATCGCCGCCAGGCGGCGTGGTGCGCAGATTCTGCGGCGTCCAGAACAGCAGGGTGGGTTCGGCATCCATTCCCGCTTCGCCATCCGCCCCGGCGCCGCCGGAGCCCGCCTCCACGGCACCGAAGCGCTCCACCACGTCCTGGCCCAGGCTGCCGGTCAGCAGGTCGGCGGCACCGAACAGCAGGGCATCGATCGACTCGCCCGCCGCGCCGGGCGCCCCCTCCGCGCCGAACCGTTCCCGCTCCTCCTCCACCCGCAGCGGTTCCGCGGCGGGGCCGAACAGCAGGCTGCCGCCGGCAAGGTCGGCCAACGTCGTCTCCCGCAGCGTCACCCGGACGTCGCCAAGGTCGATGCGCACCACGCTGCCGATCTGCCGCGCCGCGTCCAGCAGCCCGGCCGCCGTAAGGCCGACGAAGCCGCTGAAGTCCAGCACATCCTCTCCGGCGGTGAAGTCGACCACCACCACCTCCCCCGCCTCGGGGCCGAGGAGGAAGACATCGGCGCCCTCGCCGCCGGTCAGCCGGTCCCGCCCCCCGCCGCCGGACAGCGTATCGGCCCCCGCGCCGCCGATGATGGTGTCGTCGCCCAGCCCACCGGCGAGCAGATCGTCACCGCCGCGGCCGACCAGGCGCAGCGCGGTGGCCACGCCGCCGGCCTGCACCGACAGGTCGGCCGTTGCCACCTTCGCCAGGGTGATGGTTGCGGCAGGGCCGAGCGCGGCCTCCGCCAGGCTGCCGAGCACCAGGCTGACGCTGCCGGTGGCGCGCAACACCACCGACTCGAACCCGGAAAGCCCGGCAAAGGCAGCGTCCGCCACGGCCAGCGGCCCGGGGGCCAGGATGCGGAGCGTATCCACTCCGCCGCGCGCCTGCACCCCCAGCCCCGGGACCAGCAGCCCGTCCGTGCCGAAGGTGACGAAGACGTCTGAGGTCTCGCCGCCCTCCAGCAGCAACGGCCCGCCCGTCAGCGGGTTGATCCGGAATAGCGTCATGAAAGCGTCCCCCGCCACGGATGCCCGTGCTTCGTGGCGGAATCAGATTAATCCGGCAGTCAATTCCGTAAAGACGCTTGCAGTATCCGTGAAACGCAGTGCCGCGGCCTATTCAGACTTCGTACCGGTCAGCCTCGTACCGGTTTGCCTGTACCGGTTTGCCTGTACCGGTCGCCCCGTGGCGCAATTCAGCCGCGTTCCACGCACATCGCGACGCCCATGCCGCCGCCGATGCACAGCGTCACCAGGCCGCGCTTCGCATCCCGCCGCGCCATCTCGAACAGCAGCGTGTTCAGCACCCGCGCGCCGGAGGCGCCGATCGGGTGGCCCAGCGCGATGGCGCCGCCATTGACGTTGACCTTCGCCGGATCCCAGCCGAGGCCCTTGTTCACCGCGCAGGCCTGCGCCGCGAAGGCCTCATTCGCCTCGATCAGGTCGAGCGAGGCCACATCCCACCCCGCCTTGGCCAGCGCCTTCTGGCTGGCCGGGATCGGCCCGGTGCCCATGATGGACGGATCAACGCCCGCCGTGGCCCAGGAGACGATGCGCGCCATCGGCGTGATGCCGCGCTTCGAGGCCTCGGCGGCGGACATCACCACCACGGCGGCCGCACCATCGTTGATGCCGGAGGCATTGCCGGCGGTCACCGTGCCGTCCTTGCTGAAGGCCGGGCGCAGTTTTGCCAGTGTTTCCGCCGTGGTGTCGGGGCGCGGATATTCGTCCTCGCTCACCACCACATCGCCCTTGCGGCCCTTCACGGTGACCGGGGTGATCTCGTCCTTGAAGCGGCCGGCCTTCATCGCCTCGCCGGCCTTGCGCTGGCTGGCGGCGGCGAATTCATCCTGCTCCTGCCGCGTCAGCTGGAACTTCTGCGCCACGTTCTCCGCGGTGTTGCCCATGTGGTAGCCGTTGAAGGCATCCCACAGCCCGTCCTTGATCATGGTGTCGACCATGGCGAGGTCGCCCATCTTCTGGCCGGCGCGGAGGTTCGCGCAATGCGGCGCCTGGGTCATGCTCTCCTGCCCGCCGGCCACGATGATGGCGGCGTCGCCACAGGAGATCTGCTGCGCCGCCAGCGCCACCGCCCGCAGGCCGGAGCCGCAAAGCTGGTTGATGCCAAAGGCGGTGCGCTCCACCGGGATGCCGGCGGCGATCGCGGCCTGGCGGGCCGGGTTCTGGCCCGCACCGGCGGTCAGGATCTGACCGAGGATGACCTCATCCACCTCCTCCGGCGCCACGCCGGCGCGTTCCAGCGCGGCGCGGATGGCGACCGTGCCCAGCGCATGCGCGGACAGGCTGGCGAAGGCGCCGTTGAACGACGCCACCGGGGTGCGGGCGGCGGAGGCGATGACGATATCGGATGCGCTGGCGGACATGGGCCCTGGGGCTCCTTGGTTGGGGTGACTGGGCTCAGGTGACTGGGGCTCAGGTGACTGGGGCTCGGGTGACGGGTTCCGGCCTGAGTGTGCTGCGATGCGGGAGCGGCTACAAGCCGCGCAACCATGCCAGCAAAGGCCGCCACAGCGCAGCCTCCGCATTGCTGCCGGCGACCATCCCGATATGACCCGCCGCCGCCTGGTGCACCACCGGCGCCCGCAGCCGCGCCGCCAGCGCCTGGGCGGAAGCCGGCGGCACGATGCGGTCGCGCGCCGGCACCGCGACGAAGCTGGGCATCGCCAGCCCCGCCGGGTCCACCGCCGCGCCCGCCACCCGCCAGGCCAGGTGATGCGGTGTATTGGCGCCGTACCAGGCGCCCAGCACCTCCCGCGCCACCGGGGCGGCCAGCGGCACGCCATCATTCAGCCAATCCTCCAGCGCCACGAATTGCGCGGCGCGGTCGGATGCCGGGTCGAGCCTGGCAAAGGCACGGAATTTCTGCGGGATGGCGAAGGGGTCGAGGCCGGCGAACAGGGTCTGGATCGCATCCACCGGCAGCGTCCCGCTGGTCTGCATCACCGGCTCCAGCCCCGGCAGCAGGGCGGCGGCGCCGCGGGCGGCCTCCGCGGCATCAGCGTGGAAATCCCAGGGCGTCGCCAGCAGGCCGAGCGCCCGCACCCGGTCCGGCCGCCGCAGCGCCGCGGCCAGGGCCAGCAGCCCGCCCATGCAATAGCCCACCAGCACCACAGGGCCAGGCAGCGCCATCAGCGCGCGTTCCAGCCGACCGGCGATGTAGTCCGTCAGGCCGAAGCGGCGCTCCGCCGCCTCCGGCCAGCCCCAGTCCAGCAACAGCGGCCGCTGGCCCTGTTCGGTGAGAAAACGCATCAGCGACCGGCCCGGCATCAGGTCCAGCACCTGGGCCCGGTTGACCAGCGACGGCACGAACAGCACCGGCGTCCCGGTCCCACCCGGCGCCCCACCCGGTGCATAGTCCAGCAGCCGGGACCCGCCCTCCGCCCAGATCGCCGGCGGGTCCGGCAGGCTGCGGCTGTAGGGGTGGCGGCGATAGGCGGCGAGGCCCGCCAGCAGCGCCCGGTCGGCGCGCAGCAGCCGGCGGATCACCGCCGCCTGGAACGCCTCAGCCGGTTGGCTTGCGGCGGCGAGGGCGGCGGCGATTCGTCGCATCTCCACCTGCCCTGTCGGGGACAGGGGCCGCCCCGGGTTCCAGGGCGGCCAGCCGGCGCTCGAGCTCGGCGAGCCGGGCCGTGAGGGCAGCATCCCCGCGCTGAGGATCGCCGCCATCCCGCGGCTCGCCCCCAGGATCAGGTGCAGCGGCAGCGGGCGCGGGCCGCGGCGGCGCAGCGGCGCCGTCATGCGCTGCACCCGGCCCATCCGGAGCGGGCCGATCCGGGGCAGGCCAATCCGGGGCGGGCCAATTCGGGGCGGGCCAATTCGGGGCTGGCCAATCCGGAGCGGGCCAAGGGGGCGAGGCCCAAAGAGGCATGCCGAAGGGATTCGGCACCCCGCCCGGCGGCGGGCGACCGAAGGGCGGGGAGGCCGCGGCGCGCAGCCAGGCGGCGCCAAGCGCCGACCAGTTCGCCTGCATCGCCGCCCACCCCTCCGCCGCCTCCCGGTCCGCGGCGAGGCCGGCGATCTCGCTCTGCCACAACGCGATCCAATCTTCCGCCAGGGCTTCCAGCTCGGCCGCGGCGTCCCGGCCCGGCTTGCCGGGGTCGCCATCCTGGGGATCGTCCCCTTGCATCATGCATCCTCAAGGGCGCGCGCCCACCCTTGCCCCAACGTCGCCAGGTGGCCCTGCGGTTGCAGCGCAACACGAATTTTGGAAACAGGTGTTTCGCACCGCAACGCGGCGCATGATAGGATTTTGGCAGCGGCAGGGCCGCCAGAGGAAACAAGACGCATGGCGCAGGATACAATCCAGGCAGGTGCGGGCCAAGCAGGGTCCCAATCGGGGCCGGCCGAGGCTCCCGATGCCCTGGCACAGCCGCCGGTTGTGGTGAAAAAATACGCAAACCGACGCCTCTACAACACCGAATCTTCCTCCTACGTCACGCTGGAGGACCTGGCGGTGATGGTCCGCCATGGCCGGCATTTCGTGGTCTATGATGCGAAATCCGGGGAGGACATCACGCGCGGCGTGCTGACCCAGATCATCGTCGAAGAAGAATCCAAGGGCCGCAACCTGCTGCCGACCTCCTTCCTGCGGCAGATCATCGGCTTCTATGGCGACAGCATGCAGTCGCTGGTGCCGCGTTACCTTGAATCCATGATGGGCGCCTTCTCCCGCCAGCATGACCAGGTGCGGAAGACCGTGGAACAGACCATGGTCGGCTTCATGCCCTTCCCGAACCTGGACGAGATCGGCAAGCAGAACATGGCGATGATGGAGCGGGCAATGAGCCTGTTCGCGCCGTTCCGCCCGACCGCCGACCAGCCCGAACAGACCCCGGAAGCCGCCCGCCTGGCTGCCCTGCAGCAGGAACTTGAGGTCCTGCGCCAGCAGATCGAGCATTTCAAGGCGGCGGCCGCGGCGGTCGAGAAGGACAAGTCCTGACGAAAAACATCTTTCTATTCCGCCGCTGAGCGCGCCTTCATTCTCCTGCTCGCGGAGCCTTGGGCGAAAATCACGCCCTTGTCATGCGCGCCAAAGGCGAACGCGTGAGCATTGTCCAGCCGACATGGGCGGTGCAAGACGCACCGGCAGCAGGGCCGGCACCAGGAATTGAATCGATGATGGATACGGAACACGAGGCCGGCCAGGAAATCGCCGAGGAGCGGCCCGGCCAGCGCGCCAGCGCGGCGGACCGGCATGTGGGCGCGCGCATCCGCGAGCGGCGCGTGATGATGGGCCTGTCGCAGCAGCAATTGGCCAAGCTGATCGGCGTGACCTACCAGCAGGCGCACAAGTACGAACGCGGCCTGAACCGGATCTCGGCCGGGCGGCTGTTCGAGATCGGCCAGGTTCTGGGCGTCCCCGTCTCCTGGTTCTTCGAGGGGCTCACCCGCGACAGTGCCGAGCCGGAAGTCTCGCCGCGCCAGCGCATGTGCCTGGAGTTGGCCCGCAACTTCGCGCTGATCGACAATGAGAAGCACCAGGAAGCGCTGAGCCAGATGGCCCGCGCCCTGGCGGCGCAGTCCCAGGCGGAACGCGGCGACAGCTAAGCCGCCAAGAGACCGTTTGAGAATGCCGGCGGCTGAGGATCCGCAAGTGATTTTTCGTCCCCGGAAGGCGCCGGATGCGGCCGGTGCTGGTTGCATCGGCAAGTCCGGCAAGGCGCCGGGGGCGGAAAAGCGCCGCGGAGCCGACCCGTCAGGTGTTCTCAAACGGTCTCTAAGGCCCGTACCAGCCGGGCGCAAAGACCCACAGCCCGTCACGCGCGCCCATCAGGTCGCGTGAGGGGTCCGCCCGGGCCGCCACCAGGCGGCGGGTCGCCGCATCCCGCAGCACATACAGCGTGTCCGGCTCCCACTCGCCTTGCTCGAAGGCGGCCAGGCTGCGGCGGCGCAGGGTGGCCAGTGCGGCGGGGTCGACGCGGGAATGATAGGCGGCATCGGTCGGCAGGCCGCGCGGTGCGGCGAAGCGGGCGATCGACTCCCAATGCGCGCCGAAATTCTCGGCAGGTACGGCGCGGATGCGCTGGTAGCGGCGCCCGGCCTCGGCCCAGAACGGGTCCGGCAAACGCTCCGCCGCCACCGCCGGCGCGGCCGCCACCAGGGCGCGGAAGCGGCCCATGCCGGCCTGGATATCCACCACCTGCAAGGCCAGCAGCCCCGCCAGCACCCAGCGCAGCCGCACCGCATGCAGGCGCTGCGCCAGCACCGCGATGGCGGCGAAGATTGCGGCATAGGCCAGCGGCCAGAAGAACCGCTCCGATGCCCGCAGCATGTCGGCCAGCCGCAGGACCGGCGCCGGCAGGTCGAAGCTGGCGACGATCCGCCCGCCGATGGCGACCTGGTTGGAGATGGCGAAGGCCAGCATCCCGGCCAGCATCAGCAGCAGCACGCCATGCCGCCGCGCCAGGCCACGCAGGCTGCCGCGCGGCGCCAGCACCAGGCCGAGCGCCAGCAGCAGCAGTACCCCGGCCCCGAGATAGGACCCCCCGGCCTCCCAATGCCGCAGGCCGGGCAGGGCGGGCAGCAGCAGGCCCCATTCCACCGCATCGAAGGGCGCCGTCAGGTCGAACTGGGACTGGCCGTAATGCACGCCCATCGGCAGCACATCGCCGCTCAGGGTGAAGTAGCCGGCCAGCCACAGCGCGCCGGCCATCACCGGCAGCACTGGCCATTGCGCCAGCAGCGGCCGTGCCGAGCCCAGCCGCAGCGCGCGGCCCAGCGTATCGGCCACCCAAAGCCCGCCACACATCGCCATGACATAGGGGTTGAGCATCGCGACCAAGCCCAGGCAGCCGGCCCACTGCAGCGCCTGGCGCCGCGGATCAGGCCGCAGGCACAGCCACAAGGCCCACAGCAACGTCCATTGCGAGCAGAGTGCGAAATGGCCGCCCATGCGGTTCAGCAGCAGCGGCTGCCAGGCGAAGATCAGCGCGCCGAATGCTCGGGCCACCGGGTCCTGCACCGTCAGCCCCAGCAGCCGCCAGGCGAAGCCGGCCTGAAGGGCGGCGCACAGCACCATCCAGGGGCCCCAGTATTGCGGGATCGCCACCAATGGCCGCAACGCCTTCGCGAGCAGCGCTGCCAATGGCACCGCATCGACGTAGAAAATCGCGCTGGACAGTTCCAGCCCGTAATCGGGGTTCAGCGTCGGCGGCCAGGACCAGGGCGCGCGGGCGAAATACATCCAGGCCGAGAGATAGGCGACCGGGTCCGGCCCCAGCGTGCCATGCAGCAGCCAGCCGAGATCGTCGATGTCGAGGATACGCGGCCCGAGGGTCGCCAACGCCGCCAGCGCCCCACCCGCCACCGCGACCAGCATCATCACCCGCCCCGCACCGCGGTTCGCGGCTGCGGGCGTCGCCAGGGGCGCGGCCTCGGTCATCGCAGGCATTCGCGGTACGGCATGCCAGGGTTCACCCGATCCGCATGGACGGCGTGCGGATCGGCCACCCGCTCACCATCGCGTGAGCCTAGGAGCCGCAAGGCCCCCGGGCAAGACAGGCGCGTGAGCGTCCCTTGGCGCGCGCCGACATGCCTCCAACCTGCCTGAAAGCCGCGCAGACCCGGCTTTTCGAAGGATACCCACCGATGATGTTCATGCCGCGCCGACGCCTGTTCCAGGGCGCCCTGTCGCTCTCCGCCGCCCTCGCCATGCCGGGTCTTGCCCGTGCGCAGGGCGATGCGCCCGCCGGACCGCACAGCCAGGCCCCCCTGCCCTATGCCTTCGGCGCCAATGAGGCGGCGATCGATGCGCGGACCATGGAGCTGCACTACCGTTTCCACCACGGCGGCCAGGTCGCCGGGCTGAACCGCGCGCTGCGCGACCATGGCCAGCTCGCCGCCCTGCCGGTGGATGAGCTGCTGATGAAGCTGAACGAGGTGCCGGAGTCGGTCCGCACCGCCATCCGGAACAATGGCGGCGGCCACGTCAACCACACCATGTTCTGGGAGATCATGGGCGGGTCGGGCGGCGCGCCGCAGGGCGAGCTGGCGGAGGCCATCACCCGCGACTTCAGCGACTTCACCAGCTTCCGCAACCGCTTCAACGGCGCCGCCAATGGCGTGTTCGGCAGCGGCTGGGCCTTCATCACGGTGAACCGGGAAGGCCGCCTGGCACTGGTGACGAAGGGCGGCCAGGACAGCCCGCTGATGGATGGCCAGCGGGTGCTGATGGGCAACGACGTCTGGGAACACGCCTACTACCTGCGCTACCAGAACCGCCGGGCCGAATACACCGGCAATTGGTGGAACGTGCTGGACTGGCAGAAGATCGGCGCGCGCTACGCGGCGGCCAAGGCCGGCACGCTGCGGGTCTGAAGCAACCGGGGGCGCCGCCGGCCGTTCGGTTGGCGTCCCCACAAGGTTGCACCCATGGCCCTTCGTCTGAAGCCGGTCTCGCAGCAGACCATCGTCATCACCGGCGCCTCCTCCGGCATCGGCCTTGCCACCGCCCGCATGGCGGCCGCGCGCGGCGCCGCCGTGGTGCTGGTGGCGCGGGATGCCGGGTCGCTGGCGGAGGTGGCGGATCAGATCCGCGCCGCCGGCGGCCGCGCCGCCTGGCATGCGGCGGATGTGGCGGACCATGATGCGCTGGAAGGCGCGGCAGAGGTTGCCCGGCGGGAATTCGGCGGCTTCGATTCCTGGGTGAATGACGCGGGCGCCAGCATCTACGGCACGCAGGAACAGACCCCGCTGGAGGATCAGCGCCGCCTGTTCGAGACGAATTACTGGGGCGTGGTGCATGGCAGCCTGATCGCGGCCGCGGCGCTGAAGGAACGCGGCGGCGCCCTCGTCAACCTCGGCTCCGTGCTGTCCGACCGGACCATGATCTACCAGGGCACCTATTCCGCCACCAAGCACGCCGTGAAGGCCTTTACCGACGCGCTGCGGATGGAACTCGCCGCGGAGGACGCACCGGTATCCGTGACATTGGTCAAACCCTCCGCCATCGCGACGCCGTTCCAGGAACATGCGCGCAACCTGCTGGGCTCGCCGGGGGTGAAGGTGCCGCCGCCGACCTACGACCCGGCGCTGGTCGCCCGCGCCATCCTGTTCGCCTGCGCGACGCCGCGGCGGGACCTGTATGTCGGCAGCGGCGGCACGGCGATCTCCGTCCTCGGCACGCTGTTTCCCGGCGGCACCGATCGGGTGATGCAGGCGGTCGGGCGGCCCACGCAGACCACGCAGACACCGCCCGACCCGCAGCGATACGACAATCTCCACCAGGGCCGGCCGGGCGGGACGCAGCGCTTCGCCCTGCCCGGCCAGCCGCACCGCACATCTTCCCTGTTGCTGCAGGCGCAGATGCTGCCGACGGGCGCGGTGTTCGCCGCGGCGGGGCTGGCGGCGCTCGCCCTGGGCGCGCTGCTGGCGCCTATTTCGCGGCCTGGAAGGCGCTGAAGAAGCCGGTCGGCTTGATGATGCGGTTCTCCATCTTCACCAGCAGGCCGCGCGCACCGGCCTCGGCCAGATAGTCCCCCCAGGCAGGGTCGGCGGCCATGGCGGTGCGGCGGCGTTCGCGGTCGCCCTGGTCGGCATAGCCCCACATATGCACCACGGTGTTCAGCGCGCCCTCCACCGTGGTGTACCAGCCGAGGCAGTTCTCCAGGTATTTCAGCTGTAGCGGCCAGGCCTTCGCCTCATAGAGCGCGACGAATTCCGGCAGCTTGTTCGGCAGCGTGGTGTAGATCCGCAGGTCGACGATCATCTCGGGTTCCTCCCTATGCCGCCAGCATGGCGCGGCTTCGCGTCGGCGCCCAGACTGGCCCCCTTCCCCGCCGCACCCGGCCGCAATCGCTTCGTCATGCAACTGGCATCCAGACGTCACGCACCACCTGTATAGGCGCCCCGAGGAAGGGGTATCCGATGCTCGAACTGCGTGGGCTGACGCGGCGCTTCGGTGCCGTCACCGCCGTGAATGACGTGAAGCTGGCGATTCCGGACGGCCAGATGGTCGGCGTCATCGGCCGCTCCGGCGCCGGCAAATCCACCATGCTGCGGATGATCAACCGGCTGACCGAGCCCTCCGCTGGCCAGGTGATCTACGGCGGCCGGGACATCACCGGCCTGCACGGGGCCGAGCTGCGCCGCTGGCGCACCGACTGCGCCATGATCTTCCAGCAATTCAACCTGGTGCAGCGGCTGGACGTGCTGACCAACGTCCTGGTCGGACGGCTGAACCATCGCCCCGGCCTGGCGGGCACGCTGTCCAGCATGTTCAAGATGTTCACCGCCGCCGAGCGCGCCATGGCGCTGCGGGCGCTGGACCGCTTCGACCTGGCCGAGACCGCCTTGCAGCGCGCCGATACGCTTTCGGGCGGCCAGCAGCAGCGCGTCGCCATCTGCCGCGCCCTGCTGCAGCAGCCGAAGCTGATGCTGGCGGATGAGCCGATCGCGAGCCTCGATCCGCGCAACGCGAAGACCGTGATGGACGCGCTGCGCCAGGTGAACCGCGAGGATGGGCTGACCGTGCTGGTCAACCTGCACCACCTGGATACCGCCCGGCAGTATTGCGACCGCATCGTCGCCATGCAGGCCGGCCGCGTCATGTTCGACGGCACGCCGGCGGAGCTCACCGCCGCCCGCGTGCGCGAGATCTACGGCGTCAGCGAGGATGAGTTCGAGGAACAGGCGCAGGACGCCGTGAAGCCGCGCATCCCCGCCACCGCCACCGCCTGAGCGTTCCAATGGAGACACATGCCATGATGAACCGCCGTAGCCTCGCCGGGCTGATTGCCGGCGCCGCGATGACGCCTGCCCTCGGCTTGGCGCAAGGCGCGCCTCAGGGCGCGATGCCCGCCGCGCCGGCCGGGCGCCGCCGCCGCACCGCGGATGCCGACGTGGCCTTCCCGCAGGCCGGTCGCCGCGCCTGGGCGGACCAGGTGCCGGTGATCCGCGTCGGCCTGCTCGGCGGGGAGAACGAGGCCGATCGCCTCGGCCGCTACGGTGCCTATCGCGACCTTCTCGCCAGCACATTCGGCGTGGAAGCGCGCCTGTTCCCGGCGGCCGACTATGCCGGCGTGGTGCAGGCCTTCGGCGCCGGCCAGATCGAGGCCGCCGGCATGGGCGCCAGCGCCTATGCCGCGGCCTGGATGGACAGCAACGGCAATGTCGAGCCGCTGACGGTGGCCGAGGAAGCCGATGGTTCGATCAGCTACGTCTCGCTGATGGTGGTGCGCCGCGACAGCGGGATCGAGAATCTGGAGCAGATGCGCGGCAAGAGCCTCGCCTGGGCCGACCCCAACTCCGCCTCCGGCTACCTGATCCCGCGCTTCCAGATGCGCGCGGCCGGCATCGGCGTGGAGCCGGGGCAGTATTTCAGCCGCACCGGCTTCGGCGGCGGGCATGAACAGGCGGTGGTCGCGGTGCTGCAGCGCCAGTACGACGCGGCGGTGACGTGGTCCTCCGGCCAGGGCGACGAAGCCGCCGGCTACTCGCGCGGCAACCTCAACAGCATGGTCGCGAAGGGCCTGCTCAACATGGCCGACATGCGCGTGATCTGGCGCAGCGACCCGATCCTGAACGGCCCGCTGACCGTGCGCCGCAACCTGCCGGACGCCTTCAAGGAAGACCTGCGGATGTTCCACCTCGGCCTGCCGAAGGCGCATCCGGCGATCTATTCGCAGGTCGAGCGCGGCGGCGGCACCGGCTACCGCGAGGTGCGGCATGAGGAGTTCGAGCTGTTCATCCGCATGCGCCAGGAAGAGGCCGCGGCGCGCCGCCGCCGGTCCTGATCCACGGCAACGAAGGGAAACGCGCCATGCTGACACGTCGTCATTTGACTGGCCTGGTGGCCGGCACCGCACTGCTGCCCAGCCTGGCGCGCGCGCAATCATTGGAAGGCCGCCGCAAGACGCAGGATGCGGATGTGGTGATGCCGGAGCCGGGCCGCCGCGCCTGGGCCGAACAGGTGCCGCAGATCCGCGTCGGGCTACTCGGTGGGGAGAACGAGTCCGACCGTCTCGGCCGGTTCGAGCCCTACCGCGCCCTGATCGAGCGCATTTTCCAGGTGCCCGCGCGCCTATTCCCCGCGGGCGACTATGCCGGCGTGATGCAGGGCCTGAGCGCCGGTCAGCTCGAGGTCGCGGGCATGGGGCCTTCCGCCTATGCCGGCGCCTGGATCGACATGAATGGCGGGATCGAGCCGCTGACCATCACCCAGCAGGGCGATGGCTCGATCTCCTATGTCTCGGTGATGGTGGTGCGTGCCGATAGCGGCATCACCAGTATGGAGGAGATGCGCGGCAAGACGCTGGCCTGGGCCGATCCCAATTCCGCCTCCGGCTACCTGATCCCGCGCTTCCAGCTGCGCCGTCAGGGCCTCGGCGTGGAATCCGGCCAGTATTTCGGGCGGACGGGATTTGCAGGCGGGCATGAGCAGGGCGTGGTCGCGGTGCTGCAGCGGCAATACGACGCGATGGTCACCTGGGCGTCGGGCCTCGGCGACGTGAACCAGGGCTATACGCGCGGCAACCTCCGCTCGATGGTGGACAAGGGCATGCTGCGCATGTCCGACCTCCGCATCATCTGGACGTCCGACCCGATCATGAACGGGCCGCTCGCGGTGCGCAGCAATCTGCCAGCCGCCTTCAAGCGCGACTTCCAGACCTTTCAGCTTGCGCTGGCCAAGACCTATCCGGAGATCGCCCGTCAGATCGCGCGCGGCGACACGCTGGGTAGCGTCGAGGGCCGGCATGCCGACTACGAGCTGTTCGTCGAGATGCGCCGCGAGGAAGCGGCGGCACGCCGCCGGCGTTCCTGAGCCATGTCGGTCGTCTTCGCCACGCCGGCCGTCCTGCGCGGCGAGGCGGCCTTCCAATCGGCGCGGCGCGAACGCCGCCGCGCCACGCTGGTCGCGCTTCTCGTGCTGGCCGCCTGCCTGGTCGTCAGCGGCTGGGTCAGTGAGGTGAACTTCGCGACGCTGGCCGCCGGCATCCCGCGCATCGGCGAGTATTTCGGCCGCATCGCCCCTGACCTGCGCTGGGCCACCCTGTTCTCCAACGCCGAGACCGAGGGCAGCATCGCCTTCTGGTTCTATCGCGCCGATGCCTGGGCGCTGCTGCTGCTGGAAACCGCGAACATGGCAGCACTCGCCACGCTCGGCGGCGCTTCCATCGCGTTGATCCTGTCCTTCTTCGCCAGCCGCAACCTGGCGCGCAACACCTGGTCCTACCAGCTTGCCCGCCGGTCCCTGGAAGCACTGCGGACGGTGCCGGAGATCGTCTATGCGCTGATCTTCGTCTGGGCCTTCGGCGTCGGCGCGCTGGCCGGCATCCTCGCCATCATGATCCACACCATCGGCGCGCTCGGGAAGCTGTTCTCGGAGGTGATCGAGAACGCGGAGATGCGGACCTGGGACGGCGTGCGCGCCTCCGGCGGCACCTGGGCGCAGGGCTGCCGCTTCGCGATCCTGCCGCAGGTGGCGCCGAGCCTGATCAGCTACACGCTGCTGCGCTTCGAGATCAATGTGCGCGGCGCCAGCGTCATCGGCTTCGTCGGCGCCGGCGGCATCGGCCAGGAGATCTACAACGTAATCGCCTTCAACTACTACGAGGAGATCAGCGCGATCATCGTGATGGTGATCGTGGTGGTGGCGATGATCGACCTGCTGAGCGAGCGGCTGCGCCACCGCATCACCGACGCGGCCGGAGCACGCTGAGATGCAGGCGGAACTGACCGACGCGCAGGTTGCGGAATACCGCGCGCGCTATCCCCGCGCCTTCACCCGGCCGCTGGCCGATCGCATCACCAGCTGGGTGCTTGGCGCCCTCGCGGTGGCCTGGCTGATCTGGGTGTTCTGGCTGTTCGACATCACGCCGCTGCGGCTGTGGAACGGATTGTCGGGCCTCGGCACCATCGTCGTGCTGATGATCCCGCCCTCGCCGGGCGAGCTCTGGATGGAGATCCTGAAGGGCATCGCGGAATCGGTCGCGATGGCCTTCCTCGGCACCTTCATCGCCGCGGTCATTGCCGTGCCGCTCGGCTTCCTGGGCGCGCGGGGCATGCTGCTGAACAGGCTGGCGCGGTTTTCGCTGCGGCGGGTCTTCGATGGCATGCGCGGCATCGACACGCTGATCTACGCGCTGGCCTATGTCCGCGCCGTCGGCCTCGGCCCGCTGGCCGGCGTTCTGGCGATCGCGACCGCGGATATCGCCGTGCTGGCCAAGCTTTATGCCGAGGCGATCGAGAATGCGGAGAAGAAGCAGGCCGAGGGGATCGATGCCGTCGGCGCCCATGCCGTGCTGCGCACGCGCTTCGGCGTGCTGCCGCAGGTGCTGCCGGTGATGCTGGCGCAGGCGCTGTATTTCTTCGAGAGCAACACGCGTTCCGCCGCCATCCTCGGCGTGGTCGGCGCCGGCGGCATCGGGCTTCAGTTGGCCGAACGGATCAAGGTCCGGCATTGGGACGAGGTGGCGTTCATCATCATCCTGATGGTGATCACCGTGGCGATCATCGATGCGATCTCCGGCCAGATCCGCCGCCGCCTGATCGGCGGCCGCGACACCCTGGCGCCCCACTGAGCCGCACCGAGCGAAACTCCGCAGGATGATCGCAACTTGCGGACCAATCCACGCCGGTCCGAGCCGCGACGCGCCGGCGCCACACCGAGCGCGATTTCGCAGGAGGACCGCAACCTGCGGACCGGCTCTACGCCGGTCCGAGGCCGCGAAGGCGGCCCGTCGCTTATGCGGCGAGCCAAGGGCGCGGAGCGCCCGCCCGGCGCCTGAGGGCACCACCTGCGGACCGACCTGGTCGGTCCGGGGCCGCGAAGGCGGCCCGCCGCTTATGCGGCGAGCCAAGGGCGCGGAGCGCCCGCCCGGCGCCTGAGGGCACTAATAATACGTCAAGTCTCTGGCCTTGCCGCCAAACACCCGCCAGGCGAAGACGGTGTAGACCACGATCACCGGCAGCACGAACAAGGCACCGGCCAGGATGATCGAAAGGCTCTCCGGCGCGCTGGCGCTTTCCCAGATGGTCATCCGCTCCGGCACCACATAGGGGAAGAAGGACCAGGCGAGGCCGGCGAAGAACAGCACGAACAGGCCGGTGCCGCCCCAGAAGGGCAGATGGTGCCAGGCGTCATCCTTCAGCGGCATCCGCGCCAGCAGCCGCGCCAGACCGAACAGCAGCAGCGCCGTCAGGATCGGCAGGGGCGCCAGCATGACGATGCCCGGCCAGTCGAACCAGCGCGCCGCGATGCGCGCCGAGACCAGCGGCGTGACGGCGGAGACCAGCAGGATGCCCAGCGCCACCGGCCACAGCGCATGCCGCGCCCAGGTGATGGCATGCGCCTGCAACGCGCCCTCCGTCCGCCAGATCAGCCAGCAGGCGCCGATGAAGGCATAGGCGATGGCCAGCCCGATCGCCGCCATCACCGCGAAGCCGGTCGCCGCCCACCCTTCCGCGAAGCCCAGCACGTAGCGCCCCAGCATCCAGCCCTGCGCCAGCGCCGAGACCAGGGAGCCCGCGAAGAACCAGCGGTCCCAACGCCGCTTATGCGCGGTGTCGCGCGCCTTGGCGCGGAATTCGAAGGCGACGCCGCGCAGCGTCAGCGCCACCAGCATGATGGCGACCGGCATGTACAGCGCCGTCAGGATCACGCCATGCGCCACCGGAAACGCCACCAGCAGCAGGCCGACGCCGAGCACCAGCCAGGTCTCGTTCGCGTCCCAGAAGGGGCCGATGGCGGCGATCATGCGATCGCGCTCATGCTCCTCCGCCACCGTCTCCAGCAGGATGCCGACGCCGAGGTCGAAACCGTCCAGCACCACATAGGCCAGGATCGCCACCGCCATCAGGATGGCGAAGATCAGCGGCAGCCAGTCGCCGGGCAGGAAGGGGGTCATGCCGGGATTTCCTGACCCATCTTGTCCTTGGTGGCGTCACCGGGTGCGCTACCCGGCTTCATCATGGCGCCGTCCACCTTCTCCGCCGCGCGGCCGGCGGCGGCCAGGCGGAAGATCGTGGCGATATAGGCGACCATGAGCAGGCCATAGAGCACCAGGTACATCACCAGCGTGGTGCCGATGGAGGACGCCGGCAGCGGCCCCGCGGCCTGGGCGGTGTTCAGCACGCCGGTGACCAGCCAGGGTTGGCGGCCGATTTCCGTCACGTACCAGCCGGCGAGCGTCGCCACCCAGCCGCCGAAGCTCATCAGCACGAAGCCGCGCAGCAGCAGCTTCGGCACCTGGCCGCGGCGCCACAGATACCAGGCGCCAAGCCAGGCCATCAGCAGCATCAGCATGCCGATGCCGACCATGATCCGGAAGGCGAAGAACACCGGCGCGACGGGCGGGTGATTGCCCTGGAACTGGTTCAGCCCGGGCACCACGCCGGCGGCCTCATGCCGCAGGATCCAGCTGGCGCCATCGGGGATGGCGATCTCGAAGCGGTTCTCGCGGGCCTGTTCATCCGGGATGGCGAACAGCACCAGGGGCACGTTGCCGCGGGTTTCCCAATTGCCCTCCATGGCGGCAATCTTGGCGGGCTGGTGCTCCAGCGTGTTCAGCCCATGCAGGTCACCCAGCACGATCTGCAGCGGCGCCAGCAAGGCGCCCATGATGATGCCGGTGCGCAGGCCCAGCCGCACGCCTTCCGCCCGGTCGCCGCGCAGCCAGCGCCAGGCGGACAGCCCGGCCAGCAGGAAGGCCACGGTCAGCCCGCTGGCGGTGAGCATATGGCTCAGCCGGTAGGGCATGGAGGGGTTGAAGACGATGGCGAACCAATCCGTCGCATGCGCCACGCCCTCGCGCATCTCGAAGCCCACCGGCGTGTGCATCCAGGAATTCAGCACCAGGATCCAGAAGGCTGACATGGTGGTGCCAAACGCGACCAGGAAGGTGGCGCCGGTATGCACCCAGCCGGGCACGCGGTGGTAGCCGAACAGCATGATGCCGAGGAAGGTCGCCTCCAGGAAGAAGGCGGTCAGCACCTCATAGGCCAGCAGCGGTCCGGCGATATTGCCCACGCGTTCCATGAAGCCCGGCCAGTTGGTGCCGAACTGGAAGGACATCGTGATGCCGGAGACGACGCCGAGCGCGAAGGACAGGGCAAAGACCTTCACCCAGAAGCGGTAGGCATCCATCCAGGCTTCGTTCTTCGTGGCGTTGAAGCGCAGCTTGAAGAACAGCAGCACCCAGCCGAGCGCGATCGTGATGGTGGGGAACAGGATGTGGAAGGAGATGTTGGACGCGAACTGGATGCGCGCCAGCAGGATGGGGTCCATGGCCTTAGCCCTCCTTTGCCGATGGGGTACGGCCACGAACCAGGCCGACAACCTTGTCCTTCGCCTCAAGCAGCCGGGTGACACGGGCGCCAAGCGCCAGCAGGGATGCCAGACGTTCGGTTTCCAGACGCTTCACATCGTCGTACCAGGTGGTGAGCTGCTCGATCAGGCCGTGCATTTCCGCCATGCGCTGCTGGGCGTGGCGTTCCTCCGGGCTGCCGGGGGTCTGCATCAGCAACTCCCGCAGCACGGACAAGGTCGGGTCCACCTCCCGCTTCTTCCGCTCCTCCGCCAGGGTGCGCAGGATCTGCCAGACATCGTCGGGGGTGGTGAAGTGGTCCCGCCGGTCATCCGGGATGTGCTTCGGGATGGCCAGGTTCCAGGCCTGCAACTCCTTCAGCCCCATCGAGACGTTGGAGCGGGAGACGCCGAGCGCATCGACGATCTGCTCCGCATTCAGCGGGTCCGGCGAGACATACAGCAGCGCGTAGATCTGGCCGACGGTGCGGTTGATGCCCCAGCGGCTGCCCATCTCACCGAAGTGCAGCACGAAGGCCTGGACGAGGGGGGGGAGTTTCA